>Ga0163225_100038_pt1 | contig 39633 bp, 38 predicted proteins | sample MSEWel2016_04_06_2_FD_113145 | JGI IMG/M metagenome (GOLD analysis project Ga0163225, IMG submission 113145) | Subsurface microbial communities from deep shales in West Virginia, USA - MSEEL Well Study Marcellus 5H_2016_04_06 ... | reverse complement strand
GAAAGCGAACAATGGTGCTGTCCAGGTGCTTCGGGCAATGGAGGATCTCTCGGCAGCAGTTGAGGAAGTTACCTCGAATGCCGAGTCTGTTGCATCGCTTGCACGGAATGCCAACGATCAGTCCAAGGAAGGAGCAAAACTTGCCGCAGCCGCTGAGCAGGGTATCGGTGAGATCAGCGAGTCTGCGGCAGATGTTGATACCATTATCAAAGGTATCAACGAGCAGATGGAACAGATTGGAAAGATTGTCGGTCTCATTGCGGATATCTCAAACCAGACAAACCTGCTGGCACTCAATGCCGCAATCGAAGCGGCACGTGCCGGAGATGCAGGACGCGGATTTGCGGTTGTCGCAGCTGAGGTAAAGTCACTTGCCCAGGAGTCCGGATCATCTGCCGAGAGTATTGCGAGCATGATCGGAGAGCTGCAGGTACAGGCAAAGAGGGCGGTCGAAGCGATGGGAACGGCGAATAATGCTGTTCATGCCGGATCTGATCAGATGGAGAAGACGATTGTCGCATTCAACGAGATCGTACAGTCTGTCGAGCAGATCTCACGGGCAATCGAGGAAGTCGCCAGTGCCTCTGAAGAGCAGGCGGCAACTGTTGAGCAGATCACTGCAAGTGTCCATGAAGTGAGCGGCCTCATTGATGAGAATGCACGTGAGGCAGGAGATGCAGCAGCCGCAACCGAGGAAGCATCCGCCGGTATCGACGAGGTTGCACGGATGGTCGAGAATGTGAGCGCAGTCGCAAACAAGACACTCCAGGCAAACCAGCAGTTCAAACTGGCGAAGTAGGGGGATGAAACCATGGCAAGTGACGTGCACAGTGATGATAACCAGGTGATGTCGGGATCGATTCAGGTCGTCGAGTTCATCCTCGGGGATGAGAAGTTTGCGATCGACCTCTTCGATGTCCGTGAGGTGGTGGAGTACACCCGGATCTCCGCCCTCCCAAACTCCCCTTCCTATATCAAAGGAATCATCGATCTCCGGGGTGAGATCACCACCATCATCGACTTAAAAGACCGTCTGAACATAATGAGAAAGAGCGACCGTCCAGATGAGGAATCCCGGATCATCGTCCTTGATGAGAATATCACAAGAAAAAAAGTCGGGATCATGGTCGACGATGTCCTCTCTGTCTCGACATTCGAGATGAACCAGGTCGACAGAACCGGTGCGACTGATACTGATGATGATTCAAGTATTCTTGGCATCATCAAGAAGAAGACCAGGGTGAAGGATAAGGATCAGACTGATCTGATCATCTGGATTGAGATCAAGCAGCTCCTCGGCGAGATGCTGAAGATGTAGGATCGCCCCTGTCCGGATGATTATTTGATGGATCATTTTCCATCTTCCAAACCTCCTTTACTGAATTTCGTTAAGAATACAGGACACGCGGATGAAAATAGATACCCATGAATCCCTCCCTCTCCTCCTGATTACTGTTACAACCGCACTTTCATTCATCATCGGGTTTCTGGCGCTCAATTCAGGCATCTATTTCATCTTCCAGAACCTCTTCTATATCCCGATCATCATCGCCTGCATCTACTATACCAGACAGGGTTTTCTCTTTTCCATTATCATTTCAGCATGCTATTTTGGCTCGCTGCTCTTCCTTGCGGGATCCACACATCTGACCGAAGGACTGATCCAGGTGCTCCTCTTCATAGCAATTGCATTCATCATCACCCTCCTTGCAGAGAAGTCACAGGGGATCGAGAAGAAACTGGAGACGATGAACGCGGAGCTTGTTAATTCTAACACTATCCTGCTTGAGATGAATAAACGGCTTGCCCGGACAGAAGAGGGGATCAGATCCCAGTTCGAAGAGCTTATCAAAACCCAGAAGGCTCTCCGCGACGAGATCGAACGGAAGACAGATTTTGTCATGGTTGCTTCTCACGAGCTCCGCACCCCGCTTCAGCCGGCGATCGGCTATCTCAGCCTCCTCACCTCCGATCCACAAGGCTTCGGCATCTCGCAGGAAGTTGTGGATATTCTCAATCGTTGCCAAAAAAATATCGATATGGAAAGGAAGATCATAGATCGGTTCCTAGAGCTCTCGCTTGTTGATTCCGGCAAAATTGCTCCGGTGTATGATACTATCCATCTCCACGACTTTCTCAAAGATATCATAGAGGAATCCGGGTTCCAATCAGATGCAGAGATAACAAATCATATTCCACAGGATCTGATCATATCAGCAGATCCCTCTCTCCTCTACCAGGTGTTTTCTGTAATCCTCTCCAATGCAATCCGTTTCAATGAACCTCCCCGTGAAGTCACCCTCCTCTATGATGCAGAAGAGGGAGGGCATTCCATCAGGTTCACGGATAACGGGATCGGAATTTCTGTGCCTGCACAGGAGAAGATCTTTGAGCCGTTTTACATCGCAGAACGTGACACCCTGAGCAGGCAGTATAACCGGCTCGGCCTCGGTCTTCCAATTGCCCAGCGGTACGTTCAGCTTCACGGAGGGAGGATCAGCGTTGAGAGTGCACCTGGTGAGGGGAGCACCTTTACGGTATGGCTTCCTGAGATACAGGCAGTTGCAGAGTAGCCCTGTATGCGCTACATTGCTTCTAAAAACAATAGTTTTATCTTTTTTGGGAGTTATCGTTGTATAATGGTCATTCTCCTCCACCCATAACCAGGCATGATATAGCTAACATGGTTATGACAATTCATGGATGGCTTGAGGAACGGTATGATGAGCAGGTCTATGGCGAACTGTACCCATTTCTTAACTGGCTGATTATACATATCCCGTCATTTGTTGAGATCGATGATGAGATGAAAGGCAAAGGGAACCAGACGATCCGGCAGTAAGAGGGGGAAGAGGTACATTGAGAACATGAATCACCATGCCGATAGTACAAACCCCATTTATAAACTCTCCATGATCATAGAATAACAGGAATGGCATTCACTTACTTTTTCCGGGATCTCCAGACACTTCAGGTGATGATCAATCATTTTCCACCACCTCTCAATGGGAGAAGATCGATCGATGTCTGGAGTGCCGGGTGTGCGATGGGGCCGGAGCCCTACACCATCGCACTTCTTTTGAAACAGAATATGGAAAAGGCGAACTTTCAGAATGTCAGGATACTTGCAAGCGACATCGATCACTCAAACACCTATGGGACAATACTCAAAAAAGGCAGTTATCCCTATGAAGAACTGGAGAGGATACCTGATGGTTACTTTAACAGAAATTTTACCCCGGATCCTGACAGAAAAGGATATTTCATCATAGCTGAGGATGTCAGGAACCGGGTTGCATTCAAGCGGCATAATCTCCTCACCCTCAGTCCTCCCGGCAATAATTTCTTACTCATCAGCTGTAAGAATGTCCTCCTTCATTTCACAGAAGAAGAGAGGATCAAGGTTATAAGGATGTTCCATGATACCCTGGTTGATGGCGGACTCTTCCTCACCGAACAGACCCAGAAGATACCTTCCGAGGTTGCAGATCTCTTCGAGCAGGTAGTCCCACATGCACAGGTCTTCAGAAAGCTACCCGTCACCTCCCGTTCCTGATATATGGAGTTAATAAGTCATGTACGACCGGGCCGGATCAGAATGAAACCAGAATTGGAGCGCCACCACCCTGATGAATACACGGTGTTTCCATGAAAATCATCAACCTGACCGAAGACAGCGAACTCTACACTTCAAATGTCTATCTTATAACAGGCGACTGGAAGACGCTGGACGATCAGAATACGCTGATCGATGTTGGGCGGGATCCGAAGATCATCGAGAAGATTACCGGACTATCTGCTGGTGTCGGGAAGCGGAAGCTTGACCAGGTGATACTCACGCACGATCACTATGATCATGCATCACTTGCCCTGGAGATCAAGAAGGAATTCTCTCCAAAGATCTATGCCTTCTCAGATACCAAGATATCTGTCGATATCATCCTCAGAGGGAAAGAGACTATTCGTGCCGGTGATCGCCTCTTTGAGGTGATTCACACACCCGGACACACCGAAGACTCAGTATGCCTCTTCTGTGAGGAGGAGGGAGTCCTCTTTGTTGGGGATACCATTCCTGTCCATGATGGACCGGGTTGTACATATGATGAGAGATTTATCCATGCTCTCTTCTATATTGCCACAAAAGATGTGAGGACGATCTATTTCGGGCATGGAAAGCCGATGTTTGGAAGATGCAACACCATAATCGAGAACTCGATTAAGAATATCAAACAAAACAGGAAGACTCCCAAAAACATGCTGAAGAAGGAAGATACAGGATAGTTTCGCACGCACCCATGGCAAACTCTCTTCACTCTATGACATAAAGCCCGGTTTTATCACTCTTCCGATCAAATATGAAGTGGACAAAGCATGGCATTCACCTACTTTTTTCGGGATCTTCAGACACTCCAGATGATCATCGATCATATGCTCCCCTCCATCCGAGGGAGAACGCATATCAATGTCTGGAGTGCCGGGTGTGCGATGGGGCAGGAACCCTACACAATCGCCCTTCTTCTGAAAGAGCATATGGGGGCGATGATATTTCGGAATGTCAGGATACTCGCAAGCGACATCGATCATTCAGACCTTTTTGGAGATATAATACGAAAAGGCAGTTATCCCTATGTTGAGCTGAAGAGGATACCGGATGAGTTTTTTACAAAGAATTTTACTCCTGACCCCGATAAAGACGGGAATTTCATCATAGCGGAGGATGTCAGGAACCGGGTTACCTTTAAACGGCATGATCTCCTTACCTGCAATCCTCCGGGCAACAATTTCTCGCTCATCAGCTGTAAGAATGTCCTCCTCCATTTCACAGAGGAGCAGAGGATCAAGGTTATAAAAATGTTCCATGACACCCTGGTTGACGGTGGCTTCTTTTTAACCGAACAGACCCAGAAGATGCCATCCGAACTTGCTGATCTCTTTGAGCAGGTCGTCCCAAATGCACGGGTCTTCAGAAAACTGCCTGCCAACTCCCGTTCCGGGTGAAATAGATAGATTGATTTCTAATAAAACTCTATGAAGACAAAAATGAGAGATAAGAAGCCACTACTCTGATAAAAACGAGGTGTGCCAATGAAGATCATCAACCTGACCGAAAAGAGCGAGATCTACACCTCAAATGTCTATCTCGTCACCGGCACATGGAATGCTCTGGATGATCAGAATACGCTGATTGACGTCGGGCGGGATCCATCGATCATCGAGATGATCAATAATGCCCGCACAGGTGTGGGGAAGCGGAAGCTTGACCAGGTGATACTCACCCACTCCCATTATGATCACGCATCCCTTCTCCCCCAGATTAAAGAGAACTTCTCACCTACAGCCTATGCCTTCTCCAGATCCCAGAAACATATCGATATCATCCTCACTGGTCAGGAGACCCTGCGAATAGGAGATCGTCTGTTTGAAGTGATCCACACACCGGGACACACACAGGATTCGATCTGCCTTTACTGCGAGGAGGATGGAGTGCTCTTTGTAGGAGACACTCCGGTGATCATCCGTGTACCCGGTTCCACCTATGATGAGAGATTTCTTCAGGCTTTGCTGTATATTGCCGGAAAAGATGTGAGGGCGATCTATTTCGGGCATGGCAGGCCGATGCTTGAGAACTGCAATGCCGTGCTACAGAACTCTATTGCGAACATGAAGAAGAGCAGGGTTGTCTCCATACATCTATGAAAACAGATAATGAAGAGAAAGTATGATTATCGGCATCCTCGCAGACACCCATGACAACCACCCCGCCATCCGGGAGGCGATCAATCAATTCGTCTCACTGGATACCGGACTCGTCCTCCATGCAGGAGATATCACGGACACTAAATCACTTGGAATCTTCTGCGATCTTCCCTGTGAGATGATCGGAGTCTTTGGAAACTGTGACAGGCAGCATAAGCGGCTCCGGGAGGAAGCCAGACGATGCGGCACAATACAGGTAGAGAGCCGTGTCGCCGATCTCTTAATCGAGGGGCTCAGGATCGGGATGGTTCATGGGGATGATCCCATGTCTGTTCTGGCACTCGCTGAGGCAGCTGTATTTGACGTCATCATCTCCGGACATACCCACCGGGCGGTGATCAGGAGATCAGAAGAGACCCTCCTGATCAATCCGGGTGAAGCATGCGGTGAACGATACGGGAAGGCAACGATCGCGATCCTTGATACAGATACTAAGGAAGCAGAGATCCTTCCTCTCTCCTTTTGATATGAGGAAGATCACCATATGAACAGAGTACATTCGAACTGATACACACGTGATACAATTGAGTATGCAAGCAATCTTTGAATGGCTCATGAGGAAGATCTCCCTCGGGGAGAAGAAACAGGATCGTTCATCAGATGAAGATATACATGCCCTGCTCACCGACACCTTTGAAGAATCTGAAACAGAGGATCCCACGACAGAGATACGGACTATCGATCAGATCGTGATCGCCTGCCGCCGGATGCAGCAGGCAGAGACGAAGGGAGATCTGATCTGTCTGCTTGCAGAAGAGGTGAAAAGATTTTCTCTTCGTGACCTTGAGATGATGTATACACGATTCGAGGAGAAGACACGCACTCTGCCCGGACAGTACCGGAATCGTCTCCTTCCAAAAGTAAACGAGCAGATCTTCTCAGCCCACCATCAACTCCTCCTCCTTGCACAAAAGAGAGGCGATGAAGAAGAGAAGCCCCTGTCAAAAGGTGCTGAATCGTACTTCAGGATGATCGAAGCTGCTGCAAAGGAGAAAGCAAAAACAAATGACCCGACTTTCCTCTATCTCAAATCCTACATTCGGCAGATAATTTTTCATGCATAATATTTTTCCACCCCCGGCCCGAACAGCCGCGTTATATCCTGTAATTCATCTGTATAATTGAGAATCAGGCACTTTAACCCTGTATCTGTCACTTCCTTGATCTGTCTCACCCGCCTGAAGAGGTGGTAAATCCGTTTTGTTGTCGGTTTGGCTGTCTGTTTCTTGACATCACGGACCGTCTTCTTCTTCTCCCTGAGAATCTCCCGGATCCGCCACTGTGTCACCGTGTATACCATCAGACTGAGCACCATCAGCATCGAGACTGCGGCTATTCTATTCGGGTTTTTCAAAAAAATCTCGGAGATATGGAAGCTGTTATCCTTCAAAAACCGGAATCCGCGTTCAACGGCACCCTGCTCCTTATACCAGTCAAGAAGTGTATCAGGATCGATCTCACAATCGTTTGTGGCGAGAATGAACCGGCCAAGTCGCTCTTTCTCTCGCCGTACCCCTTCTTCATTAAACATCAGCTTGCAGGAGATGAGAAAGACCTCCTTCAACTCTTCTCCATGCTTTGGCCGACCCTTTTTCCCATTAGCACGATGATTTTTGCTTGTTATCTGGATATTGAAAGGAAGGTATCGGTGATGTTTTCCAAACCATCGATCAAGTTCTGCACGTGCATCTGTTTCACAGGCATATTCATGAGAAAATATCTTTTTCAGAGCGGTTTCATCTTTTTTCCGTTGCTTTTCTATCCGGGATGCGAACGTCTTTTCTGATCGGGTCTGTTGCTCCCGTGAATGATATACTACCCATTTCTGGGGGATCCCGGCATACTCAGACATGAGTTCATACGAGTGATACCGTTCATCAGTACAGGGTTGCCAGGTGATCCCCTCCTGATGAATGAGTGTTTTTGCCTCTTTGATCGTGTTTGGAACATGAGAGATCCAGTAACATTGTGTTCCCAGGGTCTGGAGGTTTAATTTCGTATAAAACGCTGAATCTGCAATATGGTAGATGCGTTGATCGGTCACCAGATTGTTTCGGACAGCCTGAATTGACCTGAGTAGGGATTTTTTATCCGAGGCATTCCCTGAGAGGGGTTCCATGAAGACTGGAATCCCATGCTGGTTGGTGACCAGGGTCATGGCAAACTGGTTGAGATCGTTTCGGTGATCCTTTGAGTGGCCACGGACAATCTGAATGAGTCGTGTCCCAAAATCGCTGTCATACTCTCCCGTTACCTTAAAAGAGCTTGTATCATGATGAAGACGGGGAGAATCCTGAGGTTTGACAGGAGGTTCAGAGGCGAGTTTTTTCATCATGGTGAGGCTGATTGCAGTGAAGAGTTGTGTCGGGTTAAATCGTGCAATTGCATCCAGCGTCTCACCAAAGAGAGATTCATTGAGATGTTCCGGACGGATTCCTTGACCAAGGAGCCGTTCTGTTGCGATATCATCGAAGTAATCCGGCATGATATAGAGCCGCCGTTCCACAAAGCCAAGAGAGTTAAGGAGCAGTGCTTTGACAGCGGTGCCATGGGAGACGATGTGATGCCGTTTCTTGGGGATGAGTTCATCGATGAGATCGCCGATCCCAAGTGAGTCATATACACCGGCAACAAGCCCAAGATGGGATATTGTGACATTCGAGCCATCTACAAGAGCCATGATTATTCGTGTAAATGTTAAAAGTGTACATACATATAAAACTATGTACGATTAAATTTGAGAGATCGGAATTTTACTGCCGAAGAAGAGTCAAATACCTCCTCGCCGGATTTACGATCTATGTGCTGGAGGAGCCTGCACATCCAATCGGCACCCCGTTTCCGGGAGGCCAGATCGTTGATGAATGGGAAGGAGAGTACCTCTGCCCTGTCCGGGATAGAGCAGACGGGATACCCTTCGCACTCTGTCCATTCTGTCCTGCAATACAGAGCGATGAGCCGACGTACCCTGGGATGAGGGCGGTGAGGAAGGAGAGGAGACGAAAAGAGTCACTGCATAATTACCGGACAAATTACAAAGGGTGACCAGGGGAAGCTTAATTACTGACGTCCTACATTCTCTACCATATGAAGATTGTTTCTGTTGCCGATACCCACCCGGCGCCAAATCCCCATCATGTCGATGCACGAAAGATATACGATAGCGAACATGCAGTTGCCGTGGTTATCACACTCGAACCCGGTGAAGCACTGAAGAAGCACGCCACCCCGGTGGATGTCTTCTTCTACGTGCTCGAAGGAACCGGTATTGTCGAGATCGGAGAGGAGAGAAAGGAGGTTTCGAAAGATATGCTGGTTGACAGCCCGGCAATGATCCCTCACCGGTGGATAAATGAGAGCAGGGAGATCTTCAGGGTGCTTGTTGTGAAGATTCCAGGACCAACCACTGAAACAAAACTGCTCTGATCTTGCTTACCCCACTCCCACTTCTCTTTCCACCTAAAACTCCTTTACAACCAAAAGCCTCCAGTCTGTTCCATGAAGTGACACGGTATCCCAGACGATATGCTTCTTCACTCCTGAGAGGCTTATGATAGCAGCTCCTTCTGGCTCGGCCATAATCCGATTCAAAAACCGCTCCACATCGGGGAAGCCTGCATACCCCTGATCAGAGAAGAGCATCGATCCGATCTCATCAGGATCTTCTGCATAGAGGACTGTGCCATCCACCTGGATTGCCAGAGCCGTATATGGCGATCCGATTCCCGCCTTCTCAGCTGCCCCGCTGAGGAGAACTGATGGAAGAATGAGCGCAGAGATGCCACCTGTGATTCTGCCATCTGCAGAAACAACCGGGTAGGCGATTGAAACGCCATCCTGATCTTCGACGGTATGGAGCAGTTGTGAGAGTACCGGCTTCTTCTCATCAAGTACTGTTCTGATATGTGGCTGGGTTGAGATATCCACCCCGATAGATGATGCATAGTCGTCCGGATACACATCGATGATCCGTCCTTCTGCATCAAACGAGACAACATCAACTGTCGCTTCAGAAGTAACGGCAACATATGCGAGCACCTCATGGGTGGAGGCGTCAGCAAGCCCGACAGAGCTGGCATGGGCTCCTGCAAGCATCACCTCGTTATCAAGGGAGTTGAGCGCAGATTCCGTCTCTCCCCGGTATCTGGAGAGGAGAGCCTGCATCTTTACCTCATCTCCAAATGTGCTCTCGCCGGTATAGTAGATGCCTGCGCCAATCCAGTAAGTATCATCCACCATCCTGACATAGCTCACTTTTGGTTCAGGCTGCATCCCCCTCTCAGGGTTTGGATAATGATAATAGATGAAACCGCCGCCAAGCCGGGAGAGGGCGATTTCAATCCGCGTTACATTCAGCCCATGGTGATCGGTGAGATCGAGCATGCTCGTCCCGAGCAGTTCAGGCTGGTGTGGGAGGGCAAGAGCGATACCATCCATATCAAGGGCGTAGATATAGAGATCGCCCCGGACATAAGGGCCTTCCTGATCGTTGAAGGTGGCAAGCGCTTCCTTCCTCCCCACACTTTCTGCATAAAGGGCGGCATCGTCAACGAAATCGGCAAGGGCGGCAGTCACTTCCGGATCGGGCATCATCGTCCCGTCTGCGGAATAGATGCCTGATCCAAGCACCCATCCATCTCCGCCTTTCATCACGTAGCTGATCCTGGGTTCTACGGCAAAGCCATGTGTTGGATTTGCATTGGGATACCTGACAAAACCACCACCTGCAAGGCCGGTTTCTATAATCTCCCTGATGAAATACCGCCCCTCTGCATCCTGCAGATCAAAGCGGCTGGTTCCAATCTGGTCAGGTTCAAAGGGAAGGGAAAGTGTAGTGCCATACTCTTCATAGGCAAAGATAGAGAGATCGCCTTTTACAAATGGTCCATTGGGATCATTAAAAGCGAGGAGAGCCGCCTCTTTCCCATGCATGTCAGCATACTCAAATGCTGTCTGAACAAATGCCACCATCTCTTTAGGGGATGCAACAGACGGCTCTTCTGGTTCAGAATCAGAAAAACATCCCGCAAAAACAATAAAAAGGAGAAAGCAGAGTCCGATAATAGAGAAACCCTTATGCATAAGAGATGATAATGCACGGAAGAGAGGAAAAATGTATCTTTTTCAAAGAATCACCGCAGTTTTCCGGCAACCAGAATCTCCCGGCCACCTGCCCCGTACATCATCAGGATATCACCATCGATCCGGTAAGAGCGAACCTGTTCAAGCAGGTACAGAAAACGACCCTCCTGCTCCATAACACCTTCACCGGGGCAGTACATCAGGGTGGTTGCAGGCGAGCTGAAGACTATCTCTCTTTCCCCGGCACGATAATCAGAAGAATAGCTGTTGCATCCGGCAGTTCCACTGACTTTCCCCTCTCCTGAAAAGTGGAGAGTGGCATACGCATCTGCCCGTACCATCTCACCGCCATCACCCTCATAGGCGATAAGTTTCCATGATGTATCCGACAATCCGCCTGTTACCATGGAACAGCCTGCGGTGAGAAGAACGACGGCGAGAAGAATGGCGATTATGAAGAAGCCTGATCTCATACAGGAGAGATTGGAGAAGGAGCAGATAATCATTCGCCTCCGGATGAAACCATACATATCTGATCAGAGGAGAGGATCAGTAACCCTGCTCCCCTGCAAGGAGACGGTCAAGCACCGACTTACACCGCCTGAGCTCCTCTTCACTCTCTACCTGGCGGGTGACATCAAGCCCGGTGCTGATGATATGGGTAACAGCTCCGGCATCATCACAGATAACCGAATTCGACCAGTCAATTATTACGGGAGTCTGATCCCTGCGTGTCAATGTACCCCGTATACGTGAAGCACGCTTTGTCTTAATCAGGGTATGGATATGGTCACGGACACCTTTGATCATATCCGGAGAGGTAAACACATCCCAGATATATTTCCCGAGAACTTCTTCTTCACGGTATCCGATCAGCTCTTCTGACCTTCGGTTGAACCGGAGGATCCGGGCCTTCGGATCAATTACAAATATAGCAGCATCCACTGTGGTAAGGATCATATCAGAGAGATCCCGCTCTCTCCGAACCTTCAGGCCAGCCTCCATCCATTCGATTGCAAACCCAATCTTTTCGGCAAACATGGAAAGGAGCCGCTCTTTGCCCTGATAATATTCAGGCTCCTCGCACCTGTCACCAAAACCAACCTCAAAGGATCCGACCTCTTCTCCGCCTGCATAGATTGGATAAGAGAATACAAAGGGAAGGCCTTCCGGAATACCACTTTCATAGAGGCTCCCGGCATAGGTGATTCGAACCCCGGTAGATCCCCGTTTCGACCAGCATTTTGAAATCACCCGTACAACATCCCGAAGAATCTCAGAAAGTGTCATCGAAGAGTTGATTGTACCGGAGAAACGCTGGATGCACTCGATCTCCTGGAAGCTTCGTTCAAGCTGATCCTTCTGCGAAAGGAGATAAATTTCCATCTCCTTTCGATCGGAGATATCATTGCCGACCGAAAGAACTCCAATCACGTCACCGTCTTCATTTCTGATTGCCCGGTTTGACCAGCGAACCCAGACGAGCCGCCCATCTTCCGTCATATTGGCGTTTTCGTTCCGCCTGTACGAATCGGTATCGGTGCATACCTGGGCAATCAGTTCTTTCAGATCACGCCCGGAGAGCTCCTCAGGGGGAACAATCGTCCCGATTACGCTTCTGCCGAGCACTTCCTCCTTCCGATATCCAAAGAAGGTTTCGGCAAACTCATTAAAGAAAATTATATTGCCATTTTTATCAAGTTTGAGAATGATTGCATCGGCCATCTCCACAAGCTCACGGTACTGTTTTTCCCGATCCCTGAGTTCATTGATCATACGGACTTCTTCTGTGATATCAACCATGACAATGACATAGACTGCCTGATGCGCCTCATCAACTGATGGGATCATATGAATATGGAGATGGATAACCCCCCCTCCATCCAGATGAAGAGGATATTCAAGCACCTGCTCGGAATCACCAATTTTTCCCGTAAGGACTGACAGAAGATCGTGGACACCAGCATCGGCCACCTCCACATACCTGAGATCCTGCCCAATGAGATCGCCGCTTTGTTTCCCCATGAGATCAAGGCATGCATCATTTATGACGAGCAGACGAAGATCCGAATCCAGAATCATGATCCGTTCATTCATTTTTGATATGAGTGAAGCGAGAGGTACACGATATGCAGGCGAATAGATCTTGGCTTTCCCAAACATCCTCATCTCGACAAGCCCTGCTGCATACATGCCATCGAGATACCTTCCGGTTGAGTGCTTGTTTTTCCCAAGTGCCTGCGCTACCTCGGTAACGCTCATACCACCGGGGTGTTTCCTGAGAAGTTCACGGATTTCGTTATATTCATCCCGGAGAGGTTCCATTGAGTACCCCTATTGACTCTTATTATTTATATATATTCACTATAGGTATCACTTGAGTAGAGTATATTGGGGTGACACCCAAAGCAATTGTGACATTTAAGGAAATTATATAAATAGTATAAGACGCAACCAGTACCATTCAAAAAGTAGTTATTGGTGCAATCAATGAACCAGAACCATCATATTCATAGAAACTGCCTCAGAGGGATTCTTATCTTCTCTCTGATCCTGGCAGCCATCATCACACCGGCGGCAGCCGGTGAGAAGTACATGTGGGGATATCCCGAGCTCCGTGTTTCTATTACCGGTACAAACGAGTTCGCACCCGGTGAAGAAGCAACGCTAAACATCCGGGTCGAGAATACCGGCTTAAATGAAGTCAAAGTTGTTCAAAGTGACATTATCAGCAGAGATGATAAGCCCAATACCGCCAAGATGGTTGTTGTCAACCTTAAGTCAGGAACCGCCCCGGTCACAGTCAAGACAGATGAACAGATGGTCGGCGATATTGAAGGAGGAGGCAGCATAAATGCAGCATTCACCATTCAGTTTGATGAGGATGCATCAGGGGGCACATATTCTATCCCAATCAGGATCGAGTACATTTACCTAAACACGGCAGAACAGTATGGAACAGATCTAATCAGGTATTTCTATACGACAAAAGTCCTTGAAACCAATCTTCAGGTTGTTGTAAAACCCGACGTCAGGCTGCTCGTCACTGATGTACAGACTGATGCAATCAATGTGGGAACCGAAGGGTATGTCACGCTGACTGTGAAAAATGTCGGATCCGAAGATGCCCGGTCAGCAACCCTCAGGATCGACCGGAGCGGAACCAGTCCGCTTATCCCGACAGATGGCAGTGCCTTTATCGGCGACTTCCCCGCAGGATCGACTATTACCCGGACATTCAAGGTTTCCGTATCAACAAACGCAGAGCCACGCGACTACCCCCTCTCTGTCTATGCTGAGTACAAGGACAGAAACGGCCAGATAGTCACCACCGATACAATGACCTTCGGAGTCGACACAGGAGGGAAGATCGAATTTACCGCCATTTCACCCCCCGCAGTTGTCAGTCCCGGTCAGAAAACCGTCATTGATGTCGAATACAAAAATATCGGAGACGGACCAGTCTATCGTGCAACAGCACGGATATCCGCAGTCGATCCCTTCACCTCAAATGACGATACCGCTTACCTCGGCGACATGGCTCCCGGAGAGACGAAGGTGGCACGATATATCCTGAATGTTGACTCTGCCGCCACCGAGAAGGTATATGGACTTGACTCGGAGATCCGGTACCGGGATGCACTCGACAATACCCAGATCTCAAAGACAATGAAGGTCGAGGTGGAGGTTGTTCCGCGTGAGGCGACAATTCCACCCGTCCTGATTGCGGGCATTCTGATTGTTGTGATCGCTGCAGGATACTGGTACTACCGGAAACGGCAGTAATCACCTTTTTTAAGGAGACGACTGCTACCATGCAGATCTACGAAACTTTTTCAGATGCAGTAAACCGCCACCCGGCAAAGATAGCACTGGCAATAGTCCTGCTCCTCTTCATCGGGCTCTATGGAATGACCATGACCCAGATGGAGACGGGTGCAGAGACCTATATCGATCCAGATACCCCCCGCTTTATCCTTCTCGAAAAGTACCAGGACACCTTCTCTTCAGACGCCATCATGATCCTTGTCGAGACCGGGGATGTGACAAATCCGATTATTCTTGATTATATGGCGGATCTCAAGAGAGATCTTGTACGGGAGCGGCATGTTACCGCCGTCACCGGGATTGCGGATTACCTCACACAGGCCAACGGCGGAGCACTACCCACCTCAATTGCCGAGGTAGAAGCCGCAACAGAAGAGATCGACCCTGCACTCTATGACCGGCTGGTTCCGGCAACCTCGATGACGATCATCCAGGTGACTCTTGAACCCGGCCTCTCACAGGACACCCAGTTTGAGATCGTTGACTCACTCGACACCGTCATCCGGCTCTCTGATCCACCACCGGCAACAGTTGTCTCGCTCACCGGCAATCCTGCCTTTTCCAAACAGATGATGGAAGAGATGGGCACCTCGATGGGGAGCCTCATAGGCATTGCAATGCTCCTGATGGTACTGGCAGTCGGCCTCCTCTTCAGTGCCGTCAGGTACCGCCTCCTCTCTGTTGCAATCGTGGCAAGCGCCCTCATCTTCACCTTCGGTTTCATGGGGCTGACCGGGATCAAGATCAATATGGTGACGATCGCTGCATTCCCGGTATTAATCGGGATCGGGATCGACTATGCGATCCAGTTCCATTCCAGACTTGACGAAGAGGTGCGGAGCAAGACGTTAGCAGAGGCCATCAAAGAGACGATGACCAAATCCGGACCATCGATCCTCTATGCGATGCTGGCCACCTCAATGGGATTCATCGCGATGTGGACATCCCCACTCCCGATGATCAGGAGTTTTGGAGAGGTCTGCGTGATCGGTGTTGTCTGTTGTTACCTTGCTGCACTCTTCATTGTCCCGGTCTTTGCCACCCTGCTGAAGTACCAGCCAAAACCAATCCCCGAAAAGAAAGGGCTCGCACTTGGGGACCGGTATAATCTTGGCATCGGAAAGTTGGCTGGCGGGATATCCCGATTCCCGCTGATCATCCTTGGTATCTGTGCACTCCTTGCTGTGGGGGGGTTCTCTGTTGACGACCAGATCATCGTCAATACCGATGAGAACACTTTTGTCCCACCTGACATGCCCGCAAAGGTGCAGATCGACAAAGTAACCCGTGCAATGGGACCTTCAGATGCCACGCCGATCTTTGTCAGGGGAGACCGCGTCTCGGCTCTGGATTCGATCACCTGGATGCATAGTTTCCAGCAGTATCAGGAAGAGAACAACGATATGATCACCGGCACACGGAGCATCGCCGATCTTGTGATCCAGTACAATAACGGCACCCTCCCGGAGACCGATGCGGAACTGAGGACAGTCCTTGAGACGATCCCGCCTGAGCTCCGTAACCGTTACTTAAGCGGCAATTCGATGGCACTCATCGAGATATCTACAATCGATATGGATGCAACCATCGCAATGTCCTTTGTTAACCAGCTCCAGCATGAACTCACCTGGCACCAGCCGCCACCCGGAGTCACCGCATCCCTCACCGGGATGGGAGAGATGTTTACCGATCTGATAACCAAGATCCGGGAGACGAAGACCAGCATGACCGTCCTCGGATTCGTGATGATCTTTGCCTTCCTCTTCCTGGTCTACAGGAAGAGTTTAAAAGCTGCAACCCCGCTTGTTCCGATCATTCTGATCGTCGGATGGAACAGCCTGATCATGTACGAGCTTGGGATCGACTACTCACCCATGACTGCAACACTTGGATCTATGACGATCGGTATTGCATCAGAATATACGATCCTGATCGCAGAGCGGTACTATGAGGAGCGGGAGAGGGGTTTACTGAAGATGGATGCGATCCGCGAGAGTGTCCAGAAGATCGGAACTGCAATCACCATCTCAGGTTTGACAACCGTCTTTGGTTTCTCTGCACTGATAACCTCCAGCTTTGGGATCATCAACAATTTTGGTATCCTCACGGTCATCTCAGTCGGGTTTGCACTGATGGGTGCGATCATCGTGATGCCCGCAATCCTCTCCCTGATCGGAAACGGCATCGACGAGAAGGCAGAAGAGAAGACTGCTGCATAATCCCCCACAACCTCCCTCTTTTTCAGATCCTGCGGATAACAGATATACAGGAATGAGACATCCACGAACCGGTGACACAGTCCATGTCCACTTCATTGCACGGCTGGATGACGGCACAATCATTGAAGATTCTGAAGCAGATACACCTGTAGTGGCAGTGCTTGGGGAAGGGAGGATTAATCCTGCCTTTGATGAAGCACTCAGGGATATGAATACTGGAGAGAGCAGAATAATCACCCTCCCCCCGGAGAAGGCATATGGGAGATATAACAAGCGGCTCGTCTTTAAACTGAAGCGCAAAAAGCTGGATCTCAAAGGGGATCCAAAAGAGGGAGATTTCGTCAAAATCAGCCTTCCTGATGGAAAGAAGGCGCTTGTCACCGTACGTGCGATTGATGAGAAAAAAGTCACCATCGATGCAAACCACCCCCATGCCGGGGAGACAATCCACTATACGCTTACACTCGATTGGATCGTTCCTGCACCAGAACAGGAGGAGCCAAAGCCATGAAACCAAACGAGATCTATCAGATTGACTGTATCGAGGGGATGGAAGGATTGGAAGCAGGCTCAGTCGATCTGATCGTCACCTCGCCGCCATACAATATCGGAAAGGCCTATACCACCTATGACGACACGATCACCCGTTCAGAGTACCTTGAGTGGATGGGAGAGGTGGCAGAAGCCTCTTACAGGGTTCTCTCCGATTGCGGATCCTTCTTCCTGAACATCGGGGGCACCCCGACAGATCCCTGGATCCCAATCGATGTGGCAACAGAATTCCGGAAGAAGGGATATTATCTCCAGAATATGATACACTGGATAAAATCAATCGCAATTCCACGGCCCGATATGGGATCATATAATAATATCACCGGAGATGTCGCAGTCGGCCATTACAAGCCGATCAACAGTAAGCGATTCCACCATGATTGCCACGAATTCATCTTCCATTTTACAAAAACAGGAGATGTACCGCTTGACAAGCTGGCCATAGGCGTTCCCTACCAGGATAAGAGCAATATCGGGAGGTGGAAGAATGCGGGATCAGATCTGCGGGATCGGGGGAACACCTGGTTCATCCCCTATGAGACGATCAATGAAAAACGGCCGCACCCGGCAGTCTTCCCGATTGGTCTGCCCATCCTCTGTATAAAAGACCACGGAGTTGAGCGGTGCCGTCTTGTGCTCGACCCCTTCATGGGGATTGGATCGACTGCCATCGCCTGTATACGGCTCGGTATAGACTATATCGGCTTTGAGATCGATTCCTCGTACCGTGAGATCGCTCGTGAGCGGGTACGGGAGGAGAAAGGACAGATACGCTTCAAAGAGGAGAATATCGCTCCCTGAGAACTGCCATCACCTCAGACAGCAGATAGATATCCAATGCCGCCATCTTCTGCCGGATCTCATCCGGGAGCAGGCTGCCAAATGCCCATGTCGCAGGCGGCAATGGAGGGAGATAGCGGATCAGTTCGTCTTCCGGCAGATCTCTCAACTGCATGAAAGCTTCTCTGACCTCTTCTTCTCCATACTCACCACCTGGCACCTCAACGCTAACAGCAGCATACGTGCTTCGGACCGGCCAGCGGGGAGGCAGAAGGTGCCTCAGAAGGTGGGCGAGGGTTGCATTCTGCCGCTCCCCGAGGAACGTCCAGACCGAGACGAGTTCTCCTTCCACGAGCGGCTCCCGGATGACGCAGATCTTCTCCGGGATGAGACCGTGTGGCCAGGAATGGATCTCGTCATTAATCGCCTCCTGCATCTCTTCTGGGAGCGGGAGATCTGATCCTCGCCTTGCTGCTATCCGTCCCACCGCATGTGCGAGGAGAGGCGATACCCCCGCCCTTCCGCCACTGGTCCAGAAGGGGTGGGGGCCATGCCGATCAGATTGAACAACGAGAAGCCCCCGCCTGACATCATCGCAGGAGATTACCCGCCATCCCCGTCCGGCGAGGGTGAATCCTTCTTCAGCTGCGATCCCGACGAACGAAGGGTCAAGCGTCCCGACCGCCTGCCCGTCTGGTGTCACTGCCCGGTATCCACCTTCTGCGGATATCACCGAGCAGAGAGCGATCCAGTGCGAACGCGAAAGTTCAGCCTCGGCAGCAACACCGATCGCAACCAGATCCCCATCTATGGCGAGGTACCCGTTCGCAAGCAGGTGATCGAGGATCTGATCTGCGTCTTCTATCCCAATCCCGTTAAAGGGGAAAAGTTCCAGGAGTGCCTTCTCAAGCAAACGCCGCCCAAGGGCCCGCCTCTGTCTCAGGAGTACAAAGAGCTGTTGCAGAAAAACATTGCAGGGGAACCGGGGCGGCAGCAGGGGCTCTGCCTCATGGTTCCGTGCAGCTTCAATAGCCGCTGCCGCAAACAGCGCCTCTTCTCCTGAAGCAAGGATGAAAGCCATCTCCGGCGGACTGCCCCTCCTGCCGGATCTCCCGAGCCGCTGAAGAAATGATGAGACAGAATCCGGTGCTCCGTACTGCACCACGAGATCGAGCCCCCCGATATCGATTCCGAGTTCGAGCGTGCTGGTGCAGACGATGCATGCAGGATCATCACCCCGTATCGCCTCCTCTGCTTCACTCCTGAGATCAGGCGATATGGCCGAGTGATGGACATAAGCCGGAGATCTCAGCTGCTGGAGGCCGGCATGAAGTTTCTCTGCTTCGCTCCTGCTCCCGGCAAAGACAAGTGCCTTTTTATTGGCGATAATCCCTGCCAGTGACCTGATCCGCCCATCCTCCACCGGATCAATGGTAAACGAGAAACGCCTCCCTGCTGAAGGGGGATCGATTGCGACCAGTTGCTGTTTGTGGTTCCTGCCAGAGAACCATTCAAGAAGCTCTGCCGGGTTTCCGATCGTTGCCGAGAGGCCTATCCGCCTGATCGTCCGTCCGGATAAGCCATCCAGACGATCAAGAAGGCATCCAAGCTGCACACCGCGATCTGAGCCCATAAATGCATGCACTTCATCGACGATCACCGATCTGAGATTGATGAGGGCAGATCCATACACCGGATCCCCAAGGAGTATTTCGAGTGATTCGGGTGTGGTGAGCAGGATATGAGGGGCTTCACCATCCTTCCAGGTGCGATCTGATCGCCCGATATCGCCATGCCATGCACGCACCTCAAGGCCGAGTGGTGCTGTCATCCGGGTGATCCGATCGAACTGATCGTTAATAAGTGCCCTGAGCGGAGAGAGATACAGGATACCCACTGCCCCGGTACCTGATTTCAGAAGAGCATCAAGAGCAGGCAGAAACCCTGATTCGGTCTTGCCACCGGCGGTTGGTGCGATGATGATCAGATCAGCACCGGCTAATTCGGGAGAGAGCGCTGCCTCCTGGACAGATCGGAGATCATCCCACCGGAGTGTCGAGGAGAGTATCTCACGGAGCCCGGGGTGGATACGGGAATAAGCGCCTGCTGGAAAAGAAGGGGATTTTTCCGGCATAAAGACCGGACACACCCTCAGACGGGTTCTGCTCCCGGCGGTAGTCCGAATGCCCGGAGGATCACTGAATGTAGTGTCTCTTTTGGCACTGCGCCGGTAACCCGGTCGATCATCTTTCCGTTTGCATAGAGAATGATAGTCGGGATCGCCGTGATATTGAACTGTCTGGCAATACCGGGGGCTTCATCGGTATTACATTTGCCAAATGCAACAAGCCCCGCCATCTCATGGGAGAGTGCCTCGATAACCGGTGCAACCCGCTTGCATGGACCACACCATTCAGCCCAGAAATCGACAACAGCAAAGCGGTTCTCAGAGAGGAAGGTATTGAACGTGATCTCACTCAGCGGCACAACACCCTGAAACGATGCCTTCCGCTCGATCTCTGCGAGCCGCTCCTGGGCGCGTTTCTGCCGGAGATATTCCAGTTCATCATCCATATGTTCTCTTCTCTATCCATTCAGATAATGGTTCGCATCAACTTCCGCTGATGAAAGGGAGATTGGATCAGGTACAGGAGAAGGCCAGGGAAACTGTTAGTGATTCGCTTTCCTGCCCTTTCTTTGGCAGTAATTCGGTAAGGTATTTAAAGCAATAATGAGAATAGTAATACTCCGAAGCGAGGTGGGGTAGTCAGGAGATCCCGACGGGCTCATAACCCGTAGATCGATGGTTCAAATCCATCCCTCGCTATCTGTTTTAATAATTTTCAATGGAGAGGCAGACCTCTTTGATAAACAGGCACTATAAAGCCATTCATGATGCCCACTGAGGCAACAGACATACAAAATGAAAATGATGGGTGGTTCCATGCATTTTCATAAAAAGATCAGAAATCCAGCCGTGTCTGGTACGATCCGTGGATAAAATCCACATGGCGGGATTCCAACTTTTCATGAGGAATAGCGAGGGGATAACATCCTGTGAGGCATCCTGTACAGAAATCTGCCACATCGATTCCTGTTGCCTCAATCAGCGCTTCAAGCGAGATATGATGGAGTGAATCTGCGGAGATACAGGAACATACCTCAGCACTTGCACGCTTATGTGCGATCAACTCCTTCCGCGTCGGAAGATCAACTCCCAGATAACAGGGTGCGGCAACAGGCGGTGAACCTACCCTGAAATGAACCTCGCGGGCACCGAACTCCCGAACCAGTTCGATGATCCTGCGGGACGTTGTGCCACGGACTATTGAATCATCGACAAGCACAACCGATTTTCCTTTGATATGCCCCCGGACAGGATTCAGTTTCATACGCACCGCATTCTCGCGCAGCTTCTGGGTTGGCATGATGAAGGTTCGCCCGATATACCGGTTTTTGATCAACCCTTCCTTGAACGGGATCCCGGATGCCTCGGAATACCCAACTGCAAGTGAAGTCCCCGAATCAGGTACCGGCGAGATGATATCTGCGTCAACCGGTGCTTCATGGTGGAGCCTCTCACCAACCTTTCTTCGGACATCATAGACGAGCACCCCGTCAATCACCGAATCTGATCGTGCAAAATAGATATACTCAAAGAGGCAGAATGCGGTATGATTGGTTTTGGTGATCTGACGGCACGAGATACCACCTGCATCAATTTTGATCAATTCGCCGGGCCGAAGATCACGGATAAATATTGCACCCAGAGCATCAAGTGCAACACTCTCAGAGGCAACCATGTACCCGTTATCGGTCTTCCCGATACAGAGTGGCTTGATTCCGAGGGGATCACGGAAGGCAAAAAGGGTGTCATCCAGAAGAGTGATAACAGAATAGGAACCCTCTAGTTTCCTCATACAGAGGACAACGGCATCCTCCATGGATCCGGAGAGCGTCAGTTCACGCGCGATGATTGCAGCAATCACCTCTGAGTCCGTGGTTGTAGCAAATATATGACCGTGTTCTTCATATTCTCTAACAAGCTCGGTATTATTGACGAGATTGCCGTTATGAACAATAGAGAACTGATGCCCCTTGAGAGAAAAGTTCAGTGGCTGTGTATTCTCCGGCCTGTTCTCACCGGTTGTCGGATACCTGACATGCCCGATTCCAACCGCTCCGGGAAGCTTTTCAAGAATATCCCGGTTGAAGACCTCTGAGAGAAGACCCTGAGACTTATGTTTAAAGAGTGTTCCGGCATCAAATGTGCTGATTCCGGCACTCTCCTGCCCCCGATGCTGGAGAGCATAGAGGGCATAGTACAGGGGAAACGATACCCCCCCTGCGTCAACGATGCCGACAATGCCGCACATGATGAAAGAGCCTTAATGTGTTGCTCTCAATGGTTTCTTGCTGGTCCAGGCATACGAGCGCAGACGGGCGCTCCGTCCGAATCCACATGCTGAACAGATCTTATGGCGTGCATGGTACGAATTCCGGCCACAACGCCTGCATACAATATGGGAATGCTTGTTGCGCAGACCCTTCGATGGAGTTCCTTTTGACATGATAAATCACCTTTATGATTCGATTGAAGGGGATATATAGATCACATTATCACCACGGACGATCAGCGTTCCCAGTTTGACAACGCCATCTTCCGTCTCTTCTTCTGCACGATCAAGAACGAGGTTCATATGAACATCATATCCCTGAAGTATTCCACGGATTTCTCGTCCGCCTTTCAGCGAGATGAACACCGGTTCCCTGTTTAAGACCTGTTCCAGAATATCAAGCGGTCGTTTGGTCATAAAAATCCCTTTGCATCTCCCTGGAGAGTACTACATGTGCGTTTCAGTCCGACTTAAAGATAGCGCACCACCAACAAATCCTTTAGTCCGGGGAAAGATAGTACAGAAGAGTACGTATATGGCTGATATCACGATCCGAAAGCGGCATGCAATTAAAAAGAGCCAGGTTGCCGGGATAAAACAGATGATCGAAAGAGCTCTTGGAGAAGAAGCGTCACTCTTTGACACCGCATCCATCGAGCGTGCCGAGACCGATGCAGATCTCTCCATTTTCTTAATCGATAAAAAACCGCTCCTGATCTCCCGTGACAACTGGGCATTTCCAACACTGAGAGGTGCGCATCTCCGGCCATTCACTGCCCGCCGCATCACCGTGGATTCAGGAGCCGTCTCTTTTATGGTAAACGGAGCTGATGTGATGCGCCCCGGTGTTGTTTCGGTGACCAGTGATATCAGGAAGGGAGAACCTGCGCTCATCGTTGAGGAGCGGCATGGAAAGCCGCTTGCAGTTGTCATCGCACTCTATGACGCCGATGAGATTCGCGCAATGGAGAAGGGGAAGATTGCAAAGAATATTCACTATGTGGGCGACGCGATCTGGAACCTGGAAATATAAGGATAGAATTAATAACTACCAATAGAAAGGATTCTACATGGGATTTCTTGATTCCATCATTGGCGGAAAGGGTGCGACCCCTAAGGAAGAGGAGTACATGGACCTCGACCTCGCTGCATATGAGGATGCAGCGGCAGGGGAGGAGCCTGCTCTGATGTATGTCAAGATTGCAACAATTAACGACCTCAAGGATACACCACGGATCAAAGACGAGGTGTACAACAACAACATTGTGATCATTGATATCCAGAAGCTCAAGCTCGACAAGATCACCTTTGAGCGGGTGATGAAGGACTTAAAGGATGTTGCACGGGATGTAAACGGCGATATCATCGGCATTGGTGACCAGCGCTATGTCGTCATCACGCCAACATCGGTGAAGATATCACGGGAGAAGATCGGTGGAGGCAACTAGGTGAAGCAGGCCCTCTCCGGCCCCTGCCCGCTCTGTGGAGAAGAGATTAATTATATTTACCAGACCGAGAATATCCCTTTCTTCTCCGATATTCTCATGATGTGCGGCCTCTGTGAGGCATGCGGCTTCCGCCTCACGGATACGTTGATACTCACCGAACGTGGTCCGATACGATATGAGTTTGATGTCAGAACAGCAGACGATCTCTCTGTCCGCGTCGCCAGATCAACCTCTGCAACAATAGAGATTCCTGAACTTGGCATCTGTATCTCACCCGGCCCTGCATGCCAGGGGTTCGTTTCAAATATCGAGGGAGTGCTGGTTCGGGTTGAGGATGCGATTAGAACCACCCTTCTTTCAGCAGATGATGATGAGCGGCGGGTCGCACTTGAGGGGCTTGAAACCCTCGCACTTGCAAAAGAAGGAGAGATACCATTCACCCTGATCATCGAGGACCCGTCAGGGAACAGCGCAATAGTATCTGATAAAGCCAGAATTGCGTCTTTTGTCCCAGAAGAGGAGTGAAGGCTGGTGGAGACCCTCTCCGCTTTTCTCATCTGCATCCTTGTTATAACAATAGCAACCGCATATTTTCGAATCCCTCCGTTTCCTGTCCTCTTCGGCACAGCCATCGGATTTGGTTTGCTTGCCGGCATTCCTTTAGAGACCGTCATCAATGCCGCAAGTGCCGGTGCCGGACGGATCTTTACCATCCTTGGTGTCGCAGTCTGGGGGGGATCGGTCATCGCCCTTTCATTGGTGAAAGGGGGAGGGATACAGAGGATACAAGCAGATCTTGCCAGGATTTCTGGGCGTCCTGCAGTGCATGCGGGACTTGCCGGATGGCTCCTCGCAGTCCCCTTTATGTGCGCGATCACACCATTTCTCGTCCTCGCACCACTGATGAAAGGCAGTACAGCTGATCCGAAGAGGGCAGGAATACTCCTCTCCCTCATCGCATGTGGATCGGTATTCTCGTTTGTCCTGATCGCACCGGCACCGGTGATGGTTACGCTCATTGACGTCTTCTCAACCGATCCCGGACTGAACCCGCTCACAATCCCTCTCTCCCTGATCCTCCTTCTGCTGATGATCCTTCTTACCGGGCGTGGTATCCGATACGATATGCCACAGGAAGAAGGCGGGGGTTCCGGAAGAGCCGCAGCATGGGCACCCCTTATCGTGCCTGTCGCAATCATCGTGATCGGGTTTCTCCTGCCGGGGGTGGGGGCTAAAACGATCCTTCCGGTTGCTCTCCTTGCTGGAGCAGCAGTCGCAGTCTTCTGCATCGCCAGGACGCTCAGGAAGGAGGCAGTCAGCGAGGGGACGAAGCATGCAGGTATAATCATCTTTGATCTCTGTGGTGCCGGCGCCCTTGGAGGGGTGATCGCGGTCAGTTCGTTCCCTACAGATGTCGCAGACCTCCTTGGCATGATGGTTCCACTTGCCGTCATCCCATTCATCCTCGCATGCTTCATCCAGACGGCACAGGGCTCCCGGCTCGTTACCGCTGTCATCACCGCAGATATCATCGCGGGAACTACGATCCCTGACCTGATCCCGGCATCTGCCCTCTTCCTCATGATCGCCGCCGGAACAATGGTGATCAGCTACGCCAGCGATCCCTTCTTCTGGCTCGTAAACAGGACAGCATCCCAGAGTGTCGCAGAGACTGTAAAGACATTCACCCTGCCACTTGCTGCTGCCGGGTGTGTGGTGTTTGGGGTTGCTCTGCTCCTGATCTGATACGAAACGTCAGGATTGTAAACACTCATCGATCAGCACCAGTATGACCGGTGGGTTTCATCACTCCTGCGATCCGATTGTACAGAGTATCAGATGACAGACGAGACGGTTAAAAGAAGATTCATCCGCTGGACCGAAGAGCGGCCGGCATTTTCACTCACCACATTCTTTGCAGAGGCAAACGATCCACGAGGGCACCAGCATATGCTCAGTGAGATCCTCCCACTCCTGCCAGAGTGCGGGTGCGAGATGATAAAGGATGATCTGGATCTGATCATCAGGTGGAAAGACAAGGGACCCTGCCCTTCACCCCCACCATCTGAGGTGCGGAAGGTTGAATCCCCCGTACAGACCGCCATGGAAGCGTTCATAACCGCAAAAACCGGAAAGCCATGGAGCGACCCGACTACCCTTGACCGGATACGGGAGGCGATCATCGCCCAGAAAGATTCCTACTGGAAGGAAGGCGATGAACGGGTCATCCGGTATACAACCGGATACAGCATCTTCGCCTACCTCTCCTACCATTTTCCCGTCTATTACATCCAGATGCGCCACCTCCTCCGGGAATTGATGAATGACGACCTGCTCCCCGCGAGGATGGCAGTCCTTGATGTCGGATCAGGTCCGGGAACAGTAACCCTCGCTCTTGCCTCACTCTTAAAGGAGATGCCGGGATGCCGGGCTACTGTTCATGCGATCGAGCAGGCAGGCGAGTTCGTCGAGGCATATAAGCAGATTGCGATACCTGTTGCAGAGAAGAGCAGGGAAATAACTGCTCTCCCACCGTCGGCAACCAATATCACCAACCCACAGTCACCCCTCCCTGAAGGTCCCTTTGATCTGATCGTCTGTGCCAATGTGCTCAATGAGATCCATGACCCGTCGGTTCGTGAAGAGACGGTCATGCGGCTTGCCGGGAAACTCCGTGAGAAGGGGACGCTGCTCATTTGTGAGCCCGCAGATCTCGCAAACGCAACCGCACTCCGCGATCTCTCCCGCCGCCTGAAAGAACGTGGACTTCCGATATATGCCCCCTGCAATGATATCCGGGGCGTCCCCTGTATGGTTGAGCGGTGCTGGAGCTTTATCACCCTTCCCGAGGTAGCACCGACACGGCTGATGAATGCGGTGGCAGATAGCGATGAGCCATTCCGGTTCTATAACACCGATATCAAGACCGCATTTGCAATCCACAGAATAGACGGGAAGAAGAAGATCGGCTACCGGGTGCCACCCGGCACCAAAGCCGAACGAATATCCCGGCTGTCACGTCATGAAGAGAAGAAGATCAATGTCATTGCATCAAAGATTTCAGAGAATATCGGTGATTCCGGCACCTTCCTCTACCGGATCTGTGACGGTACCGGAAGACGCGAAGCATATGCAGCACTCCCCGCCTACCACGCAGGAGAAGAGAATTCGGCACTCCGGCTGGCAGCATATGGATCGGTTCTCAGGTTCAACCGGGTGCTTGTCAGGCACCATAAAAAATACGATGCATACCATCTGCTCCTGACCAAAGAATCCTCAGTTGAGCTGATCGAGGGAGAACTGCTTGAGGGGGAGCCAGCTCCGGTGCGGGAGGCGAGGCAGGAGACAAAAAAGGCAGTAAAACGCAGAAGAGAAGAGAGCACGAAGACAAAAGGGAAGAAGACGGGGCGGCGATGAACCGAAGGTGCAGAAGAGACTGACTGTACCATTTCTTTCTTTGGCGAATCCATTATCTATATCGATCCAGATACACTAGCATCAGGAAGGAATTAAAATGGTTACGGAGAGGGGAGAGGAGGGACGAGGGCAGATCGAGACTGTCCTTGCTGCAGGAAGTCTTGCATGGTGGATCTGGGATGTAGAAACAGGCCACGTCGATTACAGCCCGGAAAAGGCAACGATGCTCGGGTATGACCCTTTGGAATTTCCTGATTTTGTCTATGAGATCACCGATCTGATCCATCCGGAGGATCATGAGAAGACGATGGATGCGATGCGGGATCATCTCACCGGGAAAAAAGCGTTATATGAGGCTGAATACAGGATAAAAACAAAAGATGGGGGTTATATCTGGTATTATGACCGGGGGATGATCACCAGGCGGAATCCTGACGGGAGTCCGGCAACCCTCACCGGAATTGTAATCAACTTCGATTCCTGGAAGAAGGCAGAAGAGGCGATTCGCCTTGCCAATACCAAACTGAACCTCCTCTCAAGCATCACCCGCCATGATATCCTTAACTCGGTGACAGCCCTCCTTGGATACCTGGGTTTTGCGATGGAAGAGGCGACACCGGCAACAGAGGAGTTTATTAAGAGATCACTCGTCCAGGCAAAGACGATCCAGCGGCAGATCGAGTTCACCCGTGATTACCAGAATATCGGGATTACCGAGCCTCGCTGGTTCACTATCCGTGATCTTGTGGAGAATGCATGGGCCCAGCTAAACCCTGCAGGAGTATCCATAGAGATACAGGTTCAGGATATCGAATTTTATGCCGATCCACTCATTGAGAAGGTATTTTACAACCTGATTGAGAATGCCATCCGGCACGGAGGTGAGATCTCCCGGATCTCCTTCTCAAGCCGTTCCGAGGATGGTGGAATCGCCATTCTCTGTGAAGATGATGGGACGGGAGTCCCGGAAGATAAAAAAGAGGCGATATTTGTGAGGGGATACTATACCAATACCGGCTTTGGACTCTTCCTCTCCCGCGAAATCCTCTCAATCACCGGGATGAGTATCACCGAGGAGGGAAGCCCCGGCAAAGGAGCACGTTTTGCCATCCATATTCCAAAGGGATCGTACCGCCGGGTCTGACGTGGATATTCGGGTATCCCAAACAGACCTTCTTAAATTACCTGACAACCCGTTCAACTTCGAGATCATCCATATCCGGAAAGATCCGCTTGACGGCTTCGCGGGCGGATGCAAGGTAGACCACTTCGATATCGGCAACACTCCTGACAGACTCGTTTAAAACCTGCGGAGAATCGATCGGCGGAACCATCGGATCTTTCCGGTAATAGCGGAAGACACGGCCTTCACCGCCAAGGCCGAAGAGGACGCGGTTTAACGTGGCTTTTGAGACAGACTGATCGATCTTCGGGTGGATGGCAACAGCTATCTCATGGATGGATCGTGGCCGCTTGTCCTTGAAGAGGGCAAGGATCTGCTCAAAGATCTGGGTACGGACTGTCCGGTCGCCGATGAACCTGAGACGGGAGTTTAAGCAGGTCGCCAGACATTCATCTGCATCGACATGAACAGAATTGATCTCATCCAGCTCGCGGAAGGTAACAAGAGGATGGCCGGTTCTCCGGTCGGTGATGATCCCCTCCACCACATCACCTTCGAGGGATTCAATGAATTTCTTGAATGAGGAGAACCCGATCTTCTTCTCTGAGAAGGCGGGGTTGATCCTGATCAGCTGGTTCTTCAGATCAGACAGAAACACCGGCCCTTCATCAGTTCTCGTCTTCACAAACCGGATCAGAAGCTCACGTGCGGCGATCCTGTCACCCTCTATAAGCGCCGGATCATCATCTGTGGTGGGATCAATGCCGGAAGATCCATTCAGTCCGAGGAGCTCGTCAAGCGACTGGAACTTCGTACAGTTCTCCTTGATGACACTCCCGACAGAATTATCAAAGCCCATCACATAGACCATCTTTCCCCGTGAACGGAGCCTTCGGATCAGGGGTATGAAATCTGTATCACCTGATCCTATGATAAAAAGACCGATATGCGGAAGCAGGATCATATCCTCAAGGACATCAAGGGCCATATCCATATCCGCCCCGTTCTTCCCGCGGGCGCTCGTCTGGGGGAGATGCCGCATCTCAAACCCGTACTTGACGAGCTTCTTCACATCCGCCGCACACTCACCCACCGACCAGTCCGCATAGGCTTTCCTGATGCAGATATCACCAAGCGATGCAGCATAATCGATGATCGGGCCGAGGGAGAGGGGGGTGTCCAGTGCAGGATACGACTGGCCGGCTGAGACTGCAAGGTTCTCGTAATCAAGATAGATGGCGCAGAAGAGATCCCCCTGTTCGACAACATGTTGCTTTTCCATTGTATCAATTCCCGAAGATGCAGTATTTCCTTCCTGTTATTCTCACGGGTGACAAGAAAAAGGAGTATGGCGGTGTGCCTGCACCGCAATCTGAAAAGGAGATCAGATCGAATCCTTTCTCCTGAGCACCTTTGAGAGGAGGCGTTCCCCTTCCTTCACCTCTGCATCATCAGGCGCACGGCAACCGGTGATCCGGGCATCTTCATCCCCGATGACAAAACGGGATCGGGTCGTCTGAGGCTGTTTGCGCTTTGAATCAGCCTCAGGATCATGTTCCCCGCCCGTCATAATTCCCGCTCCAGAATGGTGATGAGCCGGACATGCTGTACCGATTCGTGCATCTCACCATTTGAGAAGAGAGGAAAATCGGATTCGATTGTGAGATCCCCTATCTCTTTTACGGCCACCACCTGCCAGGTGAGATCCCGTGGCAGGAGAACCTCCCGTTCACCTTCATTGATGTAGAGGAGGTGATCTCCGGGAGATCGGCTCAGCAGGAGGACATTGCTATATCCGTCATCCCCCCTGCTACCGTAGGTGACAAGCGGGATGGTGATATCATAGGATGTTGAGGCAAATGCTGTTTCATTATATGCGGCATTCGAGAGTACGGTCTCTGCAAAACCGGGGGAGATGCCACGGAAGAGGATGATCTCTTCATCAGTATCCGATTCGGCAATTGCATGATCAAGATGTTCCGTGATAAATCCGAAGAATATCTGCTGCTCCTCGGGATATGCCGCCTGATCCGCATCTGTTGACCGGAGATATCTCCGGAAGAGATTCGTGTTATCATAGAAGTCAGGTGAGAGCCACCATGAGATCGATGCGGTGGTGGCAGCAGAAAAACCCCGATCCGTATAGGGGGAACTGACGAGAGCAGCAGGTTGTACGAGGGTGATCGTCGCCTCAGGTATACTATCCGGCGTGACAGGATAGCTGCCCGCCGGAGTGAGCGGGAGATCGGCTGCCGGAGGAGATGCAGCACATCCGGCAGCAGAGACGATCAGAAGGAGAAGGATGATGAGATAAGGTATCTTCATAGCTGAAGATCCACAGCTGATAGTATAAAAGGAATTTCAGGGAGGGTATTATGAGCGGATCTCTTTTCCCTTCAGCCAGATGCCACGCTCATGAACAACATGCCCCACAACACGTGCACCCGGCACCATAGCCGTCAGTATCCCGGCACTCTGTTGTGGAACAATTACCGCATAGCCCATTCCCATATTGAAGGTCCGGTAGAGCTCTTGCTCGGTGACATTGCCCTTCTCTGCGAGCCAGGAGAAGATCTCAGGAACCGGCATCGGGTCATCGAAACTGAAGCCAAACGGCCCCACCCTGAGGAAATTCAGGAGCCCGCCGCCTGTCACATGGCACATCCCATGCACCTCGCAGGCACGGCAGATTGAGAGTACCTCGGCATAGATCCGCGTAGGGGTGAGGAGAGCTTCACCAACGGTTCTGCCATCAGAGAGAACTGCATTGTACCCGCCGTTTTCAAGGACGATCTTCCGGGCAAGCGAGAAGCCGTTCGAATGGACACCACTTGACGGCAGGCCGACGATGAGATCCCCGGGAGCAACGGCTGATCCGGTGATCACCTTCTCGCGGTTCTGAACCCCAAGACAGGTCCCTGCGAGATCAAGACCATTCACAAGCCCTTTGAGGGTTGCAGTCTCGCCCCCGACGATATTCATATTCGCCTGCCGGGCACCCTCGTTCAGGCCGGATCCGATCTCTTTCATCTTCGAAGGATCAAGAGAGTCGGTGGCGATATAATCGACAAATGCCACAGGTTCAAGGTTCATCACATAGAGATCGTTCACATTCATCGCAATACAGTCGATTCCGACTGTTGACCAGTCGGAGAGGGCATCGGCAACCAGCATCTTGGTGCCGACACCATCGGTTGCAAGGGCGAGGAGATAGGGTCCAAAGTCGATGAGGCCGGCGAAATGGCCGAGATCCCCGGCCATCCCGAATTCTCCGCTCCGGCGGAATGTAAGTGATCCGATCAGGGCTTTTACTGCTTCTGCTTCAAGATCGATATCGACACCGGCATCACGGTAGGTTGCATTACTCATTACAAGCCTCCGATAAGCGGTACTCGTCATGGAGCACCTTAACGGCCCGCTGGCCATCCCCTTCCTTCACGACAAAGGAGATATTCACCTCAGATGATCCCTGGGTAATCATCATCACGTTCACCCCTGCCTCTCCAAGGGCAGAGAAGATCCTCCCGCTTGTGCCGGGTGTTCCGGCCATTCCTGCACCGACAACCGCAATCACGACAATATCCTTGTCAAAGGTGATCTCCCGGACATACCCGCGTTTCTGGATCTCGGTGAGCCCCTCCACTGCATTCATCAGGTGATCCTCGTCGATCACCAGAGTGATATTCGCCTCTGACGACCCCTGAGAGATGAGCATCACATTCACCTCGCGTTCTGCAAGTGCTGTGAAGATTGCCCGTGCAACACCGGGGCGCCCGGCCATCTGCGCACCACCAATCGTCAGAAGCGCCACTTTCCTGATGATCGAGATCGCCTTGACAACACGTTTTTCGCGATGTGCCGTCTTCAAAACAGCTGTTCCCGGAGCAGACGCATTGAAGGTATTTTTTACCCGGACCATGATATCGCTCATCATCGCCGGTTCGACCGATTTCGGATGCAGCACCTTTGCTCCGAAATAGGAGAGTTCCATCATCTCAAGGAAGGATATGGAGGGGATCACCCGTGCCTCGGTGATGATTCGTGGATCGGTCGTCATCACGCCATCGACATCTGTCCAGATCCAGATCTCATCTGCGTTGATTCCTGCCCCGATGATCGATCCGGTATAGTCCGAACCACTCCTGCCGAGGGTGGTCACATATCCCTGTTCGCTGCATCCCATATATCCCATGATCACCGGAACACTGTCGGAAAGAAGGGGCAGAACCCGGCTTTTGATCCGGGTGTAGCTTTCAGGAAGGGCAACCGCCCCACCATGGCAGGAGTTCGTGATGATCCCAGCTTCGCATCCATCCAGCACCGTTGAGTAGATCCCTGCCTGGTTCAGTGCTGCCGAGACAACGGGGGCAGAGAGCCGCTCACCAAACGATAAGATATAATCCCGCGATCTCGGGGTCAGTTCCCTGAGCGTATGAAGGGCAGTTAAGATATGCTTCAGTTTTTGAAGCCGATCATCGATGTATCCACCGACCTCTTCAACCCAATCCGGGGCAACAACCCCGACTGCCTTCATATGCCGTGATCTGAGCGCATGAATCAGTTGCTCGATCGGGGGAGTCCCGGATGAGGTGACGACCTCCTCAGCAGTGGCGATGAGCTGATCGGTAACACCGGTCATCGCCGATACGACAACCGCAAGTTCATCCCCTTTCTCCCGGTGGCCTTTCAGGATATCGACCACGCGGGCAATAGCCTTCTCATCTCCAACCGATGTGCCGCCAAATTTCATAACAAGCCTCATTTCTGGCTCACCTAACCCCACGATGTATTTTAAGTTATTACACGGCAGATCATTATAATACGATGGGTGTGATTACGACAGAAGATTGCCACGTTCTTGTAATCGGGAGCGGGGGAGCCGGAATAAGGGCGGCACTTGAGGCAGCGCAGTACGGAGAGACGATCCTGACCGGAAAGACGATCGCCGGTAAAGGCGGCTGCACCGTTATGGCAGAAGGCGGCTATAACGCGGTTTTAAAGGAGGCAGACACGATTGCAGGTCATCTCGAAGATACACTCAAAGGCGGCGCATACCTAAACGACAGAACCCTTGCAGAGGTGCTGGTGAATGAAGCGCCGGACAGAATGGCTGATCTCATCAGGATGGGAGCCGTCTTTGATGCAGAAGAGAGCTGCATGATCGCCCAGCGCCCCTTCGGCGGCCAGCGATTTCCACGTACCTGTTATGCAGGGGACAGAACTGGGCACGAGATCGTGATGACGCTCCTTGAGCGGCTCCGCGCATCTGAGGTGATTCTCCGAAACGAGATCACCGCCCTTGAACTCGCAACAGAGGGAGGGCGTGTCTGTGGTGCGATCACCGCAACAAGGGACGGTGAGATCGAAACAATCACAGCCGATGCAGTGGTGCTCGCCACCGGCGGTGCCGGGCAGATCTATGATATCACCACGAACTCGACTGCCGGAACCGGGGATGGCTATGCCCTCGGATACCGGGCAGGGGCCGAACTCATTGATATGGAGATGGTGCAGTTCCACCCGACAGGCGCAGTTCATCCCTATGATGCACGGGGCAGACTGATCACCGAGGCGGTGCGTGGTGAAGGCGGCATCCTGAAGAATGTCCATGGTGAGCGGTTCATGTCCCGGTATGATCCAGAGAGGATGGAGCTCTCAACAAGGGATGTGGTTGCCCGCTCGATCGCCACCGAGGTACTTGAGGGGAGGGGGACAGAGAGGGGCGGTGTCTGGCTTGATGTCACCCACCTTCCGCCTGAAGAGATCGAGGCACGCCTCCCCTCGATGCTTGAGCAGTACCTCGCCTTTGGCGTGGATATCCGGAAGGAACCGATGGAGATCGCCCCCACTGCACACCATATGATGGGCGGCCTCAGCATCACACCCGGCTGCCAGACAACCGTTCCGGGTCTCTTTGCCTGCGGGGAGGTTGCCGGCGGGGTGCATGGCGCCAACCGGCTCGGCGGCAATGCACTTGCCGAGACACAGGTCTTTGGAAGACGGGCAGGAGAGGCGGCGGGCAGATCCAAAAAACAGAAGAAAAAGATCGATCCTGCACAGATCAAAGCTGTTGAAGAGAAGATTTCCCGGTTCGAAGCAGGTGAGGTGAAGCCATCTGAGTGTGTTGCAAGGATGAAACAGGCGATGTGGGATGGTGCGGGGATCTATCGGTCCGCCGCTGCCCTCACCACCACCCGTGAGGCGATCCTGGATCTGGCAGCCTCGCCGCTTGCTGCATCATCGGGCCCGGAGATTCTTGATGCATGGACTGCAGAGAATATGCTCCTTGTTGCCGGGATGATCCTGGACGGCGCACTGATGCGCCAGGAGTCGCGGGGTGCGCATGTCAGAACCGATTGTGCCATCCGGTGGAGTGCTGAAGACTCACCCTATGGCCACACCCGGATCTCGCCAACATCCCGGGGAATAGAAATGGTCGGGAGAAGAGCATGAAAGAGATGACACTCACCATCCAGAGGTTCAACCCCTCAAAGGATGCAGAACCACACGAGGAGACCTATAAGGTCTCGGTAAACGAGGGTGCACGGGTGCTTGATGCACTGGATGAAGTCAGGCGAAGCCTTGATCCCTCACTCCTGTACCGCTCATGCTGCCGTGCCGGGCAGTGCGGCTCATGTGCGGTGAGGGTGAACGGGGACCCGACCCTTGCCTGCATGGAGGAGGCAACAGACGGGATGGTCGTTCTCCCGCTCGAACTCCCGGTGATCCAGGATCTTGCAACCGATATTGCACCCGTACTGGAGCGGCTGGCAACGATCCTTCCCTCGGATTCACCGGGCGGCCTCTCAAAGGAAGAAGTGGCATTGATCAAGCCCCTCCGCGAATGTATTGAGTGCTTAAGCTGTGTCTCCGCATGCCCTGCACTGAAAGTCGTTGATTTTGCAGGCCCGACCGCAATGCGGCAGGAGATGCGGTGTGCCCTTGACCCTCGTGATTCAGAGGATCGGATCACCGAGGCGATTGGCAGGGGGCTCTTTGCCTGCACCACCTGCCACCGGTGTGTCGAGGTCTGCCCCAAAGAGATTGAGATTCCCGGAAAAGCCATTGAGAAACTCCGTGAGCGGGCAAACCGTGCCGGGCTCACCCTCCCCCGCCACCAGGCGGTTGCCGAACTCATCGAACGGACAGGCAGGAGTGTCGAGCGGTCAGAGGCAACCTTCCTCGAACAGGTGCCTGAGGTGATCGAGCCCGCTGGTCCTGTGAAGATGACGGTCGGGTTCTTTGTCGGCTGCATGTTCAACGGGCGTGTGCCGCAGCCTGCACTGGATGCGATGGACGTCATGAAGAGAAACGGCATCCGGGTGATCATCCCGCATGAACAAGTCTGCTGCGGATCACCGCTCATCAGGACAGGACAGACAACGATCCTGCCGGATCTGAAGAAGAAGAATATCGAGGCATTCACCTCACGGGGCATTGATACCGTGATGACGATGTGTGCCGGGTGCGGTGCGACCCTGAAGAAAGACTATGACACCCCTTTCACGGTGATGGATATCACCGAGGTGCTGATGAAGGCCGGAATCGAGCCGCCTGCGAAACTCCCGATATCTGCGACATACCACGATCCCTGCCACCTGCTCCGGGGGCAGGGGATCAGCGAGCCGCCAAGGCACCTCCTCTCGATGGTCGTGGAGAAGTATATCCCGATGCCGACCCAGTGCTGCGGGGCAGGCGGCGGGGTGCGATCCGGCCAGCCTGAGGAGGCAGCAGCCCTCGGAAAACTCCGGGGCGAGGCGATTGCAGCCACAGGTGCTGATATCGTCGTTACCATCTGTCCCTTCTGCGAGTTCCATATCCAGGAGCAGACCAAAAAACCGGTGAAGAATCTGGCGACACTCCTGCTTGAAGGGTACCGGAAGAAGGATCTGGAAACGGATAAGCGTTGAGGAGAGCACCTCCAATACCTTCTCTATTCGATCATACACCCTCTTTTTCCATCAACCAGGGAACACTGAGAGAAGAAGACGAAAATGGCTTCTTTAGCTGTCTGGAGTGATACCCGGTATTTCTGTATGCAGGCATTCTCCCGCGAAAGGATATAAGGCACTGAAAAATAAAGAGATGAACACAGATTGCACGACTGCAGTTCTTCATTACATTCGAATACCGGGCGATATCTTCAATCAGATGAAGAATATCTCTTATTGGTAACATTTTACAGCTGCCGTGAGAACTGAAGAGAATAGACAGGTGGGATCATTCAATGAGGGAAAGCAAAAGCATCTCCAGGGAGTTTTATGCCTTCTCCGATCTGATGCCAGGCGGCATCTGTGTCATTGACCGGGAGAAAAAGATTCTGGTCTGGAACAGAACGCTTGCGGAGTGGAGCGGTTCTTCTGCAGAGGAGATGATCGGAAGAGATCTTTTAGAGATCTATCCCCACCTCGCCTCGCCGGCATACCGGATCAGGATCGAACAGGTACTCAATGGAGGACCGCCCGCCATCTTTTCATCCCGGCTCCATGGATCATTTCTTCCATTCACACAAGCAGACGGAACACCCCGTATCCAGCAGACCTCCATTATCGGACAGCCCGGAGAGGATGGGGAACCACTCCATGCGATGATCATCATCGAAGATGTAACTGACCTGAATCGTGAGATCCATTCAGCCCGTGAATTGAGAGATCTTGCCATCCGGGAGGTGCAGGAACGAAAACGGGCAGAGAGCGAGCTCAGGAAGAGTGAGAGGAAATATCATGCCATATACCACCAGTCACCAATTGGAATTGAGATCTATACACCAGAGGGGAGACTGGCTCATGCCAATCCCGCCTGTCTGAACCTCTTTGGGATTGAGAACGTTGAGGATGTCCTGGGTTTTTCTCTCTTTGATGACCCGAATCTCGGAGATGAAGAGAAAGAGAAGCTACGTTCAGGAGAAAAAGTGCATTACCAGGCTCTTTTTGATTTTGAGAAAGTTAAAGCCCATAATCTCTATAACACCATCAGGACTGGAACGATCTGGCTGAATGTACTGATCAGCCCATTGGAAGATCCAGTGGAGGGCACAACCGGGTACCTTGTTCAGATCATGGATATCAGCGAGCGAAAGAAGGCTGAAAAGGCACTTGAGTTGAGCAGGAACCGGTACCGCTCACTGGTTGCGAATGTTTCCGGCGTTATCTACCGGCGCCTCCCTGATGAAGAGGGAACGATGATCTATATAAATGCCCGGATCGAGGAGATCAGTGGATATCCCTACACCGACTTCATCAGAAATTCCGTCCGGTCATACGAGAGCATCATCCATCCCGATGACAGGAGATATGTCAGCGATACCATCGAAGCATCCGTGGCTGCTGAGAAGCCATGGGATATCCAGTACCGGATCACCCGCAGGGACGGGAGCGCACGATGGGTGCAGGAGCGGGGGCGGGCATCTTCTCCGGATGGCGGAATCAGGTATCTTGATGGATTTATTTTTGATATCACCAGCCGCAAACGGGCAGAGGATGCACTTGAAATTGTGAACAAAAAGCTCCAGCTCCTCTCCGGGATCACCCGGCACGATATCCTGAACCAGATTATGGTTCAAAAAGGGTTTCTATCCTTTGCTGAACAGCAGGCAGCAGGCAATCATGAGCTGCTTCTCAGGCTGCAGAAGATTCACCGTGCTTCAGATATGATCCAGCGCCAGATCGAGTTTACCCGGACATATGAGAATCTTGGTGCTGAAAAACCTGCCTGGATAGATATCAGAGAGATGATCGGAGAGGTCGGAGATGATCGGAGAGGTCGAAGATGATCAGATCCCGGTCAGGGAAAACTGCGGCAGATACCAGGTGCTTGCCGATCCGATGATCGGGAAGGTCTTTTCAAACCTGATGGAGAATACCATACGCTATGCTGAAGGGGCAACCGGTGTTAAAATCCACTGCGGGGAGCAGGATGATATGCTGGTGATCACCTGGGAGGATGACGGACCCGGCATTCCAGATGAACAGAAGGAGAAGATCTTTCAGCGTGGTTTTGGCAGGAACACTGGTTTAGGACTCTTCTTCTCACGCGAGATCCTCTCAATAACCGGCATCTCCATCACCGAAACCGGGGTCTATGGAAAAGGGGCCAGATTTGAGATCAGGGTGCCGGGCGGTGTCTGGAGAAGAACCATTGATGAGACAGAATGACAGGGAAAAGAAGACGGGAGTATCATCAGCCAGAGAGCTGATCATGTCTTTTCATGAATGCCCGAATCGACTCTGACTCAAGCATCCCCTGATCGAGGAGGGTGATAATCCGGTCAATAAGCTTCACCTGATCAATAATTTTATCGGTATATTCTCCACCTTGTATATCGGCGAGTGCCATAATCACCGCAAGCGGGTTTCTAATCTCGTCATTTAAAACAGAGAATTTCAACATATTATCCTCAATCTGGGCATATGCTTTTTTCCGCTCCTCCTCGGCAAGCTTCCTTTCGGTTATATCCTGGAACGCACCCTGCACTCTGATGATTTCTCCAAAATTATCTCGTACAGCCTCTCCAACAGTACGCACCCATCTCCGCTCCCCATCTGCGGTGATGATCTCCATCTCCTCGTCATAGGGAATACCGTCCCGAACACATGCTGAGAAGACCTTCGATATCTTCTTCCTCCATTCCGGTGCATAGAAAGCCATCCCTTCATCAACAGAGGGAGAATAGCCGGGCTCCACCCCATGAATCCGCGCCACCTCATCAGACCAGGTAACTCTCTGCTCCTTTAAGTTGCTACTCCATCCACCAAACTGTGCCATACGCCCGGCTGCACTGAGCAAAGCCTCACTCTTCCTGAGCTCTTCCTCGGCATGTTTTCGGCCGGTGATATCAATTGATGTTGCGAGGATCCGTTCCACACCGCTGATGACCACTGAGATTAACCAGACATGCTCCCAGAAGAGTTCCCCTGTCACAGAGCGGTTGAGCCATTCAAATTCCTGTGGCCCCTCAGATGCCGCCTTCCGGATAAAGTTTTGCGCCTCCTTGAATGAATAGGGCGATTCCATCCAGAAATCATGTGCTT
>Ga0163225_100037_pt1 | contig 39634 bp, 41 predicted proteins | sample MSEWel2016_04_06_2_FD_113145 | JGI IMG/M metagenome (GOLD analysis project Ga0163225, IMG submission 113145) | Subsurface microbial communities from deep shales in West Virginia, USA - MSEEL Well Study Marcellus 5H_2016_04_06 ... | reverse complement strand
TCTCTCTCCCATGTCAACTGCTCCCTCTCCCCCTCGCCCCCCCCATCGGTGCAGGAGCCGGAACCTCACATCGAAGATCAGATAACAACCGGCGATCCATTCTCTCATATGAGCAGTCATCATGAGAAACCGATCACCATCACCGCAGCAGTCATCACTGTTTCGACCACCAGAAAAGAGGCTGACGATACGTCCGGCAGAACCGCATCCGCCCTGTTCTCCGGAGCAGGAATACCGGTATCCTTCTACCGGATCGTCCCTGACCATGACGAGGCGATCAAAGCAGCACTCGATGATGCCCTTCTAACGGCAAACTGTATCGTCTTCACCGGCGGAACCGGCCTTACCCCGGATGACCGGACGATCGAAGCTGTTGCTCCTGTATTTGAGAAGGTAATGGATGGATTTGGCGAACTTTTCAGGCAGAAAAGTGTTGCTGAAGTCGGAACCGCAGTCATTCTCTCACGGGCAACAGCAGGAGTGATCCAGGGAAGAGCAGTCTTCTGTATCCCGGGATCCACAAAGGCGGTCCGGCTTGCCGTAGAGGAGATCATCATCCCCCAGATCCGGCACATCATCTCACATGCCGGCCCCAGATGATATCCGCGGATGACCACTGTACCCGATAACTACTGTATTACTTTGAGATCCGGCAGAACCGGCAAAAAAGAGAGTTACTTCAGGATGTTCAGAAGAGCGGTCCTCTCGATCACCAGATCGGCGATCCGCTCCCTCCCGACCGTTCCAATTTCTTCATCAGTGATCGAATAGAGCTTCTGGAGTGCCGGGATCCGCTCCGCCGGGAGCTCCGTCTCATCCGGGCAGGGCAGGATCAGCTGCCCGATCTTCGCCCATGCCTCTTCAGAGGGGGGAACCATCCCGATCCAGGCGAGCATCGCACCTTCATGAAGCCCAAACCCCATCGCGATACTCGTCTGTCGCTGCCCTGATGCATAGAGGAGCACCTCCATCTCAAGGCTTCGTGCGGTCATTGAACCCTCTTCTTCGGCATGGAGAGCCTGCCGGATCGCCTCTTCTGCATGTCTCCTTCCCGCCATCATCTCCGCGTTCATGCAGATGATCCGGACACCGGTTCGTTCAGCGGCATCCCTGAGTTCTGCAAGATGGCCTGGAACCGATGCAATCTCCATCCTGGCCATCCTCACCTCATATTCCTGATCCGGGTTTTGCATGGTTCCCGGCCCACCGGCCACTGCTTCATGCCCCTGCATGCCACTGTGCTTCATTTGATCCCCTCTCTCATTGATGATCATTCAGCTCTCCCAGTAATCGAGTATAGTCTGTTGTCCCCTCTTCCTCTCATCACCGTTTCCTCCCCTCTCTTCTTCATCCTCTCTTCTCCTTGCCCTACCCCTCTTTCCTCTCTCCTCTTCTGATCCGGGATCGCGACGGGTTCTCTCCTTTTCTCTCTCTCCACCAAAAGTCTCCTCTCTGAATGGATCACCGTCATGTCTGCTTTTTTTTCCGGCTCCTTTCCGGATCTGCCCGATGATGGATTCTGCAGTCTTCTGGCCGACGATCCGTGCGATTTGACCCACCCCCGCATCAGCAACCTCAGCCGGGGTGGTGTACCCGTTGTTGAAGAGTGAACGTGCACGGACACGACCGATTCCACGGAGCCTGATTAAGGGGAGGAGCTCCTCCTTGACACCGTGCCGAATCCTGATCTCGAGATCAGCGACATCGTTTTTGAGAGCGGGCATCTCCCGCCTGCAGATCTCACGGGCACCGTGGACGAGCCAGCCGATCCCGTCAACGAGACCGTGGATGTCTCCGGGGCCGATCGCATACCGCTCGGCGATCATCTCAACAGAGACCTCATTTGTCCAGTCCTGGAGGATAAGTGCGGTCTTGATCGCCTGGAAAAAGTCCTCGTATCCGAGCCAGGGGTAGGAGTGCTCACCCTCGCCAATCAGGATCTCATCTCCCTGCTCTTCAAGCACCCGCTCGATCACCTCATGGTCGGCTGATTTCAGGAAGAGCCGGAACATATCGGGTGTTGCGCAGAGGAGGTGGAGGATCCCAAAAGCAGTAACCGTCTCCCTCTCGTGGAATGCGTCTGCAATCATCACCGATGACCGGGGATCAAGGTAGAGTTTTGAGGTGAGCTCCCCGTATTCTGTTGCCTCGATCCGGCTCCCCAGATCAACGACCATCCCCATCTCCTCAAGCTCCCGTGTGACGCGTCCGCATATCCGGGTGAGGTGATTTAAGTTGGCATGCCGGACTGCATAGAAACTTCCCTTGAAGAATGAGAGGATTGCATCGTTATCTGTTGCCTCCCTGCTTGCCACCAGTGCCAGGATCCGGGAGAGGAGCGTGGATCGCTTTGCGCATTGCGAGTCGATCTCCTCTGCCGGCGCAGTGATGAACTCGCTGAAGAGTTCTTTGACAGCAGGCTCGCTCTTTCCGATCAGGATTGCCTCGCCATAGGGATCCAGGCCCGGCCTCCCGGCCCGCCCTGCCATCTGGCGGTACTCCCGGACGGGGATTGCAACCTGCCCTTCGCCGGGGACGAACCGGTGAAGACTGTTGATGATGACACGCCTGGCAGGGAGGTTCAGCCCGGCAGCCAGGGTCGGGGTGGAGGCGATCACCCGGATGGATCCTTTCCTGAATCCCTCCTCGACAAGCCTCCTTGCATCCCGTGAGAGGCCTGCATGATGGAAGGCGGCACCGCTCCTGATACAGAGTGCCAGGGTCTGTGCAACCCCGGTTTCATCATTCCGGAGGATCTGCTCGGCAATATCATTGAGCCTCTCCTCCTCGAGCCTGAGTGCAGAGGCGATCCGCCTGGCAGCCCCCTCCGCATTCCTGCGGGAGGAGACGAATACAAGGGCCTGGCCGCCTTCCTGGATCGTATCCAGACAGAGGTTTGTGTCCGCTTCCTTCTTCAGAGAGGGAACCTTCCTCTCGCTCCCATCAAACCGTATCTGCCCTTTGAAATAGACGCCTTCCCTGAGATCGACCGGTCGCCATTCAGACTGGACGAGTCCGGCAGAGAGCCAGCCAGCCAGTTCCTCAGGGTTCCCTATTGTCGCGGAGAGGCCGATCACCTGGAGATCGGGATTCCGGTTCCGCATGGTTGTGATCACCATCTCAAGGGTCGCCCCACGCCCCTCATCCCCGATCAGGTGCATCTCATCGATGACAACGAGTGTGATCCTGCTGATCCATCCTGTCCTGTTCCTGAGGAGCGAGTCCACCTTCTCTGAGGTGGCGACGATGATATCGGCCCTCCCGAGGCTCTCGTCTTTTCTGTCAAAATCACCGGTTGCTATCCCGATCCTGACCCCTTTCCCGGAGAAGTCCTCGAACTTCTCACTTGCAAGGGCCTTCAGCGGGACGATATAGAGGCATTTTCCCCCTGATGCGATCTGGTGGTGCATCGCCATCTCGGCAACAAGGGTCTTTCCGCTTGCGGTAGGAATGCTTATAATGAGGTTCTTTCCACGAAAGAGCCCCTCTTTAACGCATTCTTCCTGGGGTGGGTAGAGGGATCGGATCCCGGCTGCGTAGTACTGTTCTCTCAGGGCGGGTGGGATCGGCAGCGAGTCGAAAGCAACCTCGTGAACCCCTTCATTTCCATTGGAAACCTCTTTTCGCACACCGATCACTTCGAAATGTTTATCAGGGGATGGAGGAAATCCCGAATCTTCTCTTCATAGGGCTCCGTTCGCAATAGTAATCCGAAACCCTCTTTTATTTCCCCAAATCTTCCAGTATTGCCGGGCAACTGAAGAGGTGCCCGTAACACCGATTCGTACCCTCTTCAGTAATAGTAACTGATCAGATCCTCTTTTGCCTCTTTCTTCCTCCGGTCAAGGAATGCAAAGACATTCGCATGATCGGATCCCTCAACGAGCATCTCGATCCCTTTGCGGGCGGTCTGTACCGGCTCGGGGAGCCCGATGATCCCAACCGTCTTTCCATAGATTGAGATGGAGGTCTGGGTCATATTCTCGATTTGGCCGCGTGCCTTCCCGTCACGGCCGATGATCCGTCCCCTGATCCGGTTCATCTTCTGGGGCGTATCGGCTACATTGGAGAGATCGATGATATCAAGAAGGATATCCTCATCATCAAAGAGCCGGAATGCCCGCTCCGGAGAGAATCCCCGTCCAAGAGCACGGACCACTTCTGTTGCCCGGAGTACACCGACTGCATCCTCTCCCTCGATGGTGACCAGTCCTTCTGTGCTGTCGATTGTGATCGCAACTTCGGCCTTCTCTTCGATGGCCTTGCGGGTTGCACCGCCTTTTCCAATAATGACACCGATTCGATCTGATGCCACTTTCAGTTCCTGCATTGTCATAGCTGGTTTCCTGTTCTGATTATGGTGTGAAGAAGTCTTCACCGACGATCCCCCTGAGGATCTCGTGTTCATCGTGTATAGTGCAGCGGTTCCCAAAATACCTGTTGATGTTCTGGATATCCCGAAAGAGGAACCGGTGGGCGGAGGGGTGATCCGGTGTCACTGCCTGGCCCACATCGATCAGCCAGAGGCGGCCGCCGCCGCTCAATATATTGTACTCAGAGAGATCCCCATGGACAAGCCGTGCCTTCTGATAGAGGCGGGTGATGAGATCGAGGATCTCTTCATAGGCTGCCTCGGGATCGTCCGGGGGATCAAGCCTGAGCTGGGGATAGGCGATCCCCTCTTCCCCGAGGAATCCCATGATCAGGATATTCCGGTCAAAGGCGATCGGTTCCGGGACGGGAAGGCCGGCTTCCTGTGCCCGTGAGAGATTTGAATACTCCTTCTTTGTCCAGGCAAAGATGATATCCTTCTTCGTCTTCCTGATATTCGAAAACCGGGGATCTCCGAGGATATAGTCGCTCATCGCATTGAAGTTCCCGGTCCGGATCCGGTATATCTTGATGACACAGTCTTCCCCCTCTCCGCGCTCTGCAGCGAAGACATTCGCCTCTTTTCCTGTTGAGATGGATCCCCCGACTGCAGTGATCACCTTTTTGTTTGCGAGTTTGTAGAGGGCTAGGAGGGTGACCTCATCAAAGACCTCGTCAAGCACCTTCCGCTGATCAGAATCCCGGATCCTGATCCCAGCCTCCGAGAGCTTCCGATCGAGCGCTTCGATCCGGTCATCGGTCTTCTTCGTCTCCTCTCCCCGTTTTTTCATCGTCTCTATCCCCGCTTGCAGCTCATAATGAATTCATATGCCGGAGCAAGCACCTCGACAAGGCCGTCGGCACAGGCATTCTTCAGATCCATCGCGTGAATTTCACCGGCTGCATATGCCGTTTCAAGCGAGGCAAATGAATCAAATTCCAAGTCTCCGCCATATTTCTCGGGCCGTTTGATCCCGACTCTTCCGAGACGTGGGAAGATATGGTGGCAGAAGATCTCGATGATCGGGTTTTCTGCAGTCTCAGGGGGGCAGAAGGCCTTCCTGATCTTCTTTCTGATCTCATCTTCGGAATCTGCAACCGAGACGACGTTCCCGGCTGACGAGGACATCTTCCTGCCGTCAAGCCCCTGGACGATCGGCGTATGGACACAGACAGGGGGTTTCCTGCCGATGGCACCGAGATGTTCGCGGGCGAGCATATGGATCTTCCTCTGGTCGATCCCCCCGACTGCGGCATCGACATCCAGTGCGGCAATATCGACCATCTGCATGATCGGGTAGACCATCTGCGAGACAGTCGGGCTTTCCATGGTCCGTCCGACCTCATCCATACTCCGTTTTGCCCGGTTCAGGGTCACCTGCTGTGAGAGTTCAAGCACATTGAGCTGATATTCCGGGTTCAGCTGGAGATCAGTGCCGATCACAAACTCAGCTCCCTTCAGGCCGACCGCCTCGATACAGGACCGGTTATACTCGGCAAGCTCCCTCACCTCTTCAAGGGTTCCTTTCCGGTTCAGGAAGGCATGGAGATCTGCTAAGAGGACGATCACATGGAATCCCGCTTCTTTCATATCGATCAGCTTATTGATGGTGACGAGATGGCCGAGATGGATCTCCCCTGATGGTTCGTATCCGGCATAGACCCGCTTCACCGGCTGTGCAAGGGTGCTCCTTAGCTCCTCTTCCGTGACGATTTCAACGGTATTCCGTGCCACGAGATCATATGGATCCATGGCATACTATTGGCCCTCTGAGGTGTTTAAGATGGTGGGAAAAAGGGAGCGGGAACGGGATGCTCCGCTCCACTGCCGGTGGCCGCCTCCTCGCCGCTCATGGATCGTTTCACCTGATCGGCGTGAACCCGAGTGAGTAGTTGGTGAGCGCAATCGACTCCTCTGCTTCGGTGATGGTCCCCATCATCGCCCTGATACAGTCGATCGTCTCAACAACGACATCCGCTTCCTGGTGGATCGCCTGGAAGAGGCAGAGATCATCTTCGTCAACCGAGATAGATCCCTCAAAGACCCCGTTCTCCCAGAGATCTGATCTGGGCCGGCCGAGATCCATCACATACTCCTTCAGCTCGGCCGTGGAGGTGATCCCGGTCTCTCTTCTGACAAGCCCTATTCTCGGATTTTTACTGATAAGCTCTATAATCCGCTCCCTTTTTCCCGGCTGCTTCAGATCCATCTGAACAACATGCATATGCATCATCGTTGTCGGGACGATGAGGGCGGTGGTGGTGATCCTGATATCCGGAAGCACAGACTGGACATCGGGTCCATGGTGGGAGGGGATCGTGACCGGATTTAGGACAATTGCGTCGATTGGCCCCCGCTTGATATCACCGGGATCGCCGCCGCGCCGGATCATCGTTGCCCTCACCTTTTTGACGCCGTACTCGCTGTCGACAAGCCTGATGATCCGGCAGAGGCCTGTTGTATTGCAGGAGACGACACGGGCATAGTCCCGCCCGATCGCGTCCTTGAAATTGCATGATGAGGAGAAAGAGAAGCCTGCCACCTCATGATCCTCACCACCCTGCCAGATCGCCTTGATCCCGGCTTTTTCATAGAGGGCGCGATTTTTGGCACCGACTCCGCCTGGTGTTGCGTCCACGACGATGTCGCAGGCAGACAGCATCTCTTCAACCGATCCGGCAACCGGAATACCGGCCTTCTCAAAGGCCTCCTTCTTTGAGAGATCTGCTATATACAGGGGGAATTTCCGTTCTTTTGCGATATATGCCTCGGCCGAGGGCTTTGTCTTTGATACCCCGATGACCGTCATATCCGGCTGGCAGGTGACTGCATCGGCGACACGTTTCCCGATTGTTCCATATCCGTTGATGGCAACCCTGATCATATTCAACCATACTGGTTCTGAAAATATTAAAGTACCCTGTACTTGGGCTTCAGGCTGCAACCCCTCTCACGGGTTCCATGGAGGCTGGATTATTTTAAAGGTACTTCTCACGCCCCGCCCAGAAATTCGTTATAGAAGTCATCAGAGACGAGCTCGCAGTTCCCCCCGAAATCGACCATCAGGAGGGTATCAAAGACGATCCATGCCTTTGTCTTATGAACGGGGTTTGTCTTGCAGAATCCTTCCGATCTGAAGAGGAAGGGAATCCCTTCCGGTGTCCTGAAGTGGATGGCATCTGCTTTCAAGGGGTAAAAGGAGATCCCGTCTTCTTCGAGGCAGGGGATCTCACCATACCTGAGCCCGTCGATATCAACGAGAACCGCAGCATCAAAGAGTGCCAGGAGATCCTGTCTGATCACCGAATCGATCTGGTCGATTCCCGCCTCAGAATCGGGGCTGTAGCGGCTTCCCCGTACGAAAAGAGCAATTCCTCCCTCCCCGAGATCGCTTCTGTCCTCGATGCAGAACCCGCCGCAATCGAGGGCGATAGGGAGTGCATCAGTCGATCTCAACCGAAGATCGGTGAACCAGAGGCGGACACCGCGGGTGGTGGTGCAGTCATATTCATAGGCAAAATCGATCACCTGTGTTCCCCGGAATGTCCCGGTGATCTCGTCTATGATCTCCTCGTTTTCGGGGGCAGCCGCCTCATCTGTCGTCACGATTCGCACCTGATACATTCTCTAACCCTCCACCACATCAAGATGCCGGAAGAGTGATCCAGAAAAGCTATCCCAATCAGCTGATAACAGTCAGATCATGAAGAAGACTGCACTCTTGATCGTCGATATGCAGAATGATTTTGTGGGAGATTCTCCAGTTCTGCCAGTAGCCGGTGCCGGCGCTATTATTGCACCCATCAGATCCATCCTGAACCATTTCAGGGAGCAGAAGCTCCCGGTGCTTCATATTCTCCGTATCCACCGCCCCGGTGGATCTGATGTCGAGTCATTCAGGAGAGAGATCTTTTCGAAGACCCCGTTTGCGGTTGCCGGGACGAGGGGGGCAGAGGTGATCGATGCAATAGCCCCCATTTCAGGCGAGCATATCATTGCAAAGACACGGATGAGCGGGTTTATGGGAACCGATCTCGATCTCCTCCTCCGCTCTCTTGGGATCGAAAGGGTCGTTGTTGTCGGGATACAGACGCCAAACTGCATCAGGACAACCGTCTTTGATGCGATGGCATATGGATATGATACCGTCCTCATCTCAGATGCGGTTGCAGCCGCAACACCGGAGATTCATGAGGCAAATCTCCGTGATATGGCGGCGATCGGGGTCTCGATCAGAACAACCGACGAATGCCTGCACATGATCTGACTCCACCAGGTATCCTTTCATCCCTCTGTTTCTCTTTCATCTCTCAGATGAGTCGCATTGAATGGTGATCGGGTGCAGCGTGAGACTCAAGTAGTCATCCTGCAAACATACACACCATGCAGGCGAAAGTCCCGGTATCGGAGCAACAAGACCGTCTTAAGCGTTTCCGGATGCGAATGGAGAGGGATTATCCGGACTGGGAGATGGCGGCAGTATTTGGGAGAGTCAACCAGTTCTACTTCTGCGGCACCATGCAGGATGGCCTCCTCTTAATTCCCCGTGAGGCTGATCCGGTGTACTGGGTGAGAAGGAGTTATGAACGGGCACGGGCAGAATCCCTCTTTCCTGATATCCGGCCGATGCAGAGTTTCCGGGATATAGCTAAAGCTATGGGGAAGATTCCGGATACCTGCCATATTGAGGCTGAACTGGTGCCAATCGCACTCCTTGACCGGTTCAGAAAGCATATTCCGGTGAAGTCCTTCGCCTCTCTCGACCGGCAGCTCGCATATGTCAGGGCCGTGAAGAGCCCCTATGAGATCGATCTCATGAGAAAGTCGGGGGAGATCCACCGGCATGTCCTGGACGATATCGTTCCATTGATCCTTCGTGAAGGGATGAGCGAGGCTGAACTGGGATGTGAACTCCATTCCGCCCTGATTGAAGAAGGCCACCACGGGATCGTCAGGTTCTCGATGTTTGGAAACGAGATCGTCCTCGGCCAGATCGCGTTTGGCGAACATTCCCTTGCCTCCACCTCGTTCAACGGCCCCGGCGGGGCAGTCGGGCTCTCAGCTGCGGTCCCGCTCCTCGGATCGCGTGACCGGAAGCTTGGGAAGGGCGATCTCGTCTTCCTCGATGTCGGATGCGGGTATGAAGGCTACCATACCGATAAGACAACCATATACCAGTTTGGTGCCCCGCTCCCCGAGAAGGCGGTCCGGGCACACCTGACCTGCCTTGAGATCCAGCAGAAGATGGCCTCACTCCTCCGCCCCGGTGTCACCCCTGAAGAGATCTACCGGAAGGTGATTGCGGATATTCCGGATGAATACCAGAAGGATTTCATGGGATATGCTGGCAGGCAGGTTCCCTTCCTCGGCCACGGGGTCGGGCTCGAGGTTGATGAGTACCCGGTGATAGCAGAAGGCTTTGATGAACCGCTCAGCGTGGGGATGGCGATCGCCCTCGAGCCGAAGATCGGGATCTCCGGTGTCGGTATGGTCGGGGTGGAGAATACCTTCCTGGTCAGGCCCGGTGGCGGCGAATCGATCACCGGTGTTTCAAAAGGGTTGATTGAGGTGGGGTTTTAGCTCCATCCTCTCATGCACCTGCATAGATCCCGGATCCAACAAGCCAGTCCGCACCAGCCGGAACCACATAACAGAGTTTTAAGCTCTCAATGCCGGTTGCGGGGCTGGTGTAGGTGACATACACAAAGCCGCCACCGGCCCGTGCGACCTCAATCTCCCATTCTATTGCATTGACCCCATAGCTGTCCTCAAAGTCCAATCGTTTTGATCCGATCAGCTCAGGCTGGTAGGGGAGGGCAAGGGTGGTGCCATCGAAGCCATATGCAAAGATATAGGCGTCGCCGAGTCCGAATTCGCCTTCCCGGTCATTGAAGTCCGAAAGCGCCCGCTCTTTTCCATGCTCTGCGGCATAGTCCTGTGCATGGTGGACACGGAGCACCAGTTCATCACGATCGGCCTCATTGAATTCTGCCCTGACTGAGGGGAGGTAGATCCCTGAGCCAACCCACCAGGTCTCATCAACCGGAAGCACATAGGAGAGTTTCAGCTCGTTCTGGAAGTCATGTTCAGGGTTCGGATAGATATAATAGACAGCTCCTCCTCCGGTTGCGGCTTTTCTCGTCATTTCGCTGATATAGAGGACTCCGTTTTGATCGGCGGTTGCGAGACGGTTTTCACCGATGAGTCCCGGCTGGAAGGGGAGGGCGAGGCAGGTGCCGTCATCTGCATAGGAGAAGATATAGAGCTCTCCCCTCACAAAATCGCCCTCTGGATCATTGAATGCCGCACGTGCCGCTTCCCGACCGTGTTCCCGACCATATGCGGCTGCTTTCGCAACAAAGGCCTTCATGGCATCGATCTCCTCTTCGGTCCGGGGCAGAACCGGATCGCCATTGGTGTCTCTCTGTTCATCACCTTCGGTCTGGGTAACCACCACCCTCCATTCGGCACCATCGACCCCTGCGGTTCCCCAGAGAGCGGTCTTTGTCACCTGCTGCTGCCAGTTTCTGTTCCAGAAGGTGTAGGCGGTCTCTCCTGTCGGTTCAGAGACGATTTTCCGGAATGCCTCCTGAAGTCCGGGTTCCTGGTATGCAGGATCAGAAAAGAGGTTCCTCCCTATCTCTTCTGCGGTTGTATCATAGATCACCCGTCCGCCTGTCTCTGCAACCCAGATATCATAGGATGTTCCGGCAAGGATCGGGTTGATCTGCCGCGAGATCATCTGTTCAGGCCGGTAGGTGATATCGGTATAGCCGAGGTATTGGCCATCGGCAGCAAAGATCGGGCTGCTCTGTGATATTCCGTAGAATCCTTCGACGAGCCAGAAGACATCGGAGACGATTCTGACCTGTTCGGTATTTGCCCGTTCAACCTCCGGCTGGTAGCCCCAATCCTGGTCGGCGAGATCTGCATACTGCTCGGGAACTGCGGCGATGACGATTCCATCAGGTCTGATCACAACAGAGGAATGGGCATATGGGAATTTTTTGAGCGATTGCTTCAGGAAGTTCAGTGCCTCCGGAGAATCAATTCCGAGTCTGGCGAGCTGATCTGCATTCTCTCCGGTTGTGAGGGAAACTCTCATCAGCTCTTCGTTGATTGAGTCTATCGATTCATCCAGTATCCGGCTCATCTCATCATGATGAACGGTATCTTCATCCACCCCGCTCAGGCATCCGGAGATACAGACAAGAAGGATGGCAACCGATAGCAGGCAGGCATTCAATGGTCGCATAGAGGAAGTATACTTACACCATTGTTAAAAAGGCGATTGGTCTGCCTCTGCTCTTCCCGGAGAGGGAAATATTTATGATTTGAATGGTTCAACTCTGATAGTACCAAGTGAGAGAGATGTCGCGACGGAATACGCGTTTTTCACGGGATATCCTGTATCAGGAAGACTATTTCGGGGGTTTCCCGGATGCACCGGAGTACCTGGCTGCAAAAGATCCGGAGAGGTACAACCGAAAACAGAAACGAAACGAGAAAGCGCCGAAGAAGTCCCCGCTACGGGGAAGAGGCGATGATTTCCCTGAAGTCGATCTTCTCCCGGCGAAGAAGCTCAAAGGAAAAAGGGACATTTTTGAACCGGATCGATTCTTTTAGTTATTCATATCCGTGACTGCCTGCCGGATCCCCGGGCAGCGGAATCTGGGGGAGAGAGCGACTGGACGCATCCGGTAGTACTATCACCTACTTCCAGTCTTTCCTCATCGCCTCTTTCCGCATCTCCTGCGGCATCAGCTCGATTGCGTACCGAAGCGCTGTTCTGGGCATCGTCCTCTTCTTTGTCTGGACATAGGCGAAGACCTCGTCCCGGTGTTTCCTGCTCTCCTCTTTGAGGAGCCACCCGTATCCCTTCTGCACCAGATCCTCGGTATCCTCAAAGAGGATATCTGCGATCCGGAATGCTTCTTCGAGGAACTCCCCCTTCTTTGCAGGGACGATCAGGGAGACTGCGGCAGCACGCCTCAGCCACCTCTTCTCAGATTCTGCCCATTTGTAAAGCCGTTGTGTGCAGTCCGGGTACTGCATCAGGAGATCGCCGACGGTATGGTTGCAGAAGGTGTCGCAGGTTGCCCAGTTTGTCACATACCGTTCGATCCAGTCCTCGAACGTGATCAGATCGTCGGGTTCGAACCGGTTGCTGAAATACGGCAGCTATTTGCATGCGATGAATGATTCCTCAAGATAGCCTGAGGAGAAGAGCTCCTCGCAGAGGGAGAATATCTCTTCTTTCTCCATTGTTTTCAGGGCCGGGAGATAGGATCCGGCAATTTTTGCGACCTCAGCCGTCTTCATGCCGTAGCAGGTGACCTCCTCCTTAAAGAACCGCTTCCCGCTTTCAGCGAGTGCCGGATCCGCCCTCTCCCTGAGGGTGGATCGGATCTCTAAAAGAATGGTACTCATAATGGAACTCTCTCTTTTTCTGGCAATAAGATTCCTCTCTCTGCTTCATCCGGAGAAACCCCCCTCATTGGTACCGGATCAGGCCGCTGATATATCGACTCACCCAGAAGAGGGCAAAGAGGCCGCCGCAGGTATTCCCGGCAACGACCCCCCACCAGACCCCGACTTCTCCATAGGAGAGCGATATACCGAGAATCCAGATGAAGACTGCGATAAAGACGATGTTTCGGAAGAACTCAAGGATCAGTGCCGATACCCCTCTGCCTGTTCCCTGGAAGATGGCGGAAGAGAACATGCCTGCCGGGACAAAGGGGAAGAACCAGCAGATCGTCCTGAGAAATGCCGTGATACCCGGTGCGAGATCTGCACTATCAGGTGAATAGGTGAAGATCATTGCCAGGTATGGTGCAAGCAGCCAGGTGGCGGCGGTCAGGATGAGGGAGATGAAAAGCCCGTATGCAAGGGCGATTTTGTGTACTGAACGGACTCTCTCGAATTTCCGTGCTCCATAGGATGCCCCGGAGATAGATATGAGGGCAATTGAGATCCCGATCAGGGGAATGATCGAGAAGAGCACCACCCGCCATCCCGCCGTATACACAGCAACCGCATCAGTGCCTGTGGTGGTCACCAGAAGAGCGTTGATCAAAATCGCAACCGCTGACATCATCACGAACTGGAGACTCCCGGGGATGCCGACTTTGATGATATCCATTGAGATATCCCGTTCAGGGCGGATCTCACTTCTCCTCAGGGTAACATAGGTTGAGCATTCAATAAAGAGCCAGTAGAAGATAAGGGCCGATACCATGAGGATCGAGATGAGGGTTGCCCATGCGGCACCCGCAACCCCGAGCCCCATCGGGTAGATCAGGATCGGGTCAAGGATACAGTTGATCACCGCCGATGCACCCATTGCATACATCGTCTTCTTTGTTGACCCCTCTGCATTGAAGATCGCATATGATATGGAGGCAAAGAGGAGGAAGGGGGTTCCGGCAAAGACGATCCTCGCATACTCGGCAGTCAGCGCAGTTGCTTCCCCGGCACCAAGGAGTGCGGCGATCGGTTCTGCAAAAATGACCAGAACGGGGGTGATCAGCGCAGCGATGATCAGGATGAGGCCGATCCCCTGCATCGCGGCCCGATCAGCACCCCTCCGATCTCCCGCCCCGATACGTCTGGCTATGGCGGAACTCACACCGGCACCAAGCCCGTTCCCAAGCCCTATCAGGATCAGGAAGAGCGGGGTGACAAAGCCGACTGCGGCGAGCGCATCTTCCCCAAGCCCCGCTACCCAGATCGCATCGACAAGGTTGTAGATGGACTGGAGGAGCATCGCGATGACCACCGGGATTGAGAGCGCAATGATCGCCTTTTTTGGATCGCCGGTGAGGATGGAGACTCCCTGATGGATGGATCGATCGGTGGGGTTCATGGTATCATGGAATTATTAAAATTGTCTTTAACTGTGTTCATCTCAGGACAGATAATCTCTCCGAAATTTCTGTTGTTCTGGATTGTTCCATAGCAGGGGATATCATCATCCGAACCCCCAAAGGATCGTCTCCGCGCAACCGGAGGGTGTGAAAGGATTCGGGGTGACTATTCCCAAAAAAGTGCGATCAGAGTGATTGCAGAATCGCTTTTGGAGATCACCGGCTCGATTGCCCGGCATAGATGGGTTTCTTTATCTTGGGGGGAGAATAGTGAGTATCAATGATGCTCCGGTGTGACCTCCATATTCATACCAATCATTCGCGAGACGGTGAGAGCCGTGTTGAGGATATCCTCAGGCGGGCTGAAGAGATCGGCCTCGACGCGATTGCGATCACCGATCATGATACCGTCACCGGTGCCAGATATGCGCTTGAACTGAAGACGCCAGTCATTATCATCCCCGGACTTGAGGTCTCGACAAAAGAGGGGCATCTTCTCGTCCTCGGGGTGACCGATCCGATTCCTGCCGGATTATCGGTACGTCAGACGATTGCGATTGCAGAGAAGATGGGTGGTGTGACGATCCTGCCCCATCCGTTCCATATGTGGCGGCATGGTGTCGGACTGAAGCTGAAGGATGCCCTGACCCTCGTCGATGCGGTGGAGGCATTCAACTCCCGCTATATCGTCGGTGCAGCAAACCAGAAGGCGGCACGGTTTGCACGCAGGTTCGGGAAACCCTGTATCGGGGGGAGCGATGCCCACCACTGGCGGTACGTCGGATACGGCTCGACACTTATTGATGCCGAACCGGGGGTGGAGTCGATCCTGCAGGCCATCTGCCAGGGGAAGACTGTTGCCTCCTGCCGGATGACGCCGCTCCGCACCTATACCCGCCAGTCACTCAGAAGTACATGGAGGAGGTTGCAACGGCGGATACCGAACCTTCGCCGGTGAGGATCGCTCTTCGGATCAGCTATCTCGGGCAGCGTTTCTCAGGCTCACAACAGCAGCCGGATCTCCGGACAGTCGAAGGTGTGCTCATCGACGCATGTATCCGGCTTGGTCTTTTTGAAGATTTTCGATCTGCTGGATTTGTCTCTGCCGGGAGGACCGATGCGGGTGTCTCGGCACGGGGCCAGGTGGTCGCGTTCACAACACCCTATCCCGAGCGTATCGTCTCTTCCTTAAACCGGATGCTCCCCTACGACTGCCAGGCAACCGGCTGGGCGGAGGTTCCAAATGATTTCAATCCCCGATATAGTGCTGCCAGCCGGAGATACCGGTACCTCTTCGCAGAAGAGGGTCTTGATCTGCATCTGATGGAGGAGGCCGCATCCTGTTTTGTCGGGCTCCATGATTTCAGAAGAATTGCACGGGTTGAAGCGGGGCGGGATCCAATCCGGCGGGTCCTCTCGGCGCGGATCTTCACAGAAGATGATCTGATCGTCTTTGAGGTGACTGGGGAGAGTTTTCTCTGGAATATGGTCCGGGGTATGGCAACCCTTCTGCTTGCAGCGGGTGCAGGTGTGATCCCCCCGGATCGGATCAGCACCCTCCTCACCGAAGAGGGGGATCGGATCCCGGCAGCTCCTCCTGATCCACTGATCCTCTGGGATGTGGATTGTGGCCTTACGTTCAACCCTCTCACCAGATCAGAAAAGGCAGATCAACAGCTCAGGAATGAAGCCGGCCGACTGCGGATCGGAGAAAAAATGGTTGGGTGGTTAGGCGGGGATCGCCTGGATATTCTTCGGAAGGAGGAGATTCACGATAAATTGCGGCACCTGTTTTGATGTCCTAAATGCAAGGAAGAAGTTTGCCGTTGTCGGGTCAGAGAGCCCGCGATAAGTGAGGTATATCTGGAAGTTCGTGTCGACGACGGTGATACCAAGCGTCTTCACAACCGCCCGCCGCTCGGATATCAGCTTATCCTCTCCAACATCCAGTTTCTGGGTATCCCCGTCGACGGAGATCAACATCTCATCCTGGGTGGAGAGGGCGACCATATCGATACCGCCAACGGTTACGGTCTTTCCAAGCGGGAACCAGACATTATAGGTGGTGGTATACGGGTACGTCTGCCCCTCCACCGGTGCATACATCGTCACATTCAGGGTGGCGAAGACTGCAACCACACCGATAAGGAGGATCAGCAAGAGAACGCCGATGATCTTCAGCTTACTGCCTTTCTTTTTCTCAGGTTTATCCATGTACCGGATCTCGTGGATCGTCTCCTTCTCATGGCTGACCGTTGGTTCAGGAGCCGGCTTTGGTTTTTCCTCCGGAGCAGGTGCCGGGGCACTGGCCGGAGTATTCAGGGGATCAGGTGTCACCTCCGGTTCTTCTATCTTCTTCTCATCATCTGTCATAGTGTATCACACACAATGGTAGAGATGTAATCAAAATATATAAGTCCTATGGTTGGGTGGCATGTAATCCTTTCACGAATGGAATGAGGGCATGTATGAGATGGTACAGGGATCGTATCCGTATTCGGGCCCGGATCTTTGCCGACCATCCCGAATGTGCAAAATCAGGGGTAACATTGAGGTGAATTCTGGTTGTCAGGAGTGCTCCCCGGAGGGCAGTAACCCAGCCGTAGAGCTTCCCTGTCTCACCGGCATCGCCTGTGCCGATCCTGCCGGAGATTGAGATCGAATCGATTGAGACTGGCAGCTTTAACAGGGCAGAGAGAGGAAACCCGCTCTCTTTCTCTGCTGCCTTCAGCACGTCTCCGTTCTCCTCCTGCACCTCGTCTGCTTCCCCTTCTTCCTCTTCAGGGAAGATATAGCTGTAGATGGTCCTCTCAAAGAGCCGAAGCTCAAGGGTTCGTTTTGGGAGGAGGAGGAGGGTGATCGGGCCGAGGCCTCCCCCGGCAGACCATCCATCAGGGCTGATCGATCCGGTCAGGGTGATACAGAAGGATACCAGAACGAGTGTTGCTCCCCCTCCGATGCATGCGAATGCGAGGAGTATGGGGTAGAAATCCATTCACTCTTTCTTGGATCCCCGGATCGCCTCGATCACCGAGGGAAGGGTTTCTGCGGCTGTCGAGATCGCCTGTGCGACCTCACCCTTCTTTCCGAGTGTGAAGATCTGAATCCCATCGGGTCCCGGAATGTTCTGGTGAATGACCATCACCGCAACCGGGGTGACACCCGCTCCGGCACCCCCGCCGGCACCAGTGCCATCTTCGACTTTTCCTTCCCCTCCGCCAAATCCAAATCCAACTGAAGAAATGGTAAAGATCGACCGCTCACCCGAGATGATCGGATTTGATACGAGGATGTCCGAGGAGACCATCGTTCTGAGGTGGTCCAGGATTGCATCAAAGACATTTCTCTCTGTCATGGTAGTGAAGTATAACCAGGTGATTATTAAGGATGTGGATCAGTGTGTTGAACAAATATGATCAACAATGTATAAATATATACAGAACCTATCAGAGTATATGCAAACAAAACTCCACACAACGGTGATGCCATCGGACTGGTACCAGCCGCACCCGGATTGTTCCTTCCGATAAAGGAAGCAGATCCGGTTGCGGTCTACCGGGCGCTTGCCGATGGCCCCGGTTATATTCTCGAATTTCCCGGCCTTCCGGTAATGGTCGGGATTGGATCTGAAGTACTGGATTTTCCTGGTGATCCTTGTGATGCTCTCAGGGAAATGGCAGCCGATCCCCCCTTCTCCCCGGCCGGATATCTCAGGTACGAAGGCGGGGGCAGGTTCCTCTCATGCCGTGATGCAGTCTCGATCGATCGAAACGGGATCAGGCTCTTCTCACGTGAGATGGATGAGGAGGCAAAAAGCCGGATCCAGATGATGGCCGCATCCCTCCTTTCGTGTGATCTCTCTCTTTCTGCACCACCAACAGGTGATCTCCCTTCAGATTCGAGCACAACGATGGAACGCCCTCTCTTTACCGATGGCGTGAGGCAGCTGAAAACCCATATCATTGATGGCGACTGCTACCAGGCAGTCCTCTCCCGGAAGATCCGGATCCCGTTCACTGGTGATGCCCTCAGCATCTATTCCGCTCTCCGGTCAGAGAACCCCACCTGTTATGGATATTACCTCGATTTCGGTGACGAACAGGTGGCAGGAGAGAGCCCGGAGATGCTGGTTGCAGTCAGTGGGAACACCCTCACCACCGTCCCGATTGCAGGCACACGGCCGCGGGGTGGCGATCATGATGAGGATGAAGCGCTCGCAGCAGATCTGCTTGCAGACAAAAAAGAGCGGTCCGAACACCTGATGCTCGTTGATCTGGCGAGGAACGATATCGGGAGGGTCGCGGCATTTGGAACCGTCTCGGTTCCCAGGTATGCAGAGGTGGCGAAGTACCAGAAAGTCCAGCATATCGTATCGACGGTAACAGCAGAGGCAGCTCCCGGAGCTGATGGTTATGATGCACTTCGCTCCTGTTTTCCTGCCGGAACCGTTACCGGTGCTCCAAAAAAGCGTGCAATGGAGCTAATTTCTGAACTGGAGCAGGAACCCCGTGGGATCTATGCCGGTGCAGTGGGGTATGCCGGAAGATCGGCACTTGCATTTGCAATTGCAATCAGGACCGTTGTTATCAGGGACGGTGTTGCATCGGTGCAGGCAGGGGCCGGGATCGTCGCCGGATCGGATCCCGATCGTGAATTCGATGAGACTGCGATCAAGGCGGAAGCCTGTCTCCGTGCCATCGACTCAGCCAGGAAGGGATCGGCATGAAGGTCGTCATCGTTGACTGTTTTGACAGCTTCAGCTATAACCTCCTCCAGCTTGTGGGAAGCCTCGGGGGTGATCCGGTGGTGATCCCGGCAGACCGTCCGCTTGCGGCAATGGAAAAGGAGGAGCCTGAGCGGATCATCCTCTCACCCGGGCCCGGAAAACCGGGGGATATGGCACTTCCAATGGAAGTCCTTGCCACCCTCTCAAAGACGGTGCCGACACTTGGCGTATGCCTCGGGCACCAGGCGATCTGTTCAGCTGCCGGAGGGCGGATCGTCCATGCTCCCCGCCCGGTCCATGGGGAGGTCTCGGAGATCTCCCACGACGGCTCCGGGATCTACTCCGGTCTTCAGAACCCGTTTTCGGCGGTCAGGTACCATTCGCTGGTGCTTGATGAATATTCCCTCCCGGATGATCTGCTGATCACTGCATATTCCCTTGATGATCATCTTCCTATGGGTGTCCGGCACCGCCGCTTTCCGATCGAAGGGGTTCAGTTCCATCCCGAGAGTCTCCTCACAGGGATGGGAAGCCGCCTGATCGCTGCATTCCTTGATGGAGGGATTGCATGATCCAGGAGGTCTGCGTTGCAATGGCAGAGGATGTCCCCCTGCCACAGGGAGGACTTGGCCGTGCCTTTGACGATCTCATCTCGGGGTCTGCAACACCTGCACAGGCGGGAGCGTTCCTCTATGCACTGAGGAACCGCACCCTTAGGGGAGAGGATCTCGCCACCTGTGCATCGGTGCTCCTCTCCCATGCGAGAAGGATCACGATCCCCGGATCGGATCGTGCAGTTGATACCTGTGGAACAGGCGGCGATCACTCGATGACGTTTAATATCAGCACCGCCGCCGCAATTGTCGCGGCAGGTGCAGGGGTTCCAGTCATAAAGCACGGGAACCATGCACAGACGGGCAGGTCAGGTTCTGCCGATCTCCTCACCGCACTTGGTGTCTCCATCAATGCTTCTGAAGAACAGGTGATCCGATCTTTTCAGGAAGCAAATATCGCCTTTCTTTCTGCCCCGAAGTACCATCCCGCCCTGAAGGCCCTGGCCGGGGTGCGTTCAGAGCTTGGATTTCGGACGATCCTGAATATCTCCGGCCCGCTCTGCAACCCGGCAGGCCCGATCAACCGGATCATCGGTGTCGCCGATCCCGGCCTCCTCCATCCGATGGCAGAGGCGCTCCGGACACTCGGGGTTAGGAAGGCGCTGGTCGTCTCGGGGGATCATATGGATGAGCTCTCCCTCTCGGGTGAGAACCGGATCTGTGAGCTCTCTTCCGGGGAGATCGATTATTACACGCTGGGTGCAGCCGATCTCGGCCTCGCTGAAGCGCCACGTGAGCTGCTCCGTGCTGAAAGCCCACAAGAGAGTGCTGCAATCATCAGCCGGGTGCTTCACGGTGGCGAAGGTCCTGCACGGGATGTTGTCCTCCTGAATGCCGCAGGTGCTATTCTTGCCGGGGGAGGCGCAGTAACCTTCTTCTCTGCCCTGAAGATGGCAGAAGATGCAATCGATTCGGGACGGGCTCTTGAATCACTCAGGCTCCTTGCGGAGATCACCGGAGGTACCTGAATGATACTGGATGCAATCATCGCGTCATCGCATCGGCGTGCTGCCGCACTGCCGGATACATTTGCGTATGAGGTTTTTTCCCAAAGGAGTCTGAAACGGGCGCTCCTCTCCCGGTCACCGGCGGTGATCGGTGAGGTGAAGTACGCATCGCCGAAAGGGGCGACCGGTGCAACCCTCCCGCCGGGACGGCTTGCGGCTGCCATGGCGGCGGGTGGTGCGGTTGCGATCTCGGTTCTGACCGAGCCGACGGTCTTTGCCGGTGATCCTTCCTTCATAGGAGAGGTGCGGCGGCATGTGAGCCTTCCCATCCTCAGGAAGGATATCCTGGTACATCAACGCCAGATCCGGGAGAGCCGGGCGCTTGGTGCGGATGCGGTCCTCCTGATCGCCTCTGTCCTCGGGGACGATCTCCCCGTATTTGTCGATTCTGCGATCGAATGCGGGCTTGAGCCGCTTGTCGAGGTGGGATCGGCCGCAGAAGCAGACGATGCCATTGCCACACGGGCCGTGCTCATCGGGATCAATAACCGCGATCTCAGGACACTTCGGATCGATCTCAGCTCTTCTGCCCGGATCGCTCCGGCAATCAGGGCAGCAGGCAGAATCCCGATTGCGATGAGCGGGATCTCGACTCCCGCCGAGGTGGAGGAGGCGATGAAGACCTGTATGGGTGTATTGATCGGAACCTCGATTGCTTCGGCAGCGGATCCGAGGAAGGCGACGGAGATGTTTGCATGTACGTGAAGATCTGCGGGATCACCTCTCCCGCCGATGCCAGGGTTGCGGTATCTGCCGGAGCCGATGCGATCGGCATCATCCTCTATACCGATTCACCACGCTCGGTAACACCCAGAAGGGCTGAGGCAATTCTTAAGGCGATTGGCGGGAGGGTGGAGACGGTCTGTGTCACCACCACCCGGTCACCTGCATATCTGCAGGAGATCTGCCGTCTCTCACCGGATGCGATCCAGACCTACCATCCCCTGCATGTGCCGGATCGGTTCATCTCTGTCTTGGGCTGGGATGGGATCAGCCCGCCTCCCGAAGATGCCGACCGCCTCCTCCTTGACGTCTCGCATGGGAGGGGTGTGGTGCTTGACACTCTGGTTGCGGAAGCTGCGATTGAAGATGCAACAGTTCCGGTTGTCCTCTCTGGCGGTCTCACGCCTTCATCTGTTACGGGCGTGATACAATCGCTCCATCCTGCCGGAGTCGATGTCTCAAGCGGCGTTGAATCCTCTCCGGGTGTGAAGGATATGCACCGGGTCCATGCGTTTGTTGCTGCCTGCCGGGGGTGCATGTCATGAGGTTCGGCGAGTACGGGGGGAGGTATGCGCCTGAGATCCTGATCGCACCCCTCCGTGAGCTTTCCGAATCATATGCCACATTCAGGGAGGATTCCGATGCTCAGGCAGAGCTTACAGCACTCCTCACCCGCTATGCCGGGAGAGAGACACCGCTCTATTCCTGCAGGAACCTCGGGAGAGAGACCGCTGTTGGAATCTGTCTGAAACGGGAGGATCTGCTTCATGGCGGCGCCCACAAGATCAATAACACCCTCGGCCAGGCGCTCCTTGCGAAACGTTCCGGAAAGAAAAGGCTGATCGCAGAGACCGGGGCAGGTCAGCATGGGGTTGCAACCGCAATGGCGGGAGCAGTCCTCGGCCTCCCTGTCGAGGTCTTTATGGGTGCGGTCGATATGGAGCGGCAGGCACTGAATGTTGCACGGATGGAGCTTCTTGGTGCCACTATCACCCCGGTATCAGGTGGATCTGCCACCCTCTCCGATGCCGTCGACGAAGCGCTCCGGAAATGGGCTGCAACCGCCGAGACCTCGCATTACCTGATCGGATCCTGTGTCGGCCCTGATCCCTTCCCGACAATTGTCCGCGACTTCCAGTCTGTCATCGGGAGGGAGCTGTATCATCAGTCGCTTGCACTGGAAGGGAGGCTCCCCGATGTGGCTGTCGCCTGTGTCGGCGGGGGATCAAATGCGATCGGGACCTTCTTCCCCCTCCTTGAAACCCCGGTCCGGTTGATCGGAGCAGAGGCGGGGGGGCGGAGCCTCAGTCCGGGCGATCATGGCGCCTCTCTCTCCTGCGGCACGCCGGGTGTCCTTCATGGGGCATTCACCTCGGTTCTCCAGGATGCGGAAGGGAGGATATCCCCGACACACAGTATCTCTGCCGGGCTGGATTACCCCGGTGTCGGGCCCGAGCATGCATATCTCCGTGATATGGGTCGGGCAGAGTATATGATGGTCTCCGATGCAGAAGCCCTCTCTGCATTCCGGCTCCTCTCCAGGAAAGAAGGGATCATCCCGGCGCTTGAATCTGCACATGCGGTTGCCGCGGCGCTCAGGCTTGCAGAAGAGATGGATCGTGGGAGCATGATTGCTGTCACCCTCTCGGGACGCGGGGACAAGGATCTTGGGACCGTCCTTGGAGGCTGTTCATGAGCCGGATCGATGAGGCATTCAGGAGAAGTGACGCTCCCCTCCTGATCGCCTGCACCGTGGCCGGGGATCCGACGCCGGAGATCTCGCTTGAGGTGATTCTGTCGATGGTACAGGCTGGTGCCGATATGATCGAACTGATCGTCCCAAACACAAACCCGGTTGCCGATGGCCCCGTGATATCGCGTGCCCATGAACGGGCTATCATGGGTGGGATTGTTATTGAGGGCGTTTTCTCGCTCATCCGGGCACTGAGGAGAGAGAGTGATATCCCGGTCTGCCTGATGACCTATGCAAACCCCGTCATTGTCAGGGGGGAGGCAGCATTCCTCTCTGATGCCGCGGCTGCGGGAGCAGACGGGATACTCATTGTGGATATGCCGCCTGAGGAAGCAGGTGTCCTTCTTTCCCAGGAAGAGATCGATCCGATCTTCATCATCGCCCCGACAACACCCCGGGATCGAAGGGAGATGCTCGGGGGGATCGGGCGGGGCTTCCTCTATCTCGTCTCGGCACCCGGCGTCACCGGAACAAGGCAGCATCTTCCGGATGATCTGCCGGATCGGGTTTTGGAGGTGAAGAAGAGTACACTGCTTCCGGTTGCAGTCGGATTTGGGATCGGATCTGCCGAAACCGCCTTTGAGGCAGCAGCGGCCGGAGCTGATGCTGTGATCGCCGGATCGGTGATCTCCGGGGCGATCGAGATGAACCCGGATGATCCTGCCTACTTTGTGGGAGAAGCCGTGCGGGAGATCAGGTCTGGAACTGCCCGCCACCGATCCTCTCGATCCGCCGGGCAATGATGTTTGCAGCATCAATGACGGTATCGGGATGCGGTTTCAGGATAGCGACGGGGATATCGACGATCTTTTCGATGATGGAGGCGATGATGGGGGCGCAGATGATGCCTGAAGCCCCGTCTTTCTTCGCTTCAACTGCTGCCATCATGCATTCGTCGATCGAGTTTGCGGCATATCCTTTCAGGATCACCTCTTTTTCTCCGATAGATACCCTGGTTCCCTCGATCTCGTCAAGGAGGAACTTTGCCGCAACAACGGCGATGAATGTTCCTTCATGCGGCTCAAGGGTGGCAACGATCCGCCGTACTGTTGAGAGCCGGGGATCCCGCTCGCCTGATGCGATCTTATAGAGTGTTGCGGGGGGGATGCCGGTCTTCTCGGAGAGTTCCCGGATCGTCATATCCCTTCTCTTCAGCTCCTCATCAAGCGCTTCTGCAAAATCAGTCTCAAAGATCCGGCGTGAGAACATAACAAGTAGGATCTCTTCTCCGGGAGATAATAAGGATGCAGCCTGACACTTACGTGGAGAACCATCTCATCATGACCAGGCCGTCTTCGCCATCCTTGTAATAGCTGTCATAGCAGAAGATCTCCTGGTATCCGAGCTTTTTGTAGAAGGCGATCGCGTTGTGGTTTGAGATCCTCGCTTCAAGCTGGATAGCTACCGCTCCTTTCTGGCGGAGGTCATCCTCGATCCAGCGGAGCAGTTCACGGCCAACCCCTCTGTGGCGGTACTCGTCTGCCACAACAAGGGTGCAGAGATGTCCATAGATCACATCCCCGGTATCCTCGATTCCTCCGCCGCAGAAGCCGATGATCGTCCCGTGAGCAACGGCCACAAAGAATGAGGAGAGGTACAGCTCCATGGCTTCACGAATACCTGTCTCTCCCCAGGGATCAGTGAATGACTTCACTTCAAGCGGGACGATTGCGGGGATGTCGCCCGGGTTTGCCCTCCGGATCAGAAAGGTGATCCCATGTTCCGGATGAAAACCAGCAGTCACCATCTTTCAATAGAGTATAGCACCTACACCTACGTGGAGTTTTCCATGGTTTCCATCTATCCGTTCAGAGCCCTCCGTCCGGCAACGGAGAAGTCTGCCGCAATTGCATCTGTTCCCTACGATGTTGTCAGCAGGGAAGAGGCGGCGTCATGTATATCAGAAAACAAACTGAGTTTTCTCAGAGTGATCCGATCGGATGCAGAACTCCCTGATCTCAATCCCTATGATGATACCGTCTATGCCCGTGCCCGCGCGGTCTTTGATGAGATGCAGGCAGACAGTCTCCTCAGGCAGGATTCTGCGGAGAGCTACTCGGTGTACCAGGTGGAGGAAGAGGGTCGGGTTTTTACCGGCCTCGTCGCCTGTATTGCAGTCTCCGAGTACCAGAATAAGGGTGTGAAACGGCATGAGCTGACCCGGTACGATAAGGAGGAGGATCGGACACGGCATATCGACAGAGTCGGCGCCAATACCGGCCAGGTCTTCCTGCTGTACCGTGATTCAGAAGGTATCCACGATCTCATCGCCTCGCAGGCAACGGGAGAGCCGGTTGCAGAGACGAGGACGAAGTCGGGTGCGGTTCACCGGATCTATCCAATCACCGACCCCGATCTGATCAAAAAGATCACCAACACCTTTGCAGATATTCCATCCCTCTATATTGCCGATGGCCATCACCGGGCAAAGAGTGCTGTTAATGTCTATGAGCGCCGGAGTGAGGCCGGAGAGGCAACACCAGAAGCCAGCCGGTTCATGGGCATCCTCTTTGCCCATGATTCCGTCCTGATTCATGGGTATTCCCGGCTTGTCCGTGACCTGAACGGGATGTCAGAGGATGCCTTCCTTCAGGCGCTTGGCGGCATCTTCTCGATCCGTGAACTGCATGATGTGGATACGCAGGCATCATCCATTCCCCCGGCTGTGGATACAGGGGATCTGCATATCCTTCACCTCTATCTCGGGGGCCGGTTCTATGAGCTCTCCCGTGAGATCGATCCCGCTGTGGATGCGATCGCCCGGCTCGATGTCTCCATTCTCCAGGAGAAAGTCCTCTCGCCGCTGCTTGGGATCACCGATCCACGAGGCGATGAGCGGCTTGCGTTTATGGGTGGCGCACTCCCGATTGCAGAGCTGATCGCCGGGGTTGATTCGGGTGAGTATGCGCTTGCGATCCTGATGCAGCCGATATCTGTTGATTCGATCTGCGAAATTGCGGATAATGATGCGATTATGCCCCCGAAATCGACCTGGTTTGAACCAAAACTTCTCTCAGGTCTTGTTATTCATACAATAGACGAATAGGGTGCAGACATGGCTCCCTATATTTTTCCCAAAAGCTCTTACGCTTGGAAAGAGATGAATCTCTTGTGCTCAGGCTGTACCTGCTGACCCTCATCATACTGCTGATCGCTGCTGCCGGTTGTGTCGTGGCTCCCGGAGGAGACGCTCCGTCTGAAATGATGGATTATGACACCCCGCCCTCTTTCCAGATGCGGATCGGCCTTGAAGAAGCCCTCAGCCATGCAGATCCTCCCATATACCTGATCATCGGACGTGATATCCTCCCCGAGGGAACAGCCGCTTCCTGGATCATCCTCGCAACCGACCCCGAAGGGGGGTATCTCGTCTCCTTTGTGACAGCGGACAGGGCGGTCTCTACCCGGTGGGAAGGGGCAGCTCCGGGCGATCCAATCGATCCGGACGCGTTTCCGTACCCGGATCGTCCCGCCGATGAGGTGATCTTCTGGGAGGAAACGGGATGAGGGATGATGCGGTTGTGACCTTTGATTTCCTCGTTGGTTTCACCATCTTCATCATCGCATTCATCTTTGTTGCAGCGATGATCCCCCATACGCTCTTCTCGGTTCAGTCGAGCCGGATCGATTATGATGCGGTCGCCTACCGGACCGGGGTTATTCTGACTGAAGATCCCGGTATGCCCGCCTCACCTACCTTTCCGGTCTGGGAGCAGAAGGCGATCCCACAGGATGTGATCCGGATGGGGCTCTCGGTTGAACCGGGAACTGCCCATATCCTCTCGAAAGGAAAGGTGGAGCGGTTCTTTAATGATACATTCTTCACCTATCCTGATGATTACCGGAGATCGCTCCTCTTTGGCGAGTATCCGTACTCGTTTAATATTACCCTGATGATACGTGGCGATCCCTTCATCCAATCGATCGGCCCCACCCCGCCTGAGTCCTATGGAGCGGTGCGGAGGGTGGTGGTGGTAAAAGAGCCGTCATGGCTGGTTGTTGATGGTTTGGAAGATACACAGTTCCTTTATGAAGGAAATGAAACCCCACCCCAGCAGTTTTCTGTTGAGGTGCCGATGGAGCAGCTCCGGAATAACTCAGTTGATCCCCTCTTCAGGATCAATCCGAAGACCGATCCAATCCAGATTGAGATCCGGAACTTCCAGGAATACCTGAATACATCGGCAAACGATGCAACCCTGAAGCAGGTGAAGATCACCCGGAAAGGTGTCCCGATCACCTATCCGGCATATGACATCTGGCTGGATGAGAACTCTACTCCCGCCACCCTCTCGGCAAAACTGAATAAATCACTCTCTTTTACGCTCTACCCGGTCCCTGAACCACCCTGGGGGGATGATGATATGATTACAATCACCTTCGACTTTACTGAAGATGATGATCCCCCTAAGACGCTTATCATGGGAACTCATATCTATGATTACCGGAATGCCACCTTCCCCAATCCCGGGCAGGGTATTCTCGAGGTGGCGGTATGGTAGGAGATGGCGGATCCCTCTATACCATTGAAGGGCTGGCAGCCGGCCTCCTGATGATCGCAACCGCAGCAATTGTTCTCCAGTCGGTATCCGTCTATACGCCCGGCGATACGCATATCGATGATATGCTCCTCGAACAGCTCGGTGCGGATGCACTGGCAGTGCTGGATATGCCGGTTGAGCCGGATGGGGAGACCCGGCTTGAGGAGCTTGTCAATGGCTGGAAAAAGGATGATTTTCATGATGCATTCTATCCGCTTCTCGGGAATCGATCGTTTGCCCCGGATGATCCGGTTCAGTATGCAGCCTCCATCTCGTACCGTGTCGGGGAGAATGTGAACCAGCTGCCTTTCAGGGAAAGTGCCTATTATACCGGCTATGATCCTGCTATCCGGGTGACCAGATGGGTGCAGATCCGACCCGGCCACACAATCGATGGCCTTCCCCCCGGCTACGCGGGAGCTAGTCCCAGGCTTGTACTTCTGGAGGTGATCCTGTGGCGGGGTTGAATGAGAACGGGCAGTGGATCGTCCTGATGGGGTTTTTAATCAGCATCGCCCTCATCTTCCTGATGGTGATCATCAACCAGGCGACACTTGTCGGGCAGACAACGGCAGAAGGGGTCCTTGAATTCCCCAAGCATGAGATCCGGGATCTCAGGGGAGAAGTCTTCCGGGCGGGGGGAGATATGGATCCTATTCAGTATGATGATATCCGGGTGATCTCATTGAAACGAAACCACGCGATTGTATCGGTTGAGTCCTTAAAGGATTCGGTAGTATTTGGAGATACAACTGCCACGATGGTAACCATACGGTTCAATAACGGAGTATGTGTATATGAAGAGACATTCCTCATCTGATGCGGTTGCGAATCTCGTCGGCTATATCATCATCACCGGGGTGCTGATGGTGCTGCTCGTATCGGTGATGATCCTGGCAAACGATTCTCTCATGGTCAAACCCGCCGAGCGGTTTACCTATCACAGTTATGTGGATATCGGAAACGGGATGTCGGTTCGGATCGTCGATGTCTATACGATTGCTCCGCCGAATGGATCAATTATCTCGGATATTGATATCCCCTATGATGTCCTTGGAGAAGGGTATATCATCTCTGTGCAGCGTGAAGGGGTGGATCAGGAGATCCTGATAAAAGGCGATCGGATCGAGACGGTGATCTCGCTTGCCGGGATCGGGGCAACAAAGGCTGTCCGGGGAACCACAACCGGCGGGGGGCTGAACCGGGTGATCTATGATTCAGGGGGTGTCTGACTGGTGAAGAACGATGACGGAGTCTCCGAGGCGATCGGGTTCATCCTGATCTTTTCCATCGTGGTGATTGGGATTGCAATTGTTGTCCTTTATGGTTTCCCCCTCCTCATTGCGGGCCAGGGGAGTGCTGATATGCGGAACATGGAGCAGACGATGATCGTGCTCCAGAACGATCTGAAATCCATCAGCTACAAGATGGTTCCCTATAAGGAGACCGCTCTTCAGGTGCAGGGGGGGATGCTCTTTGTGACCGGAGATTCGGGCACATTTGAGGTGCTGGTCGATGGCGATTCAAAGTATAACAGTCCGGTAGGACAGATCCGGTATGTCTCGGATCTCGACGCTACCCGGATTGTGTTCGAGAATGGTGCGGTTCTTACCCGCCCCGAGCTTGGCACCGGATCGGCGATGATCGCCGAGCCACGCTGGTACTATGATGATCAATCGAACACCCTGATCCTCTCATTCATAGAGATAGAAACCGAGCGGGAGCGGGCGCTTGCCGGTGTCGGGAGGATCGAGATGAAGGTTGGTTATATCAATACGACTGAAAATGATGTAGGTGGAGGTGATGTCATTCTCCGGTATACCCCTGATTCAGGAGATAGTTACTCGGTTGCATGGGATAACTACATGTCCGGGAGGCTTGGGATGACTTCAGATGGAGCGGGTGTTTATCGCCTTTCGAATGTCAGCAGGCTCGTCACTAAGAGAACTGTTATAACGATATCAGGATTCTAAAAAAAAAGAAGTTCAGAGGTAGTTGTGTGCTCTGAGCCAGTCTACCTGCGGTTTTGTGTACCGGTAGATGATGTCAGCCTTTTCATCCTGGAATGACCAGGGGATGACGATTAAGATATCGCCTTCGCGGATCCAGACCCGCTTCTTGATCTTTCCCTTGATCCTGCCCATCCGGGTGACCCCATCGCCACACCTGATACGGATGTGGTTTGACCCAAGCATCAGATCAGCAATAGCAAACTGTTCTTTTAAGCGTTTATTTGGAAGACGGACTCGTACGACCCCTTCCGGTTCTCCGGTTCGTTTATTGTTATCAGTCAGAAAATCTACCTCTTTCTCCCCCACGTTAGAATATCATAATGGTGGCCACCTGGCATCCGGCACGCGAGTATCTGCTAAAGTATGGATTCCGGGTTTACTTAAAGTATTGCACGTGAAGGGGGGTGGGGGGTTGTGGTGTGGAGTGGAGAGTTAGGTGGAAGAGAAGAGAGACGTTCTGATGCCAGTATATCCGAAGGATTGTTTAAGATGCATATTAATTGATTCTATTCTCCTGTCCACGCATTACAGAGAACCTCGGCCTGCTCCAGAATGGTCTGTGTTGCCTTCTCCTGCTTGTCCGGCGGATAGCCGTACCTGCGGAGAATACGTTTTACGATCACGCGGATCTGGGCACGGGCGTTTTCACGAACCGTCCAGTCTATTGTTACACTCCGTCGCACTGTTTCGACCAGTTCGTGGGCAATTGTTTTGAGCGTCTCATCACCAAGGATCTGAACAGCACTATCATTTACCTCCAGGGCGTCATAGAAGGCCATTTCATCCTCGGTCATACCGAGATCAATACCACGCCGCTGTGCTTCCCGCATCTCCCTGGCTAATGTGATTAACTCCTCGATGACCTGGGCTGCCTCAACGGCACGGTTCTGGTATTTTCGAATGGCCTCTTCCAGCATCTCCGCAAAGGATCGTGCTAAAACAACATTTTTGCGGGACTTCACTTTTATCTCGTCATTGAGGAGTTTTCTCAACAATTCCACAGCAAGATTCCTGTGTGGAAGCTGCCGTACTTCCTGAAGGAAGTCATCTGAGAGGATTGAAATATCGGGCTTCTTCAGTCCGGCCACAGCGAAAATATCGATAACCTGATCTGACGAGACCGCTCTTGAGACGAGCTGGCGGATGGCACTATCCATCTCTTCCGGTGTCCTGCCTTCGCCTTCGATGGTGGCCTTTGCAAGTCCTGCGCGAACCTCCTGGAAGAACCCCACTTCATCCCTAATCTTCAGGGCATCTTCATGCGGAACGGCAAGGGCAAATGCTTTTGAGAGTGCGGTCACTTCCGTAAGATATCGCTTCTTCCCATCATCCAGCTGAAGGATATGCTCCATGGCAGCTGCGATACCTGCGATACGCCTCACCGGTTCCGCTCTGAGAAGAGAAGCGAAATCAAATCCGTGGAACATGGAGACGACAACTTCAAACTTCTCCAACATCACGGCAACTGCTTCTTCCTGGTTGATTGTCGCCTTCCCACGGCCACCTGCTTCGGTATAGTCTGCAAGGGCTCTCTTCAACTGATCCGCAAGGCCAAGGTAGTCAACGATCAATCCACCTGGTTTGTCTTTGAATACGCGATTGACTCGTGCAATCGCCTGCATCAGACCATGCCCCCGCATTGGTTTATCAACATACATCGTATGGAGTGAAGGGCAGTCGAACCCGGTCAGCCACATATCACGGACAATGACCACCTTCATCGGATCTTTTGGGTTTTTGAATCTCTTTGCAAGCTCCTCGCGCCGTGGTTTGTTGCGGAGATGGGGCTGCCATTCAGTCGGGTCTGAGGCAGATCCGGAGATGATAATCTTCATCACTCCTTTTCCGTCATCATCACTATGCCAGTCCGGACGAAGCTGTTTGATGGCGTTGTACATCTCCACACAGATCCGACGGCTCATGCAGACGATCATAGCCTTTCCATCCATGGCTGAAAGACGTCCTTCAAAATGGTGTACGAGATCGTCTGCCACGAGCGCGATCCGTTTCTCTGCTCCGATCATCGCTTCAAGGGCAGCCCACTTCGTTCGCAACTTCTGTTTGCAGGCCTCTTCCTCGCCCTCGGTAATCTCTTCAAATTCGAGATCGATCCTTGGTTTCTCTTCTTCCCGCAGATCAATCTTCGCCAGTCTGCTTTCATAATAAATCGGGACCGTGGCTCCGTCTTCAACCGCACGAAGAATATCGTATTTATCGATGTAATCGCCAAAGACTGCGGGTGTGCTACGATCATCACGCTCGATGGGGGTTCCGGTAAATCCTATGAACGAGGCGTTCGGGAGGGCATCATGCATATGGCGGGCAAATCCATCGATAAAATCATACTGGCTCCGGTGTGCTTCATCGGCGATGACCACGATATTCTGACGGGAAGAGAGCTCAGGGTACTGCTGGCCCTTTCCTTCGGGCAGAAACTTCTGGATCGTCGTGAAGACAACTCCGCCTGCGGGTACATTCAGCAGCTCCTTCAGATGATCCCTACTTTCTGCCTGGACAGGTGTCTGTCTGAGCAGATCCTGACATGAAGAGAACGTACTGAAAAGCTGGTCATCGAGGTCATTCCTGTCGGTGATCATCAGGAGTGTGGGATTTCCCATTGCCGGATGACGGATGATCTTCCCGGCGAAGAACGCCATTAAGAGGCTCTTACCGCTCCCCTGTGTGTGCCAGATCACCCCGATACGGCGACTCCCGAAGTGTTCTGTTCCCCGGCCGTATGTGGTTTGTGGCTCTCGCACTTTATACGGGTTCTGTTCATCATGTTCCGGGAAACGGGCATACAGCATGCCGGGAACTGCATCTATGCCGCATGCAGACAGGGTCGATTCAACCGCTTTGTTCACGGCATGAAACTGATGGTAAGCCGCCTTCTTTTTGACAATCGCGACCCCGTCATCATCGAATACGATGAAATTCAGTACCAGATCGAGGAATCGCCGCTTTTCAAAGACTCCTTTGAGCAGGACCTCAAGCTCAACGGAGCCTCGCGGGGCGATCTCCCTGCCGTCAATCGTGCGCCACGGCATGAACCTGTCCCACCCGCCTGTCAGCGTCCCGTCGCGGGCTTCAAGGCCGTCGGAGATGACAAGTAGCTCATTATAGAGGAAAAGGCCGGGGATGTCATTCTTGTAGGTCTGAAGCTGGTTGAATGCATGACGGAGTGTTGCCTTTTCATCAGCCGGATTCTTCAGCTCAATGACGCTTAGGGGGAGGCCGTTGAGAAATACGACGATATCAGGCCGCCTGTTCCTCCGGTCCTCGATGACCGTGAACTGATTGACGGCGAGCCAGTCGTTCTTCTCAAGATCCTCAAGGTCCAGCAGCCAGACCTTTTCATGGATCTCGCGGCCATCCCGCATATAGGAGATATCCACGCCATCGGTGAGCATCCGGTGGAAACGCCGGTTGTTCTCGATTAAGCCTGGCGACACGATCCGGGTGATCTTTCGAATCGCATCTTCGATGGCTTCCGGAGGGATGGTTGGGTTGATCGTCTCAAGTGCTGCCTGTAGTCTTCCGACCAGGACGACCTGATCATAATCCCGGCGTTCGGGAGTACTGCCGTCCGGGCTGATCTCCGGGCCAAAAGCGGTCTGCCAGCCAAGGGATAAAAACCAGTCAAGAGCGGTCTGTTCAAGGGTTGTTTCTGTGGTTCTAGTCATCGCTTCCCCCGGTCTTCCTTTGAATGCGTTTGATCTCCCGGTCAAAGTCGGATATATACTCCCGATCCTGCCGCTTCCGGTAGGTCTCGTACTCCTGCTCGGCCTTTAACTTTGCTTCAAGGGCAGTAACCCTTCCCTTATCCTTCAAAATCGGGTAACTGGACAATTCAAGGAAGCTATGCAGAAATATAATCCAGTCTTCCATCTTCATGACAATCTGCCGTTCTGCCCTGTTCTCGGCCAGATCGAGGTACGCCGAGACGATCCGGTTCAATTCTTTGATATGGGCTTCACTCAGGTAGTTTTTTGCCACAGAAATATCGGATTTGAGGATCTTGCCATCCGGTGCCTGCTTCCAGCTTGTGAGGCCCATGTGGATTTGCGTGGCATCGGCTGTATCATAGATGATCTCAGCGGCAGTCTTTCCGGTGATAGCCCAGTGGAGTTTGTTCTGCACTGTTGCAAAGAACTCCTGTGTCTGGGGAGCATCCCGGTCATAATCGGCCGAGAGTGCGTAGATGTCGGTGATCTTCTGGTAAAACCGCCGTTCGCTCGCCCGTATCTCACGGATACGTTCCAGCAGTTCGTCAAAATAGTCTTTCCCGAAATGCCTGCCCTGCTTCAGGCGTTCATCATCCAGCACGAATCCCTTGATGATAAATTCCTTCAGAGTCAGGGTTGCCCAGATGCGGAACTGTGTTGCCTGATAACTGTTGACCCGGTACCCGACGGCGATGATGGCGTCGAGGTTGTAATATCTGGTCTTATAGTTCTTCCCGTCGGCGGCAGTTGTTTCCAAAATGGAAATAACTGAATCTTCATCCAGCTCCCCTGAGTCAAAGATGTTTTTCAGATGCTTACTGACGGCGGGAATATTGACATTGAACAGCCCGGCCAATGCCTTCTGCGTCAACCAGAAGTCTTCGTCATGAAAAAGAACATCGATTTTCTTTTTGCCTTCCGGGGTGTTGTAGAGGATGATTGTATTGTCCTCCTTTGGTGAATGAATGTCTTGGTTTGAAGTCATAGTTCACCTTTTTTGAGGACTAAATGGCTTTTTGATATTTCCCCATCCCTGACATAAACAAAATCACAATCATCTCTTTTTTTCCCGAAGACGATGGAAATACCCAATTGATAATGATACTGTTGATTAGGTGATGTGAGCTCCTTTAGTTTATCAAGGTCTGCTGAGTTTTCGTCACTCCAATGAGTCTTAAATTCCAATACGAGGATATTGTTTCTAGTGCCTCGCGTATGTAAAATCAGGTCTGGACATATGCCATTATGATGTTCTTTGGTTCTTTTCGGGTCCTTATTTGTTGAACTTACCAAATCCCGATTGTATTCAATATCCAAATCCAATTTTGAAAATTTTTGTGATTTTTCTAGATTTTTATTGAAATACAAACCAAATCTGAAAACAAGACTTCTTTCGTGTACGTTCTTTTCAATCAAGTAAGAATCGTTATTATATAAATCATCAAGTGCCTTATTAACTAACAGAATTAACTCTTTTTCATCCCAATTTTCCTCAAAGGTATTCTTCCCATTCAGAGCCAGCAGCTCACTGTAGATGAGTATTGGGATGATTCTGAAGATCATTAGATTTCCTCCCACTCTTCCTCTTTTATATTTCTTTCAGCTTCTCGTTCATAGCCCTCCGCCAAGTTTCTCAAGGTAACGGCAAATCGATGAAAACCAGCATTCTCTATGTCTTCGGCTTTCTGTCGGTAATCCTTAGCAAGGTCATTTTCCGGCTTGCCTGTGGGATCAATCCAATGAACGCCACGTGCGTTATAAGTTGCAATCTGAAAACCCTTGCGCATGTCTTCAGCATCACGGTCATTCATGGCAGAAGCGACCGAACGGTGTATCCACAACCCGTCCGGATCAGGCGGGGCATGAATCAAACTGTCACCAATGGTTTGCAGCGCTATTTTCAAGTGCCCCGATTCCGAACAAATTGTCTTTACGCTCTGGAGCCAATCGTTGAAATGCTCAGCGTTGAATGATCCATCATCTTGTGTCCCAGGAGGTCTTTTCCACACTTGAAGCAATCGGATGGCATTTGTTGCTATTGCTTTTGATTCTTCGGAAAGCTCTTTGGTTGGCTTTTTTTCATTTTCTGAGCGATAAATTAGTTGGATTACTTCACAGAAGAATTTGGGATCGCTGGCTAGCCTGCTCTCAAGAAGCGTGGGTGAGGCCCCTCTCGGGTTTTTCAACAATGGAAGATACCCCCACTCTATCTTAAAGAGGTCTTTTTGATTAACTGACGATTCCGACTGAAGATACTTGATTAGTTCAATGATGTAATAATCCTCTCTTGTATAAGTGGGTTCATTTGAAGAAATTGCGGCGAGCAACGCCCGAACGCATTGATCAATATCAATAGGCTTTTTGGTATGACGCATCATATCCAAGCATGAGATTGCGGTATGTGGCCTGCCATGTTCTATGAGCTTATCTATAGCGAAATCCAGACTCCCGTCAGCCTGATAGGGATTTGCAGACGTGCGAGACCAATATTCACCTTCATTCTCTCGAAGCCATAGTGATGCACGGCTCCATATTTCCTTGCTAAACGGTAAAGATGCAAGGAAGGAACCGATCTGTTCTGGAATCCACGCTGATTTATCAATATTGTCGCACCAATCCAACCCTTGGATGTGGTATCGCCGCCAGATGAATCCACTGACGAAAGTCTTGTGCTTATTGTCAATTGTGTCAAGAAAAGCAGGAAAAAGACTATGTTCAATCTTCTCATCCGAAATAACACCAAGTGCGTATCCCACTTGGCCAGTTGAAGCTACAGATTTGGAAAATCGAATGACTCCATCAACACCATTTTGCTCAAATACTTTTTTAATAGCCGCATCCCGCTTTTCATCAAGTTTTTTACGCTGTTCTTCCCAATCCCCGATCTTATCGTATAGATCAAATTCATGATCATTGAAAAGATGTTGATACAGGTAAAATGGGTTTGTTGGAGCAAGTTTCTCAGAAACAATCTCAATGCGGGTAATCAGCTCGTCTGGTATTGTCCATTTTTCATCTGCATACCGCCGGTGTCTTTTTGTGAATTTCGTGAGATGATCCCAAAGCAGAAGTTGTTGCTCTTCAGGTAATTCGGCAATTTCTGGTGATGCAAGAACTTCGAGGAGTTGATCGAAGGCTGATTTCGGCAGACTATTGAAATGGTCAATTAACTCAGAAAGGCGTATGGTATCATAAGCAGCGGCATGGACCGCAAGCTCTGCATAAAATGATACTTCTATCCAATAATCCTTCTTTGTTACGCTTTCTTTCCAATCATCGGGGATTATTTTCCGCCATTCTGGTTTGTGTGTGGTTGAGGAGGTCTGGGTTTGATATGGTAATAGCTGAATGATCACCTTCCATGTGATATCCGGCCATTCATTGAGAAGCGTCTCCACCACCACTTTGCGTTTATCAAAAGATGCCAGAGTTTGGGGTAGCCAGGGGAGCAAAATAGTTACCAGTGAATTGGCGGGGCGATTAGTCCACTGGCCACCCGGATCATGGCTGGCAAGTTCACCAAGCACAACACAGACTCTAACAAGGTATTGCTCATCCCATGCCAGTCCTTCCAGAGCCCAGAGAAGACCTGTTAAATAGTTTCCACCGGTGATGCCATTGCTTTCCTCGGCAAAAAGCTGATCAAAAGGAGAAGGTTTCAGGCGCAACGCCTTTTCGATAGCGGTAAGGAATTCACCGGGAGCAGCTTCAGCCAGAGTGGGCAACAAACTATTGATACTGCCCCACATGACCCAGTCTGCGTCAGTAAGAATTTCACGTATCGCCAGTACGCTGGTCGTTTCAGCTTTTCCGAATGAACAGTTACTGCAAGCTTTGGACTGGCTGCCCAGAATGGCCAATCCTTCAGCAATTCCCTTCCGTAATTCATGGGAATGGTCAAACACCTTCCCATAGATAGAGGCTGCATATCGCTTATCGTTAGACAATTCAAAAGCAGGGTCTGGTTGTTTTAGAACGGTGACAGCAAGGGACTTGAAAGTGTCAAGGTTTTGGTCAAGGATGCGCGATCCAAGGAAATTCCAAAGCTCCGCTCGATTATTTACCCTCCAGATACCGTTATTGAGTGACAATGGACTGTCAGGGGAATGTAATATTTCTCGCGCCTTCTGTAACCAGTCATCATAGTCGATATCAAGCAACTGGGTAATAACTTCAAGGTCGCTTTTTTTACTTTCATCCCAAGCACCAATTAATACTGCTACTGCTAGGTATGTGGCGTCTGGATGGTCTTTCCAACTATTAGAAATTTCTATTTTTTTTGGTTTCAAACTGGCATTTAGGCTATCAATTGATGCCTCAACTGCAGTAAGGCACATTTGAGCAGTGTATCTGTCCGGATGAAAACCCTCTTTCATCTGCTGATATGGATGTATGTAATTACGGAAATTCCGTAGATACTGTCCGAACATCTTTACATCCAATCTTAGAAAACCAAGATCAAATGCAACATCTATTAATTCAGTAAGTTTCCATTCATTAAACTTTTTTATGGCTCCATTTTTATCTTTTGGGGAGGAAGGTGAACGGTTAAAATCAGCTGGTCTTTGTTGTGCTAAACCGAGTAGCAAGCCCTCTAATAAGGAGCCACAAAGCATGATAGTGGCCAAAGGTGCGTGTTCCAAGCAAAGGTGTGCTTCTCTGAATCGGCTCTCCAAGAGTGGTAAAATTCTTGAATCTACTAAAGAAGGATGTAATAATAGCTCTTTTTCAGCCTGAGGAACTCCCTCACTTAAAGTGGTAATTTGTAAATCATCTATGGATTCTTCCTTTGGCTTTCTGATCATATCATGGCCTCTATAATTATCTCAGCGTCCGGAATTCTCATTTCACCGGAGATTAACTTGGGGAGAAGGGTGTCGCGGAGAGAGGCAAGGGTGTTTATTTCTTTTTCATTTGCGTAGATCATTTGAAAAATCAGATCAATCTGTCCATCAAATGCCATCAAGACCTTTTCATTAGGCACTAAAAATTTGCTCATATATGCTAAGTTTCTATTTAGCCCCGGAACTGCAGAATCCGCGCTTAAACTTGGTAAATCTTGAGTTTTTAGAGCATAGAAAAGATATTTCAGGCTTGAAATGATTCTGGTTTTCTTCACATAGAATGTTGTATCAATTGGGAAAAAATCCTCATATGACCACGTGACGATTCCTGGATTGCCTTTTCTTCCGATAATTATTCCTGGTCCCTTTACCAAAGCCTCATTATGTAATCCCACTTGACCATTAGAACCAAATACCAGGACCTTACCTGGCTTTCTATTTGATACCTTTAGAGCTTTCCCGTAGGCGAACTCGACTACTTCACCAATACTCTTCACCTCCCACCCCTTCGGAATCTCCCCCAGCTCCGACTCCTCAAAACTGTCGGGAAAAAGTTCGTCGATCTCATCCGGCAGACCTGTCGGGCGGCCTTCTGCCTTCGCCCGCACCGGGTCGAAATCCACAAACCAGGACTTGAAGATGGCACGGGCCATGGCCTCAAGCGTCTCGTTCATCCGTCGGTTCAGCTCGATCTTGTCGTCCAGTGTGCCGAGGATATGTGCGATGGCACGTTGTTCGGAAATAGGGGGAACCGGAATGGTAATATTCTCTATATCGCCCTTACGTAATCCAAATCTAGTAATGCCATTTGCGTTTGCATGAAATTGGTGTTTGGATTCTTGTGTATTTAGAGCATAGAATAGATAAGCTCCATCAACTTTACCCGTCGATGGGCGAAGAATAACTAAGTGATAACCACAAAGAAGGTTATCAATGTCTTCTTTGATGAATGCTGGAACACCGATGTCATCGTATTTTTCCGAGTCTTTCGTAATTACTACGTCTCCTTTAAGCAGAGTACATTTTGCTATCTCATGATCGGTAGCTGTTGCAGTCATAAAATCCATGTTGGATCGAATAAAATCATTTTTGTAGACATCAGTATAGTTACATAGGCGGATAGGGCGTTCATTGTCTTTTGTTTTTTTATCAACGCTGCTAATGATGATATCTCCTATTTCAATCAGAGTTCGTACTTCTCTATCCATGACTGTAAACCCCAATTATCCAGCTTAAGATCCCCCATAACATACCCTCTACCTTTTCTCTTGATTTAGCCTTCAAATCCATCTGCTTCGGTGATCTACTTGTATCTAATCCCATCGAATTCGATGGAGTTGAAATCCCCTCTTTTAATACTCCTTCGGATGCCGCAATCCTCACCCCTGATGGAAGAGATAGAGAGATTTTGCTCCATACAATTGATCTTCCCCATACCCCTACTCCCC
>Ga0163225_100034_pt1 | contig 40438 bp, 28 predicted proteins | sample MSEWel2016_04_06_2_FD_113145 | JGI IMG/M metagenome (GOLD analysis project Ga0163225, IMG submission 113145) | Subsurface microbial communities from deep shales in West Virginia, USA - MSEEL Well Study Marcellus 5H_2016_04_06 ... | reverse complement strand
TTTTTGCCAAAATCAAGGCTTTGAAAATTTTTGCACCGGAGTTAACCTGTTGTTAATGAGGATTCAAAAATTTTCATTAACGAAGAGTTTGGCAATAAAGATGCTTTTTAGACTGGGCTCATTAGTTTAATCCATTCTTTATCTTTGTGTTGCAGTTTTTAATTTACCTGAGGGACAAAGTTCGAACTAAATAAAATCCAATTTACATATTAAAGTTATTAGTGTATATATATGCTTGATATTCTGGAATTAAACAACAAGAAACTTGTTGAGTTGCGTCAAATAGCCAAAGACCTTGGAATCCGACGCGTTGAATCATTTAAAAAGCAGGATCTGGTTTACAGGATCCTTGATGAACAGGCCATTCAGGAATCTGAAAAAAGAAAGAAACCTGAGAATATTAAAAGAAATGATGAGCCTGGGAAAAATGAAAATCGTCCCAGACGTGGACGACCACCCAAAAAAGTAGCTGAGGGGCGTAACGGGGATCAAAAACAACCCGAAGCCATCAGGGAAGAGCCTGGAAGGGGAGAGCCCAGAAGGGAAGAGGTCAAAAAGGTGCATCAGCAACCCCGGAAAGAGAAATCTGAAGAGGTGAAGGAGAAGCGGCAGCCCGTTGCTCAAAATGAAAAAGCGGAGCAGCCTAAAACTTTTGAAAAAAAGGTTGAAGAGAATACGACTGTTGAAAATGAAAGGACCGAACAGGGTAAGCAAGTATCCGGACAACCACAGAATCAGCAGCTTAAAAGTGATAATGCCCGTGCTGACCAGCTGCAACCCCGCAAACAGCAGGGTAAGTGGCAGCCACGTGAGAAGCAGCCGCATCCTCATCAGCGCAAACATCAGGATAAACAGAATCAGCAGGAGAACTTCAACGATAAGGCTTTTGAATTTGAAGGTATCGTTTCTGCTTCAGGTGTTTTGGAAATTATGCCCGATGGTTACGGATTCCTGAGATCTTCTGATTACAATTATTTTAACTCTCCCGATGATATTTATGTTTCTCAGTCACAAATTAAATTGTTCGGACTGAAAACCGGTGATACCGTTGAAGGTAGTATTCGTCCGCCCAAAGAGGGTGAGAAGTATTTTCCTTTGATTAAAGTGGAATCAATTAATGGTCGTACACCTGATTTTGTGCGGGATCGGGTTCCTTTTGATCACCTGGTACCTGTTTTTCCCGATGAGAAATTTAATCTCACCGATGGTCCTTTCAGTAATATTTCGTCCCGTGTAGTGGATATGTTTGCTCCCATTGGTAAAGGACAGCGAGGTTTGATTGTGGCACAGCCCAAAACGGGTAAAACCGTATTACTGAAAGATGTAGCCAATGCCATTGCTTCTAATCATCCCGAAGTTTACATGATGATATTGCTTATTGATGAGCGTCCCGAGGAAGTTACAGATATGGCCCGCAGTGTGAGAGCTGAAGTGATTTCTTCTACTTTCGATGAGCCTGCAGATCGTCACGTGAAAGTGGCCAATATTGTGCTTGAGAAAGCTAAAAGACTGGTAGAGTGTGGCCACGATGTGGTTATCCTGTTGGACTCAATTACTCGCCTTGCACGTGCATATAACACCGTTTCGCCTGCATCGGGTAAGGTGCTTTCGGGTGGTGTGGATGCCAATGCCCTGCATCGTCCCAAACGTTTCTTTGGTGCTGCCCGTAACATTGAAGGTGGTGGGTCACTGACCATTCTGGCTACTGCCCTTACCGATACCGGTTCCAAGATGGACGATGTGATTTTTGAAGAGTTTAAAGGTACTGGTAATATGGAGCTCCAGCTCGACCGTCGTTTGTCTAACAAGCGTATTTATCCTTCAGTGGATATCAATGCTTCCAGTACACGTCGCGAAGAGTTGTTGATGGATAAAGAAACAATGAATCGTATCTGGATTCTGCGCAATTACCTGTCGGATATGAACCCGATAGAAGCGATGGAATTCCTGAAAGACAGAATGCTGAAAACCCGATCGAATGAAGAGTTCTTGATTTCGATGAATGATGGGTAGAAGTTAGTTTGTGAGAATCGTCAGTCCATGAGAAACTTGCTTTTTGTGTTTTATCTGACTGTCTGAATTTCCGAGATATAAAAAAGGTCGCCTGATGGCGGCCTTTTTTATTGGAGTTTTTTGAGGAATCTCTGACGCCAGGTTGTCTGTTTATTGGAGGAGAAAAGTATAGTAGTTGCTTTCCCGATGATGAGGGATTCGGGAACCGGCCCAAAAAATCTTGAGTCGTGGCTGAAATTCCGGTTATCTCCCATTAAAAAATAATAGTTATTTTCAAAGGTGTATTCTTTTCTGTCAGAGCCGTTAACTGTATAATTATTCGTGTCTGTCATTACGATTTCAGAGTTTTCGAGATCTTCAATTATTTCGTGGTAAAGCAGAAAATTTTCATTGTTGAGAGATATTGTCAAGCCCTTATATGGAAGAATAAAGGGACCAAAGTTGTCGGGGGTCCATGTTGAAGCCGAATCATGAGGGAAAAGTTCTTCGGGATTGAAGCCATTTCTATTGTCAAAATGATTATCGAAAGACTTTGAAAGAGTTGCCGCCTCTGTTGTCAGGCCACTGTTTATCAATACGTTGGAGTTGGCAATTTGCAGTGTGTCTCCCGGGCATCCCATGCATCGTTTTACCAGTACCAGGTCAACATAGGGATGTTCAAAAACTAAAATATCCTGGTGTGTGATTGAGGAGTAACCTTTTAATCGGCAATAATCAAACCATCCTTCTGAAAGATTGGTTCTGTCTTCTTTTAGCATCCAATATAAAACCCCAAGCCATGGAATCTCTATCGGAGAGGAGGGGAGTCGTGGTCCAATGAGCGTTTTATTGACCCAAATAACATCTCCTGGAAGAATGGTACGTTCCATAGAATTGGTAGGGACAACAAAAAAACCAAAAATGAGCACTCTTAAAACAATTGCAAGAAGAAAAACTCCTGTTAGGCTTAAGGGGTAAATCAGAAGACTTTTTCTGCGAAGGGCAACCATGAATTTGTTCTTAGAAGTTGCCATATAATACGCACCTAAAGCAAATAGAGATAGTGCGCACATCCACCACATTCCGATGAATGCATGAATCAGAGTGAAAAGGATTAAAAAAGCTATTGTAATTTTATTTTTCATGGTTTCAGGGTGGTTGTGATATTTGTTATTCGTATGGCTTAGTTGTCGCGAGCGTTTAATAGTGTTTCTTCCTCGAATAGGATGTCTTTTTCCTTTTCAAAATCAAAAAGTGCGAGACTGCGTAAATAGTAGTAATTGTGCCAGTAATCGGCAACCACATTCAAGTATTGAAGGTGAGCATCATCCTTTGCCCGTTGAGATGTGGTGAGTCTTAAAACATCAGCTTTTCCTGACATGAAACGCTCAATGGTAAGTTGGTAGCTTTCGGCTGCCAGCGTATCGGATAAAGCAGCTGTTTCAGTTTTTGACTTTAGTATATTAAAGGCCATTGCACTGGTAACAATATGTCGTTCCAGATCCTGACGAGTCTGACGGGCTGATATTTCAGCGACTTTTTGTTGCGATTTGGCCATTTGATATTTTCCCTTGTTTTCGCCCCAATCGAGGATTGGAATGGTAATACCAACCGCTACAAATTGCTGGTTGTCAAACTCCGGTTGAAAGACTTCGTTCAGGGATCCGTTTTGATTGTAGTAACCATCTGTTTTGCTGATGCCATAAGAAACATTGAGGTTTGCCTGAAAATGTTGATTGGCACGGGCATTCGCAACATTTCTCTTGTTTTCCAGGATTGATTGTTCCAGTTCGAGCAGTTTTGGACTGTTGGCCAATGTTTTTTCCAATACCATGCTGACATCAACCCGGGCCAGGCTAATATCTTTGGGCAGTTCAATTTTTATCTGTGTATCCATGGGCAGAAATAAAAAGTTTAGCAGGTTTTCCCGTGCCTCGCGCAGGTTTACTTCTGCTTCCTGCATGGTGATTTTAGCATTGTTCTTGGAAAGCTTCAGATCAAGTAACTCCTCACGCGTTACGGTGCCTAATTGAAATCGTTGTTCCGCTACTTCTACCAGTCTTTCGGCATTCTCATGGTTTGAAAGAGCCATTTCTTTTTGAATATGGGCTCTTGCCATGGCAAAGAAAAATTCCACCGTTCTGATATTCATTTCTTCCATCGATTGAATATATTCTTTCTTTGCGATTTCGTATTTCAGGGGTTCAATTTCTCGTTCCCATTTCATTGGATTAAAACCAAACAATTCCTGCGTGTAACCAATACTTGCAGGAACAGAAGAATACTGGGTGTAACTGTTTCTTCCATAGTTTTTGATCCGATCGAGTTGCGATTGCATATAGAAGGTGCCGCCGGTGAACGGGAGTTTTTGAGAAACATTAAGGCTTAGGTCAGAGCTGAGACTCTCTGTTCGAATGTATTCGTCAGCCTGGTTGCTGGAATTGTACCGGAGTTGTGATGCATTAGAGTAGCTTAAGGGATTTGTTTTTAAATCGACAGAGGGTAAGTAGTCGGCCCTGAAACTCCTGAAGTTCCAGTAATCCACCAGATAATTGTGTTTGTTCAGGAAGGTTTGTAACGATTGCGCTTCGGCGAATCGCAAAGCATCGTTAAGGTTTAACCTCAGAGTGTCGGTTTGGGCCGGCAGTGTTGCTGACAGAAATAGTGCAAATAGTGTGTATGTTAGTTTTTTCATGGTTTCTTGTTTATAGTTTCGTGTTCCGGGTTTCGGGTTTCTGGTTGAGTTTCTGGTTTCTGGTTTCTTGTTCAGAGTTTCTTGTTTCTGGTTCAGAGTTTCTTGTTTCTAGTTTCGTGTTGAGTGAGTTCTCTCCACTAGAAACCCTCAACTAGAAACTCGGAACACCCAACACGAAACTCAAAACTCGAAACCCGAAACTCAAAACACCCAACACGAAACTCAAAACTCAAAACTCGAAACTCTATTTTCGATAAAGGAAATAATAGCATAAAGGAATAAAGTACAAACTGACAATAGTTCCCAGCGTCATGCCTCCAATCACTGTCAGTGCCAGTGGCCGTTGTAGTTCGCTGCCCATCGTTCCGCTCCATAATACAGGCACAAGGGCCAGAATGGTGGTGATACTGGTCATGATGATCGGTTTTAGCCGGCGATGCCCGCCTTCACGTATGGCTTCCAGTAATGGCATTCCTTCTTTTCGCAAGTGATTAATGGTATCAATTTTCAGAATGGAGTCGTTAATTATAATACCAGCCATTACCACAATGCCAATCATGGACATCAGGTTAAGTGTTCCTCCAAATATCCATAATAGCAAAAGGGCTCCTGCAATATCAATGGGAACTTCCAAAAGCAATATAATGGGTTGAATCAGGGACTCGAACTGAGCTGCCAGAATAAAATAGAGTAATAACAAGGATATAATCAAAACGATAATCAATTCATTGATAAGAACCCGCGATGAAAACCAACTGCCTGAGAATTGGGCTGTTGCGCTGTGAGTTTCCCTCAAGACAGAATTGATTTTTTGCATTAGATTTGCCATATCTCCGGCTGCAGTAAATGTTAGGGGCACAAAGGAACCACCAGAGGATCCGCTAAGTACTTTGTAGTCGTATTTTGTTTGCGTGGAGATAAGTTCTCTTACGGGTATTGGTGTATTGTTTTTGTTGTTTACTTTTAATGTTTCCAGGATGTTGTCCATATTGGCTGAAGTGTTTCCAATAACCATTGGTACGTATTGTGACCCGGAGTGTAAAACTCCAACTTGCCAGGAGTTCAGAGCCGCTTTCAGAGTCCGGAACAATGTTGAATATTGAACCTCATAGATGGCAAGTCTTTCAGGAATGGCACGTATTTCCAGATAACGTTCTCCTGCCGGGGACTCAATTTCAGCATTGGGAGAAGCTGATTTTATATGGCTGATTATTCTTTGGGTTTCTTCAATGTCGGGAAAGCCACGTTCACTGTCATCACTGATTCGGGCTATCAAGAGGGGGGTGTCTTCCTCAAATATTTTTTCGAAAATATTGCCCGGGGATTTCCATGATGTTATTGCTTTGGGATACTTATTTTGAAAGAAGGCTTTTAACATCTTCTTTAAATCTTCCAGTTTGCTGCTATTTTTACAGTTCATATAGAGCATCAATTCCGAAACTGTTTGATCTGTTTCTTTGTGAAGCTTGTATTTTTGTGTCCCGGCATAGGTGTTGGTTAGTTGGCTCAGACTGGCAGTCAGTGTCCTGAGTTCTGCTGAACGACGCAGGTTTTCATCAAGGTTGATTTTTTCATTCCAGTCAATTTGTAACAATACTTCTGTTTGTCGAAACTGCGGAAAGCGTTCTTTTGGCAGATGAAGGAATAGTATTATCGCCGGTATTATGAGGAGTAAGAATACAATCACCGTTATTCTTCGGCGTTTGAAAAGGTAGTCAAATCCTCTTTCATACAGGGTTTCTGATTTAAAGATGTCCAGGCGTTGCAGAAGTCTGGTCATCTTTCCTTTATTCAGGGTTCCTTTTTTTGCACTTCGATGGCTAAAAAGGTGAAAGAGTACAGGAATCAGTGTGATCGAAACAATTAATGAAGCCAGCAAGCCGACAGCCACAGCAACTGCTTGGTCATAAAAGAGCGTGCCGGAAATGCCACTCAGGAAAATCAGTGGCACAAAAACAGCACAAGTTGTAAGGACGGAGGAAATTAAGGGTCTGATTACTTCATTGGTGCCTTTGATGCAGGCTGCCGAAAGCTTTTCGCCCCGTTGCAGGTATTGTGTAATATTATCAATAACGATGATGGAATTATCAATCATCATACCCACTCCAAGTATTAATCCTGAAAGGGAAATGATATTGATGGACAGACCTGCCAGATGGAAAAACAGGAATGCAACTACCAGCGACACGGGCACAGAGATTCCAATCAGCCATGGGGAGCGGGCATCTTTCAGGAAGAAGAAGAGGATCAGGAAAGCCAGTAAACCGCCAAACAAAAGGTTTTGCTGAAGGTTGCTGATGGAATAGTCCAGCAGTAATGTTTGGTCACGCACCACTTCAAAATGAATGTCCGGGTAATCTGTTTGGAGGTGATAAATCAAATCGTTTATATTCTTTTTGAGTTCCGACATTCGGGCATCTGACTGTTTGATGACAGCCAAAGAAAGTGCCTGATTTTCCCCTGACAGGAAAGCGCCCTCCCTGTTGCGTGGACGTTTTTCTATTTGAGCCAGTTCTTCCAGTTTGAAGAGACGTGTTCCGGTATTCAGTCTTATGTTTTTAACGTCTTCAATGGTACGTAATCTGTTAGAAAACCGGATGTTGAAAATATATTGACCATCAACAACCTGCAATGATCCCATGGTCAGGTTGTTTTCCTCTATGGCAGCCGAAATGTCGTTGTGTGTGATTCCCAAAGCTGTTAGTCGTGATTCATCGGGTTTAATGAATAATTCAGGTTCTGCATGACCCGTGATATCGATCATGGCTACCTCGGGTAATTGCTCCATTCGTTTAATGATTATGGACTGTGTCAGCTGGCTCAGTTCCATAAAACCAACGTCATCGGTGTGCTCTTTCCATATATTCACAAAGAAAACCGGCAGGTCGGAGGCTGAGGCTTTTACAATAGCGGGTCTGTCCATATCATCGGGCAGGTTGTCCATGGCAGCATCCACCTTTTCATTCACATCGATGAAAGCGTAGTTAATGTCCGCTCCATAGTTAAATCTCAGCCGGATGGTTGCTTTTCCATTGCGACTTTCGGTAGAAAGATCATCAAGATGGGGCACCTGCATGAGCTGATACCTCAATGGTGATACAATGCCCTCGTCTATTTCACGTGCCGATTGCCCGGGCCGGTTGACCTGTACGGTTATTTCGGGGATGTCAATGTCGGGCATCAGCGATACGGGGAGTAAACCTGATGCTACCAACCCCAATACCAGGATGGCGACAAAGGTCATAATGACTGCAATGGGCCGATGGATTAGAAATTTTATCATTTTTAGAGTTTCGAGTTATTAGTTACGAGTTTCTTGTTTCTGAGAGTTTCTTGTTTCGAGTTATTAGTTTCTTGTTTCGAGTTTCTTGTTTCGAGTTTCGTGTTGAGTGAGTTCAACTTTCAACTCTCAAACCGGAACCCGAAACCCGGAACTCGAAACTCGGAACACTTTTTGGGAAGTTGAATTAACGGCATTAATACCACAACCGCAACGACCGAAAATATCAGTCCTCCGATGGCGCCGGCGGCCAGGGAGAACCAGAAGCCTTCTGTTTTCCCGCCCAGCAGAAAAGGGAGAAGACCCAATATTGTCGAGAGGGTGGTTAGTAAAATTGGTATTATCTTGTGATTAAAAGCTTTTATAAATCGCCTGGTCGGGTTTGTGATGTGCATTAAGTTATTGAAATCATTTATGATGTAGAGAGTTGCGTTAACTGTTAGTCCGCATAGCAATATCATGGCCGCATAGCCGCCCTGATCAAAGTCGATTTTAAAAATGGCGAATGTGAGAAAAAGCCCAATAAACGAAACCGGGATGGCAGCAATAACAATGATCGGCTGCCGGATGGATTCGAAAAGGATGCCGCAAAGAAGAAAAATGATCCCCAGAATCATCAACAATAGCCAGTACTGGCCTTTTTCTTCACGATCCCATCCCCAATAACCGCTTTGGTCAACTACGCTGAATCCCAGTGGAAGCTGGTTGTTGATTTTCTCCAGCCACCTTTCTCGTACGCGCTTGTTGAGTTCATAGGGGCCAATGAAGTCGTATTCAATATTGAGGCGGTACTCCTGATTCTCTTTTTTGATAACATTGCCGGTTCTTTCTTTTATGAGTGTACCCACGTCTTTGAGTCGGAAGAAAGAATTGCCGGAAGCCAACAGGTTATGATTAAACTGCCAGACAGAGGTCTTGTTGTGATTTTCCTCGCGCAAACGAATCGGCGCTGCACCGTAACTGTCTGTAATGAATCCGGCATTCATGGCCTGAGGACTGTGATGCATCAGATTATAATATACGTTTCGAAGTGAGCTTCGTGCCTGGCTGAGGCGTTGTTCGTCCAGATCCATCACAAATTCATATCGTGCTTTTTGCCACCATGAGTTGGAAGAAGTTTGTAGAAGCACTTCCTGGATGCGGGGATTTGTCAGCAAAGAGTCTCGATATTGGCGGGCTATTGTCAGCATCAGGTCGTAGTTGTAACCGCGAAATTGTAAATGGTTGTTTTTCATTCCATCTCCAGTGGCATTGCTAAATCCCAATCCCACCCCGTAAATGGAAAAATCAATGCCCCCTGTTTGTGTGGCTTTTTCGATGAGTCTTTGTTTCAGAATATGCGGGAAAGAGGAGTTTTCAGCTTCTTTCGTGAAAGAAATTTCGATAGATGCATGGTCAATGCCATAAATGGAGGATGTGAAGAGCTGTACTTCGTCAAATCCTGACAGAAAATTTTCAAACTCCTCAAATACTTTATTCATTTGTTCTATGGTGGAACCATCCGGCATTTGTGCCTGGGCATATAGTTTGGTTTGCTGGTCGTCCCAGTTCATGCCTCCACTTGAGAAATAGCTGGAAAACCAGTGCCAACTACCCCCGAGAATGCGATTTACCCATGGCTTGTAGGTGGTAACGAATGTCTCATTTCCTAAAGTGCTGTTGTAAAGTGATACATACCATTCCGATTCCTTATCTTTATCTGTCTCAATTTTGTCGGGCAATAGAAATACCGGGAGGCCAAATCCGAGAATGAATACCAGAATGAATGCCCATCGCCATCGTAATCCAAATCTGATAAAATTTGTGTATTGCCTGTTCCACCATAATACTCTGCGTTTACGCCGGATAATGCGTTTTGACTTTTTTGCTTTCAATGGCAACCTGGTCATCAAAGCCGGAACAAAAAACAGGGCTATAGCCAGAGAAACACTCAAATTTATCAGCATAACAACAGCAAAATCAATGAGGTTAAGCTGTTGTTCTTTTTTCAGGAAAAAGATAACCGTCATAGCCCCCATAGTTGTGAGCGTGGCTGCCAGTATGGCCAGAAAAGCCCGGCGGTTACCGGTATGGCGCAAATGATCGGTCATTACTATGGTGTTGTCGATAATCATTCCCAGAGAAACGGTAATGCCGGCCAGACTGTAGAGATGTATTTCAATACCCAGCAGATAGTAGAAAATAACCGCAATGCTCAGGTTCGCTGCCAGACTCAGAGAGATGATGAACAGGTAGCGCCATCGGCGGCTGATCAACAATACAAATATCAAAAGAATGATGACTGCCAGCATAGCCCGGGTGGTAATTTTAGTTACCTCTTCCCGGATATTTTCAGAAGCATCATAATTTACCAGCATGGAGAAGTTTGAAGGAAAGCTGTATTTTAATTTTTCTACACTGTTACGTATTTTTTCCCCGAGCTCCATTTGATTGGCTCCTTTGGCAGAATGTATCACCAGGTAAATGGTGTTGAGCCCGTTGACACGAAAATAGGATGTGGCTTTTGCTTCCTGAAAATTAACTGATGCCACATCTGTCAGATATATCAGGCGGTTTTTTTTGTTGACGATTACCACTTTGTCCCACTGCAAAGAATCTTCCTCGCTTCCGGAAAGGGTGAGTTGCAAACCGGCTTTTTGGTTGTTTTTTTCAACGTAGGTAACGCCTAATTCTCTTTTATCTGTGTGACTTAGAATTGCCTCTTTCAAATCGTTCATGGTCAGCCCGGAATTATTCAGGCGCATTTTATTGTAGGATACTTCCCATTCCATGGAGGGCGCCCCGGTGGCGGTTACACTTTCAATGCCGGAGATTGTGCTGATTGCGGGTACAATGTGTCGCGACGCATAATGCTGTAGTTCTGTCCGGCTGCCTTCACCGTTGATGGTGTATATCATCATAAGCGGAGCATCATTTTCACCGCTGCTGTTGTAGGTAACACGTGGCAGACTCACCCCTTCCGGGAGTTTACTGTGCAGAGTGCGCATTAGGGAAGAGACTTCGAAGCGTGCCACATCCATATCGGTACCTTCTTTAAAGGTCAGGTCGATGCTGCCACTGCCTTTGCGTGATGAAGAGGTGATTTTTTGAATGCCACGAATGGATGATAGCGTGCCTTCGATGGGGGAGGTGACTTCTTTTTCCAGTACGTCGGCCCCCATTCCCGGCCACTGGTAAGTTACATGGACAGATTCTCCCGTGCGGTTAGGTTGCAGTTGCACGGGAAGTTGGGGTAGCAGGGCCAGTCCGACAATCGTCAGCAGGAGGAAGATGATGTTTATGGAAAAGGCGTTTTTCACGAGATGGGAGTTGAGAGTTTGATGTGTTTCGAGTTTCGGGTTTCGGGTTGAGGGTTTCGAGTTTCTGGTTTCGGGTTGAGGGTTTTGAGTTTCTGGTTTCGAGTTGAGTGTTGAGTTGCGTGTTTAGTGTTGATAGTTCTGTGTTTTTTGTTACGAGCTTCATGGTTTATTTTGAGGGTTGCGGGTTTTGGGTTCCCCCTTCAGGGGGTCAGGGGGTAAAGGACGGGGAGGTGTTTTGGTTTTTGTGTATTTTGTTCCTTTATTTTCGCAGTTGAAGAGGTATTTCATGAGGTTGGTGATTTTTCCGATAATGTGATTTGTCTCTTCGTATAGTTGGTTGAAAGTTTCCTGATTGATGTGTTGGTAATCAAGAGCTCTGTATAGTTGGGACTGTACCTCCATTGCTGAGCCTTTCGAAAAGGAGAGAAACTGATTAAACTCTTTATTCCCGCCCCTGCCAAATCCTTCGGCGATGTTGTCCATAATTGATCCGGATGAACGTCTGATCTGATCTTTTAAAGCATAATCTTTTACAAATGTACCACTGCTGGTAATGTTGTCGATTTCCCGGCACAGTCTGCGACTCATTTGCCAAGCTTCAAAGTCTTCAAATTTTTTAATTGATGCCATGATAGTTTCTTGTTTCTTGTTTCGAGTTGCGTGTTGAGTGTTGCGTGTTTCTTGTTCCGTATTTCGGGTTCCGTGTTTCTTGTTTCGTGTTTGAGTGTTTCTTGTTTTGGGTTATAGAGTTGTCATTGTATTAAGTGACTAGAAACCAGAAACTAGAAACCAGAAACTCATACTCCTTTCCCACACCCCCTGACCCCCTAAAGGGGGAACCCCAAACCCGCACATTCACTCAACTCGAAACTCTAAAACTCGAAACCAGAAACTCGAAACTAGAAACTCCTAACAACTAAACTCTCATGTGCCAGGTTAAGGTTATTCTCCACTATCACTTCATCTCCTTCTTCAAGCCCCTCGGTGATGGTGATATGGGTCGAGTTTTCATGCCCTGTTTCCACATAGTGCCACATCGCTTTTCCATCTTCATAAACGAATACCACTTTTCGGTTCTGGCGATAAAGAACTGCCTCCCGGGGAACGATCAGACAATTGGGGACGCGATTCTGCAATAATACTTTGGCATTCATGCCACTGATAAGTTTTTTTCCGGCATTGGGAACCCTGGCAGTAACACGTACCATTCCTTCCTCGTCCACCTCGGGGTTGATGCTGACCACAGTACCTTTGAATGCTTTGTCAGGTACAGCAAATGGAAATACCTTAATCGCTTGTCCGTTGCTTACAAAATTGAGCTCCGTTTCGAGTACATGGAAGCTGATAAGCATGACCGAATTGTCGAGGATATCGCAAAAATACTCAAAGGCAGATGAGGGGTTGTGAGGCTTTGCTTTTAAGTTGCTGACCACTCCATCTATAGGAGTTTTGATAACTGTTTGTTGCAGGTTGTATTGGGCTTCTTCCAGGGCAATAGATGCATTGTTATAGCCACTTCGTAACCGGGCCATTTTCATAACAGAAGCCGGAACAGAAGAGGTGTCTTTGAGGTTGTAGCCAAATCCCAGAAGCTGATCCTCCAGGTCGATGAGGGCCTGATCATAAGTGCCCCGGGCTTTTTTAAGTGCATTTTGGTGGGTGAAAGATTGTAACTTCCCCATTATTTGTCCTTTTTTAACGAATATTCCTTCCCGGACATTGACTTCCAGAATTAGTTCCTGTACTTCAAATGCCACTTCAGCCTTGTTTTGTACCTCAAGTTTACCGTTACTTACCAGCTCACGGGAGAAATCCCCGATACGTACAGATGTTGTGGATACTTCGGGAGGTGTTTCATCGGTGTGGAGGACACGGGCAGTGCCGTCTGTTTCATCGTTGTTTTTGTTTGGTTGTGAGGTGGAGCAGGCGGTAATACTTAAAATGATAAGTAATGAAAACGCTAATCTGGATAAGATTTTCGACATAGTTAGGTAGTTTTACCTGTTTGGGGTTTTGTTGTTTTCTATTTTTCGGATGTATTGAAAAGCACTTTCTCTGTAAGCCCTGTGAACATTCAAATGGCCTTTCCCGGTTTCTTCAAAATTAACGGATATTCCCAATTTAGCAGCATCTTTTACGAATTTCCGGGTATCTTCTATCGGAGAATTGGTATCGTTCTTTCCATGGTTGATGTAGATGTTTTTATTGTTAAGATTGCTAATTTGATAAATATCAGTATAAGTGGGGGAAAAGAGTGTGAGCCCGCAGTAAAGATCAGGGTTACTGACAGCCATATCCAATGCTCTTCTAGCACCATCGCAGTCACCCAGCAGCCAGGTGTGATTGGGAGAAATCGGATAGTCTTTTTTCAGGTTTTCAAGAACTCTAACAACTTCTGCTTCGGCCGCTTCAGGAGTATAGTTTTTCCCGTTCATGAAAAGCCAGCAAAGCATTACTCCGTATTTATCAGCCAATTTGCAGTCATACTCTATTTGTGATAGGTTTCCAATATACCAGCTTTTGATCATTGAGGAGGTATATGTCTGATAAGGAGCAACCAATACCAGAGGGATTTCTTTTTTGCCCAGCGTTTCGTTGCTTACATGAAACAGGAAATGACTTTCTGTGCTGTCGGTCTGGTAAGTTTTGAGGAATGTACCGGTTTGATTTTTATTCTTTCGCAGACTTTCTATATTTTTATTGAGTGAATTGGCCCAAAAAACCCTGTTTTTCAATACATATTGAATTTCACTAAGAGAAGTGGTGTCTGTGAAACTGTAATTCTTCAGATACATAACCCTTTGAAGTCCTGCATGTAAATCTGATTTTTTATTTGTGCTGATATTGGTGTCTTCCAATTTTTCTACCCGGGAGTTAAGTTCTTTTGCCAATTGAGAATAGTCTCCTTTGTAAAAGGTTTCTGATAGAGTATCATTTTTCAACATGAGATAACATGTGTAGAAACCATCATTTAAACGGGAAGTAACCACAGAAAAAGTATGATTTGAAGCTTTCAGATTAGTGTGGTGCAAAAGTTTCTTTCCTTGTTGGGTCGTGATTTTAACATCTGCATTTTTGTATGGACCGGAATAAACAATTAAAGAATCGTTGACGATAGAGTTCGTGATAAAATCTTTCAGGTAATTCTTTTTATAAATTTCTTTTGCTTTGTTTTCGGAACAAAAGCCTGCTATTAGCTTCCATGCATATTGGTTGTTGTCACGGCCTACCTTGAAAAAGAGGTGGTTCTGTCCTTTTTTTAGATTTACGTGAATAAACCTGTCTGCAATCCTGTTGTTACTTTGCATCCCTCTAACCTGAAGTAATTTTTCTCCGTTTAGCCAAACCGAATAGCTGCTGGAAGCATCTGTAACGAGAATTGTTTCTTCATCCTTCGGACTTTCAATCGATGCATATGCATAATAATTGCTTAGTCCTTTAATTTCTCCTCCTGAAAGAGTGATGAAATCCAGAAAGTCATTTTTGATAACTAAATGAGTAACCAATTTTTCTTTTTCCTTAATCCTGGAGATGTCGGCCATTGTGAAAATGGAATCTTTAATGTTAAAAGCATCCAAATTTTTATTGTAAAAGGCATCTTTTGCTGTTTGATTAATTGTGTCATAGCTAAATGGACCTATCACGGTCCATTTAGAAATCCATGAAATGGTGTCATTATCTGATGGTGGGGGATTTGTGAAACTTGTTTTTTGTGAAAACCAATTGCACCCTGAGAAAAGAAGAAAAATTAAAACCGGAAAGATGAATTTGTTGGCCATGACACTTAATTCTACAGATTTATTTTTTACATGTCTCATGAAAAAGTTTTGTCATTTCCGGTGTGGCAAAAGGTTCCCCCACCATTTTTATTTTGTTTTCCTCATCTATCAAAACAGAACTGTCGATGATCCATTGGGGAATGTCCTTGTTATTTTCTAAAAACTCACCTTCGGGATCCATGACGGTGTAGAATTTGTCTTCTATGAATTTTATGTCTAGCACTTTTGCCATGAATTCACTATAGCTTTTACCTAAAATAATAAAGAGAACGGTGTAATCATCAGATGTATTGATGATATCCATCTTTTGTTGCCATTGGATGAATTTAGGGTAACACGGGTTACAATTGTTTTGAAGGAAAACGATAGAAATGTATTTGTGGTTTTTCCTGAATTCCTCAAAATAAAGAGTTTTATTTGCCTGTTGAACCGTCCTAAACGTATTGAGATTAATGGTCTTTCCAATGTTTTCTTTTAGTTCTTTTTTTCTTGGGGATACTTCTTTACAAGCCATTATCACTAATATCAGAGATAATCCAATAAAATAGTATTTGTTGTTTCTATAATTCATTGGTTGCATATTATTAACTTCTTCCTGAGAAATTCGAAAAGAAAATGCTTAATAATTAACACTTCTAAAAATGTTGTTGCTTTTTTGTAGGCCTTATGTGAATTGTAATTTTCACTCCATATCCACCTTAAACCGGTACACACCCAAATAATCCCTTTCTTCCCCGATTTTTTCATACCCATCGGCATAATAATAAGGTGCTTTGTAATTAATAATTTCAAAATTGTCAGGCACACTAATATCACCTATTAAGTCAGTTCCCTGGTAAATTTGCATTCTTGAAGGGTTCGTGGTGGTTTCGGCGTTTTTTGTCTTATTGTTTTGTCCGGTTTTGTAAACCCGGAATGTTAGGTTATGTGGCTCAGAATGGTATATGGAAGTGTAGTATGCTTTGTTTTCCAGTTCCTTCAGCATCTCAGGGTAACTCATTTCTGCCTTTTGGATATAATCTTCGTTAAGAAATTGTCCTTTAAGCCCAAATGCGGTTTTTGGTTCAAAATCTTCGTTGGTGATGTATATCTTGTGGTCGATGGCAAACGTAAGCAGATATTGTCCGTTTTTATATGGTGAATAATAATGGCTTGCAAAAGCAGGAACAATTTTGTCTTTATAGGCAGGGGAGTATCGGGCCATTAATTTGGTAATGGTACCTTTTTCAAAGTCGTATTCAGCCATGATTGCTGATTGATCGTAATATTCCTTTTGAGCGTAATCCGGATATTCACAACTAACTTTCAGTAATACTGTGTTTCCGTCCAGTTGATGCATTTGAGGATTCTCATACGCGGGGACATAGAGCTCAATATCTTTCATAGGGTTTGGATTGGCATAAAGTTCCTGTCTCCTGGATTCAAAATCATCTCCAAAATCAATAAGAAATTTCATCTTCTTATTGCCGAAATTTGAGTTAAAATGGTAAACGTTATATACTTCAGTTAAAAACCAACCATCTTTGAAAGGACAGACATTGCCAATTTCTTCCAATACTTCGCCGGGTCCCCTTCCAAGACCTAAACCATCCCAAAGAAATTTACCGTTTTTATCGAAAACACTAACCTCACCCATAACACGGTCGAAGAAGTAAAGAGTGTCATTCCGTATTCTCCAGAATCCATCGCCTGAAGTGGAGAACTGGTTATCTACAATAATGGTGTCGAGGGTAATGTCTATTGTTGTTGCGTGTTTCTTAGAGGTAATGTTTTCAATGTTACTGTATAATTCCGCCGAATCTTTTTTCAGCGGTTTGGAACAGCCCTGGATTATTAATGCAAGCAGAATAATAAATACTGTTGTTTTCATAGTTGTTAAAGATTAAGTTGTTAGCTGTGAGGCAGTTGCCATTCATGCTCTTTTGAGCGAACTCATTTGCGTCCCATGAATGTTGATTCTTAATTATTTGAATGCATTTGTTTTTCGCAAATCTTTATATATATCACTTAACTCTTTTCTTTTTTCTCTATCAGATTTTTTCATAATCGATTTGAATTTTTTTTCCGGGATGAGGAAAAAACTGTTCGATGAAAATTGCTCTTCCAGCGACCTTTCTGCCATTGTTTCAATATCTGATTTCATTTGATGCCAGAATTTTGGTTTAGGCTTCTTTTTCCAAAAATCAGGATTGTAAATGCTCACTTTATCTTTAGTATCAGTCTGGTAGTAAAACCACCTGGAATTGGTATTAAATCGGTTGTCGATTTCAATTTCGCAGTGATAGCGGTCGGCCAGTCCTTTATCAGATAATGAATCGGTATTGAAATTAGTATATGAGACTTTTGTTTCTGTTATCAGCTGATGTTTTTTTCCATCTTCAATTCCCGGTTCCAAATAGACCCCGTTTATTGAGATGTCTGACATAAAGTGTGTTTGATTGATTTTTGTGAAACTGGCTGTGGAAATATATTCTTTAATTTCTGCTCCATCCAGATCGCCACTTCCGCCTTTGTTGCTGATTTTTTCAATGGAGAAATCCTCTGAGTTGACAATGATTTCTCCATATTGGAGTTGTTCAATAAATACACTGTACTTTGTGCTTGCAATTTTCCGAGGCTTATACTTTTCTTTATTGAGTTTGTAGTTAATTACAAGTTGTCTATGCGTTCCCTGAAACAGCGTGTCTGTGCATTGAAAATTGAAATATTCGTTCAGTAAAACGGGCAGAAGATAATGGTCATAACAATATAATGGGTATCGCACCGGAGGCGGGAAAAATGTATTCCAGCATGCTGAATAGGAATAATCCTGATCACTTATTCGATAATCAGTCGCTCTTGATATTGGAAAAGCATGTCCGACGGGAGCGTATCCTGAATTGTGATGATCGAAAAATGCCTCGCCAAAGAAGACGTATTTTCCGTCTTTCATTCTGGTTGAAGTAATGTGTCCATCACATTGAAAAGGGCCTACTTGAAGTGTTTTTGAAAGGTTCTGCTGCACTTTTTTAATGATTTCGTCTGCTCTTAGAATTTGTTCGCCCTCAACAACAACTTCGCCCAGAAGAAAGGTTTGCGGATCTAATTCAATGGATAAGGATTTATTTTTATGAGGTTTGAGGTCAATATTAACCTGTTTTGGGAAATAGCCTATGTGAGAAAACTCAATTTTTTGAGTACCTGAAGGGAGCATAAGTGTGAAAGAACCGTCATATCCGGAGGTTCCGGCTACATATTTGGTGCTGTTCTCCCACGTTTCTATTTTTACCAGACTTAAATCTTCACCGTTTGCTGAATCAATTATTTTTCCTTTTACGGGGAATGATTTTTCCTGTCCATGTAGTTGTAGAAAACAACTTAGCATGATGAGCAGGAAGAGGGTTGGTTTTGTTTGTTTCATTGTTTATTTTTTTGGTTAGGGAATGTATCGTCCCTGAAGAATCGTTTTCCCAGAGTTTTTTCTTTCCTGTACAGAAAGAATGTTTTTCTTAAAGGATTCAGACTCTTTGGGACGATACGTTAGTGTTTATTCATTTGTAGTTCGCTACTTTATTCTTTAATTAAAACCGGTGCAGGTAGCACTAGTTCTACAACGCCTGTTCCCACTAATAAATCTCCAGGTACATCTTCCATTTTTGCAGACTTTGTTTCCAGGAAGGTAAATTTCAGCTTCCGCCTTCGCCATAACTTCAATAGCATCAAGCGAAACATCACCAGCATTACTTTGCTCCGAAATATTCATATTAAAAACAGTTGCAACTGCAAACAAACTCATGGCGATACCAATAAAAATTTTCTTTTTCATCTTGATTAAATTTAAAGATTAAAAATTAGTAATTCCTTTTCATTGCTTTCTTTGGCAATGAATCAGTTCAATACCCTCCTGCCTGGCAGGCAGTATTGTTCGTAATCATAGGATGATTACTGTGTTTGCTAATTTCTTATCTTTGCTGTTCGTCCCGATTTAGGGAATGTTGCATTTTCTCGAAAATGCTTACTTTCACTTATTCGGGATCACATTACCTCCTTTCTTTTTAGTTAGGGGAGTCGGAAGAGGAAGCGGTGGCTTGGAAAGCGTTTGGCTTCCTCTTCTTTTTCCCGGTTAGTTATTAGTTTCTGGTTTTGTGTTTCGAGTTTATAGTTTCGAGTTCCGTGTTTCGGGTTTTGGGTTCCGAATTTCTTATTTTGGGTTCCGTGTTTGAATCATTCATTTTCCTTTTTTTCAAGTCTGTGAGTGATTGTCTCTTTCCAATCCTTGTCAAAGAATCCTTTGTGTATTTCACCAGATACTGCCGACCAGACTTTAAAATCGTACCATCCAAAATTGGAGATGTTGTTGCATTCTGAATTTTGTTTCTCGGAGAGCAAAGTGAAAAACTGTGAGGTGTTGTACCCCAGCAAGGCGATGTAATTCTCTTTGTAATCTGGATTTGGATATACCAAATAGTAATTGAGTTTGTCTCCTGGTAAAGTTTTTTCCCCGATTTGGATATTACTATCTGTTGTACTTATGGGAAGCGATGATTTGTAACGTTTTATCAGGTCGTTATTGTGCTCATTACCGATTAGCAGGAGGTTACTGTTTTCAATGTCATGAGTAGTGATGTCACTATCGTTTATTATCCTGCAACCGGAATAATAAAGTGCTTTCCACATATCATTGATTTGACTGGTTATTTTTTCGTTTTGACGTGTTTCATCGGGCGATCCGATGGTGCCCGGAACCACAATGAAAGAACTGTTAAATATATGGGCAAAAGGGCCTTCAACCTCCGGGGTTTTTACTTTTTTATTTAGGCTTTTGTCAGGAGTAATTTCGATAACAGAGGTGTCAGGGATGCCATCATACACATCATTTCTATTGTGTGTGATAATTAACTTTTCATTTTTGTTGAAAGGCAACTTTGTAAGGTCAATACTGAAACTATGAACGTTTTCGGTGGTCAATTCAACATGGTTTTCTGCCACTTTTCCGTTGACACTGCATTTTCCGGGATTTTTCATTCCCAATACTTCGAACCAGCCGACCTTGTTGTTTTTAAGTTGATAGGTTGAAAATTTAATTTCGTTATTTTCCCTTTCTTTTGTGGAATGTTGAACCAGAAATCTCACCATATCATCATAGTATTCTGCCGAGTAATACTCCTCAAATTCTAACGGAAGTTCTCTGAATGTATAATGTTTGAATCCTTCTTTTTCTGCTAACTTACCGAGGTAATAACTTGAAACGATATTTGTATGTTGGTGAAGTTTGCTGTGAATGTTCAAAATGGGTGTATCCCACAGGTTCCCCAGTAAATTAACAGGGTCGTTTTGCATAACCAAAGGAATGTTATTCTTGTCCACATGAATCAGTCTTGGAGAAGTAAATGCAATCGCAGCCCATTTATCGGGATGTTTTACTCCTAATCTTAGTGCATTGAATGCCGATTCGCAAGCTCCCTTTAAATAGATTCTTGAGGAATCGATGTTGCATATTTTCTGAAGGGCTGCAATGTTTTCCCAGAGATCTGCTTCATCAATATTATTTTGATTGCTAATGTCGGTGGTGCGAAATCCGGGTTTAAGAATGGCTATGTGGTATTTATTTGTCAGGTATTCCACCAAATCTGCTGCACCGATATCTGCATATTTATAGGTCTCAAGAGGGGACTGAAATCTTGTATTTGGAACAGACAATTCAATCAGCAATGGGAGGGTATCTTTTTGGGTGTAATTTTCGGGTAAATACAATTGATAATACTGAACACCATTATCAATTTCCGAGACATAGGTGTTTATGTTGGTTACAGGAGTTTGGTCTTCGTGATGCGATCTATTAATTGAATATAAGCCTCTGTACAGATAAATGAATTTTCTGTGCCATTTGGGGATGTTATATGACTCCTGGGGTATGTTCTCCGGCTTCATCAGGTGGTGATATCTGAATGAATAGGCATCAATATTGTTTTTAATTGTTGTGTTGTGCTTTCGATTGTATAGTTCGGATAACAGATCATTAAAACATTTATGAAAATCGCCCTTGAAGAAAAATTGGGTCATGGTATCAACAGAATTGATGAACCTGGTTTTATACAATCCATCCGGGAAGGAATTAAGATTACAAATAAACCGTTGACCAGGTGATATATTGATGAGGGTGTCAGCTTGCTCACCTTTAATGGTAAATGGGCCGGAAAAATCATACGGCACCCACCATCCAAGACTTAGCGAGTCATTATCAATGAGACTTAAACTAAGGAAACTTCTGTCGTATTCAAGTATCGAATTTGCTTTGTTTCTGTTTATGCCATTTTTACTCTTCTTCTCAAGGCAGGCAAACATGCGCCACTTTCCTTCATTTGGTCTTGATTTGATTAGCAGGAAATTACTTCCCTTTTTAAGTGGTAATTCAATGTACTTGTCATAATACATAAATTTATTATATATTTTATTTGCCTCATGAACCATTTCATTGTTTAGCCATACAATGGTTCCACTTTCGGCCGAGTAATTGAGCATTACTTCCTGGTCTTTGACGCTGTTGATTTCACAATAGGCATACGCCGAAGCTGACTTGTATATGGTATCTGCAAGCCCGAAAAAGTCAATAAAATCAATGATTGTACTATCCGAGATCATTAATTGATTATCCAGGATATCAGTTGAATCCGTTTTCAGAGCATCGAGCTTTTCGAATGAGATTGTTTCTGCCGAAAGTCCCAGCTCTTTTAAATCATCGAAAAGAATATCAACGTCATCGAAATGCAGGAATGGCCCCAAAACTTTCCATTCGTTGAGCAGAATTTGCTTGTTATCAATATCATTTAATTCATAGGTAGCTGCGCTTTCTTTACACCCGAACAAAAAAACAGCATTAAAGAAAGCTACAGTGAGAAAAAGAGGGAACAATTTTGATACTTTGAAACTATTAAAAGTGCTGGTTAGGTTATTGCTCATTTTGATGATTTGGATTAAAGAGTTCAATTTTTATTGTTAGCAACCACAGTTCCGCTTATTTTCAGAACATCAAAATTATTGTCGCCATTGTGATAAATGGTTATTGACTTGAGAAACTTACCGGGGTCTTTTGCATCATAAGTCACTTTTATCTCTCCTTTTTCTCCCGGAGAAACAGGTTTTTGGGGATATTCAGGCTGTGTACATCCGCAACTGGCCTCTGCAGAGTATATCAAAAGGGGAGCTTCTCCGATGTTCTCGAAACTGAATGTGGCTGTACTTGGATGATCTTGAGTAAGTTTGCCCATATCAAGTTCAGTGTTTTCAAAAACAATATGAGTAGCTCGATTGCTTTTAGCTGAGTCTGAGAAACAGCCTGACATCGTCAGCATTGCAAATGCGGAGAACATAGTTAGAATATGGTATTGCTTAAATATCATTGTGCACATATTTTATGAAACAATTCTGTCATTTCCGGCGTGGCAAAAGGTGCTCCTACCATCTTTATTTTGTTTTCAGAGTTAATCAGTACTGAAGCATCGATAATCCATCGAGGAATATCACTGTTTTTTTTTAAATAGGATCCCATAGGATCCATAATCGTATAATACTTGTTCTTAGTATTTCCATTATCAATGTCTTTTATTTTAGAGATAAATCTTTTGTAATTGGTTCCTTGGATTATAAAGACTAGTGTATAGTTTTCAGGGATATTGACAGAATCTATTTTTTGAATCCATTCGATAAATTTAAAATAACAAGAGTTGCAATCTTCTTTTAAAAAGACTAATGAAATATATTCCTTTTTTTTTAGGACTTCTTTAAGCAATTGTTTTTCATTTTCTTGTTGGACGGAATTAAAAGAACTAATATCGATTTTTGTGTTAATAATTTTCCCCAAATCTTTTTCTTTAGGTGAAAGGTTCGAACATGCATAAAATGTCAGTAGGCTAAATAATAGGAGAATGTATTTCATCGTTTCAGGTTTTTTTGATTCTTAATTTAGAAGAAGCTTTTTCTTGTATATGACTAAATTTGATGTACAAGAAATGGTTTCTTTTGGAATAACTTAATTGCACACAGTATATCTTTTGTGTAATTCTCGTGGAAGTAATAACCGTGAGTTGTGTAATTAGATTTCAGCAAAGGTTTTACATTTCTATTTAAAAACCTTTGTGGAAAATAGGTTAACCCCGATTTAGAAAATCACTCATTTGGGTGAAGTATGAGTCCAAATAAGATGATTTAATTAATCGAATCCGCAGGGGATACAGTGTTTTTCTTAATCATTCCTTGCGGATTTTGGGTGTAAATTTATTTTTGGAAACTTGGTTGTTCTAAGTATACAGGTTTTTCATCCAAATATTATTTGATAACTACGAGGAATGGATTATCATCAATGTTTAGGGTAAGAGCACTCTTGTTGTTTAATTTAATTGTTTTTTGAGAAAGAGAAATATCCTCAAAAAAATCAGAAGGGTTGCACGAAAATATTATACAATCTTTTTGAAATCCAATGGGTAATTGTAATGATTTTATTTTCGGTAAATTGAAATATTTTGCAATTGTCTCTTCGTAGAAAACATCGTTCACGTTTTTTTTGTTAATAGCATAACAAGAAAATTCATTATCATCGACTCCAACGAAATAGTAATCATTAAAACAGAAGGCATAAAGAAGTTGGGGAATATATCCTCTTTGTTTTGCTTCATCTCGGAAGGCACTTCTGTTGTTTAAAAGAAGTTTATTTGCAAAATTTAGAGGAGGCATTCTTTCTTCAATATCTAATTTTAATATTTGTTTGAAATTTTCTCCATTTAATTCGAATAGGCCAAAAATACTTGGAGAAAAGAATAGTAGATTGTTGTCGGAGTAGGAAAAACTATTTGGCATTAGTAAATTCGTAGAAATGTCGTAAGGACTTTTACTTGAAGAGATGTGTTTTTTAGTGATTTTGGTCGTCTCTATATTATAATTTCCCACAAAATATTTTTCTGAACCTCCAACGTATTTGCATACTAAAAAGAGGTTTTCATTATCTTTGTAAAAAGCATCCATGCTGTAAAACGATTCTAATTTGTTTTTTTTGATGAAGTTGCCTGAGTAATCATAAAACGAAAGATCCCTTCCCATATCCAGGACACAAATTGTCTTTTCTACTTTGTTTACAGTAAATGATGATAGTTGCAGTACTTCTCCGGGGCCCCTTCCTACACTTAGTTTTTTAATATAAGTTCCATCTAAATGGAATAGAAAAAGATTAAACCGGGAAAGAATAAAAATTCGATCATTTTCATAATCGACAAATGCTTTTTGGATATTTTTGAGCATCGAATTTTTAGTAGTCTCCAGCTGGATAACTTCAGTATCGAAATTACTAAGTTGAAGTTTTTCCTTTTGTGTAGGATTTAACTGGATGGAGGGGGTGGTTTTTTTGGGGTGAGTACTATTGCACCCTGTAATTGCAGAAAAGAGGAAAAAACAAATTATATAAAAAAAAGAAGTTTTCATAATACAACTGATTTAAGATTTTATTGATGAAAAAGCTTATAGGATTGGGGTTTAACGATTCGATTGTCAGTTTTTAATGGATGGCCATTAAAACAATGGCCATCCATGTTAGATATGAAATGTGTTATCTACAATTGTAATTTCCTGGCTCACTAACAGGAAAACACCCTTTACTTCCGTCTGCGAATGTGTCGCAAGTTGTATTCGGAGTTGAAGGACAACCACTACCACCTGAACCTTCACCTGTCGCCTGAGCCATTAGCGAAATAGCATCCAGCGAAACATCACCAAGATTATTTTGCTCTGAAAGATTCATATTAAAAACAGTTGCCACTGCAAACAAACTCATAGCGATACCTATAAAAAATTTCTTTTTCATCTTGATTAAATTTTAAAAGATTTAAAATTAGTGATTCTTCCTCATTGCTTTATATAGCAATGAATCAATTCAATACCCTCCTGCCTGGCAGGCAGTATTGTTCGTAATCAAAAGATGATTACTGTGTTTGCTAATTTCTTACCTTTGCTGTTTGTCCCGATTTAGGGAATGTTGCATTTTTTTTTATGCTTACTTTCACTTATTCGGGATCACATCACCTCCTTTCTTTTTAGTTAGGGGAGTCGGAAGAGGAAGCGGTGGCTTGGACAGCGCATGAGCTTCCTCTTCTTTTTCCCTTTATTTGTTAGTTAGTTTCGAGTTTCTTGTTTCGAGTTGTGGGTTCCGGGTTTTGTGTTTCGTGTTTTGGTCGTGGGTTTGCGGTTCCCCTTTCAGGGGGTTAGGGGGTGTGGGCAAGGGGGATGCGAGTTTTGTGTTTATAGTTTCTTGGTTTTGGGTTAGTGTGTTTTTCATTTCCTTCATTATTTCGTTTGTTGCCGTGGACTTTACTTTAACAGGGCTGTTGAGTATTTCTATGGCCGCTTTTTTGGCTTTTCCGGTTTGTGCACTTTCATTATACAGTTTTGCGAGTAAGTATTTGGGAAGCAGTAAACCGGGAACCATGTTGGAACTTTTCCTGTAAGCAGTTTCTGCTTTGTCGTAATTGCCAAGAGCTTTGTGGTTGTCGCCAAGGGTGTTTTGGATGATATAACTGCTGTAGTGTTTTTGCGCCAAGGCCAGAATTTCGTTGCTTTTTTTGTGTTGTTCGTCCATGCTAAGGGCTTTGCCGTACATTTGCAGAAACAGACCGTTGGTTTTCAAAACGGGAAAAGCTTCTTCATAAGTTTCCGATGCAATATTGTATGAGCGCATGTTGTAAAACTGTTTGGCTTCTTGCCAGTTTTTCAGTGCAGCATAATGCGCCTGCCTTTGAGGGAAGTACCATACTCCTGCGGCAATAAGCAAAACAACAATAGGCATGGTAAGCAGCAAACTTCTTCTTCCTTTGATGGTTGTCAGTAACGGGGTTGTTGATGATAACAAGCCGACAATCACTACCAGCTGTAATGTAAAGGAGCTGATGTCGAAGGGGTAGGAGAAAAGGCTGAAGGTGAGAATGGAGATTAGGGTTCCTTTTAGGCCGGTTTTGAGGGTTTCGGGTTGCGAGTTTCGTGTTTCTTGTTTTGAGTTTCTGGTTTCGGGTTCCGTGTTTCGGGTTTTTGCAATGTGGGGTTGTGGTTCCCCCTTCAGGGGGTTAGGGGGTGTGGGAAGGGGGTGTAAGAGTTTCTTGTTCCGTGTTTCGAGTTGAGAGTTTCGTTTTTCGAGTTTCTGGTGGTTTCGTGTTTCGAGTTGAGAGTTTCGAGTTTCTGGTTTTGAGTTGAAAACTTCGGGAAATAAGATTATACCCAGTATCCCTCCTGCCAGCAATACTCCAATCAGTCCTTTTTCCAGCCAGAGTTTCAGGGGCTTGTTAAAGGGTGATTCGGGTGAGCCGGCTACTATAGCCTGTTCATCTGTGCCTTTTTCGCTTTTAAACCATTTAGCCTGTTCGTCCATGTAAAGAGCGCTGAAAGCACCACTGCCGTGGCCGGTAATTGGGCGTTCTTTAATGAGTTGCGAGGTGACCTGCCAGATTAGTAAACGCCCATTGGCCGAGTCTTTTTTTAGGAGATAGATGCCTGTCGCGGCGCCAAGCAAAAGAATAATACTACTGGCAATAAGCAAAACACGTAGGGTTTTACTTAATCTCACAAAACGAACTGAAAGCCTGTTAATGAACGAAAATCTTTCTTTGCAACTCCAAAGCACATAAATACTTCCAACCAAAGCAGCCACCCATGCTGCCCGCGACTGGGCTGCAGGGACAACCAACAGAACAGCGATAATGGTCAGCAGGGACACACCTTTAAAAATTCCACTAAAAACTTTTTGAAGATTAATATTAACACCTCTCAAAGATATTTCTCTGTGAGCCTCTGTGCCTCCTCCGTGACTCTCTGTGGAACCAATCGTGTAACCAACCATTGCCAGCGGCAGTGCACTAACAACAAAACCGGAGAACGGCCCCGGATTATGAAATGTTCCGGTAATATTGAACAGTGCATGGTAAGAAGCTTTGAAACCATACAATTGCAGTAGCCCCAAAGAACTTTGCAGTAAAGCTGTGAGGAGAAATACTATTGCTACCCCGGCTATAACCTTATTGTTTGTTGCTCCTGTCCTAATGAATAAATAAATGGAGAGCCATAATACTACTTGAAAAGCGGTTTGCCCGTATGAAGGATAATCTGTTTGTAAAATAACCTCATTCAATATCCACCAAAGCGAGAATACCAAAACACCTGCATCAAGAACACTTACTTTTATTCTCCTGGCAAACGGGAGTGAAACGACAAGAAAAGCAATGACAAGCAACGTTGTTTGTTCAAGCTTCCATTGTTTGGCTGTTATAAGGAATTGAAAGAAGTCAGCCTTGATTGCAAAAACGGTTGCAAAAAGCAGGGCTGCCAAAATTAGATAGATGAATGATGAAGCACGGGGTAGGGTGCGGTTCATGTTATTAAGGTTTGGGATTAAAGGTTATTCTTACTTTTTACAAGTATAGGAAAAAGAATTTAAATTACAAAGGGGGGGGGTGATGATGAATGGTTTGTTTTGAGGATTAACGGGATTGGTTTGTTGATAAAGGGGGTATTTTGAGTTTTGGGTTTCTTGTTTCTGGTTCCATACGGGCGGTTTCTTCTTTATTGTTATCTTCGGCCCGGGAGGTGTCGCAGGCAAACAGGATGAAGGGTAAAAAAATTGGGAAATTAAGTGTTTCATGGTTGATGATTGGATTTTGATCATACTTTTTTGTCTAATTTTTTTACTCTTGTTTATTCCTCAGCCCGGGCTATCTCATACAACAATTCCGTCATTTCCGGCGTGGCAAAAGGTGCTCCCACCATTTTTATTTGGTTTTCCTCATCTATCAAAACAGAACTGTCGATGATCCATCGAGGAATGTCCTTATTATTTTCGAGAAACTTGCCTTCAGGATCCATAATGGTATAAAACTTATCATCCACGTATTCTATGTCAAATACATTGGCCATGAATTCACCGTAACTATTTCCCTTGATGACAAAAAGAACAGTATAATTATCAGGCGTATCTATGGAATCCATTTTATGTTGCCATTCGATGAATTTTGGGTAGCAGGGATTACAACTGTTTTGAAGATAAACCACAGAAAGATATCTGTGGTTTTGTCTGAATTCGTCAAATGGCAATGTTCTGTTTGCCTGTTGGACGGTTTGGGATAGTTCCAGATTAAGCTCTTTATTTATTATTTGCCGAAGTTCCTTTTCTTTTGGAGAAAGGTTGCTGCAAGCAACAATAAACAGAACCAGGATTGTTAGGAATAGTAATTTTTTCATTCGTTGGAGCTATTTAATTTTTCAACGGAAAATCGGGCGAACTTGAGGTAATCGGGATCGAAGTCTGGATGATTTACATGTAAGGCGAAATGGAGGCCGTCTTTGTTAATGAAATTCATATATGGGTTATATGAATCTTCTGGCATTAAAGTTTCGCCTATTACTTCCAGGTTTTCATTAAGAATGATAACTGAGAATAACTTTGGACTCTCGATTAAGGAAAAATATTTACTAAGCTCAGTATTTTTATCTACCTCAATGCCTGGATAGAAAAGCCGGTAATAGATCTTTTTATATTTGTCGAAAAGAATGCCATAATAGGATGGATTTGTAACTGTATTATGTACTTCTTTTTCAATATCAGGGTTTGTTTGGTATTTTGGTATTTTATCGGGTGCATAGCGACTTTTACATTTTCTTAATTGACTCTTTTCGTCCTTATTGATTAAAAACAATTTATTCAAATTGCTAAAAGAATATACCCATCCGTTATTACCGTGGGTTCTGGAATGCATGTATTGAGTCGGGTCTATTGGGGGGTAATGATAAGGAGAAAACTCCGATTGGTCAGTCTCCGTATCGTATATAATTCCTGTTGAATAATTAACAATTTCATTCTCCAGATTTGAATCATATAAATAAGTAGGCAAATAGAGGTTATTATTCTTTTTTACTACCTCGTTGGGATTAAAATAAAAATCATCATTGATGCATGCAGGCCCACTATCAACTTTTAAATGAGTTATATCTATTTTTTTTATTACCTGACCGGATGAATCTGTGTGAAAGAAATACCAGGGAATACCAGGGAAGGTATAGATAGTATCAAAATCCACGAAAAAGAAACCTTTTAATCCTTCAATACCGTTAGGGCCTTTTGCCTCATACTTAATTTTATGAAATAAATTGCCATTTAAGTCAAAAAAATAAATTTCTCCTTTGTTTTGATAGGCTAATAAGTCTTTTTCTTTGTATCTTATAAGTTGCATGCATTTTGTTTCACAGTTTATTTTTGGCCCTATGAAAATTTCTATTTTGTCGGCACTTGATAATTTTAATTCATGCGTCATTTCCTCGGGATTCGAGCAAGAAAATAAACAAAGTGCTATGAAAATGCTGCAAAGAATAATGTGTTTCATTGTTTTTGTTTTAAGAAAGACTGCTCAACGAATTTTTTCTAATAATCGTTGAGCAGTTCGGATAATTGATTAATATAATTTAAAAATCGGCTTTACAAGCGTATAGGGGGCAATAGGATTCAGTATTTGTAATACCACATCGGGTTTTTACAAATCTGCAATTTTGAGGATCTGGCCATTCTCCTTCTTTTTTGAGATCATGAAGTGCCCTGGCCTGCGCCATAGTTTTAATAGCATCCAGCGAAACATCACCAGCATTACCTTGCTCCGAAATATTCATATTAAAAACAGTTGCCACAGCAAACAAGCTCATGGCGATTCCTATAAAAATTTTCTTTTTCATCTTGCTTAAATTAAAAGATTAAAAATTAGTGATTTGTATTCATTGCTGTCTTTAGCAATGAATCAGTTCAATACCTTCCTGCCTGGCAGGTAGTATTGTTCGTAATCAAAGGATGATTACTGTGTTTGCTAATTTCTTACCTTTGCTGTTCGTCCCGATTTAGGGAATGTTGCATTTTCTTAAAAATGCTTACTTTCACTTATTCGGGATCACATTACCTCCTTTCTTTTTAGTTAGGGGAGTCGGAAGAGGAAGCGGTAGCTACGGAGCTGAGTTGCTTCCTCTTCTTTTTCCCAATTAGTTAATTAGTTTCTTGTTTCGAGTTTTGGGTTCCGTGTTTCGAGTTCCGTGTTTTGAGTTTTGGTTGCGGGTTTGCGGTTCCCCTTTCAGGGGGTTAGGGGGTGTGGGCAAGGGGTATGCGAGTTTTGTGTTTATAGTTTCTTGGGTTTGGGTTAGGGTGTTTCTCATTTCATTCATTATTTCATGTGTTGCTGTAGATTCTACTTTTACAGGACTGTTAAGTATTTCCCTGGCTGCTTGTTTGGCTTTGCTGGTTTGTGCGCTTTCATTATATAGTTTTGCCAATAAGTATTTGGGCAGCAATAAGCCGGGAACCATATTTGAACTTTTTTTGTAAGCTGTTTCTCCTTTATCGAAATCGCCAAGAGCCTTGTGGTTGTCGCCCAGGGTGTTTTGCATTATAGTACGGCTGTAGTGTTTTATTATTCTCGTAAATAGGGGAAATGACAATACAAAAAACGGGTAAACAAGCAGGGTGGCTTGTTCAAGTCTCCATTGTTTGGCTGTAACGAGATATTGAAAAAAAATGGTACTTGTTGCAAAGACCGTAGCAAATAGCAGGGCTGCAATACCTATTTGACAAAAATATGAAGCACGGGTCAGGGCGCGAAGCATAACTCTTGGGTTAGAGATTAGAATATGTTATGAGTATTACAAATGTTAGAAAAAAAGATGACTTAAGAAAACTCGGGGGGGGGGGCAAGGTGACGAAAGGTGTGTTTTAAGCGATTAATGGCGTAATTCTTTTGATGAGAGTTGTCGTTTTGTGTTTCGGGGTGCGAGTTTCTTATGTTGAATAATTTATTTTAAAAGTGGTGGAAAATCTATCTTTTGGAATAGATAACGAAAGATGCATTTGTTATAATCTTTTTTTAAGGGACAAATCCAAAATATCTGGAATGCTGGCTGTAATTCTGGTAATCTCCCTTTGTAAATCAATTTCAACTTTTTAACCGAACATCCATGATTTTTAACGGACTCTTGTGAGAAAAAATGACAAAATAATTCGAGTTTCAGATATTTATATTTTTCCTGTATCCCTATCTTCGGTTATTATTTTGTATTAATAGTAATTGTGAATTTATGGATTTTAAGACTTTTTTTCTCAGGGGTATTAGCCGAAAGGCGTTAGGGTTGATCTCACTTGTTTTAGTTTCTTTTGTTGTGACCAACGATGCGCTGGGGCAGGCAGATTTTATCACTAACGTACGAAATCGTACCATACATTCCTTAAACGGAAAATGGAAATATGTGATGGATCAATACGAAACCGGACAAATCGGGTTTAGTCCTATTTTTAAGAATACCAGGAGTTTTTGTATCGGGAGAGTATCGATATGTTTGAGCGAGTTCCCGGGCTTTCCGGTATGACACCCTGGATTTTGGTGGATTTTTTGACGCCCCTGAGACAATTGCATGATGTGCAAGACGGCTGGAATCGTAAAGGCCTGATTTCTGAAACGGGAGAAAAGAAAAAAGCCTTTTACATTCTCAAAGAATACTATGAGAAGAAAAAGGCAGAATATGAGGAGCAGAAATAAAATATTCTGAAGCTCCAACTAACAATCTGTCAAGAATCATCGGGAAAAAGTCCGTGTCTTCTGAAAACTCCAGAAACGGACTTTTTTTCGATGATTTTGTTTTTTTCAATTCCAGTCCTAAATAAATATTTTTAGCGTGCTGACTGGCATTATGAGGGCTGACCTTGGTAGGTAAGCCTAAAAACAAGGTTGTTTTATCGTTAAATCGTCTCTGTGTGAATCTCGTGCGCTCAGCAAGCGAGATGAGTTTTGACGATTACGATAAAAGAACCGTAGTTTTTAGAGCGAAAGCTGGCTCAGTCTTGACTTTTTTTGATTACTTTTTTGTGTCAAGACAAAAAAGTAATTCTGGGTTTAAGGGATGAAATCCCTTTTTGGAAAATGTTTAAGACACTATTGTTTTTTTTTACACCATTGTTCTAAGGTTAAATTGTTAGAACTTTGTTGCATTGTGATATGGGTAGGTGGGCATTAGGGGCTTTTCATTTTTACGGTCGTTTACTTTTGCTCATTTTTGGTTGAAGTAAATTTTACAACCTAAAAACCCTCTTCCGAAACTTCTCTACCTCCTCTGAAATCGCATCCACTTGTGCCGAATTAATAACGGGGGTGGTTTGGGTTACCTGATAAGTGGTTTCATTGCCCTCCATATCAAAAGTTTTTTTGGGCTTTCCAATCTTCTCCGTTTTTATTTCAATAGCGAATAATTCCGTTTTTAATGGTTGAAGTGCTTTCAGTATCTCTTTCACTTCGTTGTTCTTTTCAAACTTGATTAACCAGGTTTCCAGTATTTCGAGGCAAATTTGCTGATCGCCAAGTCTAATCATCAGTGTTTCGTCATGGTGCGTTTGTGCATAGTGGTTCAGGAGGTGCAAACCTTCCGTCCAGGCGCCCAGAACCATGAAGAGGCCGGTTTCAATTCTTTGAGGGGTTAGCAACTCACGTTCCATTCCATTTATCTGCAAAGTGCTCACCATCAGAAGAGAGTCTGCTTCTTTTTGGGTGATGGAGGAGGTGGCAATATTTTTTAATGATTCAAAGTCGAAAAATTGTGACAAGTAAAGGGCGTTGGATAACTTTCTGATTTGATTGAGTGGCTCTATGGTTGAAGATTGCTGCTTAAAACAACTGATATACATGAGGTCGGCCCCGATTCCTCCCATTGCCAGCGCTTTTTCTTTTGGAGTGTGGTATTTCGCGATATCGGTGTTGAGCAGTATTTTGTTCGAAAACCGGTAGTCCGAAAATTTGATGGCGGATGCAATTTCTGTAGGAGAAGCAATGTTGGATGCCATCATCTGAGCGGTCTCGGATAGTTCTTTTTTTAACTGCTCCTGGTTATTGAATAAGAGGCTGTCTTTCTGATTTAAGGTTAATTCTTCATCCCTGAAATCTTTGTTGTACTGAAAGAGAATGAGCGCACTTCCTGCAAGCAGTATAATAATGGCGGCAATAAACAGAATTTTCCGGTTGGGTTGAGTTTTCATAATAAAAGGTTGCTAAAGTTCGATTTTTGTTGGTTGCTGATGAAAGTATTTAAACCACATTAGAAACATAAGATAACAAAGAGATTTTGATCCAATTTGCACTTTAGTGTTTTGTTTGATGAAAGAACAAAGAAGATATGGAAAAGACACTTCGAATTTATTCTCCGAAGAAAAACAAGAAGTTTTAGGGGGGATTGTCGGGTTGCCTTCATGATGAAATTAGGTTTTGATAAATTTCGTGTTAAACAATAATAGTCTTTTTCCTGAACAATTCAAAATCAGTTGGTAAAGTTTCCGGGTCAGTTGATTTTACTGGCCTTTCAAATTCCTATTATCTTTACTAAATATAAATAACAATCAGGAGGCAAAAATGCAATCTGCATGTTGCAAAAATCAGAAACCATTGTTTAAATTTGCCAATAAATCCTAATAGTTTTGATGCAGGCATTTATAAAAACACACCGTTATTTACTGGAGCATCTGAGTGTTCCTGTACATCGTTATTTGCTCGATTATATCGACTGGGATCATCGTCTCATTGGTATTCAGGGCGCGCGCGGTGTGGGTAAAACAACTTTTCTGCTCGATTATGCTAAGGTATTTTATGGTAATTCCAAGTCGTGTCTGTATGTGAATCTGAACAATCTTTATTTTTCAGAAATTAGTGTTGTTGCTTTTGCTGATGAATTCAGAAAAACCGGAGGAAAAATACTTTTGCTTGATCAGGTTTATAAATATCCCAACTGGGCAGAGGAGTTGAGGTATTGTTACGATCATTTCGAAGATTTGAAAATAGTTTTCAGTGGTTCGCCACTGATGCGTTTGGATGAAGAGAATGCGGAGCTGGATGGATGCGCCAGGGTTTATAATCTGGAGGGATTTACATTCAGGGAATTCCTGAATCTAAAAACCGGAAATGATTTTAAACCCGTTACGTTGGAGCAGTTGCTGAATAATCATCAGGAAATTGCCGGGGGGATTGTGGAAAAAGTGAGGCCTTTGGCTTATTTTACCGATTATCTCCATCATGGTTATTATCCTTTCTTTTTGGAGAAGCGCAATTATCTGGAAAACCTGTTGAAGACCATCAATCTGGTGCTGGAAATTGACATCAGTTACCTGCAACAAATTGAATTGAAATATCTTCCCAAGCTCCGTAAATTGCTTTATATGGCAGGTAAATCTGCCCCTTTTCAGCCCAATATCAGTCGTTTGAGTAATGAGGTGGAAACCAGCAGAGCCACCGTTATGAATTATTTGAATTACCTGCGCCAGGGACGGTTGATAAATTTGTTGTACGAAGAAACTTTTGATCCATTGAAAAAACCGTCCTGCGTGTATATGCAAAATCCCAATCTGGTTTATTCGGTTGCAAGAGGAAATGATGTGGAAATGGACGTGCTGCATAAAACATTTTTTTATAACCAGATGGGGTATCTGAACAAAGTGAATTACAGTCCTGATGCCGATTTTTTGGTCAACGGAGACAAACCATTTTACATCGGAGGCCGGAATATCGAGAAAAAAAGCCAAAATAAGGAAGGTTATTTTGCCCGGGATATGGTTGAAGTTGGTTCAGAAAATCAGATTCCACTCTGGTTATTTGGCTTTTTGTTTTAAGAGTCTTAAATTGAAAAGTTGCGGAAAAAAACAATCCGGGTTTGGATTAGGGGATTTACAGAAAAGAATAGAGTATTTAAAATAGTGCCGGCAAGAAAACTAAGGTTTTTTAGTCTTTGCTAAGAAAGCGCCAAATACAAGGATTCAAAAATATGAATAACACGGTGGTTGGAGTTTTTTGCAAAGAATATATATGATGATTTTTTAAACAATAAGGAGAACAGAAAAATGGTTAAAAACAAGAAGTTCATTACCTGTGACGGGAACTACGCTGCAGCTCACGTAGCATATATGTTTAGTGAGGTAGCCGCAATTTATCCCATCACTCCGTCATCGACGATGGCTGAATACGTGGATGAGTGGGCAGCCAACGGACGGAAAAACATCTTTGGAGAAACTGTGAAAGTTGAAGAGATGCAGTCGGAAGCCGGTGCTGCCGGTGCCGTACACGGATCGCTTCAGGCGGGTGCGCTAACCTCTACATTTACTGCCTCGCAGGGATTATTGCTGATGATTCCTAATATGTACAAAATCTCCGGTGAATTGTTGCCCGGTGTTTTCCATGTGAGTGCACGTAGTTTGGCAGCCCAGGCATTATCTATTTTTGGCGATCACAGTGACGTTATGTCAACGCGTCAAACTGGTTTTGCTATGCTGGCAACCGGAAGTGTTCAGGAAGTGATGGATCTGGCAGGTATTGCTCATCTTGCAGCTATTAAAAGCCGCATCCCTTTCCTTCATTTCTTTGACGGATTCCGTACTTCTCACGAGATTCAGAAGATTGAGGCTATTGAACAGGATGAATTGGAAAAACTCCTGGATCGGGATGCACTAAAAAAATTCCGCGATAATGCACTCAACCCTGAGCATCCTGTTACCCGTGGTACTGCTCAGAACCCGGATATTTATTTCCAGTCGCGCGAGGCTTCCAACTCATTCTACGATGCCATTCCTGATATCGTGTCCGATTATATGGAAAAGGTTTCAGAAATTACCGGTCGTAAGTATCGTCCTTTCGATTACTATGGTGCCGAAGATGCAGAACATGTGGTCATCGCCATGGGATCTGTTACCGATACCATTAAGGAAACTGTTGATTATCTGAATGCCAATGGAGAAAAAGTTGGTTTGATTGCTGTACACCTGTACCGCCCATTCTCTGCCAAATATTTCTTTGAGGCATTTCCTAAAACCACTAAGCGAATTGCCGTTCTCGACCGTACCAAAGAACCCGGTGCCAACGGTAATCCCCTTTATCTTGACATTCGTGACCTTTTCTATGGAAAAGAAAATGCCCCCATTGTGGTTGGTGGTCGCTACGGATTGTCCTCTAAAGACACGACTCCGGCTCAGATTATTTCAGTATTCGAAAACCTGAAAATGAATGAGCCCAAGAACGATTTCACTGTAGGTATCGTTGATGATGTGACTTTCAGGTCTTTACCTATGAAGGAGGAAATCGATCTGGCGCCAAAAGGAACTTTTGCCGGTAAATTTTATGGTTTGGGTTCTGATGGTACTGTTGGTGCCAACAAGAACTCCATTAAAATTATTGGTGAAAATACAGATAAATTTGCCCAGGCTTATTTTGCCTACGATTCCAAAAAGTCCGGTGGTATCACCATCTCTCACCTGCGATTTGGAGATGAGACGATTCGCTCGCCTTATCTCGTAAACACACCTGATTTTGTTGCTTGTCACGTGCCTTCTTACCTCGGTAAATATGACATGCTCAAGGGACTGAAAAAAGGAGGAACTTTCCTTTTGAATAGTATCTGGGACGAAGAAGAGACCAAAAATCGGATCCCGGCCGATATGAAGAATTATATAGCTGAGAACGATATCAAATTCTATATCATTAACGCCACCAGGATTGCTCAGGAAATTGGGTTGGGCAACCGAACCAATACCATTATGCAGTCGGCCTTTTTTAAGATTGCTGAGGTAATTCCTTACGATCTGGCTGTTGAGCAAATGAAGAAGTTCATTGTGAAGTCTTTCGGGAAGAAAGGTGAAGACATCGTGAACATGAACTACAAAGCTGTGGAGCAGGGTGGTGACGTAACTCAGATTGAAGTTCCTGCCGATTGGGCCAACGCTCAACCTGAGGCTGCAACCAACGGAAAAGTGATTCCCGAGTTCATCAGCAAAATTGTATTCCCCATCAATGCTCAAAAAGGAGATGATCTTCCGGTAAGTGCATTTAAGGGACGCGAAGATGGTACTTTCCCCGCCGGTACTACTGCTTACGAGAAGCGTGGTATTGCGGTGGATGTGCCCGAGTGGCAAATGGACAACTGTATTCAGTGTAATCAGTGTGCTTATGTTTGTCCTCACGCAGCTATCCGTCCTTTCTTATTAGATGAGGAGGAATTTGCCAATGCACCAGAAGGAACAGAAGCTAAGAAAACCAACGGTAAAGGTTTTGACGGACTGAAGTACCGCATTCAGGTGAGTGTACTCGATTGTACCGGTTGTGGAAACTGTGCCGATGTATGTCCTTCTAAAGAGAAATCGCTGATTATGAAATCGCTCGATTCTCAGATGGAAGAGGTGGAACGTTGGGATTACATGGCCGAGAAAGTTACCATTAAGGATAATATTACTCCCAAAACTACAAATCTGAAGGCGTCTCAATTTGCCAAGCCGTTGTTTGAGTTTTCAGGAGCTTGTGCCGGTTGTGGTGAGACTCCTTATATCAAACTGGTTACACAGTTGTTTGGCGACCGTATGATGGTAGCCAATGCCACAGGTTGTTCATCTATTTACGGGGGTTCTGCACCTGCCACTCCCTACTGTACCAATTCTGAAGGTCAGGGACCCGCATGGGCCAACTCGCTGTTCGAGGACAACGCTGAATATGGTTTGGGTATGGCTGTTGGTGTTGACAAATTGCGTGACCGTGTTGAGCGACTCATGAATGAGAATTTGTCGGCTGTTGCTGCTGATACCAAAGCTGCTTTTGAAGCATGGATTGAAGCCAAACAGGATGGAGAAAAAACTCGTGAAGTTTCCAAGGCGGTTATTAAAGCACTGGAAAATGAGAAGAATCCTGTGGCCGGTGAAATTCTTGCCCTTAAAGATTACCTGGTGAAGAAATCAGTATGGGTATTTGGTGGTGACGGATGGGCTTATGATATCGGTTACGGAGGATTGGATCACGTGATTGCTTCAGGTCGCGACATCAATATCCTGGTGATGGATACCGAGGTTTACTCCAATACCGGAGGACAGGCCTCCAAGGCTACTCCTGTTGGTGCAGTGGCTAAGTTTGCCGCAGCTGGTAAAACTATCAGGAAGAAAGACCTTGGTCTGATGGCTACTACCTATGGTTACGTTTATGTAGCTCAGGTATCAATGGGAGCCAATCAAAATCAGTATTTTAAAGCTTTGAAAGAAGCGGAGGCATATCCCGGACCTTCTATCATTATTGCGTACTCTCCATGTATCAATCATGGTCTGAAAGCGGGTATGGGAACTTCTCAGGCTGAAGGTAAAAAAGCTGTTGAGAGTGGATACTGGCACTTGTATCGCTACAACCCATTGTTGGAAGCCCAAGGAAAGAATCCTTTCCAGCTCGATTCTAAAGAACCGGATTGGAGTAAGTTCCAGGATTTCCTCAAAGGTGAAGTAAGGTACACCGCCTTGATGAAGTCGTTCCCCGAGCAGGCCGAAGAATTATTTAAAGCTGCTCAGGAGAATTCCAAATGGCGTTACAATACCTATAAGCGTTTTGCCGCCATGGCTTACGATGCTGAATAGGCATTATTATAGACTATTTAAAGGCAGTTCCGTTGGGGCTGCCTTTTTTTGTGACGAAGTTTTTGATTTGGAATAGATACATTGAGACTCTAATCCGGGAGGATGTCCCGGGATTCTGAGCTAAAAGGCTTTTTTATCTGTGTTTTTAAGCATGTAATGATTAAAGTTTTAAGGTAGAATAAACTTAAATGGTTTAAGTTTATAGTTGCGTATATATTTTTAGAGATTGCTTCTCCCAATCTCGTGCCTCATCGGGATCGCAATGACACTCTTTCATTTTTATATGGAAGAGGTTGGCAGATGGCAGGGCGGAGTAGCCGCCCTGCCATCTGCCAACCTCTTCTCTGTTATCGGTAGGTTCCGTCATTGCGAGGGCTATGCCCGAAGCAATCTCTAATGAAAAAAACGCTACTTTAAACTGGAGCCACTTAAAGCAACAAAACAGAGTTTTTACCTTCCAAAATGGAACAGCCACGGCAGTGGTGGCAGTATGGTAAAAAAGAGCCTAAACAGCATTGGCGTTATTGTCACGGCAGAGGTGACACTTTTTGATTGTCGGACATTTTTTTTGTTTTGTTCCCTGGAATTTCTTATCTTGAATGGTAGATTTTAATGAAAGTTGTCATTTGAGTTTTGTTAGCATTTTTTCAACAAACAGACATTAATCTTGTTAATAAAAACAGATATTATAAATTATAACCACTAAAACGAAACCTGAGAATATGGATCTATCAACACATTACATGGGGATTCCCCTGAAAAATCCGTTAATCATTGGTGCCAGTAATTTGGTGACCGATAAGGAAATGGTCAGGAAACTGGAAGATGCTGGTGCATCAGCTATTGTGTACAAATCACTTTTCGAAGAGCAAATTAATCTGGAAACCGCCGAGCTGGATGATGATTTGCATGAGTATGATGAACGGAATGCTGAAATGATTGACCTCTTTCCAAAGGTGGAGCATTCGGGCCCCAGGGCTCATTTAATGGCTGTTAAGGAATTGAAGGAGTCGGTTTCCATTCCCGTGATTGCCAGTCTGAACTGTATTTATGATTCTACCTGGGAAGAGTATGCAGAACTTCTTGCTTCTACCGGGGTTGATGGTTTGGAACTCAATTTCTACAGTACGATTACCGATGCCAACAAAACTCCGCAGGAGATTGAAAGCACCAGAATTGAGATTCTCAAAAGGGTAAAAAGGAAAGTTCAAATTCCTGTTTCTGTTAAGCTGAGTCCTTTTTATACCAATGCATTGGAGTTTATCAACCGATTAAGTGAAGATGGTGCCGGGGCTTTCGTTCTGTTCAACCGATTGTTTCAGCCGGATATCAATATTTGGAACGAGGAGTTTGAAATGCCTTACAATTTGAGCCACAAAGGCGATAGCCGCTTGTCTTTGAGGTATGCAGGATTGTTGCACGGACGTCTTCAGGCCAGCATTGCTGCCAATACGGGCATTCTTGACGGAGAAGATCTGATAGCGGCTCTGCTTGCAGGTGCCGATGTTGCTCAGGTAGTCAGTACCATTTACAGAAATGGCCCCGAGCAAATTGGTAAAATGCTCAATGAATTAAGCGATTGGATGAAAGAAAAAGACTACAACTCCATTGACGACTTTAAAGGGAAAATGGCACATAGCCGGATTACCGAACCCTTTGCCTATAAGCGCGGTCAATATGTTGATTTTCTGATGAAATCGAAAGAGTATTTTAAGAAGTATCCCATGCGTTAAAGCCTGTGGGAAAAATTGATACAGCCGGATTTGTCCATTGGGGACAATCCGGTTTTTTCGTGAACTCCCGGAGGTTGAAAAATAGAGCTGTTTGGATGAACCTAACCTGGACGAGCCAGAACCAAACAGGTTATATAATAAAATCCAATCAAAATTAGCCGGATACGCTAATTGCTACGCAATTATTTTTTTGTCCACGAAACGACCATGTGGAGTTCGACAA
>Ga0163225_100032_pt1 | contig 40832 bp, 26 predicted proteins | sample MSEWel2016_04_06_2_FD_113145 | JGI IMG/M metagenome (GOLD analysis project Ga0163225, IMG submission 113145) | Subsurface microbial communities from deep shales in West Virginia, USA - MSEEL Well Study Marcellus 5H_2016_04_06 ... | reverse complement strand
GAATAGCCCCCTGCTTCAGCGGGGGGACTCTTATACAGCACAAAATTTCATAATAGCCGGCTTCTCAAAAAAATACACAGAATTCGGTTTGTTGTTAGAAAGCCGGCTCAAAGCCGGCTGCGGAAAAAACTTCCCGGTTAACGGTAACACCCGGCTAAAGCGCGGGTGCTAATCTCATGTTGTTTCAAAGCACCTCCGAAAAGCTATGGAAAAATGAAATGGTCTTTTCGAATTCTGTTTTCATTATCCCCATGTTTACCCTTGTTCGACACCTCCGGGAGTCTTTTCCGAGTCTGCGTCGTACCTCCATCGGCCCTTGTTCGAGAGTTTTTCGACTCTATAGAGTCGCAGAAAAGTCGAACAAGACCCGAAGAATACCCGAACAAGGTACGAAGAAGGGTCGGAAAAAGGATGAGTGTATCCCATTAAAGCATTGTTTGCCAATGACTTGGATGATTTACTTGATGGGTTGTTTGCTTATTTGATTAGTTAACTCGGTGGTTATTAGGTCGTTAAGTTGTACCCTGTCTGTTGAGTTTCTCTCAACTTCAACCTCAACCTTAACCTTAACCTCAGCCTTAACCTCAGCCTTAACCTTAACCTTAGCCTTAACCTTAACCTTAGCCTTAACCTTAACCTTAGCCTTAGCCTTAACCTTAGCCTTAACCTTAACCTTAGCCTTAACCTTAGCCTTAACCTTAGCCTTAGTCTCAATCTAATCCTCACTCTAATCCTCACCTGACTCCTCCTCCCTGTTTGTAAGATGTGCCTACATGCCTAATTGTCAGTATTACAGTTGGTTTTTGTGCAAAAATGTATATAAATGTTGCATGTACTTTTATCCGCATTTTTTGATTATTCATCAATATTCTACACTCATTCCTCAAAGGTATTTAACAAATTCACCTCGCGCGTGTATAATTGCACAGCTAAATCCCGAAATGGGATGGTTTTCTTTTTGACAGGGTTAAAAAAATAGGTGATATGAAGAAATTTTACATAGTACTGATTGGGCTGTTTTTTGGATTAAGCACTGGGTTTGTGGCAAATGCACAGCAAACCTGGTATGCAATTAACTCCGGTGAATGGACTGAGTCCGAGAACTGGACTCTTGATCCGGCTGCTGCAATACATATTACGGAGGAGGAAGGCTATCCGCTTGCAGGCGATAATGTTGTGATTAAATCGGGTAAAAACATTACCATGCCCGAGCAAACAGGAGAGACTCCGTTTATTGCTAGTTGTAATGTGCTGACCGTTGATGGCCGCTTGGATTTGAAAGATACTGAAGGGCACTCTTTTTCTGAAATCCGGGGTACAGGTCGTATACTAATGGAAGGTGATAATTTCCCAAATGGAAATGCCTCGCATTTTGTGGGTGAAGGCCAGGGAACTGTTGTTTTTGAAGGTGGCGATTATACCATCTCTTCAAATACTTTCTATAATGTAGAGATTAATAGCACTTCGCAAGTTAATTTAGCCGGGGTCTTGGAGGTTAACGGTAACTTTTCTGTACTTACCGGTAATTTCCAATTTGGTAATGATGCTATTTCAAGAACTTTGACTGTTGATGGGGATGTTGTTGTAAATAGCGGTGCTTCAATGACTGTGACCACAGCGGGAGTTCATAATATGTATGCCAAGGGAAATATTACCAATAATGGAATCATTAAGTTTACCAATCTGCCCCAGCCAGACTATGACTCCACCCCATCCAATGGCTACGTAATTTTAACTGCTACAGGAGAATCTAATACTACACTTACTGCCAATAATACTACTTTTCTTCAGCGACTTATCATTGATAAAGGTTCTGACCGGACCTATCGCTTTACAGTGAATCCTGCCCAGAAACAATATTTTCGTTTGTTTGGGCAAAATAATAACGCTGTTGCCAATAAAGCACTTGTTATCAATTATGGTACTTTGGAGTTAACCGGGGCTACTTATATTCATTCATTGACCGAAGGGACAGATTTTGGAGTTCCGGTTACAGGAGGATTTTGGATAAACGGAGGTGCTGTTGAAGTGAATTCCACCGCGATTAGTAATGCCGCAGATGGGTTTAGTTCAGAGGGGGTTAATGCCAGTACTAGTTCCGGTGCCCAGTCGTTAACTGTACTGGGGCATTTTCGTATTTCCGATGGCCTACTGAATACCCGTTCTCATGGTTTTGTGGCATGGGACGAAGGAAATGCGTTGGTGCAAATTGAAGGTGGTACTGTAAAAACTCCAGGTTTTAGAAGTGGGGGTAATAACACCGGGAAATGGACCTATAACCAATCCGGTGGAAAAGTCCAGATGTTTGGAGATATTGATAGTGACTTGGAAGACTCTGATGCAGCTACCTTTGATATAAAAGGAGAGAATAATGTTTTCATTATGTCGGGTGGTGAAATGGAGATTTATGATGCAGTGACAACTAGTGATTATATTGATTTGGGTTTTATTCGAATTAAATATAATACGGTACATATAGCAATCAATATTGAATCAGGCCAAGGAAACTACAGTGTTGCCGGAGGAACGGTTAAACTGATACGAGGTACAGGAAGTAACGATGAAAATTTTGTGGTAGATAGTTCTGTTCCATTTTTTAATTTTGAGGTTGGTGGAAGTGCAAACGCCACCAATGTTTATTTGGCTCAGCAATTGAATGTGTTGAACAATCTTTCAGTAAAAATAAATGGATTATTCGACGTTGTGAATGAAGAAAATCAGTACGACCTGGAAGTTGGTGGAAATCTCACAATAGAGAATGGAGGTGAATATAACCCTCATTCTAATGTAACCACATTTAACGGTGGTCGTGATGCAATAATTACCAATAATAGTGGTTCTGTATTGAGCTTCCACGATTTGAAGATTAATAAAGAGGTAAATATTAATGGCAATTATGAAGTTTCTGTTTCAGGAAGTAATGGAGTTGAGATAAATGACGATCTGGCTATTGACAGAGGCGATTTTAATGTTGGAGACAAAATAATTCCATTAAAAGGAGATATTGCGATTTATAAAGGAGGAATCTCAGGAACCGGTAAATTGGTTCTTAATGGTTCTGCAATGCAATCTGTTTTCTCAGATAACGGGAAAAAATATTCTGTTGGTAATATAGATTTCGATAACAGAACCGGTAGCGGAAATAATATTCAGGTATTATCTAATGTGCTTGCTGGTGAGGTGAGGGTGATTAGAAATATCACAAATCGACAGATAATTGACATTGGAAGATATAATTTTGAAGCGCAAAGTGCTGATTTTACTTCCGGAACATGGAGTAATACCCGTATGTTTAAAACTACAGGAAAGGCTTCTGATGGAGGATTAACCCTTCCCGTTCTTGTCTCAGGGAATTTTAACAACGACCTGATGCAGAGATTTCCTCTTGGATATTCAAATACTTATGTATTTAATGAAGTTTATGCCAATGGAAATTCTTTGAATGCAGATGGTAAATTAACCGTGGTACCTGTTGAAGGGGCACACCCATCTCAAAGTGATGGGGGAAATGGTGCGCTTCCGTTTTACTTCAGGGTGAAGAAAATTGGCTTGTCCACTATTGACGGGGGGAATCTTAATTATGTTTTTCGTTTTCCGGCCACATGGAGTGGCAATTCGTGGAAAGGTGTTGTTTTGAATAACTATAATTGGGAGGAATATGATATATCAAAAGTATTCACAGGAAATAATCCTGCTTATACAGATACTAAATATCAAAATAATATAGCTCTACCTTTAGAAGGAGATTATACTGTTGGAAATAAGTCTTCTTTTAATGGAATAACTGTGTATTATAGTAAAGCTTCAGGTTCTTGGAATGAATCAGGAACCTGGACGACTTCAGATACCCATATAGGAACTGCATCCGGTCCCCCGCAGCAATATGATGTTGCTGTAATTGGGGGAGCAAATGGAGAAAACCACGTAGTCTCAATTGTAGATGATAATGAAAGTGTTTCGCAAGTTGAGATTAAGGGGTCTTCCGAAACAGGTATTGGAGGAACCCCACCAACTTTAAAAATGGTCAATCAAAATGGTAACGCTTCTATTCCTTTAATTAAAGGACGTGGAAGAATTATATACCCAAATAATCAATATATAAACGGTAATCATGCAGAATTCTGTAATAATGCAGAATCCATTATCGAGTTTAATGGCAGTGGCCGTAGGCTTGAATATAATGAAGATGTCCCGTTCTTTCCAAATCTGCATTTTACCGGCAGCGGGGATTGGATTGGGCCAGATGAAGATTTAATTGTTTATGGCAATTTATATGTGGATAGTTTAAACTCCGGGGTAAATTTCACTCTACAGAAGGATGCGTTGGTGGAAGGTGATGTGAAAATAGGTAATGGGACTTTATTTTTTCCCCAAAATTTTGGTGCAGATTTTACAATAGGAGGTGATATAAAGTTTGAGGGTTCTGGTACTTTCAGTTACGGAAATGGAAACAACGCCCCAAAACACAATCTTTTCCTGAATGGAAATATCTACCAGGGGACAGGTAAAATTGATTTTTATGGAGGTAATGAAAATGCCAAGAATGTTACCCTATATTTCCAGGGAGATGAATCTGTTGTTGTAAATAAAACAGGAACTGGAATAACCGACCTCTTTAAAGTTGTTGTTTTAAAACCAGTTGGTCAAACAGTGCAGTTTAATGCCGGTTTTACACTGGGCGCTGATGCGAGTGTAACAGAAAAGCCATTAAATCTTCAGTCTGGAATTGCCCATTTAAATAGTGCAGATATCGAATTGACTTTGAGCACAGGAGGAGCTGATTTTAAAATACCGTCTGCTTCTGAATTGATTGTTGAGGGTTCAACAGTTTCCTTAAGTGGGAATACCGGGTTGTGGCTCGATGGTAAACTCACCGTCAACGAGAATGGTATTGCCAATCTTAATGAGGGAACCAACAATTACATAGAATATACTTCTTTCGGAAAATCAGAAATAGAGGTGAACGGAAATGGGAAATTATATGTAGGCTCCCAGGTTCGCCGCTCGTTAAATACTGAAGCCGGTATCCTTATTTTTAGTCAGAATGATGCAAGGTCAACTGTAGTTATAGGTGATGTAGTATCTCCGGCAACAACCCGCGGAATATTCGAAATCCTAAACAGCGGAAGTTCATTTACCCAGGCAGCAGGTGCTAAACTTACCATAAAGAACAGCAAAGATGGTGAGTTTACTGACTTCTATTTCGACCCGGAGACCGTTTCATTGGGAGATGGGAGTGCCATTAATATTGCAGGAGGAACTGAAACCATCGAGCCGTTTAATATGTATCTGAACAAGCCTCTGGAGAATCTAACCTTTACCGGGGCTGTCGTAGGCGAGTTGCAGACCGTCTCTGCTGAGATGCTGGGTGATGTGACTATTGGAAGTGGTTCAGAGTTTGATGCCAACGGTCTGGATGTGACCATTCACGGCAATATGACCAACGAAGGAACATACAGTGCCAATGGTAATACTACTTTCTTCAATGGAACTGCTGACCAAACCATTACCGGCACAACTGCTTTCTACAATCTGGAGAAAAATGGTGGTGCCGAAACTTTACAAGTAGGAGAGGCTACCTCGGTAACAGTAAATAACGATTTGACATTATTGTCTGGAGTTCTCAATACAGGCGAAAATGATTTTAATGTTGAAGGAGATGCAACTATCGCAGAAGGAACTTCTACTGAAAGTACCGGAGGTAATGGTATTGTGATGAACGGAACTTCCGCACAAAATTTGTATGGCGGAGGAACTATCGCCCGGATGATGATTGATAACGGTGCAGGGGTTGTTGTTCCCACGCAGTCGTCAGAAATTACTTTTTCTGAAGTGTTGAAATTGAATCAGGGAGTATTTGATATAGGTAAAAACTTGTTGGCCTTTACTGAAGAGGCCACAATTACAGGAGGTGGAGACCCCGCATCTTTTTCTTCTAACAATATGATTCAGACTAATATTTCCTTTACCGATGCAGGTATTATAAAATACTATCCTGTTGTGGATAGCAATAATAGTCCCTACAATTTCACCTATCCCATCGGAGCAAGAGGAAAATACACACCTGTGGTTATGGATGTTACCGACAATGCCGATGCCGGTGGTTCCATAAGAATTACTGCTGCTGATGAGCCTCATGTGACTGTAATTGACCCGGGTAATGCGCTTAATTATAACTGGACACTGGATGCTGTTAATCTGACAGGCTTTTCTGCGCATGTTACTATGGATGCTCAGGCAACTGATGCCCCCGGAGATACAGACAATTACATTCTGGCACGTATCCGCGCCAATGACAGTAAGTGGGAAAAAGGGTTGTTTGAGAATTTCAGTTTGGTAGAAAATAATAGCATTGCGAGGTTGTATTTTCGTTTGGAAAACGGAAATATAAGCGGTGATTATACTGCTGGAACCATTGATGCCATTCCAAATAATGTGCCGGTGTATAAAACCATTCAAACAGGTGACTGGAACAATGGCAATATCTGGGAGAAGTATGAAGATGGTGTGGCAACAGGAGTTACCGGGGAAGTACCTGAAGGGAGTATTGTTTATATAAAACATCCTGTAACCATAAGTGCCAATGGACGTTCCGCCTTCCGTACCATTATCAACGAAGTTGTTGATGACAATGGAATTCTGAATCTTGCGGCCACACTCAATCACCGCCTTGGCGCGGTTTCCGGAACCGGAAAACTGGTGGCGGAGTCAGGTTCTTTGCCTGCAGGTAAATATGTTGATTTCTTCTCCGCTGACGGGGGAACCCTGGAGTACGCCGGAAATACCGATTACTCTGTTTTAGCCGAATTGCCTCAGGTCAACAACCTTGTATTTAGTGGTTCGGGCCAACGGTTATTGCCTAATCTGGATGTTGATATACTTGGAGATCTGACGATTGCTGGTGGAGATGTAGTGAATGAAGAAAGCCGGTTGATGACCATAAGAGGCAATCTGACTGGTACTGGAGGTAGTTTTGAACCTCGTCAGGGAACAGTCATATTCCGTGGTGCCGGATTACAAACCATTTCAGGGGACTTCACTGATGCGGTGAATAGAAGTCTTTACAATATGGAGGTTGATAACACCTCCGGCATTAGGCTGGCAAGTCCTGTGGAGGTGGAGAATGTCATCACCTTTACCAATGGAGTTGTTACCACTTCAGATGCAGCACTGCTGACCATCTTAAATTCTTCCAATGCGGCTGTTGTTGATGCATCACGGTTACGTTATGTCAATGGCCCCATGCAGAAGAAAATTAATGGAGGTACTTTGTTTGACTTTCCTGTAGGGGATGATTACCGATATGGCAATATTGGTGTGAAACCTCAAACTACCGGATTGTGGACTGCTCAGTATTTCGACCAGGCTCCTACTCAAACGGATGGTGTAACCTACGTAAGTCAGAATGAATACTGGAGTGTCCGTTCTGAAGTAGCAGACAATGCACAGATTAAGTTGCGTTGGGATGCTGAAAGTGGTGTTAATCCTGATAATCCCGACTTCCTTGTGATAACCAGAACTACAGGCAACTGGTCGGAGCTTAGTTATGTTAATAAGATTGGTGATGTTAGTGGTGGTACAGTTTATACAGAGGATGCCCTTGCTCACAGCACGAATGAGCGAATGTTTACTTTCGGGTCAGGAAGCATCGAGCCGTTTACGTGGAAGGGAAATGCCACTGGAGCTCCTGATGATTGGTTTACCCCGGCTAACTGGACATCCAACTTGGTACCTTCTGCTGCCAATCCCGCAATTGTAGATGATACTTATCCAACTGGTCCTGATCCGGTGATTGGTGAAGGTATGGATGCCTATTGTAGTACGCTGAAGATTTCTGAAGGAAGAACGGTGACCGTACTAAAAGGCGCTACCCTCGAGGTTGCTCAGAGTCTTGACAATCTTGGTACCATAGTTTTGGAATCAACCAACTCCAGCCTCTCATCCTTAATGTTGCCTGAAGGTGCCACATCCGGAGATGTGAATGTAAAACTGACACTTGCAGCCAATGAGAAGTTTTATCTCAGTAGTCCTGTCATTAACACTTCTCTTCAGGATTTTTATCCCGATGGCGATGCTGATAATGATTTTGTCTATGTTTTCAGAGAAGAACCTACGTGGGGATGGATAAGAGTAAATGACTCATATTTGAGTGACCCTGTTAAAGCAGAACTGGGGACAATGGAGGCTGTCGCGGCCATGTATTTAGATGGATTAATGTTGGATTTTAGTGGGTCGGTGAATACTTCTAACGTGATAAAAGAATCAGATGGGCAAGGGTATTTTTTGTTAGGGAATCCTTATCCGGTTGCAATTGATTGGGAAGATCCAATAGGATGGGAGCGTGATGGATTTTCAAACACCATGTATAGTTATGTGACAATCAACGACATTAGAATTTTTCAAACATACAACAATGGAGGTGATTTGTTGCCCGGTTTTCCTGTTTTAGAAATGCCGGAAGGTTATGACGAAGGAAACGTGAGTCATATACCTCCTTACCAGTCTGTCTGGTTGAGGCAGGATATAACAGGTCCTATGAATATTACGGTGAAGCCATCTGCGAGAGTCAAGGAGAGTGACGCTCCTTTAAAGAGCGTTTCAACCGATGACTTTACCTATGATCTTATTCGTATTAAGGCTGATAATGATTTCCTGTTTGATGGAACAGTCATATACTTTAATGAGAACTTTTCCGAAAGTGTAGGGGATGAAGATTCCGACAAACGCTTTAACAGTTCGGTTGAAGTTCCTGAACTTTACACAAGAATAAACAATCGAGCTTACGCCATCAATGGATTGCCTGCATTGTCTGATCCACAATATTCCATTCCACTTAGTGTTCGGAATCGTGTGGAGCGGGAGGTGACCTTCACTGTCGATTTATCACAATTCAATGTGAATTATGAGGTATTCCTGGAAGATCGGGAGACCGGAACCTGGATAAATATGAGGGAGGTTAACACCTATACTTATGCTCCTGTGCAGATGGGAGATGATCATGATCGTTTCGTACTTCACTTTGAGCAACGTCAGGATGTTCCGACGGGTATTAATGAATCTGAAAGTGCAACTGACGGAGGAATCCATATTTATGGAATGGGTGATTATACACGAATTCTGATAAGCCCTGAGCTGTTACAAAGCGCTGAAGCTGTTATTGAAATACTTGACGTGAGTGGACGTGTGATGAATAGAGTTACAACCGGTAGTGCCAAAACCGAAATCTACCTGCCAGAAAGTAATGGTGTATTTGTGGTTCGCGTTAATGCCGGAGGAACTGTTAAGACAGAAAAAGTTGTCAGGTAAAATTAGGTTAACAGATCGATAGACAGACAGGATGTTCCTTCTGCACTGAAGCTTAGAAGGAAGCACAGTAGGTTGAGTTTTTAATATATTTGTAAGGAAAATCTACTGATTTATAACTACTTGGCCGAGACTAAAAGATACTTCCAAAGTACCCCTTGGGGGGATTTAGGGGGCCACCGCATCACAATTAACCCTGTGAAGTTAAGAAGCCCCGCTCCAAAACGTTGGAAGCGGGGCTTTTTTACATTGTATACTCAATTAGCTGTGTTGCAATTTCTGCCCAATAAAGACATTGTGGCATTAAAAACAAATTTCCGTTATCAGTGTATGGAGAGACAATTCTTTATTCTGGCGATAAAATTTTTCATGTCATTAAACATTTCAGAAATTACCTCCATCTCAAAATCTATATAAACATCATAATCCCCTTTGGTACGACGATTAAACGCTTTATTAATCATTTTTCCATACTCCGGTTCAATTTTTTTGGTATGGATAAATTCTTTGTTGAACCATCCGATAAGTTGAGCATGTTTTGATGTTTCATACTCGTGTTCTATTGCTAATGCCAATAAAGCATAAAACATCCCGTAATATATTCTGTTTATGGCAGCACGCAATCTGTCGTTGTCAATAAGAAGCTTTACGTCTTCAATGGTTTCTTCGGCTTCCTGAATGCGGTATCGAACTAAGTTATCTATTTCCTCGCTTCGTTTATTCATGCGTATTCCCCGGTATTTAATGCTTTCATATATAGTGGCTGCTTCCCACGAGCAGAGTCGAGTTCTCTGCTTGACAGAACATGAACATCTAATAAGATATTGTATTTTAAATCAATGTCGTAGCACAAGTCAAGAAGTTTGTTTTCGTCTTTTCCTGTGTAGTCTTCATTCAAAATTATTAGAATGTCATAATCGGAATAAAGTTTTGAATCACCGCGCGCCCTGGATCCAAACAAAATAACATCTTTTACAGGTTTGTCAAGATTCTGCTGCAGATGTTTCTTTAATTGTGTCAATATTATTCTATTGTTAATCATCGATTCTTATTTTGTTTCTAATGTACAAAAAAATGTTTGAAAGATTCATGAATTTTGGAGCAAGCGAGAAAGTAATTTGTTCAATGACCTTGAAGAAGTTATCCTTATTTCTTCTGCCTTCTGCCTGTCCAGCTAATTTACTTCCTCAACCCAATCTCTTCATATCATAAAAAGTCCCCTTGACTTTTATCCGTAAAAATTTTCCATTCATCAAGTGCGTAACAGCAGTTCGTCAAAGCTTCCCAACAAAGAAAAAGGTTCTCTGTATAACTACTCAGAAACCTCAAACAAGAGGTGGAATTTTTGAACAGGGTTAAATTTTTGTGATATGAAACTTTTTTACTACACTCTAATTGGGTTAATTTCTGGGCTGTCTTTTAATGCTAACGCTCAGCCGGGTTGGGATTACGAAACTAAAAGTAATGCCAACGGAGATTTCGAACAATTAGACAGTTGGATTGATGGTAATATGCCTTCTTCCGACGGAGTTATTACCGACCGAAAATCAATTATTAATGGTGACATTACCCGAAATGGCGACCTTACGCCGGTTACAGTTCTTGTAAATGGCAACTTTACCGTTAATGGTAATTACTTCAATAATGAATGGGAAGGTCTTCAAATAAAAAGCGGAGCTAAAGTTGAGATTTATGGTAACCTGGAAGCCTCTGCGGCAGTAACTATTGATCAGGGAGGAATACTTATTGTTCATGGTAACCTGACTTCCTCCAACGCCGGATTACACATCAAAGGAGATCTAATTGTAACAGGTGACTTCTCAACAGATTCTAAAACTCAGGTGAATAATAGTGGTAACCTCATCGTAGGTGGTAACTTCTATCATTTAGGGGGTGGCTTGAATGTAAAAACAGACGATATTTATATTTTGGATCCTGATGCTGAAGTTATATCCAATGGAAGTAAGGTTCTTGATAAAGGGGAATATGGAACCATAGAAGAATTTTTGGAGGATGAGGGTGATTCTTATCTTGGTGAGATTGTTGATGAGGTTGGACTGGTCGCTTATGAATGGACAGGAAGTGTGGATTCTGACTGGAATAATGAGAATAACTGGAAAGGCACTGAGGTTCCCGGAAATGAAGTTACCGTAAAAATTAATGGCGATGATAATTTTCCTGTAATTCAAAATAACCTGACGGTTTCAAGATTAATTCTGGCTGATGGTGCGAGTGTGACCGTAAATCCCGGAGCTTCCCTGGTTATTACAAAGGATGTTGAAAATAATGGAACCATCATCTTGGGTTCAACAAACAATTATCTCGCGTCTCTTATGCTGCCTGAGAATCCTGCCAAATCTGGAAATGTTAATGTTCGTTTAGACCTTGAAGCGAATGAGAAATTTTATTTGAGCAGTCCTGTTAAGAACACTAAATTGGAGTCTTTTTATCCAGAAGGTGATTCGGAAAATGATTTTGTCTATGTTTTTAGAGAAGAGCCTTCCTGGAGATGGGTGCGTGTTTCGGAATCTTATTTGTCAAATGAAGGTCGATTAAATACAACAGAAGCTGTAGCAGCCATGTACAAGCAAGGGAAACAGCTTAATTTTACCGGAGAGGTAAACAATGAGGATGTTACAAAAGTCTCTGAGGGAAAAGGTTTTTTCCTTTTTGGAAATCCATATCCTACAGCTATTGATTGGGAAAATCCTGCCGGATGGGAGCGTGATGATTTTGATAATACCATGTGGAGTTACATCACTATAAAGGGTGAAAGAATTGTTCAAACTTATAACAATGCCGGAGATTTTCTTCAGGGAGAACCTGTGATAATTCCCGAAGGGTATGATAAATCTACTGCAAGTCACATTGCTCCCTATCAGTCAGTTTGGCTGATGCAACGTACTACAGGGCAAAAAAGCATTACAGTCAAAAGAGATGCAAGGGTGAAGGCTAGTCCTGTTCCGCTGAAGAGTGCTTCAAAGGAAGATTTTCCAAGTGATATCATCCGTATTCAAACTGACAATGATATCTTAATTGATGGTACTATTGTTTATTTCAATGAATTGTTTTCGGAGGCTGCTGGCGATGAAGATTCTCCAAAACAATTTAATAGTTCATCTAACGTTCCGGAGGTTTATACCAGAATCAACAACAGTGCTTATGCAATTAACGGTTTTACCGCATTGACGGAGGCTACTTATTCTGTTGCGTTGAGTGTGCGAAATAAGGTAGATGATGAAGTAACCATGTCTTTTTATCTTGATAAGTTTGCTGCCGGTTATCATGTTTTTCTTGAGGATAAAGAAACTGGAACATGGACCAATATTCAGCAGGTTCAGGAGTATGTTTATACACCTGCCCAAATGGGTGATGACCATGATCGCTTTGTGTTGCACTTTGAGCAAATGCAGGAAGTAGTTACTTCAGTGGAAGAGAACAGGATGAATGATGAAGAAATTGTCATCATTGGGCAGAACGATATAGCAATGGTTAAAATTGATGCTAATTTGCTAAGGAACGGTACCGCTTCTATTGAAGTATTAAATACCGGGGGAGTGATTGAAAATCGCATTCAAACAAGCTCTACCGATTCAGAAATTTCTCTTCCCACGCAAAGAGGTTTGTATATTGTAAAAGTTAAGGTAGGTGGTGTGGTTAAAACTGCCAAAGTTGTCAAATAGTATTTACGCTGGTGGAATTAGTAATTTTGCAAGGATTACATAATTGAACTGAGGTAAGGAATATTATAGAGATTGAAATTTACCCTGTGAAGTGAATAACCCCGTTCCAAATCATTTGGAGCGGGGTTTTCTGTTGATATTAAATTAAATGAGGGTTTCACTTTTTTGTGAAGCCCTCATTCTCAGTTGTTAAAATTTTCAGTAAACTGGTTTTTCTATAAGGAGCCAGTTTTTTGCTTATCGTTGATAATTGTAATCCGGCGTATTCCCTCCAAATGGATCATCAGATTCGGGAAAAACAGTGTTTTTTTCTTTTAAAGTGGTTTGGTCGTCTATTGAAAGAGATGATGAAGGCCACGGGGGCTCTTCTGGCGAAGTTGTGCTTAATCTAATTACCCGATCAATCTCCACCACCTCCAATACCGGTTTCTGGTAGGCCTTTTTATTGTTTGTAGTATGTATGTTGTTCCCGATCTTCATCCAGGTTAATAGCTGTTTTGTTCGATTTATGTCTGTAACATTCTCCTTACGGGGTGCAGGCAGTAAAGGTTTCCGAGTAAAGAGTTTACCTCAAATTGCAAGAACCCATTTTCTCCTCTTCACGTTATACTGAATTTCAATGCGCAAAGATTGCAAAAAATGAGGAAACAGCCTACAAGTTTGGATAAATAGGGGTATTTCTTTGATGAAAGAGGGGTAGAGGCCCCCTAAATGAGCCTAAGAGAGGGGCCCCCTAAAACCCCCCAAGGGGGACTTTGGAAACTTTCAAGATTGTAAGGGTTTTGTGCTTTGAGTGTGTGTGGTTGCTTGTGGAAGGGTGGTTGCCCCTTTAGGGGGTTAGGTTTACCCTGTGATTTTTTTTGAGGGTTTTCTGTAATCAAAAGGTATGAGATTAGCACCCGCGCTTTAGCCGGGTGTTATAGTTATCCCGGAGTACTGTATTGCAGCCGGCTTCAAGCCGGCTTTTGGAAAATTCAGAGATTGTCAGGATTATTGGGAAGCCGGCTAAAGCCGGCTGATTAAACTTTTGTGCTGTGTGAGAGCCACCATGCTGAAGCATGGTGCTATTCTCATATTTTAGTAAGGACAGGAATTTTTGGCTATGAGCCAAAAGCTTGTATGCTCTCAATCTCAATCTTAATCTTTCACTCGTCTCCGACGATAAAAAGTAATATTGAGTTATTTAAAGACGAATATGTCTATGTGTAGATTTGTTTGTTTTTTAATTGTCGTTAGAGACGACGGTCTATAAACCCCTCCTCCGGAAACGAGGGGGAGCTAACAGTTTTATGAGATTAGCACCCGCGCTTTAGCCGGGTGTTCCAGATATCAGGAAATATTGCATTGCAGCCGGCTTCAAGCCGGCTTTTGGGAAAATTCAGAGATTGTCAGGATTATCAGGAAGCCGGCTAAAGCCGGCTGATTAACTTTTGTGCTGTTTGGTAATTACCATGCTGAAGTTTTGTGCTATTCTCAGGTTACTGTGCTTATGGGGGGAGTGTATATTTACGATTGCAATGAGCCCATGTTTTTGAATAGGATTATTTTGTGGAATGAAATCCACAAAAACATACTATTTTTGTGTAATCAATTCCTCAAATTGACGTGTATTTGCGAAATCGAATCTTCAAATATATTCTGTTCCTCTTGTCTCCAACGAGAAAATATCATGTTAAGTTGTTTCGTAAACTTTATGACTTCTTGTAGATTCGTTTGTTTTCGTTTTGTCATAAGAGGCGACGGGTTTTAGCCCCCTCCCTGGACGCGAGGGGAAGAGGAATTACTGATAAAGATTTTGTATATTTGTGTAACTTACTCTGTAAATTTTAGGTGTATGAACAGGCAAGTGTTAATAGACAAGACAGTGAATAAAATCAGACAATTGCCTGATACAAAAATTCAGGAAATTAATGACTTTGCTGAATTTCTATTGAGTAAGATTGATGATAGAATTATTTTAGAAAACATTCAAAAGTTGTCTTCCGAATCAAAATCGTTTGATTTTTTAAAAGATGAAGAGGATATATATGATGTGAATGATTTAAAAGAAAGATACAAATGAAGAAAGGAGATGTGATATTAATTCCTTTTCCTTTTACTGATTTGTCGGGCAGTAAAAAAAGACCTGCAATAGTCTTGATTGATTCTGATGATGATGTAACAATATGCTTTATAACTACACAATTAAAATGGCAATCAGAATATGATATATCCGTTCATCCATCATTGACCAATGGATTGAAAAAGACTTCTTTGGTACGATTAAATAAGATTGCAACCATAGATAAAAATTTAATCATAGGATTGTTGGGATGTCTTGATAAACAAGATTATACCAACCTTAATAAAAATCTGATAAGAATTTTTCAATTACAAGATTCGTGAGCATAAATAACCTATGGGGTATAGGGGTTTATGTAAGCAAAGGATATGAGATTAGCACCCGCGCTTTAGCCGGGTGTTCCAGATATCAGGAAATATTGCATTGCAGCCGGCTTCAAGCCGGCTTTTTGGAAAATTCAGAGATTGTCAGAATTATCAGGAAGCCGGGTAAAGCCGGCTGATTAAACTTTTGTGCTGTGTGAGAACCACCATGCTGAAGCATGGTGCTATTCTCATATGTCTTTCCGGACAGAAATTTATGCCTTTGAGCCAAGAGCTAACAGCTTGTATTCTCTCAACCTCAACCTCAGTCTCAACCTCAGCTTGCGAATATTAAGTGTGCCATTGACCTAACAGCTACGAGCTACGAGCTACGAGCTACGAGCTACGAGCTACGAGCTACGAGCTAACAGCTAACAGCTAAGAGCCAACAGCTATCCCCTTCTATTTCTCCACCCTTATTCTCCCATCCACTGCTATGATCTCTTCCTTATTCCCAATCAATGGATTCAGGTCCATCTCTTTGATTTCAGTGGCATAACGCAGGAGTGTTGAGAGGCGGACAATAATTTCTACATATTTATCCTCATTGATTCCTTCCTTTCCCCGGGTGCCCCGAATGACCGGATAGGCTTTCAGACTGCGAACCATGGAGCGGGCTTCATCGAAGGTGAGGGGTGCCAGGCCGTAAGAAGTATCGCCCAGTGATTCGACGAAAATACCGCCCAGGCCACAGAGGATGACGTGTCCGAAAGTAGGCTCATATTTGGCACCGATAAACAATTCTGTGCCGGTTTGCATTTTCTGAACCAGGACCGATTTTACTCCTTTTATCTTGCGCATCCGGCGATATTCCGAAATGAGGTGGGCATCCGATTTAATATTAAGGGTCACACCGCCCACATCGGACTTATGCACCGGGCCGATGACTTTCAGGGCCAGGGGATAACCAAGTTTACCGGCAAGGGCGAGGAGTTCTTTTTTTGAGGTGGCCATGCCTTCTTTTACGATAGGAATGCCGGCAGCCTGCAACAGTTCGTTGATGGTGGCGGGATCCAGAAATCCTTCGGGAGCTTCTTTTATGATGGAACGGATGGCCGGAATGTCAATATCATCTTTATATATCTCTTCATCGGCGGGGCAGGGAGTCTGACTGATACTGGTTAGGGCACGGGCAAGCACCACCTCGTCGGGGAAGTTAATGTGTCCGTGCGAAAGGAAGAATTCCACCTCTTCGCGGGCGCTGCTGACGGACGGAAGAATGGGAAATACCGGCTTGTGGCATTGTTTCATTTTCTGATCAATCATTTGGTAAGCATCAAAAACCCGCGAAAGGCCTGTGCTGCCAAAAATGACAATCATACCATCGATGTCATCCATTTGTGAGTCGCAGTATTCAATGACCCGGCCCAGTTGTTCTGCGGTTCCGGTGGCCAGTATGTCTATGGGATTGGAGGCCGATGAACCCGGGTTAAGAATATTCTGAAGGTCATCATGGGCTTTACCTTCAATGGCTGGGATGCTGAGTCCCCCGCCCGAAAGTGCATCCGTAAGCATCACGCCCGCACCACCTGCATGGGTGATGATGGCCAGGTTTTTCCCCTGTAACTTCGGGTAGTTAAAAACCGAGGCAACGGTGGTCAGCTCTTCTCTTCCAAAGCAGCGTACAATACCGGCTTTTCGAAATAGGGCTTCCACCGCGGAGTCGGCACTGGCTATGGCCCCTGTATGTGAGGCAGTGGCTCGTTGTCCGGCATCGGTAATGCCCGATTTAATGGCTGCTATACGACAACCTTTGCGGATCAATGATGAGGAATGTTTCAGCAGTTTATCAGGGTTTTGGATGTTCTCGACGTAGATGAGTTTTATGTCGGAGCTTTTGCCGGGAATGTATGATTTATCCCAATATTCCAAAACCTCTTCGATACCCGTTTGAGCACTGTTTCCAACAGTGATGAGTGATGAGAAAGTCAACCCTTTGGGGAGGGCAGACTCCAGAATAAAAACAGCGGTAGAGCCGGAACCGGAGACAAAATCACATCCCGCCGGGTCTAATTTCGGAACAGGACTGGTAAATATTCCGCTGTAGGTTGGCGTGAGTACACCAATGCAATTAGGCCCGATGAGTGCCCCGTCAACTTTCTCAACAGCTTTTGTAAGTGATTCTTCCAGTTGAGCTCCTTCAGGACTGTCTTCGCTAAATCCTGCTGATATAACGATAAATGCCTTTGTCCCCTTCGTTTGCGCAAGCTCCTCTACTAACGGAACACAATGTGCTGCAGCGATGGCAACAATGGCAAGGTCTATTTTCGAGGGTAATTCTTTCACCGTTTTGAAGCATCGAATGCCCTGAACAGTTTCCTTTTTAGGATTGAGGACTGATAATTCCCCCTGAAAGTTCCCATCGAGGATGTTTTTCAGTAATTTGCCTCCCGGCTTGGTGATGTCGTCCGATCCACCAACAACAACAATACTTTGGGGATTCAGCAGATTTTCATTCATCATGTTTGTCTCTGTTTTAACGATCAAAGTTACCGTAAAAGATGGGAATTTTCTTTGAGTTTTGTCAGGGAATTTGGGCATGGAGCATGGAGCTTAGAACATGGAGCATGGAGCATGGAGCATGGTGGTTGGGGTAAAGTAGCTGTTAGCTCATAGGAAGAGGACAGCTTTGAGGGAGGGTAAACCCGATTGCGTCAGCGCAGGCCAATTGAGCGCTGCGACCAATTGGCGTTTTAGCGCGAGGTTGGCGTTTTACTGCGGGTTGGCGTTTGTTTCTCCTTTTTTCTTATTATTTTCGAAGAAATAAAAGTCAAAAGAAAACCTCATTGAAAAGTACGATTCGAAATATCATATTATCTGCTGACTGGACTGCGAAAAATCTTGAGAAACTTCTGGCCTTAAGGGGAGAAGAACAAAAGGAATTGTTGAGCATGGGGGGAGAGATACTTCTCAAAAATCGTGGGAATGAAGTCTTTTACCGCGGACTGGTAGAGTTTTCAAACATCTGTACCAAGGATTGCTTTTATTGCGGCATTCGCAGGAGCAATCGCAATACCGAGCGATATGACCTCTCCGATGACGCCATTTTGGAGGCCGCCCGCTTTGCTCATGAACACAAGTATGGTTCATTGGTTTTGCAATCCGGGGAACGTGATGACCCCGCATTTGTGGAGCGAATCGATCAATTGCTGAAGAAAATTAAGTCTCAAACTAACGGAGAATTAGGAATCACGCTTTCATTGGGAGAGCAGACTGCTGAGACTTATCGGCGTTGGTTTGAAAGTGGAGCACACCGATATCTTCTGAGAATAGAAACTTCGGATGAAAATCTTTATCATCAGTTGCATCCCAATGATGAAAAACACAGTTTTGCGAGTAGGTTGCAGTGCCTGAAGGATTTGCAAAAGGCCGGTTATCAAACCGGAACCGGGGTGATGATAGGTTTGCCCGGGCAGACATTGAAACATCTGGCGGCGGATCTTTTGTTTATGAAGAATTTCGACATCGATATGGTGGGAATGGGACCATACATTGAACATGAAGAGACTCCGTTGTACGCTAAAAAAGATGTTTTATGGCCCACCCGGGAGCGTTTCCTTACATCGCTTAACATGGTGACACTGTTGCGGTTAATGATGCCAGACATTAATATTGCTGCGACCACTGCTATGCAGGCCATCGATCCGGTGGGGAGGGAGAAAGCAATGCAGGCAGGAGCAAATGTCATCATGCCAAACATCACCCCATCGAACCAGCGACGGAATTATTTGTTGTATCAAAACAAACCTTGTACCGACGAAGGGGCTGATGACTGCAGCAACTGTCTTTCCATTCGGCTCGAAATGATTGACAGAGTCCCCGGATATGACCAATGGGGGGATTCCGAACATTTTTTTCGGCGCACGAAGAGTTAAGGGTTTGGAGAATTTTGAGTGCTGAAAAGGCAATTTGAAAATTTCTTTTGGGATTTAGCTAAGTGAAGGAGTTTGATTCGCTTTAGAGAAATTCCGTTTAGAAATCCGAATTGTTTGAGCGAAGCGAGTTTTTGGATTTTAGAAAAATAATGTGATTTTTAGGGATTTGTCTGGGCGACGGCATTTTTTGTTTACTTTTTTTTTGCTGAAGAAAAAAAGTAAAAGCCAGCGTGGCTTGAGCGCAAAAATAAATTTAAATTTCTGGATAATTGGATGATTTTTGTTGCAAGGAAAGTAACTATATCAGGAAAACAAAACAACAATGAGAAAACCACAAAATCACATACTAGTAATATTTGGCGCTTCGGGCGATTTAACCAAACGTAAACTAATACCGGCATTGGCCGATCTTTATCATCAGGAACTTTTGCCGGAGAAATTTGCTGTGCTGGGACTTGGGCGTACAGACCTGTCTGATCAGCAGTTTCGGGAAAAAATGAGTGACGGAGTGAAAGAGTTTGCTTCAAAAAAAGAGAGAGAGCATAATGATTTCGTGGCTCAATTATTCTATTACTCATTTAACACCAAGGACGGAGGTGAATACGAAGGTTTCCGAAAAAGGCTGGAAAAACTTGACCAGGAAGTGGGAACTGAGGGTAATTTTATTTTCTATCTGGCCACTCCACCCAGCATGTACTCATTGGTGCCAAAATATCTGGCAGAACAGGGCCTGAATAAAAGTGAGAACGGATTTCGCAGACTTATCGTGGAGAAGCCTTTTGGGTACGACCTGGAAAGTGCTCAACAATTGAATCATGACTTACTCAAATATTTCCATGAGGAGCAAATCTATCGGATTGATCATTATCTTGGAAAAGAAACGGTTCAAAACCTATTGGTTACCCGTTTTTCCAACGGTATTTTTGAACCTTTATGGAACCGAAATTTTATCCACCATGTGGAAGTGACTTCCTCTGAAGATATAGGAGTAGGGAGTCGTGGAGGCTATTACGAAGGATCAGGGGCTATGCGCGATATGGTGCAAAATCATTTGTTGTTACTGACCAGTTTGGTAGCGATGGAGCCACCCACATTGGTGAATGCGGAAAGTATTCGTAATGAAATTGTGAAAGTATTGCAATCACTGAGCCCCATTCCTAAAGACAAGGTGGAGGATTTTGTCATTCGTGGTCAATACATGGAATCACAGGTGCGGGGGAAAGAGGTGAAAGGCTATCGTCAGGAAGAGGGAGTGGATCCCAAATCACGTACAGAAACTTTTGTCGCTATGAAGTTTTTTATCGACAACTGGCGATGGGCTGGTGTTCCGTTTTATATCCGGACAGGGAAAATGCTCCCTACACGTGTTACCGAAATTGTGATTCATTTTCAGCCGACTCCTCATCACCTTTTTTCTGAAGATCAGGAAATCCTGAGGCAACAGAATCAGTTGGTTATCAGGATTCAACCCGACGAAGGGTTGTTGATGAAATTTGGTATGAAAGTGCCGGGAGCCGGTTTTCGTGTGCAGGATGTAAATATGGATTTCCATTACTCCGACCTGGGCGACACTTATTTGCCATCGGCCTACGAGCGCTTGTTGCTTGATTGTATGTTGGGCGATCCAACGCTTTATTCACGAGGTGATGCAGTGGAAGCTGCCTGGAAATTTATTGATCCTATTTTGGAGGCCTGGAAAGAGAATCCCTGCATTAAAGTTCACGGATATCCCGGCGGTACCTGGGGCCCCGATGTAAGTGATGATTTAATTGAGGGAAAAATGACCTGGAGATATCCGTGTAAGAACTTGTCCGACGGATTGTATTGTGAGCTTTAAGAACCGCGGAAATATCGCCAAGGGTGACTTGGAAATAAAGCAGGTTTTTTGTACCTTATCTCTAATATTAGCGTTCTTTTGGCAGAATATTTTTAAGCATATCTTAATTCATTACACACCCTTAATGGATTTTCAAGGAAGTTAAAGAACAAAAGAACAAGTCTAAAGCGTCAAGTTATTTCGGCACAATCCCTAAAAATATAGCAATATGGAAACTAAAATTTTTTACTCAAAGGAACAATTGGCTCGCTTCTTTGGCGATTATCTTTCTTCGCTGACTCAGGAAAATGAGCAGGTTAATATTGCTTTGTCGGGTGGGAGTACGCCCGAAACCATCTTTGATATGTTATCTCAGGAGTACAGGGAGACTGTCAACTGGGACAAAATTCGGTTTTTTTGGGGCGATGAACGTTGTGTCCCCCCCGGAGATCCTGAAAGTAATTTCAATATGACTCACCAGCATCTCTTTTCTCTTTTGCCTGTTTCTGAAAACAATATTTTCAGAATAAAAGGTGAATTGCCACCCCAGGAAGCCCTTAAAGATTATCGTGAAGTGATTGACAATGAATTGCCCAAAAATGGAGGACTTCCCCTTTTTGATGTGGTTCTGCTTGGTATGGGGGATGATGGGCATACTGCTTCTGTTTTTCCTCACGAAATTGACCTTTGGGATTCATCAGAGCTTTGTGAAATCGGAACACATCCCACTTCCGGACAGAAGAGAGTTACACTTACCGGAAAAGTGATCAATAATGCCCGTGAGATTGTTTTTCTGGTGACCGGAAAGAATAAGGCCGAAAAAGTGGATGAAATTCTCAATGAAAAGGGCGATTATCAGAAATATCCCGCGGCCCGTGTCAACAGAGACAAAAGTCTTTGGTTGCTGGATCAGGAAGCGGTTGTCAGTTAACAATTATCACTCTCATTCCATAGCTATTCAAAGCCCCTCCTTGGGAGGGGTTGGGGAGGCCTCAAAGCCCCTCCTTGGGAGGGGTTGGGGAGGCCTTAAAGCCCCTCCTTGGGAGGGGTTGGGGAGGCCGTTTACTCTTCCTTTCCGGTGAGTGCCTGCCAGTATTTCAGTAGTAAATCGATAACCCTGTCAAATTCCTCCTTGAAAGTAAGTCCGATGCCCTGGGTGGTCGGAGATGTTTCATAGATGATATCATCGTTGGAGCGGGTATAGGCTTTTGCCAGGATGGTTCCGCTGGGATTGAGTTTTACATCCATATCAAAATCCCCCACCATTTTACTGGTGTTGGTTTGATATTTTCCGTATCCAACATTTCCATTGATGCTAACGCGGTTGTTGAACATCTGGGTTGACAAGGCCACCTCGATTTCCTCACTTGAGATATTATCTTCAGGTCGGTAACTGACACCAATATCCACATTATTACTGATGTTGGAAAGCCAGCGGCTAAGTTGGTTCGACAGCATTTCTGTGGTGGTTACCAGGGCCGCATTGTTGGTCTGTAGTCCCGGGTCACTACCCATACGCATATATTCGGGGGTGTAAAAACGGTTCAAAACCAGCAATGAAAGTGCCTGTCTGTTCATTTCGTCTTCCGTGGAGATGAAATCAAGGACATAGCTTTCCCGGCTTTCGGTTAGGGTAGGTGCTTCCAGCCCAAATTTGATTCCCGGTTTTTCCAGAGGACCGCTGAGCATCAGATTACAATTGATGGGGATGCGTCGCTGGAGGTCGCCGGTTTCTTCACCTGAAGAACCGGTATCCATCGGTCCAATTAAATCGGAGAGCGAAGCCTTAACTTTGTAAACTGCAGTGAGGTTAATTCTCGCATCGTAGGGGGAGCCCTGCCACGAAACTACTCCTCCTTTGTTGATGTCAAACTTTTTATTCACAAGATTTTGCAGAGAAAAAAGGTACTCTCCGCGGTCAATAATGTAATCGCCAAAGAAGCTGACATTTCCCTGTCTGTCTATTTGAATCTGGATATTGCCATCGCCCGAAGCACTAAGTAAATCCCCCAGTGTGGAATCAAAGATGATTTCTATGCGGGCCTGCGGTGTTACATCTATTTCCATATTAAGTGCCAGGCCTGTAAGGTCAACTTTGTACTCTTCGGAGTCGGAATTAACCCTGATTTGTTGGTTGTCTTTCTCTTCCCCAATAAACTGGATGAAATTACTTTGTACCGCTTCTTCCTTGTTGGCCATTGGAATAAAAAACCGGGTGTTATCCAGTGTTTCACCTTCTATGTTCAATTCTATGGTTTGGGAGGTTCCTGTTACCTTCATCTCGCCATTGGCGTAAACAGTACCATAATAATAGGGATTGTTTTTAAGCCTTGTATCCAGCACCAGCATTTTATTAACATTCAGCTGAAGGTTGTAAACCATATTGGTAAAACTATCATGGTAAATTGAACCTTTGAAATTTCCTTTTTTGCCGTGGCGGTCTTTTAAGGTAAGATCCTTAAATCTGATTTCGTTTGGATAAAACCATACCGAATCACTGATTTCGTAGCTTGTCTGAAGCAAATCCACGTCAAACTCCCCTTTATCCACATTGATTTTTCCGGATAGTAGCGGCTTGGTTAGCTGACCGGTTAGAAACAAATTGCCCGAAGCGGTGCCGTTCAAGTTCTGGAGAATATTGCTGATAAATGTGTTAACGAAATTTATTTTAAAACGGTCGAGTTTCAGCCCGATGTTCATTTTGTTTTCGGAGGGATTGATATAACCTTTCCCAATCAGCGGTTTACGGTCTCCCTGCATGAGAGAAGTGTTAACCTCAAGTACATCTTTCTCCGAATTCCATCTCGAACCCAGAGTGAAGAAGCCCATGGTATCGGTATTAAAGCTAAATTGATCGATGGAAAAATTGGCTGTCCACAAAGGGGTACGGTAGAAGTTTTTAAGTTCTATGTTACCATCAGCTGTTCCCCCGAACCGATGTTTTAGCTGACTGTTTTTTCCAAAAAATTGTGCCAGGTCAATATTGTCCATTTCCAGTCGTAACCCATCCATCGATTTTTGGTGCAAAAAGCCGTTAAGGGCCAGTCGCTGACCGGCATGGTTTATTTCAAGCCCCTGAACGCTGAAGGAGTTGGGGGTGATAAGTCCCCGTGCTTCACTGATATTCCAGACAGAATCACGTAAAATAACGGTTGAAGGGGTCAACTTGATGTCTGAATAGAACTTTTTATTTTTGTCTCTTCTGAAAGCAGTGGTGGTGTATATTGCACCACTATTGGTGACTTCATCCCAGTTGTTCCAGAATAAATTAACGCCCAGGGTGTCATTGGAGGCCTTATTGTGTATGGAGAAGTTATAGAGTGCAATGGTATTGTTTCTCTCTATTCTTGATGTTCTGAGTATAACTTCCAGATTATTGTTGGTAAGAGTGTTGGCATGAAATTCAATGTCGCCTGCTGAAATGCCTTTGTATCCTATTTTTTCAAAATTAGCATCGATGACCAATATTTTGTTTTTCGAATCAACCCTTCCTTTTAAGGTTCCGGATGATGTTGCCTCAAGACCGGGCAGGATAATGGCTGCGGCTCTATCGAAACCGTTGAAATTGAAATTGAAATTAAACTTATTTTCAGGCAGGTCTGTCCCAGGTTCCCGGTTGGTGAGTGAGGGCAGATAATGAGAAACCATATCGAGAAATGATTGGCGAAATTTTGAAAAGTTGTAATGTCCTGAAATCTCCCCCTCAATAAAGTCTGAACTGAGTTTTATCTTTTTTGTGGTTCCCTCCCGATATGCGTGTAATGATAGAGAATCCAGCGAGAGTGACGTCTTAGGTGTATATATCAGGCCTTCTGTAATATCAATTTTCCCGGACAGATTATCGATGTTGTCTCCCCTGAAATTTGCACCTGCTGAGAGGGTGACTACCGCATCTTTCATGGAAGGAATCAGGTTGAGTCTGTCGGGGAACACATTCTCCAGTTCGGCACGAAACTGAAACACCGGAGTTTTGCCTGACGCATCAATTTCACCATCGAAGCGAAAAATTCCGTTGGGATCCATCATTTCCACCGAACCATCGAAGCGCTGGTAAGTGAATAATCCATTGATATTTATATCCTGATAGATGTATTCGTTCCACTCAAAAGAGTTGATGTCGCCCATTAAATAGGCAAAATAACTTTTTCGGTTTTTCCAGAAACCGTTAAGTTCAATATCCATACTCAGGTTGCCCGGGTTATTTTGGTTGCTGAAGGCTCTTCCGGTCTGAAAGTCGGTGGTAGAGAGGGCCCCGCTGAATGAGATACCCGCCTCTTCGCTGAATTTGAGCCCAATGTCTGTATTTAAAGAGCCAAATTCGGTACCGAAAGTACCAAAAGCTACCATGTCGCTAAAAAACCCGGTGAAGTTACCAGTGTAGTGAATCATACCCAGGTTTTTCAGAAATGCAGGCGGATCTTGTGACTCTTTGCTAAACTTCAGAATATCCTCCGATGTGGTTTGGAGTTGCTCAATTTTCATGAAAATAAAGGTTTCTTTAAAATTGCTGAGGTCAGTAAGATCGAAGGAAGTTTTTAAGCGGGTACGACGTCCCATGGAGAGTACAATATTCCGTCCTTTAATATTTCGAAGGGAGCCGGTAATTTCGCCTGAAAGAACCAACGGATTGTCGAGAACGGGAATATCATGGAAGTAAAGTGCCAGTTCTTTAGGGGAGATGAGCAGTTTATCAAGTTCTGTATGGAAACGTTGTTCCGCAGAGGGCCCTGTTTCTTTAGGGTTTCTGGTGAATTCCAGTTTTTTTATACTCAGATCCGATTTGTCGGTGGTTAGAAAGAAGTCCTGAATGCTGATTTTGTCTTCCCGGATTTTTCCTTCGGCTCCGGCACCTGTGATTTTCAGACCGTTTTTTTCTACAAGACTCAGGCTTTCCAATTGAAAATTAAGGGAGTCATTAACATTTGAGGTTCTGGTTGCACTTAACTTTAGTTCTGAAAAGTCAAGTGTGTCAACTTTGAAAGATTCATTCTGAAATATGCTGTTTGAAAGAGATATCTTTCCATTTTCGATGTCAACTCCACGCACCGAATAATGCCATATTACGGTATCAGGCTTGTTTTTTTTCAGAGAATCCAACAGAAAGGTAAAGTTCATTGCTTCTCCTTCCTCCTTCAGATTCAGAGTTGGTGAGGTGAACTTCACCCGTCCAAGATATATGTGTTTTTTGAAGAATGAAAAATAGTCAATCTCCGAGTGTACTTCCGGAGCAAATATGAGGGTGTCATTGTGGAGATCGCGCACCAGCAGATCTTTTATGCGAATTCCTGAAAATGGCAATGCCTGTATGCGCCCGATTGATATTTCTGTGTTCAGATCATGACTCAAGCGGCTGGTGACACTGGTTGCCACACGGGTTTGCACCCCGGGCAGCATAAAAATGATGGAGCCGAGAAGTGGTAATCCAATGATTACAAGCAGCAGGATGTAAACTATTTTATTGTAACTTTTGATGTCCGTCGCGGTTTTAAGGTGATTCGTTTTGCCGGATTAGGAAAGGTTAGAATCAAACCGTAAAAATTTCATGTTTTATAGGTCAATACTCCGTCATTCCGAAACAGATGGGTTACAAACAACTGATAATTAAGCTATTACAAAATCAGTCGAACAGACTACAACTCACTCATAATAAAAACTTTGCGTCATTGCGTCTCTGTGTTTAAGCTTTTTTTAACGGGCTATTGGATACAATACTCCGTTAAACTTTTGCAATACACTGTAAGCCAATTGTTTGCATTTCAAGGTGTCTGTTTGTTAAAATTCAGTTTATCAAGATTTTACGAAGCATCTTACATCTTATGTCTAAAAATCTAACGATCTATTGTGGATATGTTCTTATGCAAAAATAGTGCAAACCCGTTAAGTTTTCTAATAAATAAGGGGTTAGATTGAAAAAAATGTAGCAGCGAATGCAGCATTTTTGCACGGGCTTCATTCTCCACCCCCTGTGCACAATGCTCCATCTCCCACGCTCCAAGCCCTGTGCACCCTGCCCCGTGCCCCATGCCAAATAAAAATGGTTTCAGATCAAAAAAAGTTGTTAATATTTTGTAATTTTCGCTCGTTTTAACCTGCCTGGTCGATTCATTGTTATCTGTCAAGAGGTTCAATTATCCTTGAAATTCAAGTTTGTTCAGGGAAATTTCTATTAACCTGTTTATTCAAAAATTTTTGTGTTTCTTGAAAAAGATACCGTGCAAGATTTACCAGGCCTAAAATTATTCAAATTATGATAATCGAACAACTGTCGGTTTTTCTGGAAAATCGTTCAGGGCGGTTGCATGAAGTGTTTGAAATACTTGGAGATGCAAACATTAACGTTTCTGCTTGCAGTTTGGCCGATACTTCCGAATTCGGCATTTTGCGATTAATTCCTTCAGATCCTGTTAAAGCCAGAGAAATCCTGAAAAAAAATCTTTTCTCTGTTAATGTCAGTGAGGTCATTTCATTTGCTGCTCCCAATTCTCCGGGTGCTTTGTCCCGAACCTTGAAAATCCTTGCGGATGCCAATATTGGAGTTGAATATTTATATGGATTTTCTCCGGGTGATAAATCCTTTATTGTTTTGTGTCCCGATGACGCAACAAAAGCGGTGGAGGAGTTTCAAAAACACGAAATGGAGCTGATTTCGGCAAGTGATCTCTACAAATTTTAAAAGTCTTATGGAAATATCGATTTGGAACCGGCATTTTGAAACAATGCCGAGAGAACAAATGAAAAATGTTCAAAGTGAGCGTTTAAGAGAAGTTGTTGAGCGTGTTTATTATAATGTGCCATTCTATCGTGCCAGGATGCAGGAACTGGGAATTGGCCCTGAACATATTCAGTCTCTGGATGATTTAAAGAATCTTCCTTTTACGACTAAGCAGGATCTACGTGACAATTATCCGTTTGGACTTTTTGCCCTGCCTATGAGTGAAATTATTCGCCTGCATGCCAGTTCAGGAACCACCGGACGACCTACGGTGGTTGGTTATTCGCGAAAAGATATTGCTATATGGTCTGAAGTAACGGCACGTACGCTTACAGCCGCAGGTGTGACCAACAATGATTTTATTCAGATAGCTTATGGTTACGGACTATTCACTGGCGGATTGGGGCTGCATTATGGTGGTGAAAAAGTGGGAGCTTCTGTAATTCCTATTTCAGGAGGGAATACACGAAAACAGTTGCAATTGATGCATGACCTCGGTTCCACGGTTCTTGCCTGCACGCCTTCGTATGCGTCTTATCTTGCCGAAGCTATTGATGAGAGCGAAATAGACCGTGCCAATCTGAAACTCAGAGTTGGGATTTTTGGTGCCGAGCCCTGGACGGAAAATATGCGTAAGGAAATAGAAAAAAAACTAAAGATTAAAGCTTTTGATATATACGGATTGAGTGAAATTATTGGCCCCGGGGTTTCTTTTGACTGTGAATATCAAAATGGTCTTCACATCAATGAGGATCACTTTATCCCTGAAATCATTGATCCTGATACTTTGGAGGTGTTGCCTGAGGGTGAATTGGGTGAATTGGTTTTTACCACCATTACGAAGGAGGGTTTGCCTATTATTCGTTATCGTACGCGGGACCTTACGCGGTTACACACTAAAGCGTGTAAATGTGGAAGAACACTTGTTCGGATGGAAAAATGTACCGGAAGAAGTGATGATATGCTCATTATCCGGGGTGTGAATTTATTCCCCTCACAAATTGAAAGTGTGTTGCTTGAAATGGATGAAACCACTCCTTATTATTTGCTTGTGGTGGATCGGGTCAATAATCTTGATACGCTTGAATTGCATGTGGAGGTGGAAGACCGTTTTTATCAGGATAAAATCAGTGAACTTCAGAATCTTGGAAAGAAAATAAAGAATCAGATTGAGAGCACCATTGGGTTGAGTGTTACCGTGAAACTTGTGGAGCCTAAGACAATTGAACGAAGTGAAGGAAAAGCCAAAAGAGTTATAGATAAAAGGAAAATAGTATGATACAGAAAAGTCCTTTTCCCATCGCAGAGGATTTAATGCAGAATCTCCCAAAAGAGTTGGGTGTTAAAAGTCTGGCTTTCTGCACTATAAGGCAGATTGTGCAGTTGGTCAATCGGTTGCAGGAACTCAGTGGAGCATCTTTTATTCGTACCGAAATGGGCGTGCCGGGACTCGATGCGCCACCGGTTGGTGTGCTGGCCGAAATAGCCGCCCTGAAAGATGGGGTTGCCTCTGTTTACCCGCCTATTGAGGGGCGCGGGGAACTGAAAAATGAGCTTTCCAGGTTTGCCAAACTGTTTCTGGATGTTGAGATAAGTCCTAACTCCTGTGTTCCGACAGTTGGTTCTATGCAATCGTCGTTTGTTACTTTTATGGTGGCCAACAGGCGTGACAAAAAGAAAGATACCACCCTGTTTATCGACCCCGGATTTCCTGTTCATAAACGACAGATTGCCGTTCAGGGCATGAAATATGAGAGCTTTGATATTTACGATTATCGTGGTGATAAGCTCCGGGAAAAGCTGGAGAGCTATCTGAAAAAAGGGAATATCAGCACTTTTCTTTATTCAAATCCCAACAATCCGGCATGGATCTGTTTTACCGATAAGGAATTGAAAATAATCGGGGAACTTGCCAATCAATATGAGGTGATTGTGATGGAAGATCTGGCCTATTTCGGAATGGATTTCCGCCACAATTACGGAATGCCCGGAAAACCTCCCTATCAACCCACGGTTGCCCGATATACGGATAATTATGTGTTGCTTTTTTCGAGCTCAAAAATTTTTAGCTATGCCGGTCAGCGCATAGGCAGTCTGCTGATTTCAGACGCCTTGTTTAATAAATCTTTTCCTGATTTGGGTGCTGTTTTCAATTCGGATCAATTTGGAACGGCCATTTTGCAGGATGCTCTCTATTCCACGACAGCGGGAACTGCCCATTCGGCTCAGGTTGGCCTTACCGCTTTACTGAAAGCCGTGAACGATGGAGATTTCGATTTTCGGAGTTATGTCCGGGAATATGGCGAGCGGGCAGGGATCATGAAAAAACACTTCCTGGACAATGGTTTTGCGTTGGTTTACCATAAAGATGAAGAACATGATGTGGCAGATGGTTTCTATTTTACAATCAGTTATCCCGGAATGACGGGAGAAGAACTTCTCGGACAATTGCTGAGATTTGGAATCAGTGCCATAACTCTTGATACCACAGGTAGTTCCAGGAAAGAAGGCTTGAGAATTTGTGTTTCCAATACTGCACTGGACAGAATGGATGAATTGGGACATAGATTACAGCAATTTTCAGCTGTTAACCCTCCGGGAGAAAGGACAATATAGAATGTATAAAAACAAGAAACTTAACTCTCTGATTTTCGACAAACTTACGAATTGTAATTCATTATATTCGCTTTGTTTATAGGAAATAATGATGATAATCATGAAGCTTAATTACAATTTTTCTCTAAATTCGTAATATCAATAGATCGTTAGATTTTTAGATGTGAGATTCAAGATGATTCTTATATTACTGATAGGCTGCACTTTATCATATATTCTTAGTGGAGTATAGGTGTTTGATAAATGAGTGTAGTAATATAGTTCAAAGAAAAAACAAATTTTGTTATGGCAAAAATGATAGGAGCAATAGAGGTGGACATTGAGACTTGCAAAGGGTGTTCGCTTTGCGTCGAATCCTGCCCGACAAACGTAATAGCCCTGGCAGCCGAAGTGAATGCCAAGGGTTATAATTATGCATATATGGTCAATCCTGATGCTTGCAACGGATGTACCAATTGTGCTTTGGTTTGTCCGGATAGTTGTATTACCGTTTATCGTAAAAAAGTTGAAATGGCCTGATTTTTCTATAAATCCGGTCAGAATTACAGAAATAATAAGCAAATGAGTGAACTAAGGTTAATGAAAGGCAATGAAGCCATTGCCGAAGCAGCAATTCGTTGTGGCGCCGACGGTTATTTCGGTTATCCCATTACTCCTCAGTCGGAGGTAATGGAAAGACTCATGGAATTGCGTCCGTGGGAATCAACCGGAATGGTTGTTCTTCAGGCCGAGAGTGAAGTTGCCTCAATTAATATGTTGTATGGTGGCGCCGGATGCGGAAAGCGTGTAATGACTTCTTCGTCCAGTCCGGGTATCAGCCTCATGCAGGAAGGATTATCTTATATGGCAGGGGCCGAGTTGCCCTGCCTGGTGGTCAATGTCGTACGAGGTGGTCCGGGTCTGGGAACCATTCAGCCCTCTCAGTCCGATTATTTTCAATCGGTAAAAGGTGGTGGTCATGGCGATTATAAATTAATTGTTCTGGCTCCTGCATCGGTTCAGGAAATGGCCGATTTTGTTGAGCTTGGATTTGACCTTGCCTTCAAATACCGTAATCCCTCCTTGATTTTGTCTGACGGCATGATTGGGCAAATGATGGAAAAAGTTGAGTTGAAACCTCAGCAAAAGCGCTGGACCAATGAAGAGATTGCTCAAATGCATCCCTGGGCTACTACGGGAAAACCCGCTTCCCGCGATTACAATATCCTTACATCCGTAGAGTTGGATTCTGAGGCTCATGAGGTTTTCAATAATAAACTTCAGGTAAAGTATCGGGAAATCGAAGAGAAAGAAGTGCGGTTCGAAACCTCCGACGTTGAAGATGCAGAATATCTGATTATTGCCTATGGCAGCAGCGCCCGTATTTCGGCAGCTGCTATTGAAATACTTCGTGACAAAGGTATTAAGGTTGGTCTTCTGCGCCCCATTACCCTGTACCCGTTCCCTACAAAAGAAATTCAGAGACTGGGTACAAAAATGAAAGGTATCTTGTCGGTTGAGATGAGTAGCGGGCAAATGGTGGAAGATGTACGGCTCGCAGTAGAAGGAAAAGTAAAAGTAGAGCATTTCGGACGCTATGGCGGAGTTGTTCATTCCCCTGATGAGGTTGCTGATGCTCTGGAACAAAAACTGATTGGAGGATAAGACAATGGCTGAACTATTTGAAGATATTAAAGTAGCGGAGAACCTGGTTCATAAGAAAAGCAGCGTTCTGACCGATAAAGTAATGCACTACTGTCCTGGCTGTAGTCATGGTGTTGTACATAAACTTCTGGCCGAAGTAATCGAAGAGATGGATATTCAGGACAAAACCATTGGCGTTGCTCCGGTGGGATGTTCTGTATTTATCTATAACTATCTGGCCATTGATTGGCAGGAAGCGGCTCATGGTCGTGCACCTGCATTGGGAACAGCTATTTCGCGGTTGCGTCCCGATCGATACGTGGTAACTTACCAGGGAGATGGTGACCTGGCAGCCATCGGTACTGCCGAAACCATTCATGCCTGCAACCGTGGGGAAAATATGGTGATGATTTTCATTAATAACGGCATTTACGGGATGACCGGGGGGCAGATGGCACCTACTACCCTGGAGGGAATGAAAACCTCCACCTGTCCGTTTGGACGTGATCCCAAAACGGATGGGAACCCTCTGAAAATTACTGAAATTGTGGCTCAGTTGCCCGGCACCAACTTTGTTACCCGGCAGGCCGTACATACTGCAGCTGCTGCAAGGCGTACCAAGAAAGCCATTAAAAAAGCTTTTGAGAAACAGAAAGATAAAACCGGAACTTCATTTATTGAAGTGGTCTCTACCTGTAACTCAGGCTGGAAAATGAATCCCGTGGATTCCAATAACTGGATGGAAGAAAATATGTTTCCGTTTTATCCACTGGGCGATATTAAAGACGTTTAAAGATACCGGATTGTAAACCGGTAAAATGTTTAACAAGACATTTGTGGATTCAAGAATTTCATCTGCAAAGTTTTATTGGCTGATGAGAGTTGAGGAACCACAAAAAATAGTTTGTTATGAAGGAAGAAATAATAATAGCAGGTTTTGGTGGACAGGGTGTACTGTCTATGGGTAAAATTCTTGCATACTCTGGGGTAATGCAAGGTCAGGAAGTTTCCTGGATGCCCTCTTACGGACCTGAAATGCGTGGAGGTACGGCCAATGTTACCGTGGTTTTGAGTGACAATCGCATCAGTTCGCCCATTCTTCACGCTTTTGATACGGCGATCATCCTTAATCAGCAGTCGATGGACAAGTTCGAGCCACTGGTAAAACCCGGCGGCTTGCTGCTATACGATCCCAACGGCATTACACGACATCCGGAAAGAAAGGATATCAATATTTTTATGATTGAAGCTGCGGAAGAGGCAGCAAAGATGAAGTCCGCAAAAACCTTTAATATGATCGTTTTGGGAGCTTTCCTGAAGTTGAAGCCGGTAGTGAAAATGGAAAATGTACTCTTAGGATTGAAAAAGTCACTTCCCGAAAGACATCACCATCTGATACCGATGAATGAAACAGCTATTAAGCATGGCTTGGAAATAGTAAAAGAGGTATCGGTGGCTACAGTTTAGGTTGCAAGTTTTATTGTTACCAGATATTGATTGTTTATGCGGGCAATGCGGAGTGGGCAACGTTTATTTTGTTCGCTTCGCATTGCCTGTTTTTTTTCCGACAATAATGAAAAAAAACTGTATCTTATGTAAGCAAAAATCACCAAAAATCTGTCGGTATGAAGGAGGGTAAAATACATCTGATAGACCTTGATTTTGAATATAAAATGTGGAAAAATCATATTGATTGGTTTCTTCGTGATTTCAAAATTATAAGGGAACGCAACCAGGAAATTGCAGGCGGAAAAGGCAAAAAGGAGCTTAATGCTGTGGAAGAGATGATTCTGGATGAATGGGAAGATCAATTAAGAAAAATGATGGGCCGCATTAAAACACAGGAGCAGGAACTTCAATATTACAACAAAGATTTTCCGATAACTCCGGATCATCAATATTTTCAAGAACATTTCGATCTTAGGCAAAGGATGGAACAGCTTTCCAATAGTGTTATTGCCAAAATCTCTGATTTGATAAAAGAATTGAGTGTTTAAAGCGGATTTGTGTTAATTGAGCGAATCCCGTTCAATATTTAAATGAGCGTTCAGACAATAGATCATTAGATTTTCAGATATAAGATGTTAGATGGATTGTATCAGATTGAAAAATAACTATTTAACATCCTGGGCGTTGTGATTTTAAACAATTGATTGACAGGTCGTTACAAAAGTTTAAGGCTCTGGTATAAAGTAGCTTTTTTTTCATTGGAGATTGCTTCGGGCATAGCTCTCGCAATGACCAGAACTTACCTCTTCCATATAAAAGTGAAAGAGCGTCATTGCGATCCCGATGAGGCACGAGATCGGGAGAAGCAATTTCTAATAATATATACGCGACTATTAACTAGTGTAATGAACCAAATGTATTTTTTCATTTGAACGGAGAACAATAACGTGCTTTTAGCGGTTTAACGGATTAAACAATTTACATGGAAGGGAAACGAAAATTAACAAAAGAGTTGGGACTGTTTGACGTTTTTGCCATCAGTACCGGTGCGATGATTAGTTCCGGTTTTTTTCTTTTGCCCGGCCTTGCCTCACAGTACACAGGTCCTTCTGTCTTTGTCGCTTATATTGTTTCCGGATTGCTCATATTACCTTCCATGTTTAGTATGGCCGAGATTGCTACAGCGCTTCCCCGTGCGGGTGGAACTTATTTTTTTATTGATCGTAGTCTTGGGCCGTTGATGGGAACCATTGGAGGATTGGGAACTTATCTTTCACTGGTTTTTAAAACATCGTTTGCCATTATTGGTATCGGGGCTTATGCCGCTATTTTTTGGGATGTCCCCGTGCAAATGGTGGCTGTTGCAGCAACCATGGTGTTTACAGGTCTTAATTTGATAGGAGCTAAGAAAACTTCCGGGCTACAGAACTTTTTTATTATTTTTCTTTTGGTTGTTTTAGGTGGTTTTATTTTTGAAGGATTGTACACCGTTTTCTTTACTGAAAGAATCGATGGTTCGTCAACCAATGAGCATTTCACTCCGTTTTTTACCAATGGAATAGAAGGAGTAATTACCACTGCCGGTTTTGTTTTTGTGTCCTATCTTGGATTGACTAAAGTGGCAAGTGTTGCCGAAGAGATCAAAAATCCGGAGCGTAATATTCCTCTTGGAATGTTGCTTTCACTGGTAATTACCAGTATCATCTATTTTCTGGGGGTTTTTGTGATGGTAGCATTGATCGATCCCGCCGATTTCGCCAATGAACTGGCGCCTGCTGCGACTGCTGCCAAACAACTGTTTAAATGGATGCCGGGCCAGACCGGAACTTACCTGATGGTAGGTGCCGCCATGGCTGCATTTGCTTCAACGGGGAATGCAGGATTGCTTTCATCTTCGAGGTATCCTTTTGCCATGGCACGGGACAAGCTTTTTCCTCCACGGTTTGCAAAGGTGGGGAATTCAGGAACTCCTGTTCTGTCAATTTTGTTTACATCCGCACTGGTGTTGTTTCTGATATTTGTGGTTTCGGAAGAAGGAATAGCCAAACTTGCCAGTGCTTTTCAGCTTTTTATTTTTCTACTGATCAATTTTGCGGTCATCGTTTTTCGGAAAAGTAATATTGATTCTTATGATCCGGGATTTAAATCACCCTGGTATCCCGGGATGCAGATTGCCGGTATTTTTGTGTCGCTTGTGCTGATTGTTTATATGGGATGGACAGCCGTTCTGTTCAGTGGTGTTGTCACGCTGATTTCGTTTTTGTGGTATTACTACTATGCCCGTGAAAAAGTAAAAAGGGAAGGTGCCATATTCCATTGGTTTGCGCTTTTGGGCAAGTATCAGTACTCTGAGTTAGAGAATGAGTTAATGACCATCCTAAAAGAGAAGGGACTCCGGCATGGCGATCCATTTGATGAGACTATTACAAGGGCCCGGATAACCAATCTGGATAGGGATATGGAGTTTGATGATTTGGTGTCACACGTGGCTGAAGTTTTTTCTATTGAAATGCATACCAGCAAAGAGACGCTTGTCAGTGAATTTCTTACTACCTCGGCAATAGAGCCGGCGCTTATTATTCCTGAAGTTTCCATTCTTTATGCCAAAAGCGAGGGGGTAGATCATCCGTCGCTGCATATTGTTTTGTCGAGTCGGGGAGTTCGAAAACCTGTTGGCAAGGGGGGTGTTTCATCAGAAGATTACATTAAAATTTTCTTTTTCCTCGTTAATCCGCAAAGTGATTCACGACAACAATTGCGGATGCTCTCCAGATTGGTGGATGTTATTGAGCGGGATGAGTTTATTGAAGAGATGTTCGACCATAAGAGTCATCGAAAAATCAAAGAGTATCTGTTGCACAACGAAAGGTTCTTTACCGTGAGGTTGCTTCCCCAGTCTGCTCAGTTCGAGCTGGTGGGAAAGAAGCTGAAAGAGATAAAGCTGCCCCCTGATGTGCTCGTTGCCCTTATTGAACGTGATTCAGAAACTTTTGCTCCTCATGGTGAAACTGTTTTGCAGGAACATGATGCGCTGACACTTATTGGAGAACCCAAATCAATTGCGCAATTGTTTGAAAAATATCTGAAGCAATAATTAGTTATTCCAGAATTTTCTCATAAATAACCACATCCAGCAATTCATCAAATTTTTTGCCAACCTGTTTGAAGTGGGCGCATTTCTCAAATCCACACTTGGCAAAAAGTCGGATGCTGTTTTCGTTGGTTCCGGTAATGGTTCCAAGAAGGACTTTGATGCCTCTGTTGAGGGCTGTTTCCTCCAAAAAGTTTACTGTTTTGAATCCGATTCCCCGGCCACAAAATTCCTGTTTTAGATAAATGGTTGCTTCTGCTGTACGGTCGTAAGCCTGGCGCTTTTTATATTGCGACAAATAACAATATCCGGCTGTTTTCCCGTCGGCTTTAATCAGGAAAGACGGGTATTTTTTATTGTGAAAAGGAATGATTTCCCGCAGTTCTTCAAAACTGATGGGGTGTGTATGGAATGTGGCCGTCGTTTCGGTAATGTAATAGTCGTATATCTCTTTGATGGGAACTAAATCGTTGAGCGTGGCTTTTTCAAATTGAATCTTCATAATTTGATTTTAATATCGGTTTTTTTGTTTCAATACTCCCTTCTCCCGAAACTTTTGGGCAATAATAAACTGATAATTAAGCCATTGCAAAGCCGGGCATGCAGGGTACAACTCACGAATAATAAAAACTTTGCGTCATAGCGTCTCTGCGTTTAAGCTTTTTTTAGCGGACGATTGTTGTTTGTTTTTTTGCTGAAAAGACGAAGTCGCCCGGATTCTTTTTTACCTTCCAGAAAACCATTGAAAAAAAGAATAATTCCAAAGCCCATCAGAAAACCTGACCACAATAAAGGAATATTGGTAGCATGGGTGGCAAACAGGGCAAGTAAAACGATGAGGATTCCGGGTACAACAGTTTTGAGTTGTGGCTTCTTCTTAAATCGCATAACTGTGATTATTTTTCATCTTTGAGGCTTAAAGATAATGAATTTGTAATGTGAATGATGTTTTTCGTGTCAGTTTTTTGCGTTTTGGATAATTTTGATCATTGACACACTTTTTCAACGGCCAACCAGACATTATTGAATGAGATTAGCACCCGGCTTCAGTCGGGTGTAAACGGGAATGCAGAGTACCGGCCATGGCGACACTTTTTCAACGGCCAACCAGACATTATTGAATGAGAATAGCACCCGGCTTTAGTCGGGTGTAAACGGGAATGCAGAGTACCGGCCATGGATACAATTTTTCAACGGCCAACCAAACATTATTGAATGAGAATAGCACCCGGCTTCAGTCGGGTGTAAACGGGAATGCAGAGTACCGGCCATGGATACAATTTTTCAACGGCCAACCAAACATTATCGAATGAGAATAGCACCCGGCTTCAGTCGGGTGTAAACGGGAATGCAGAGTACCGGCCATGGATACAATTTTTCAACGGCCAACCAGACATTATTGAATGAGATTAGCACCCGGCTTCAGTCGGGTGTTATGGGTAACGCCGGTTACCATAGATATTAGCCGGCTTCAAGCCGGCTTTTTCAATTAGCAGCTAAGCCCGGGAAAGGGGTGACACTTTTTTTTCATTATCTTTACACCCCTGAAACAAAAAACGAGATTACCATGAATCCCATCATACTCGGAATAGAATCTTCTTGCGACGATACTTCTGCTGCCATCATAAAAGGAGATACTATCCTTTCCAACATTATTGCCGGACAAAAGGTACATGAGGAATATGGCGGTGTGGTGCCCGAACTTGCTTCACGGGCTCATCAGCAAAACATTATTCCTGTGGTGCATAAAGCTATGAAGGATGCAGGGGTTGCCCCGGAGGAGATTTCAGCGGTAGCATTTACCCGTGGGCCCGGTTTGATGGGGTCTTTGCTGGTTGGTACCAGTTTTGCCAAAGGGTTTGCCCTGGCACGAAAAATTCCTTTAATCGAAGTGAATCATCTGCAGGCACATGTTTTGGCACATTTCATTCAGGATCGTGAACAAAGGCATGAGACGCCGAAATTTCCTTTTTTATGTTTGCTTGTATCCGGTGGAAACAGTCAGATTGTACTGGTAAAGGATTACCTGGATATGGAAATTATCGGCCAGACCATCGATGATGCTGCAGGAGAGGCTTTTGATAAATGCGCCAAAGTGATGGGACTTCCTTATCCCGGGGGCCCCCTGGTTGACAAACTGGCTAAAGAGGGAAACACGGATGCATTTCAGTTTTCCAAACCTCGTATCGCCAACTTCGATTACAGCTTCAGTGGCTTGAAAACTTCTTTTCTTTATTTTTTGAGAGACCATATTAAAGAAGAACCCGGTTTTGTGGAGAATCATAAAAACGATTTGTGCGCATCGTTGCAAAAAACCATAGTGGATATCCTGATGGACAAGCTGGTGGATGCAGCAAAAAAAACAGGCATCAAAGAGATTGCACTTGCGGGTGGGGTGTCTGCCAATTCGGGATTGCGCCAGGCCTTTCTGGATGGTAATGAGAAGTATGGCTGGAAAACCTATATTCCTAAATTTGCCTATACCACCGATAATGCGGCGATGATCGCCATTACCGGACTGTTTAAATATCAGAAACAGGAGTTTGTGGGACAGGAAGTGGCCCCGTATGCCAGGATGGGGATATAAGGATGAGGTTTTGGTTAAGGTAGAAAAAAATCATGGGAGTAAACAATGGTTTTTGTCCGCAACTATTTTTTCTTTAGATGTATAAATCTTAAGATAAAAAGTATTCTAATTAGAAAATTGAAGTGATGGGTGAGGATAAGCAAGAAACACGCTACAAGGTCAATGGAGATAATTTTGTGACCCGGCAAATGGGTAGCGAGATGGTGATGGTGCCCTTGACCGATAAAGTTGCTGATATGACCAGTGTGCTCACCCTCAACGAAGTTGGTGCCGATATTTTGAAAATTCTGGAGAGCCCGAAGACTTTTGATGATCTGGTTCAGGAACTTATGCAAATCTATGATGTGGAAACCGAACAATTAATTGAGGATGTGAGAGACTTTATTGCTCAGGCGATTAATAAACTTGTAATTGAGATAATCAATTCCTAAACTTCGGATGCAGTTCATCCTGAATTAAAAATCTAACGATCTGTTAATGCGAGAAAGACCCAAAAATATTAATAACATGGATGTTTTTCTTCCCGGACTACGACTAAATTTCTCTGCATTATCTTCAGGTATTAAACTTTCTTCTTTTGGAAGTTCTTTATACAATCATTCTCTTACCGAAGACTACAAATCCTTTAAGGTTTCTTATTCTGTTTCTGAATCTTTAAATACTACCGGATTTTCCCGTGTTCTCTCCGGCGAATCCTTTTCCGGTGCTGAAATTCCCTATGCGTGGATCATCTTGCGTAAGGAAAAAGAAGTGGCCATTCAGGTAGTTTTTGATGATGACCCGCAATTAAAAGAAGTCTTTGGTGTCATTGATTTTACAAAAGAAACAATTTTGGGAACACTGGTTCCCCGTAAAGGCATTGAAACCATTACCATTGATCCGCTTTTCCAACCTTTTGGCTCTGTACTGATGGTTGTTCTGGCGCATTACCAGGACGATGTGCTGGTGCATGCATCGGGGGTTTTGGAGAAGGGTACCGGTCGTCTTTTTACCGCTGTGTCCGGCACAGGCAAAAGCACCATGGCAGGTATCTGGAAAAATGAAGGGGCAACTTTAATTAACGACGACCGGCTGTGGCTGCACAGCGTCGGTGGCAGATGGTTTATGTTTAATACCCCGATGCCTTATTACGTCCAGAAGCCACAGATGGCACCACTCAACGAAATATTTCTTATCCGGCAGTCGCCTGAAAACGAAATCACCAGACTTTCGGGTATCAATGCTGCCATGCGTTTTATGGCCAACGGCATCCAGCATTTTTACGATAAGGAGATGACCGGCCGGCATTTGGATCGTATTCTGGATATTGCCTCTCAGATTCCCATTTATGACTGTGGTTTTAGACCCACCCAAGAGATTGTGGAAGAGATAAGAGGGCTTAGAGAGTAGTGAATAGGCAGTAGTCTGTTGGAGATGGAAATGAGAAGTCTGGTATTAGTGTCTTACTCCTTATATTCGTGTTTTTTTTGGCAAAATATTTTCCAATAATTTAACGCAAAATGGCTACGCCATTTCTTGTTTTGGGTCCATGAATTTCACGAATTCTTGCAAGCAAGCGGCAAAGCCGAGCGGCACGAATTGAAAAGCTGTTTTACAGCTTTTTTTAAAACGGCATAGCCGTTTTAAGTCGCACAAAAGTGCGACAATAATTCG
>Ga0163225_100031_pt1 | contig 40912 bp, 73 predicted proteins | sample MSEWel2016_04_06_2_FD_113145 | JGI IMG/M metagenome (GOLD analysis project Ga0163225, IMG submission 113145) | Subsurface microbial communities from deep shales in West Virginia, USA - MSEEL Well Study Marcellus 5H_2016_04_06 ... | reverse complement strand
ATTATATATAGTAATACATAGTTGTAGTTCTATTACTACATCCACCTCACCGCTCCGCCTCCTTTCCTAAACTCTGCTGCTGCACATTGTAGTAGTATATAACTAATTATTAATTAATTTAAACGGTTTTATTATGGAACTTAACAGAAACATGACTAATGATGAATTGCTTGCTATTAATGAGGTTAAGCAAGCTATTGATAATGGCAAGATTGTCATTATTGACAAGGTAGCAACCTCTAACCCGGAGTATACTAACCTATACTTTATTGGTAAGGTAGAGGGGTTAGCCAGTAGTAATACTGGTGTAAGTAGCCTTGCAGCTCAATTACTTGGCTGGAATAACTCTGATATCTATATGCGTAGTATTCAGAATGCAAGTACGGCTGTGGCTAATCAACTGCCTATTGGTAGTGCTCTTCCAGGTACTGTTAGAGTAGTTGATAGTACTGAAAAAGCATTTGATAACCAGACAAGTCGTATTGACAGAGATGGTAATCATTTGTTACATAACAACCAACCTATTTACAGGAGTACAGAGATATGTACTCATGAGGAATTGGCCGAAAGTGGTCACTTTACCCTCGAAGTTACAGAGAAAGTTCCCAGTAGGAGCCAACAGCCTGTTAATCAACAACAACAGCAACAACAACCAGTTGGAGCTAATGTTGGTCAACCTGTAGGTAATACTGTAGGTAATCAGGGTCAACAAGCTGATAATGTGGGTGGTACACCTTCTTCCTCAGTCAACAACCTTTTAGGTGGTCAAGCCTAAGTTTAACTGATAATTATAATATGGTCCTGGTAGCTAATACGGTTACTAGGACCTATTATACTTTTATTAACAAATAACAGTTTGTATATGTTTATAATAACTAGATCAGAAAATGCATATGATCAATACGGAGAATATTTTGAAGGTGCATTTGAGAGTACTCCGTCATTATCAGAGCTATCTAAATTCTTCTATAATAAAACACTTGAAGAACTAGATGACGATCAAATATTATTCTTGGCTCATATTCGTAAAGGTGGTGGAAGACAATCTTCTGAAGATACTTGGTATTGCTCTTATAAAGTGAAGTCAGGTATAAGATTTGATCCTGAACAATAATAACAAGTCTTAGCAGTCTATTAGGCTGTTGGGGCTTTATTACCTAATTTAATCAAATACACATTTGTAACCACAATATATTATGAAAAATATTCGCAACAACAATCGCAAATCATCAGCAGGTAGAAATACTCAATTTGTTCAAGTTATCAAACGTGATGATAATGGTAAGCCAATCACCGACAAAGCTGGTAATAATATACCTATTCCTGGTAAATTCAAGTGTATTAAACATTAATTAAACAATAAACTCTCATCCAATTTGCTGGTATGTTATACTACGCTAAGCATGGGTAGGCTGTGCATATTAACTATAAGCAGGGTTGTGAGAGTTTATTTAAATAATCTAATTATGGAGCAACTATTACTAATAATATACACAACAGGTATATTCATAGGTATTATTATACTTAGAATTGATTACCTTGAGCATAAAAATGATATGTATTATACATATTATTATGAAGATCCTATTCCCTGGGCTGTGGTAGTATTCTGGCCATTCTTTTGGGGGCTATATATAATATTCCTGATAGGTAAATACCTATTTAAAGGTATATTTTACCTATTAGACAAGCCTATAATATGGTTAATTAATAAACTCAAATAGCTATGGAACCATTGGGAATATTTTTAATTTGCATAACAATCATAATTGGTATACTATTTACAGCAATACATATTGATAACGCAGGGGGAATTAAAGAATGGTCTAAACAACCAGTTGTAGTTTCATATCCATTCATAATGGTAGTTATCGTAGTTATGCAAATATTAGTAATGCAATAATGAAGCAATACACTAAGCCAACTATCAATATAATATCATTAGATAGTTTAATTAACTTACATATGTGTTCAGAGCATCCAGGAAACGGTAATTATAATGGTCATGGGAATGATGGAAATCACAATGGTCATGATAATCCTAATAATCCTTGGAATTGTCAAAGTAATACATTTGTAAATAGCCCATTTAAACAATCACCTTTTGAATAATTAAATCATGAAGAAACTAATATTTATATTACTAGCATTATTTACATTAGCTGGTTGCACTAAGCCTACATTAGAAAATAGTGTAGAAGATTCAGATAAATTCACAACAGTTGAAATGCAGAACCTACCTAAAGATACCGTAGTTGTATCTGTTGATGGTACTAAAGTCTATATATTTAACGATAACAATACTGTTGAGTATCAGGCTGAATTAATGAATGTAGATACAACGTCTATAAATTCATTCTTCTTGTTCATGACTGTAATGCTATCAATAGGATTTATACTAATATTCTTTACTTGGTTATTTACTGATTAATTAGCTTATTAAAAACTCTCTAATCTACAAGAGTTCTATTGTAAACGGAAGCTATTAAAGTATTGCTCAATAACACCCAGCAATTGCAATTAGTTTAGGAGTAGATTATATAGCGAGATAGTTTGAATAGGTAAAACGTTTAGGTGCGCACGGTAACAAGACTAAACATATGAGTTCGAGTCTCATTCTCGCTACACTAATTAACTATTGTAAAACTTCATTAAAAGTTAAAGTTATGAAAACAAAGAAAGTAAGACCTGTATTGGTTAAAAGTAAAAAACCTACTAATATATTACTTAGTGGATTTGGAACGTTATTTATAACTCCACCTATGAAACCAAAATCTTCGGATATATATCAACAATTAATCCTAATCTCATTAGAAGATGAGAAGATTGAAGTTGGAAATTTAGCTTATAGATTATCTACCAAAGTATTAAAAAATATGAGTAAAACAGCCAACTGGTTTAGTTGTGGATGGAGAAAAGTAATAGCAACCCAAGATCAACTATCTCCAGAACTAGTACAACAATTAGTTGATGAATATAATAATGGGGGTATGAAAGATTTTGAGATTGAGATGGAAAATTATTCGAGATTTGCTAAAGTTGGAATACCCCCAAGAAAAGCACTTTGTTCTTTTCCAAATGAATTTAGACCAAAATTAACTAACGGCTTTGTTACTGTTGTAGATAAAGAAAAATCTACTAGAAAACAAGCAATGAAGTGGTGGAATAAACAAGATGAAGATTATAAAATAGATTTATGCATACATTATAATGATATCTGTAAACTTCATGGAAGGATACCATCATCTCTTACAGGAAGAGAAGTTGAAATTATTTGGAGACAATACCACAAAGATTTTGTTGATAAAGCTATGGGAAATAATAAAGAATTAGTTGATTTTGAGATGTTAACAGCTAGTATTCGTACGGCATTAAGAGGGGATATTATATCTGAATATCAAAGAAATAATTTTAATTTATTCTTTAAAAAACTTTCAAAATCTGGTAGTTTCGCACACAAAGCTCACAAAGAACTACAACGATTAAATAAGTAGCTTAAGACTATATTTAATACAATGATTGACAACACATCAAAAATCTTGCTGACTGTTAGCAGAGGCAAGTCACTTACTAAGGTAGGTGCTTACAAAGAAGCAGACGTAACTGTTAAGAATCCATTTACTACTAAAAGTGGTAGATGGAGACAGCTGAATTCAAGTCATTTTCGTTCAGAAGATGGGGAAGAAGTAATTATTCACAAACCAATACAAACAATTCATCAACCGGAGTACAAAGAATCAACCCAAGTAGTTAATCTTGGTTATCACTTCATTCAAAATGCATTGACAAGACCAAGTAGACCCAGAAAAGGGTTCTATCATTGGATTAAAACTCCTATTGGTAAACTATTCCAAGATTGGAAGCACAAGTCTGATGAGCAGAAACTCCAAGTACATTTGGAAGAATTAGCACAAAGTCTTGGTGGGACTGTTAAATCTTGGGAATTATTGTAATAATAATATTAAACTAGTGGTGTAGAATCCTAAGTGTCAAGTCGCATGAAATAGAGCGAATGTAGGTATGCTAGTTAAAATCCTACCCACCACTAGTTTTTTAATAAATTAAACTAACCAACATAGAGTCAGGATAAAACCTGGCTCTATTTTAAACTAATTAATTATGCTATACATTATTTTACTTATATTATTAGTATTACTAGTAATAATGAGTTTATCCGCAGTAATTGTACACAGTAGTAACTACAAATACTATAGAAAGTACTATAAGTTACTACCTACATATGAGTGGTATAAATGGCCTTTCTTTCAACCTACAATTGAGTCAAAGTGTGAGTCAATAATTTATTTCAGCGATGGGTCAATTAGGTTCCCAGGAAATAATTACTTACATAATTACTTTCCAACATATATGGACCCATATTCATTATATTGGTTACTTAAATATAAGAGGTGGTTTAAAAACAATATAAATATTAACAATTTAGAATACAATTAACTATGATACAGTTTATATTTCTTGGATTACTAATAGTATTCTTCTTTGTAATGATTAGAGAAGATGTCAGAGACTGGTCAGATAGCTTCAATATTGAACCAGAAGATCTTGATGAACCTGGTTATGATCAGAAGTATAATAGCAAGCATAAGGCTAAAAGAGATGCTATTGTAGATATGTCTGAAGAAGGTATGAATACCATGTTATTAAAACATGATAACTTCTTTAAAGAAACTTATTGGTAATAGTTAAACAAATGTATATGAAGGATGATAAATTACCTGACAAATGGTGCATTAAAGTTACAGAAGAAAATATTGATACATTATCAGATTGGAGAGTATCACAAAGATATCCATGCGGAGATAGAATAACTAAAGTACATGGATATATATCAAATACAGGTATAAGTGAAAGGCTGGATAAATATACAGGAGCCTGGTTTCTGAGTGTTCCTCTAAGTCATACAGAAATAACATTTGAACAATTTAAAAAATATGTATTAGGTATGAAAGACAAGAAGATTGTTGGGTATAAGTTGAAAGATGAATTTAAAGATAATATCCCAGTTCATAAGGCTGCAATAAGTATAGAAGGATGTAATTGTTTTGGTTCAAGGTCAATACATAGTAGAACTGCTATACCTTTTGGTCAAGGGTATGATCACGAAAGATCTTTGAAAAAACTAACCGATGCCGGAGTCCTTGATCTTTGGTTTGAACCTGTCTATGAAGAAGAGAGGGAATTACCTATTATTGAAGGATACAAAGGAGAAGATTTACAAGATGGTAAGGTAGCCTATGGCTGTAAAGTCATATTTGTAAAAACCATTAGAGAACTACTTAAAATAGGTGTTTCTAACATCGAAATTGACGACTATTATGTTTCTAGAAAAGAATTAGAACAAATAGTAGAATATTTTGATAACAAATAATTAATATAGGGTAGAGTTCTGACCTATTAGAGCGTTCAGTAATATACTGACTGCCCTATTTAATACTGTAATTATGGAAGAAGAATTAATAAGCTTTGGTACAGCGAAGTTAGCAAAAGAAAAAGGTTGTGATATTAAAGGTAATTGTATTTATATTGGAGATAAAGACGTAGACCTTATTCAAAATTATGGAACTATTAATAAAGATTATTGGCAAGCTCCAACTCAAAGCTTACTTCAGAAGTGGTTAAGAGAAGAACATAATTTAAGAGTAGAAGTACAATCATTAATAGATAGTACATATGCTTACTCTATTTATCAAGTATTACAAAATAACAGCTATTGTAAAGAAATAATTTTTAAACAAACCGAGTCATGCATCTACAAAGAAGCTCTTGAAGTAGGTTTAAAACACGCATTAAAACTTATTTAACATGAAGGGAACCATTATAATGATGACTACAGTACAATTAATGTCTAATGAACAACAAAAAGATATTAATGCTGCTTATAATGCAGGTAAGGTAGAAGCTAAACAAACTGAATCAGGTGTAAAATATCTATTATGGAAGAATTAAAATTATTGCCTTATAAGGTAATTAATTGTAGAGTCTTTTTAAATGATAAGTATTTATATACTGAAACATTTATTAAATTTTATAATCCTAAATCTACTTATACACAAGAAGAATTAAATCAATTATCTAAATATTGTTAATTATGAAGAAAATTATTTTAGTATTGATGATTGCCTTCCTAGGTATTACCTCAATGAATGCACAAGCACAGAAAATAATTAAATATGTTGTTGAATCAAATAGTCCATTTTTTATCACATATGTAAATTCTGACGGTAATACCGAACAGAAAACAGTGTATTCTAATAAATGGAGTGTGGAATATATATCACCTAGAACTAATTTTGTTTATGTTTCAGCACAAACAGAAGAAGAAAATTCTAATATAAGTGTTAAAATATTATGTTGTGATCATGTTGTTGAAGAAGCTAACAGCAGAGGTGATTATGTTATTGCTAGTGCTAGCGGTAATATTGATGATTATCCCTATAAATGTATTTTTAAAGGAGAAGTAAAAACCTATACGTTTTCTAAAATATATAAAACACCTGACATGGATGGTGATGTCATTTGTGAAGTAAGTACTAAAGTGAATATAATAAAAAAAATTAATGATTCTTATTATAAGATAATTTATTATGATGAGAAAAATAATACTATTACAGGTTATATGTGGGTTGGTTCATTTAAATAATAACTAATCTTAATTAAAAGCAATAAGTATTATGGAAATAAGTTTAGTAGAATCAGGGATAATTGATACACTTATTCCAGATGTAGGAGATGTTGAACTATTAGAAGATATTTATGAGCAGTAATATTAGTTGGGCTAAAAACATGAGTAGTTATACTGGTAAGGAATCTGTTAAAAAGAAGTCTAAACCCGATGTAACTACTCATAAAGAAGTTATAACTAAATCTAAAGAAGAGCTATTAGCTATGATTGATGAGGTTACAACTGAATTTGAGAGGAAATATCAACAAGAACCTACAGTAGAAATAGGTAATTGTTTGGTTAATTTAAACAGTATTAAATTGGATTAAAATGGTATTTTTATTAGTAGTAGGATTCTTTATTATATTAACAGCACTAGCATTTGGAGTAGTAAGGCTGGCTATATATCTAGAATCTAAAATTGAATGGCCATATGAATTGATTACATTAATTTTAACCGTATTAGTATCAGCAACTGCAATTCAAATTGCATATTCGTTAACTAATTAAAACATATTAAATGATTATTGAGATTGATTTAGTGAAGTTGATTAGGTGGGAACTCAATATCAATGAATATTTAACGTTACTTAAAATTGAAGAGAAAGATAATTATGATATTCCCTTTACAAGTAGTAGAGAAGTAATTAATAGTTTAGTTGAAAAGAAGCTAATAGAATTCAGTGAGGACAATAGTATTGTATATCTTACAAATAAAGCTCTTAAAATAGTTGGTAAAGAGAAAGTTAACTTTAACGAGTTATTTGACTTATATCCCTATAAAACACCTACTGGTAGAATATTACGTACTAAAAATAAAGAGCAGTTAGGTAAATTGACTAGGGATTATAAGTTATTATCAGAAAAATATCTTAGAAAAGTTAAGAATATTGAATTACACAATACTATTATCCAAGCTACTAATTTAATGCTTAAAGATTATAAAAGACGTGGAGCATTAGATTATTTGAAAAAATTAGAAACATATATCAACCAGAATGGTTGGGAGCCTTATGTAGATCAAATTATTGATGATGTACCATATAGTGGTGGAGAAAATGTAGAACGATTATGATATATGATAGAGTATTACATAGTATTAAGGAGAATAAGCGTGTAAAAGAGTCTGGAGGTATAATTGCTATACCATGGTCAAAACAGTTTCCTAGGCTATCTAAAGTACTTCCTGGAGTGCGTAAAGGTCAGTACACAATTATCTCGTCAGGCACAAAAGAGTCAAAAACCCAATTGACTGACAGTTTATTTATATATCAACCACTTGACTGGTTATTAGATAATCCAAAAGTAGATATTGATTATAAAGTGTTATACTTCTCATTGGAGTTATCTAAAGATATGAAAATATTACAAGCCATTTGTTATAGGTTGTATACTAAATATAATATTCTAATTAATCCCGACCACCTTCAATCAGTGTTTGAGGGGTATACTGTAGAGGAAGAAATATTATCAATACTAGATTCAGATGAATTTAAGGAATGGATGGTATTTTTTGAATCAAAAGTAGAGATAATTGATAGTGTTAGGCATCCTTCTGGTATATCTATACGTGTAGAAGAATATGCCAAAGAAAATGGTATAAGCCACTATAAAGAAGTAGATGATTGGGAAAATCCTGGTAAAAAACGCAAAGCATTCGATTATTATGAACCAAACAATCCAGAACAAATAGTCGTACCCATAGTAGATCATGCTTCATTAATGTCGGAACGTGGTAAATCTGTATATGAATGCATTAAATCACTATCTAGTGACTATTTTATTAAATTTAAAAATAGATACGGGTATTCACCTGTTCTAGTACAACAGCAATCATCAGACAGTACTAAACAACAATTTACTAATAGAGGTGATACAGTATTAGATAAAGTTAGACCTGATAGAGAAGGACTAGCTAACTGTAAAGATACTGCACAAGACGCAACATTAATGTTAGGTATATTTAGTCCTTATAAGTATAAGGAAGAGGAATATGAAGGCTGGGATTTAACTAGAATTAGAGATTATCATAGAGAAATATCTATTATGCTTAATAGAAGTGGTAAAGCTAATGCAACTGTTCAAGCTTACTTTAATGGGGCTATAAACTTATTTAAAGAGCTTCCTAGAGAACCTATTAATGATGTATATCAATTTGTAGATAAACTTAGACAAAAAGAAGAATCTTATGGATGATAATGATAACTGTGTTATAGTTAAACGTAAAGAATATGATGAGCTAGTTAAATTAGCTAACTCTAAAAAAGGTGATAAATTACTTTTAGATTTAGACATAGATACAAGATATAAATACTTAAATGTATACGGTGAATTAGATTTATCCCGTACTTTATTTAAACAAATTAGACGCATTTTATTACGAGTCGAAGATAGGTTAGGTGAAAGAATTGCTAATATGTCTCGATCAGAACGTCGTAAGTATTTAAAACAATATAAAACTAAGTAAACTGACTAATTTATGATTAAAATTAAAAGTGACTACGCTAATCATCGAGAGTACTGGAAATCTAAAGAGTATCTTAAGAGGCTATTTGGGGCTAATGTAGACCTAAAGTCAGCTAAGGTACAGAATCTATTGGATACTATTGATAGTATTCCAGAAAGCCCTGTATATACAATTGCAGCTTATGGTAGTCTATTAAATACTAGCGACATCTTTAGAACTATGCCTACTGCTAGTGACTTCAGAATGGGCCATATCTATGGATTTACTAGGATATTTAATATGGGTAGTTTAGGTAGAGGTTGTGTACTTAATATTCAACCTGATAGTGAAGGTATGGTAATATGTAACTTTATTGACATTAGTTATGAAGATCTACCAGAATATATTCTCAGAGAAGGTTGGTACGATGTAGAAGTATTAGAGAAAAACCAATATCATGATACTTGGGAAGATGTACTAGAACCTAATCCAGTGCTTACCGTAGTAGGAGATCGACATATTATCAACCAAAGTATCGGAGTAGAGCCTCAACTTAATTATCTACATCTATGCCTTACAGGTATGAAAGAAGTAGGAGGTTGGCTAGGGGTACAGCAATTTCTAAACGAAACATTGTGTTATAGTAATAAGACTAAAGATTATATTCCAGTAAAACATTGGCTAAATAGTCTAGATTTAGAAAATTATCTAAAAGTAAATGATTATAGTTCTCGATAGTATTAACAAATAAATTATATTAATTAATGAGTGAACTTATTGGTGTTGTAGGATCAAGTGGTACAGGTAAATCAACTGCTATTCATGGTAATGAACAATTAGGTATTCAAGGATTAGATCCTAAGTCTACTGTTATTATTAATGTAGCAGGTAAACCTCTACCGTTTAAAGGATGGAAAAAGATTTATACAGAATTCAAGGGTGCAGAAGGTAATTATCTAGCTACTAACGACTCTATGACTATTATTAAGGCTATGAAGTTTATTAGTGAAAAACGGCCTGAAATTACATCTCTTGTAGTAGATGATGCTCAATATGTGATGGCCTTTGATTTCATGGCTAAAGCACTAGAAAAAGGGTTTGATAAGTTTAATGTGCTAGGTAAAAAATATTTTGATATATTTGATACTGGTAGGCAACTAAGAGATGACCTTAAAGTATTTATTCTAACTCATTCTGATGAAGTACATAAAGATTTTGAAGTAGTTCGTAAAATGAAGACCTTAGGTAAAATGATTGATGATAAAATTACCCTGGAAGGTCTATTTACTGTACTACTATATACTCATACAGAATGGGATGATAAGGAAGAAAAAGGTAGTTATCATTTTATTACAAATAGAACAGCAGATTACCCAAGTAAATCCCCTGTAGGTATGTTTGATAGTATTAAAATTCCTAATGACCTAGGATATGTAGCTGAAAAAGTTGATAAATATAATAATGGATAGTTTGTATAATAAATAATAATTAATTATCTTTGTACCCTAACCAAATTAGACATTTAGACGTTAAACAATAGTATTTTTAAAACAATTTAAAACTTATTTTATGATTAATTTGAATGACGAGAAGTTTGAGCAGAAGGAGATTAAAATTTTCAACGGTGGAGAAGCTGGTGTAGTAAAAAATTGCAATGTACGTGTAGAAAAAAAGTCTGCTGATGATGCAGAAAATGCTCCTGATTACAAGCTATTTGTAATTGATGAAACAGGTGCAGAACTAAATAAAGGTTACTTTAAAGATAACCTCAATGATATGTCAGACAAACAAGAGCAATTCTTTGTACGAGAAATGAAGCATTTGTCTAAAGTATTTAAGGTAGACGATAAAATGCCTGCTCAAGTAGCATCTTACGAAGAACTTATGGATGTTACCATGAAATTGTGTAATAAGAACCAGGCTAATGTAAAAGTTAACGTAGCTGTATGTTATGGTACAGTTGATTACCCACGTCGTTTTCTAGAGCTTGATGGGTTCTGGGGTATTCAGAATGTAGAAGATGGTGTACCACGCTTGAGTCGTAAAGCACTTACAGAACGTCCTGAACCTGATTCTGATGGTCCAGATATTACTATTGGAGGTGGATCAGAAGATTCAGGAGTAGCTGATGATTGGGCATAAATAAACAGTTAAATTTAAACTGAATCTAATAGGTGGGGAATTATCCTCACCTATTTTTTATTTGAAATAATATAATGAAAAAATAAATGAACGCTAACGTTAAGTATAAGAATAGTAGGCGATTTGAAACGCTGAACTTCGCAAATAGAAAGAGTTAATTAAAAGATAAATAGTTAATAATCAATACATAGCGCATTAATTTTATACATTGTTATGCGCTGTTTATTATTGAATTATGAAAATATACAGAAGTACAACATATGTAAACAAAACTGAGCGTGAGCATCCTTGGTATAAACTTGAAGTTATAAACCAATGGGATTGGAAAAGTAAAGCGGTGTGTTATGATCACGCAGGCGCGGTTTTAATTAGTTATTGCCTGAAGCTTAACACAAGTACAGGCAAAGACTCGTGGAAATCTGAAAACATAGAAACGCTTACAGATGAAATGAAGCAAGAACTAATTAAAATGGGCTACAAGGTTAAATAGCGCATAACGTGATTCAGGTATGGTTTGATTTTTAACGGATTAAAAGCACGAATATGAAAAACTTAAAAGAAGAATTAATAGACATACGGACTTACTTTAACGAAGGTTTGAAAGATGTAGAAATGGGTAGTGGAGAAGAACAGCCAATGCAGAAACGTACAGAAATAGCACTAAGGCAAGTTAAAAATTTAACTATACCTGATGTTGGAGAGTCGGTTTGCCGCAAATGTGGAAACAAGCTTTACCTTAAAAACGGTAAAGCTTACTGTACGTGGTGCGAAACGGATTGGTAGGCAAACTGCTCTTCCAACGTAATTGTAACGTTAATTCAATAAATTGAACTACATGAAAAGTCTTACAGATAAAGAGTTTGAAAGAAGACTTTAAGTAAATTTAGACAAGTACGTTAAAGAAAATGACAACTTTAATGAATGTAGAGAATTTGCAATTTTAAAAGCAATTGAATTATTAAATAATGATAAATCTAAACGATGAGAGATTTCAACAAAAGTTATTAGTCACAGAAGATAATATATTAAATTACATATCTGATTACGATATATTTAGACATTATTTACCAGAATTTAAATTGAATAGTGTAATTAGTTCTCCCTTTAGAAAAGATAATCACCCGTCATTTGCAGTATATATTTCAGATAGATACACTGATAGAATATTGTATAAGGATTTAAGAACTGGTGAGAAAGGTGGAGCAATTACATTTGTACAGAATAAATTAAATTTATCATATAAAGAAGCCTTAGAACAAGTTGTAATTGACTTTAATTTGTCAAATAGATTCCATTTAAGGCACAATCTATCTAAAAGTGGTCCTAGGCCACCTGTTACTCATAAAGTAGACTTAAAGCAGCTTAAAAAGACAATTGACTTAAATATTAAGAGTAGAGTGTGGAAACCTTGGGACATTGAATATTGGAATTCCTATGGAGTAAGCTTAAATACTTTAAATAAGTATAAAGTTAAACCTCTACAATATATATTTATTAATAATAAGATTTTTAAAGCTGATAAGTTAGCTTATGGTTATACAGAGTTTAAGAATAATCTAACGAGATTTAAAATATATCAACCTGAAAATGAGTATTTAAAATGGATAAACAACTTTCTTCCAAATACCCTAAGCGGGTATATCCAATTACCAGAGGAATCGGAACTACTATTCATAGCCTCCTCATTAAAAGACGGTATGTGTCTCCACGATCTAGGATACAATTTTATAGCTCCGCAGACAGAGAATTATACTTTCAAGCAAAGTCTTATTAATGAGTTAAAATCTAGGTTTAATCAAATAATAACATTTTATGATTTTGATGATGCAGGTATTAATGCTGCTAAAAAACTAGAGGAACAATTTGGATTACCTTATATCAATACAGGTAATATGTTAAAAGATATATCTGATTATTATTTAATAAACGGAAGAGATACTTGTATTAAACTAATTGAACATGAGAGAAATATATTATAAGGAAGGTGAGCATATTAGGGATAAAGAAAAATATATATTAAACTTCTTTAAATCAGGAGAAGGTATATATTACCCAAAAACATATTACAGGGATAATGATTTTATACAATGTCACGAAAAATATGCAAGAAGTTTTGATGACTTATATTGGTTATTTAAAAGTAAATTTAAAACAGCAACCAAAGGGGAACTAGCTAGGATTATTTTAAATAAAAATAAATCAGATGTAGGGGTATATTATTGTGATGGTATCTACAAAATGGTTATATCTAAAGATAAAGTTGTAGCTATGGGTTTTATAAATAATTATCTTGCAGGTAGAAGAACCCATTATATGACAGAATCCTTTGTAAAAGAAGGTCCTAACTTTGATAAGTTACTCAAATATGCATTAAGAAGTAAAAAGTTTTCACTTAGCGATATAAATTTAAATCCTATTAAAGATTATGAAAAAGATTTATTATAAAGAGGGTGTACATATTAATAACAAGAAAGAATATATCCTAACTTATCTTAATTTAAATACTCCTACTACTTATTTTATAGAAAATGATTTTATACAATGTAGGCCACATAGAGCAAGAACATTTAATGATTTATTTCTATTATTAAAATCTAAGTTCAAAACTGCTACCAAAGGTGACTTAGCTAGGATTTTATTAGATGAAGAGAATAGTAATGATATAGGGTGTGTAGCTTGTCCAGATGTGCATCAAATGACTTTTTATAATAAAGAGTTTAAATCATGGGGTCATTATACTAATAGTAATATATTTGACCGCTCTGAAATTATTATAAAGGGGCCACAATGGCGAGATTTAACTAAATGGGCTACAGCCAGTAAAAGCTTTGAATTAATAGATAAATATAAGTTAATTGATAAAGAGTCTTATATTAAAAAAGCTAAAGGTATATTCATTCAATTTTTAGAAGAAAAAGGTATCTATGATGAATATATGGGAGAGTTTAAATCAGCTAAGGGGGGTGACAGAAATGGTCTTGAAAGGTTTATGAATTATAATGCAGAGGAACCAAATGAATGGATTAACTATAGTTTAACTTGGTCTGAAACAAAATCTGGACATGACTATTGGTATAATATAAATGAAGAGTATAAAAAATATATTAAACAACACGCTTAAATAACTATAATATGTTTGTAGGAGTATACGGTACATTGAAAAAAGGTTATAGTAATCATAGGTTGCTAGAAAATTATACATTTATTGGTACAGAACTAGTAAAAGGTTTTGACTTATATGATTTAGGACCATTTCCCGGTATTAAACCAGGTGATAATCAAGTATTTATTGAAATATATGAAGTTAATGATCAAGAGGGTTTAGATAGACTAGATAGTTTAGAAGGGTATCCTTATTTATATGATAAAACAACATTGATTACTAAATGGGGTGAAGTACTATTGTATATATACAATAGAGAACTAAGAGATAATGATAAGCTAATTAAAAATGGATTTTGGTATGACACCTATTGAATTAACAGAAGATCATAAAGATAAGTTATTAGAGATGGCTACAAAGTTATTTCCTAAAAGTAAATTTTCATGGGAATACGATATGTATGGCAGGGTTTTAAAGTCAGATTTTAATAATGTATTTGCCATATATGATAAAAACAGTGAAAGTCATTTTAATATACATTGGTTTGAATTCTGCATAGTAAAACTATATCCCAATATCCAGGCAAGTAGACCAAAAACTATTGGACATTCTGAAAAGCTAATGGAAGAATATGGGTTTTTATGGGATATTTGTAATTATGACTTTACAAAAATACATCCAGTTGATTATCTTTATAAACAATTTCAAAAAATTAGACTAATATGATTGAGTTCCAAACAATAGGTTCTGACCCAGAATTTGCATTAAGAAAAGGTAATATTAATGTACCTTCTTATCAATATTTTATAGGTACTAAACATCATCCTGAAGATAAAGGGGATGGGTTTGCTATACTTAAAGATAACTTATTAGTTGAAGGTAATATACCACCTTCTAAAAACTTCGAGGAGTTTTATAGAAATATGCTATTCCTACAGAACTTAATAAACTCTGTTGTAAATGTAGATAATACATATATTTATTATCAAGATCTAGTTAAATATAATAAACGGTTCATTGTAACAGAAGATGGCCAAGAGTTTGGTTGTAGCAGTTATAACGACGCTTGGTCTAGAAAAACCAAAGCATCTCCTGATTTAGGTAAAAGTTTATTTAGACCTGTAGGTGCCCATATTCATGTAGGTTATAAAATGCTTAGAGATGATATAGATCCTATGCAAATGAATGAGTGGTTAGCCAGAGCTTTTGATTATTTTGTAAGCCTACCAGCTGATACTATTCATTTCACAAAAGAACGTAGAAATAACTATGGTGCGTATGGTTCTTATCGAGATACTGCATATGGGGTGGAATTTAGAGCATTAGGTGGTTATTTCCTACAAAGGCAATTCTTAGAATGGATTTATCAACAAACTCGCAAAACAATAAATTTTTGCACATCTATAGAAAACTGTGAAAAACTGCATTCGCTAACAGAAGCTTCATACGATAATTATGAATTCTTAGGCATTGACTTGTTAGAACAGGTTCCTGTAGATACAAATATCTCTATAGAGGAACCTATTAGAAGGAATCTAAGAGGTATTTTGGAAGAAATGGAAGAAATGGCGTTATCATACCGACCAAGAGTGGTAAGTATTTAAAATAAACTATAATTAATACAATGGCTGGAATTGATAAAACATATACTGATTCTTATGATAATTATAAGGAATTTAAAAGTTGGGCTGACAGTCAAATAGTTACATTTTTTAACGGACATAAGGAATGTATAGGAGATTGGGTATGGCAGTATAATAAACAAGACTTTGAAAATGGCGAGATACCTATTATGAATACCCCTACATGGATTGATATCTACTTGATACAAAACTGTAAAAGTGATTTCATATTAGAAAGAATGAAGGAAGTTTATAGTAGTAAAACCTTTAGTGAGTTTCAAGGATTAGAATTCCCACCTAAATTACCGGATGATTTTAAGCAGAATAGGAAGGTTATAATTAAACCTTTAAAAGATAACTCCTATTTTATACATAATAAACCTTTTGGTGGTAAAATGTCTTGGTGGCTACAAGCTAAATCTTTAGACTGGAGTTACAATGACGAAAGTAGAACTTGGACAGCTCATAGTATATATTACCCCACATATACTAATACTGCTCATATTAAAACGTTAAAAGGGGTAGTAAGGCATTTAAGAAAACAATTTTTACCAAAAGGATTAGAATTTAGATTAATTGGTAGATATGAAGGAGAAGAGTACAAAATCTTAATTAAATAAAATTAGATGATAAATATTATTCTTAGTATATTAATAGTAAATTTATTTATCCATTACATCACTAAAACCCCTTATACTGCACTTTCGTGTGGTATTTGGGGTTATTTTGGAAAGGATAATAAAAGATTTAATTGGAAGGACTTCAATATGTTAGGAGTTCTTAATGATAAAAGAGGCGGTGATGCTGCTGGTAGAATGATTGGTGGCAGTTATGAACACTATAATAGCAAGAATTGTAATACTTATACTGAGATTATTAGAGATAATTTAAATCCTGCTTATAAAGAGGAAACTGTAATGTTTGGTCATACCAGAAAAACCTCAGCATTTGCTAAAGGAACTGGTGGTATAGAATTTACTCAGCCTTACCCGGTAAGAGATATTACAGGTACTATTATAGGTATGGGTATGCATAATGGTACTTTATATAATGATAGTGACTTGAAAGAAGAGTATGGAGTGCCTGATAAGTTGGAGTATATTGATGGAGAAGAAATTATAGAACACTCTCCTAATGATTCACAAATATTATTTTGGACTCTATTGGTTAAAGAAGACTATTCTATTCTTGAAAAATACCAGGGGAGCGCTGCTTTGGCTTGGTTTGATTTTAGGGAGGATAGGTTGTATCTATTTAAAGGTAGTAGCAAATCTTATGAAAAAGCCCTAAATGAAGTAGAAGAAAGACCTTTATATCTACTGAAAGAGAGGGATAATATATGGTTTTCTTCAGAAGAAACTCCTTTATGGGTTATTACTCAGAAGCAATATCCTGAAATAAATAATTTAAGTAGTAATGAGATTCATGTATTTGAAGAAGGTAAATTAATTGATACCATTAAAATTACTAGAAAAGCTGGTCAGTATAAAAAATCTACTTATAGTAGTAATTATAATACTGGATGGGATTACTTTAAAAACAAAGCATATAATAATTATGATGCTAAAAGGAACTCCTTACCCGCAAATACTGCTACTAGTAAAGCCAATAAAATAGAGGAAGAAACTTTACCTATATTACATGAATCAATTGCTTATGCAAAGGGTAGATATTGGGATAATAAAGGTAAAAAAGCACATGGTATTTATCATTTAGACAAAACCGGTAAGATTCATGATAAACCAAGTGGGGAATTTGCTTCAGAATGGGTTAAAACTAAACCATATTACTTTATAGACGGCTGTATGATTACTGACCATATTAGCTTCCAAGAGTACATGAAGAAGTTTAAAGATACCGGTAATGATGCTAAACAAAGTTTCATTATGAAAGAACTATGTAGAGTATCGGTATACCCAGTACATAAATATGGTACTGATGGTACAATGTGTTGTTGGAACAAAGATAGAAAAGATTGGTGGTATTTTACAGGGGAAATTACCCCCCTATTTAGTAGTAAAGAGTACGAGTACATAAGAGGTAGTCTTAAAACAACCAATACTGGTACTTGGAAGTTTGCAGATCATTCTGATATATCAGAAGGGGAATGGATTACTGATTCTAAAGAAGATGAATCAGCGGAAGCATATGAACAAGCTTACCAAGAGTATGAAAAGTATAATAAATCCAATCCATTTTTAGAAAAACTACCTTTTGATGATGATTATGAGTCTCCTGAAGACCAAATGATTAAGAGAGAGGTTGTTAATGAAGTCGCAAATGCTTTGAAAAATATTCAAGATTGTATTAATGTAATACAAGTTTATGAAGGTAGTAAACCCGGTAATAAAGCTATTGCAGTATTAGAAGAAATTGAAAATAAACTTTCTGAAATAGGTGATAATGATTAAAGAAGTAATTACATACGATGGTAGCAAAGCTTTAAAGTCTAATTGTAGAAAATATGATGGTAAATATTATGAAATAGGTAGACAATGTTTTAAAATGAATAATGGACGCTACTATCGTATTGATACAAATAAGATTATTTATGATCATGATACTAAAAAACATGTATTAAAGACTGATGACTATATTAAAGGTATAGTAGGTTTCAATAAAAAAGAGCTAATATACGGTTATTTTAAACCTAATAAATTTAAGAATGCTTACATATTTAATAGAGGTCCTGTACTAAATGAAGATATTATCACCAATGACTACGTAGAGGAGTTATCTTCAGGTAAATATTACACAAAAGCATATGTTGATAAAGGTTTTTATAAAAAAAGAGTAGGTGGCAGATATAGTAGAGAGACTGATTATAGTGTTAATTATAGATTAGATGAGTTTACAAAGACTTTTAATAATCATTTTGAAGCACCTATAATTAAGAACTTTTACAAAGAATTACCTAATAATGCTACCTATGGTATAGAATATGAAACTAATGCAGGGAGAATACCAGAGAATAAATGTATGAAAACTGGTATGGTTCCTGTAAAAGATGGTAGCTTACGTAGATCTACAGGGATATCTTTTGAGTATGCAACTATAATATTGAATAAAAATAATGTACTTCATGCTGTTAAAGAGCATTGTAACTTACTGGATAGGTATTGTACTAAAAGTGTTAATGAGAGCCTACATATTCATATAGGAGGCTATGAAAGGTCTGTTGAAATGTTGGTAGCATTATATAGAACTGTATCTGTATTACAGAAAGAACTATATGAAATGTTCCCACTATTTATTAAGAAGACAAGCATATTTAAAAGAAGCCAAAAGAACTATTGTAAGCCTTTACCTAAAAATAGAATTACATATAAAGATTTTAAACATGATTTAAGTTATATAATTAGATACTTATCTGATGGTAATTTACATTATGAAGATTTTAGCTTAGGAATGGCTAACCCAGTAGATCCAGACGGGTATCATAAGTGGAATAGTAGGTCTAGATACTCTATATGTAATCTAAATCACTTTGCATTTAAAGGTACTGGTACTATTGAGTTTAGAATACATACTAATACTTTCAATAAAGATAAAATAGCAGCATGGTTGTTTATTATTACATCTATAGTTGAGTATGCTAATAAAATTAAAAATGAGCCTTATTTTAACACTAAAATTGACCTTAGTAGTATTATTACCCAATGTTATCAAAATAAGGTCTTAAAAGGCTATTTAAAGGCATATATTCAGTATCGTAAAGATCTTATGAAATATAACCAAAATGTTCATAAAGATTTTATCGGTGTATTAGATGTAATGAATGATAATCTAAATAATTTTAAATTTCCTATAAAAGAATTGGTATGAATGGTACATGAAGAATTTGCAAAGAAATTAGTAGGTAGTTGGTATAGGTTGTTAAGACCTATACTACTATCTGACTACTTTTATAAGTTACTGAAAACATTAGATAATGAATATTTGAGTAAAGAAATATATCCAGATAAGAAAAATGTATTTAAAGCATTTCAATTAACTAATTATGAAGATTTAAAAGTATTTATTATTGGACAAGACCCCTACCCAAACAATAGGGCTACAGGGCTAGCTTTTTCTAATAGTTTGGAATCAAATGGCCTTAGCCCATCTCTTAGAAAGATTAAGGAAAGGGTTGAACTTGGTTTTAATCAAACAAATCCCCTAGATAAAGATTTAACATTATGGGCTAAACAGGGTATATTTTTATATAATACTATATTAACGGTAGAAAAAGGTAAACCTGGTAGTCACTATAAACTATGGAGAGAATTTACTAAACAATTATTAATAAGATTATCAGAATATAATTCAGGTATAATATATTGTTTGTGGGGTAAACATGCTCAAAGCTATAAGCAATACATTAATACTAATTCTAATTATATATTAGAAGCAGAACATCCATCATTTGCTGCTAGACAAGGTAGAATATGGAATTTTAATTTTAAAGAATTAGATCAGTTAATAAAAGATAATTATGATACTAATATAAATTGGTTATGATTGATTTAGAAATTGAAAAGATTAAAGGTTTTTATAATACTGAATATAAATTTACAGATATTGCCACCGATAGTGTTAGTGATATTGGAAATTGTGTAAATTTTGTAGTACACGAAGATCCCAATGGTAATTGCCAAACTTTCGGGATAGCATATGCAGATGAGTTTACTGCTTACGGTAAAAAAGATATGAAAGACATCTTAAAAGCTGTTTGTAGGAAAGTTAATAAACATCAAATGCTACTAGATATTACAGAATATGATTCATATGCTATTCTAAAAAATCTCAAACCCTTTTCTAAGAAACAAAATATTAAGCGTTATATAAGTACTAATGGTAGTAAAATGATGCTTGTACTTGTAGTTCTCGATAGAAATAAAATATTTAAATAATTTTGTAACTAATTAATTATGACTAGATTAAGAATTCTTCCATACGCAATGAATAGTTTATCTTCAAAAGCTATTTCTAAACATTTTAATACTAAACGTGTCTACCCTAACCGTAATTATAGGCCTAAAGATGGGGATGTAGTTCTTAATTGGGGGTTTAGAGGAGTCGCACCTGTGTTAGAAAATAGTAGCAGTAATTTCACTCTACTAAATAAGCCTATTGCTGTTGATAGAGCTTCTGATAAAATTGCTACTCTTAGATTACTTAAACAAAATAATGTAGCTCATGTTAAATTCTTTTTAAATAAAGACGACGCTATTAAGTCTTGTGGAGAGGGTAATATTATTTATTGCAGAACTATTACCAGGGGTAGAGAAGGAAAAGGTATTATTCTTGCTAAAACACCTGATGAGATAGTAGATGCTAGGTTATATACCGAATATTTTAAAAATGATAAGGAGTATCGTATTCACGTATTTAATGGTAAAGTAATTGATGAAGTTCAAAAGAAATCTATGTCTAGTGAGAGAATGGCACAGAAAGGCATAACTAGGACCGAGGATTCTGACTATATTCGCAATTTAAAGAAGGCGTGGTCGTTTTGTAGACAAGGTGTAGAAGCGGAAGATATTGTTAAAGAAACAGCTATTAAAGCCGTAGATGCTCTTGGATTAGATTTTGGCGCAGTAGACATTGCTTATAATTCTGAAACTAACGAGTGTAAAGTACTGGAAATCAATACCGCACCGGGACAAAAGAGACCTTCGTCAACCCATTACTCTTATATAAAAGCGATTAGTGGATTTATGGGTATACCATATACTGCAAAAGACTATAAAGACAGGTACGGTTTAGATGTAATTGAATTAAACAATAGAGATGACAAATAAATTTAAGAGTCAAGTAGAAGAATATTTTAGCTATTATTTAGAAGAGCTACAAGAAACTGGTTATATTAGGGAATGGTCATATGAAAGTGATACATTTGATTTAAGTGAATCAGTATCTGAGCCTTACTTACAACAAGGTAAATATAAGGTATTAGAAAAGGCCGAGCACTTACTTCATAAAGCTAGTATAACTGCTGATTTTACTGTAGTTTGGACAGATAAGGCTAAAAATATCTTCTACTTGGATAGAGGGGAGCCTATTGATTGTAATGCAAAAGATATACCATTTAGAATTAACAATATGGGAGCGCCGACTTCTTATATTGAAGTTAAAGGCTCGCATGAAGCTAATACTAGCAGTAGTATATCGTTTCCTTACAAGCAAAAGTGGCTGTATGATAAAGATGATATTTATATTCAAAAAATTAAGCCATTCGCACCTAAAACTAAGTCAGGTATATTATTTCAATCAACATTTACTCCTAAGAAAGTGATTGACATTGAGAGATATGCTAGAGATTGTAAATATGGTAGAAAAGGTGATTCTAAATTGAAATATAATTATAAGACATTAAATCAATTTTTATATGAATAAATTAGATGAAATAAAAGAAATTATTGGTGATGGTCTTGAATTTGGACAGGCTGATAAAAAAACAAGTGAAAAAGTCAATAATTTTATTGACTGTGTAGAATCATCATATTGTCTAATTCAATGGCCAGATGTACAAGATTATATGGAAGAAGAATGGTTTGATGAAGAAGCTGTGTTGACTGATGATTCTGGTTATTTCGTACCTTTTAAAAGAGTTTTTAAATAAAGTCTAAATAAATGCAATATACTAAATTAGATATTATTAAACACGCTAAGAAATATATTCGTGATGTAGAGGTTAAAAATGCTTTTGTCCAAGTAGTCCATAATGATAGAAATCAAGGTCATAGTGCTAGGATTATATCAGAAGGACTTTGTGAAAGGCATCCACGTAGTAAAAGATTTGCTGAATTAGATACAATGGTAATGGAATATTATAATTTTGGATAATATGGACTTAGAAAAATATTTAGAGGACAATATGCCCAGTGAAGATGAATTCGACGAAAATGGATTTCATAAAGAAACTGGTGACCATTTTAGAGATTATGAAGATTATTCAATTATGACAAGAAACAGAAATAATGATTAATATATGGTAAAATTTAAAGATTTTTGTGAGAATATTACTGAAGAAGAGTATAGGGCTATAGAGAGGCCCTCTTACTCTTTCTTTAAAGATCTGGATGATAAGGGGCCTTCTATAATTAGAGATGGTACTGAGTTTAAAATAAGTAGAGGATTAACTCTAGGTAGTATTGTAGATAATCTAATTACGCAACCTGGATACGATCCATTGGAAGAGTATAAGCTTACTAATATTGCACCTGATTTGTCTGGTAATACCCACCATAGTAAGTTACTTAAAGATGTATATGATGCTCAGATTAAAGACCCAGATGAAGATTATCTAAAAGATGCGTGTAAGAGGTTAGGGTTTAAGAAGAACCCGTCATTAACTGACAGCAAGTTTGAAGCTCAATTGAATATGATTAAAGGTATGCTTAATGGTAAGAAGTATCTTAATCAGAGAGAATATGAGCTTGCTATGCAGATGGCTGAAACTCTTAAATCACATGAATATACTAAAGATATATTTAATGATGGATTTGACTTAGAAGCCGTTAATCAAGCTATAATTTTATTTACTCTTAAAGGACTTCCAGTCAAAGGAATGCTCGATCGTGTATTAGTAGACCATGATAAAAAGATTATATATCCATATGATCTAAAAACTGGTGCATTTTATGACTTTATGCAAAACTTCTGGAAATATAAGTATTATTTACAAGGAGGTATGTACACTGCTGCTATATATTATATTATAGAGAACCACCTAGAGTTTTCCGGTTATACAGTAGAACCCTTTAGATTTGTATATATTTCTAGAGAAAGACCAGACCTACCATTAGTGTATGAAATGCCTAAGAAATTTATTGAATATGGTCTTACTGGTTGGACTACTATTGGTGGTAGGAAATATAAAGGAATACTTGAACTAGTTGATGATTATAAGTGGTATTTAGAAAATGATGAATATGATTTGACTAAAGAAATTGTAGAGAATAATGGTTTAATTAGAATTAAAGAACCTATTGTATGAAAGTAATTAAAAATAATATTGGTAATGAAGTTAAAATATTTGCAGAAACTTTTGAATATGAAGCTTATGATCAAATCAAAAAGCTGGCTAACTTTGAACCATATCAAAACTCTAAGATCAGGATAATGCCTGATGCCCATGCTGGTAAAGGATGTACAGTAGGTACTACCATGACAATTACAGATAAAGTTACACCTAATTTAGTAGGTGTGGATATTGGATGTGGAATGCTTACAGTTAAATTAAAAGATAATAGTGTAGATTTTGAAAAACTAGATGAAGTTATAAATACTAAAGTGCCTAGTGGTTTTTCTGTGCACCAATCTAGCAAAGGCCATTTTAATTTTGACAATCTTAGATGTAAAGAACATGTAGATTTAGGTAGGGCAATGTTATCTATCGGTTCATTAGGCGGTGGTAATCACTTTATAGAACTGAGTCAATCAAAAAATGATGGCAGCCTTTATCTAATTATTCACACTGGTAGCAGGAAGCTAGGTGGAGATACATGTAAATATTATCAAAACAAAGCCTTTAAGAATGTCAATGAGATGAAGGAAGTTAAAAATAATCTTATTAATAAATTGAAGTCTGAAGGCCGTGAAAAATATATAGACTCAGAGATTAAAAAACTCAAGAAGCCTAGCGCAGATAAAGAATTGGCATTCTTAGAAGATAGTGATTTTAAGGACTACATGAATGATATGAGAATTGTACAAGAATTTGCGATGATAAACAGAAAGGCTATTGCTGATATAATTATTAACGAATATGGGCTTGAAGAATTGAATAGGTTTGAAACAATCCACAATTATATTGACTTTAATCGTATGATTTTACGTAAAGGAGCTGTATCTGCTGAATTGGGAGAAACACTATTAATACCAATTAACATGAGAGACGGTTCACTCCTTTGTAAGGGGAAAGGAAATGAGGATTGGAATTACTCAGCTCCTCATGGTGCAGGTAGGCTGATGAGCAGAAGTAAAGCTAAAGATAATATTGATCTAAATGAATTCACAGAATTAATGAAAGGTATTTATAGTTCTTCTGTAGGACAATCTACTTTAGATGAAGCCCCTCAGGCGTATAAATCAATTGAAGAAATCATACCTGCAATCAAAGATACTGTTGATATAATTGATATACTAAAGCCAGTGTATAATTTTAAAGCTCATTAATATTTAATTGTGAAGTTGGAAGAGGCGTATGAATAAATCAAAGAGTTATATTTTACCACTAGTTCTATATGATTATCAAGAAAATGTGCAAAAACTTCTGGATAATATAGAAAATACATTTATAAGGTACAAGGAAAAAGACTATGTATTGGTATTAACTTTATTTAAAGATAATTTAACACTAGAGTTTTTTGATTACTATAAAAACTTACCTATCTTTGCCGACTTTTCCGAAACAGATACTAAATATATCTTAGTATTAAGTGTACCAGAAGAGTCTCTAGAAGATTACGATAAGTTTATTGCTGGTAAATACAGTAAGATTAGTGAATCAAGTAAGGAAAAGATTATTAAGTTTACTTACAAATATTACCCATTACAACTATATGATACTATAAGTAAGGTAGTATATAGAGATCCACAATTAATTAAGGAATGGATAGAATATCTTAATCTTACAGAATTCCCAGAAGATGTAGAACTAAGTAGTAAAATTGACTTAATTAAAGAAACTTATGGCTAGAACTCCTAAAGGTCCAATTCTAAAGTATAACGAAAGCCTCAGCCCTGATCAGCATGAGGCTAAGAAAGTCATTAAAACCAGTGATATCAGCTGTTTAAAAGGTAAAGCTGGGTCAGGTAAAACTAGAATAGCTGTAACCTATGCTCTGGAGCAATATGCTCTGGGGCGTAAGAATGGTGGTATTGATAAAATAATTATAACTAGGCCAACTGCTTTTAAAAAAGAGCATAACGTAGGCTTTTTGCCTGGCGATATAGCAGAAAAATACGATCCGTGGGTTCGGCCTATATCAGAAATAATTATTGATATAGAAGGTGCTGAAAATTATGAAAAACTTATCAAAGAACGTGATTTAGAGATCGTACCTCTAATGTTTGTACAAGGAAGAACATTTAGTAATTCAATTGTAATTATTGATGAAGCCCAAAATCTTACTAGAGATGATACTAGGGCATTATTTACTAGACTTGGTAAGAACTCTCAAATGATATTCTGTGGGGATACAAATCAATGTATAATTGATAGGAGAGACTCTGGTTTCGAGAGATTATGTGAAACATCTAAACTTATAAATGATATAAATATTTATGAGTTGACTACTAATTGGAGGCACCCTATTATTGAAGAATTACTAAATGAGTATTAATATTAATTAAACTAAATTTTATACATGAATAGTAATATGGATAGAAGTAGAGAGATTTTAAGTGAGATTACTATTTTTAACAAGTATGCAAGATATTTGCCTAATGAGGAGCGTAGGGAAACATGGTCTGAAATTGTAGATAGAAATATGTCAATGCATTTATCTAAGTTTCCTGAATTAGAAGATGATATTAAATGGGCATATCAATTTGTATATGATAAAAAAATACTTCCATCAATGAGGAGTATGCAATTTGCTGGACAAGCTTCAGAAATTAACCCCGCTAGGTTATATAATTGTAGTTTTATGGCAATTAATGACTATAGAGCTTTTCAGGAAACTATGTTTCTATTATTAAGTGGGAGTGGGGTAGGATATTCTGTACAAGACCATCACGTAGAGCAATTACCTGATATACGTAAGCCTAATCCTAATAGGGTCAGGAGATATGTAATAGGCGATAGTATAGTAGGTTGGGCTGACTCTATTAAAGTATTAATGAAATCTTACTTTGGCAAAATAAGTTCTACTATACAATTTGATTTCAGTGATATTAGACCTAAAGGGAGTCTACTTATTACTAGTGGAGGTAAAGCGCCTGGTCCTCAGCCATTAAAGGAATGTCTAATTAAGGTTAGGGGAGTACTAGATTCAAAAGAAGAAGGTACTAAACTAACTCCACTGGAAGTACATGATATAATGTGTCATATTGCAGATGCAGTATTGTCGGGTGGAATAAGGCGTGCAGCGCTAATCGCATTGTTCTCAATAGACAATAGGGAGATGCTTTCATGTAAAACTGGCAATTGGTGGGAGCTTAATCCCCAGAGAGGTAGAGCTAATAATAGTGCGGTAGTTGTTAGATCTAGAGTTACTAAAGATGACTTTTATAAGTTATGGGATTATATTAAAAACTCTGGTAGTGGAGAGCCGGGTATATCGTGGACTAATAACCCTGAATATGGATTCAATCCGTGTCATGAAATTAGTTTACAATCAGAACAAATGTGTAATTTGACCGAGGTCAACGTTTCTAATATAGAATCACAGAAAGATCTTAATGACAGAGTCAAAGCAGCAACTATTATTGGTACATTACAAGCAAGCTATACAGATTTTCATTACTTGAGGGACAGTTGGCGCAAGAATTGCGAAAAAGACGCATTATTAGGTGTTTCTATGACAGGTATTGCATCAATGAATGTATTTGATTATAATATTTCAGAAGCAGCTGATTTGGCCGTTAAAATCAATAAAGAGTTTGCTAACAAGATAGGTATTAAACCAGCTGCTAGAGTAACAACTGTTAAGCCAGCGGGTACAACAAGTCTAGTATTAGGAACATCATCTGGTATACATGCTTGGCATGATAAGTATTACTGGCGTAGAATGAGAATTAATAAAAATGAAGCTATTTATACTTATCTTAGTATATATCACCCTGAATTATTAGAAGATGATTATTTTAATCCAGATACTACAGCTGTTATATCTGTACCTCAAAAAGCACCAGAGGGCTCTGTAACTAGAGAAGAATCTGCCTTAGATTTACTAAATAGAGTTCATTCTATTACAGATAAATGGGTTAAACCCGGTTTTAATACTGGTTACAATCAGCATAATGTAAGTTGTACAGTTTCTATACGAGATAATGAATGGGACGAAGTAGCTAATTGGATGTGGATTAATAGGGATTTGTATAGTGGGATATCTGTATTACCTCATTCAGATCATAGCTATAAACAAGCACCCTTTGAATCATGTACAGAAGAGGAATATAATAATGCTATTGAGAGTTTAAATAATATTGATTTAAGTAAAGTAGTAGAAACTTATGACAATACAGATTTGCAAGGGGAACTAGCTTGTTCTGGAGGTAATTGCGAAATATCTTAATATATGGAAGAAAATTTATTACTAGAAGCTATTAATACACCTTATACAGAGTGGCAAACAATTACAGATTTAATTGATAAGACAAATGATTATGTATTAAAAGAACGATTAAGACGTATTATGATTGAAAAGCATCATACAGAAGAATATTATACTGGTAACTTATAAAACTAATTTATGTTATATTGTATAGAAGTAGATAGAAGTGGATTGCCCGAAGAAAATATGGTACTTCACTATGATTTTGATAAAGAACCTACTAGAGAGGAAATTATAGAGAGGGTTATAGCAGAGGATTGTGGCTATGATGACCATTACTGTAAAGTAGATTATTATAGGGTTAACTAAAACTAATTTATGCTAAATATTAAGATTAAACCAACACATACTAATTTTATACCCCCAACTAAAGGTAGCGAATATGCTGCCTGTTGGGATGTATATGCTGCTGATATTAAACGAATAGATTTTGGTAAGTATGAAGTAGATCTAGGGTTTGCTACTGAAATTCCAGAAGGATATAAAGGTGTTATTGTACCTAGAAGTAGTATTACTAAGACAGAACTTATTATGCAAAATAGTCCTGCTCAAATTGATTCTGATTATAGAGGTAATTGGAAAATTAAATTTCTATATATGATTGATGTAGGAGATAATGACTTCCCATATCAAGTGGGAGACAGAGTAGCCCAGATTTATTTTGAAAAAGTTGAACCATTTAATTGGGATCTTGTTAATATACTATCAGATACTAATAGAGGTTCTGGAGGATTTGGTAGTACAGGTAAATAATTAATTTAATATGATTCACGTATATGACATAGAAACACTTCCCAACATATTCTGTTTAGTAGCCAAAGATATTAATACTAAACAGATACATACATTTGAAATAAGTTATAGATTAAACCAGGTTGATAGGTTGATTAAATACCTATCATCCCCTGGTTTAAAACATATAGGTTATAATAATCTTGCATTTGATTATCCTGTAATACATTGGTTACTTAATAACTATTATAAATATAAAAATACTGATGAACTTATATTAGCAATACATAACTATGCCAATTATATAATTAGTTTAGAGTATTCAACTGTACGAGATAGAGATGTAAAAATACCACAATTAGATTTATATAAAATATGGCATTTTGATAATAAGGCTAAAGCAACATCTCTCAAAGCACTTGAAATTGCTATGCGAATGGAAACTGTACAAGATTTACCATTTGGTAATAAAGAAGAAGTACCGTTAGAATATTTTAATGATGTTATTAATTACTGTATAAATGATGTGGATGCTACACATAAATTTTATCTAGAGTCTAAAAATGAGATTATATTACGTCAAGATTTATCAAAAGAACACGATCTCGATTTAATAAATGCTAACGATCCTAAAATAGGTGAACAAATATTTCTTAGCAAATTAGCTACTGAAATGAATATAAATAAGTGGGATCTTAAAAAAATGCGTACTTATGTAGATAAACTAGAGTTTAACAAGTATATACTGGATATTATTAAGTTTCAAACTCCAGAACTAAATACTTTATTAAATAAAATTAAATCATTTACTACTACAGATACTAAAGGTAGTTTTCATTATTCAGCTAAATTAGGTGATTTTACAATAGACTATGGTCAAGGCGGACTGCATGGTTGTATTGAACCTGGAGTATATGAATCTGATGAAAATAAAGTAATTTTAGATCTTGATGTAGCTAGTTTTTATCCAAATCTTGCAATTGTAAATAATATTAGACCTAGACATTTAGGAGAAGCATTTAGTAATATATATAAAGATATGTATTTTAAACGTAAATCTATACCTAAATCTGATTCTAGGAACTATGGATTAAAGATAGCATTAAACGGTTCATTTGGTTAAGATAAAGTTTATAATAGATTAAATTAAAGTCGCATTTACTTGCGTTTTACATTATTATTTATTATATTTGTATTAAAATTTTAATATGAATATTGATAGTAATAGTGTGGTAAATTTAAAGAAGATTGGTATTTATAAAATAACCAATTTAGTTACTGGTATGTTCTACATAGGAAGTACTAGACAATCTTTTATTGTAAGATTTAGACATCATCATTCGATGCTTAAAAATAATAAGCATGATAATATTCACCTCCAGAGAAGTTGGAATAAACACGGTGAAGATAATATGGTGTTTGAAATACTTGAAGTAATAGAAGATAAGTCAAAAGTTTTAGACAGAGAACAATATTATATTGATAAATATAGTATTGAAAATTTGTACAATATTAATCCTTTAGCTAAAGAAATACCTAAAGTATCTAAAGAAGTTATAATTAGACGTACAGAAGCTATAAAGAGATTCTGGAAAGATAATGGTACGGAAAAGCTAAAAGGAAAAATACCTTGGAATAAAGGTAAGAAGTATAAATCAACAGATCATTTAAAAGTTCCTAAAAAGAGGAAAGGGGATAGATCTAAAGACAATGCAACTAAAAGGTCTGCTCTTCCCGAAGTTGACGTATATGATATTAATATGAATTTTTTAGGTCGATGGAATTCAGCTAAAGACTTAGAGGACTGGTCTAAAACTAATGAAAATAATTTACCAATTATTGCTCGTAAAGGGTCTTTAAAAGGTTGTTCAGAAAAACAGTTATTATCTCAATGGATTATAAAAAGTAATAACTCTGGAAAACCTTATAAAAATCTCTATTTTAAACTTATAGCCCCTCCTAGTAGCAATATTAGAGAGGAATCGGATAAATTGCTGGAAAACCCTGAAGAGGACAATCAGCAGCCAAGCTAGCCCTTAAAAAAGCTAGAAGGTTCAACGACTAGATATTGAAACTAAATAAGTTATATTAGTAAATAAGTAAACTAATATGTAAAAGTGGGATGTGGGATTAGAATTGTCCATCATCTAAGGAAAATGATGTGTTATACCACTTTCCTTGTTTAGAATATAATATATCCACGAACATCCGACATCCTAATGGGATGATGATATAGTCTGAGCTACACATATAACTTAAAAACGAAAGTGTAGAAATGGTAATTAAAAAAGCCATATTAACAAACTGAAAATGAATGATGAAAATAGTTTCTTGTATGACCCTGAATCATTACTTAGAATTACACTAAATGGACAGTTATCATTATCAATGTTATTGGAAACCATATATCTTACAGTACCTGTAATATTTTTACAAGGTAACACTGATGGATTTACATTACAATGTAATAGATCGGATGTTGATGTAATTCAAAAACTTACTAAAGAATGGGAGGAATATACTCATTTAGAAATGGAGTTTGCTGAATATAGTAAAATGGTTATTAGAGATGTAAATAATTATTTAGCAGTATACGATAATGGTAAGATTAAATACAAAGGTGCATTTGAAATAGATAGAGCATGGCATAAAAATCATTCAATGCGAATTGTACCATTAGCATTATCTGAATATTATATTAATAATAAACCTATTGTAAATACTATATCTAATCATTTGTCAGGTAAAAACTACACTACTAATAATCCAGATAAACCAATTAAAAACTATGGTATATTAGACTTCTGTAAAAGAGGTAGAGCTACTGGTAAAAACAAATTAGTAGCAAGAAAGAATAATGTAGATAAACCATTACAGAAGAATAATAGATATTATATTGCTAAAGATGGTATTGATTTAATTAAAGTAATGCCAGCATTAAAAAATTCAGATGGTACATACAAGGCTGATAGATTAGAAAAATATCGTAAGCAAAATCCTAATCAGCTAGATATGTTTCACTTTATAGAAGATGTACTAGTTGAAAAAGATCGTGAAACAAATTTAGAAGTTGGATACAAGTGTGAATTACTTAATATAATTAAAGATATAGACTATCATAGTAATAATATTAATAAAGATTATTATATTAGAGAATGTTATAAAATAATTGATGTAATAAACAATGGACATTAAAACTATAGGTAAGATATATAGATTAGTAAGAGAGTATGAGGATATACCCCAAAATAATGTAAAAGAGCTTGATTTAAGGCATAAATCAGAGAAAGAGCAGTTACTGTTCAGTAGAGGCTATAAAGATGGTTATTTGGCCTGTATTAATAAATTAAAAGATATTATTGATGGTAAATTATAAGATATTGGAATCAGAATATGTTCCAGGTAGAAGGTTTATAGGTTATACTCCTAAAGATGTATTAGATATTAAGAGTGTAATGAGAATGAGTGATGGTAAAATATTTAGTTTAGGAGATAAAATAGTACTAGATAAATATATGATGGGTCGAAAATATATTACCATTGATGAAATATACTGGAATGAACACGACCAACTATCTTTTAGCACAAATATAGGGCCTGCACCTAAGCATTTTAATTTCGGGTTATCAGACATTAATTGTAGAGACTATAAAGAACCCTATAATGACTTTAAAAGCATATACAACAGCTTGTTACGTATGCAAGAAGCTAAAGATAAAGCTTATGGTAATAGTGCATTAAAGCCGTTAGATATATTTGCTAAGCATCATAATTATGGTGCTAGGTTGGATGAAAAGTTAGCAAGGGTGCAGAACTCAACCGAGTTACGTAAAAATGATGTAGCAGATTTAATAGGGGGGTTAGTATTAATTTGTAAAGATAAAGGTTGGACTAATTTTGATGATTTAATTGATTAGATATGGCAGGTAGAGAAAAAATTAAATGTTATCAATACGATAGCAATGGAAAATATTTAGGTAAATATAATTCTGTTTCAGAGTTGAGAAGAAAATATTTTAATAAACACAAAGGAAAAACACCTTTATTTATTAGTAAAAATTACCATGTATTACCAGATAATACAGTTGCAACCTTAGAAAGATTGGGTAGAGACGAGGTAAAAAGAATATTTAAAATACATCATAATCCACTATTGAAAAAGTATAATACAAAATACAATGCTACGCCTATAGAAATATATGATATATTAGGTAATAAAATAGCTGAATTTAAAAATAAAAGTTGTGCAGAAGAGTTACTAAAGTTTAGTAAATCTCAAATATATGGATATTTACAGAAAGCAGGAAATAATTTTCCAAATAATGATCTAGGTATAAGTATTAAATATAAGAAATAATTAATTAAGTATGCTTACAGATTCAGAACGAGATGAAATTACTGATAAACTAAGGGAAGTGCTTAATGATACATTGAGCTTTTATCCCTTCAAATTACGTCGAAAAGAACTTGAATGGAAACAAGTATTGGATGAAAATAAAAAGGTCTTAAATGAGCCTAAAATGCATGTTATTTCTGAAATGGATACTAGTCATCTACATAATATTCTTTTAGATACAGATTATGATAATAATAATAACTACGATCTAATATTAAGAACTATTTGGGAAGAATACCATTATCGTAAAAACAATCATTTAGATTAATTAATGTTAAATTATACTAGTATTTAGTTAAAAATATATAAATTATGTTAGAATTACTATTAATTATTTGGTTATCAATAGGATTTATTGTAAGTTTGTCGACTTTTTTCATAACATTATATGAAACAGACTACTTGGTAGTAACAATGGAAGATGTATTTGCACTACTAGTACATATTACTAGTGGACCATTGTATATACTATATATGTTAATTGAAAAATATATAAGCATGGACGATATTGAACTATATGTTCATCATCGACGACGATAATAACTTAAATTATATTATATGAGAAAGCTGATTACACTACTTATTTTATTAGTAACTTTTACAGCAACAACTAGTACTTCTACTAGATTAATTGAATTTACACAGGCAGATGATGAAAGATCTCTTGAAAGATTCAAATATAGGATTGAATTAGCAGAGATGAAGAAGATGTATGCAAAAGGATTAGAGGAGTTTCTAGACCATCTAGCTAAAAGAGAATCTTCCAATAACCCTACTATTGTAAATACTTATGGTTATATTGGAAAGTATCAGTTTGGAAGAGCAGCGCTAAAAGAAGTAGGTTGTGATTCAGTTACTGTGACTAAATTTATTAAAGACCCTAGTGTATTTCCTGAAGAAGTACAGGATGAAGCAGTTATTAAGTTAATGAAAATTAACAGAGAACGTATTGGTAAGTTAGTAGATACTTATAAAGGTAAAACTATTAATGGTGTAGAAATTACAGAAGCTGGACTATTAGCTGCTGCACATTTGGCAGGTGCTGGTGGCGTTAAAAGATTTCTAAAATCTAATGGTAAATATAATCCTGCTGATGGGTATGGTACTAAACTTACTAATTATTTAAAAGATTTTCAACATCATAAAATAAATTTAAAGTATGTTTAAAAGATTGAATAAGTGGTATAAGAAAAATACTGGTTACATTATAGGTACTGCTGGTATACTAGCAGGATTATGGTTTATAATCCTACCAGAAACAGTTCCAAATTGGATAATTATTATGTGGGGTATTTATTTTATAGCTAATGGTTTAATTAGTTTGGCTGATAATTACCTAGATATGAATATTGAAATAGATCCGTTTGATTAGTTAATATAATGTAAGTATTAGGGGAGTTATTAAAGTAGCTCCCCTTTATTTTTAAAAAACAAGTATGAGTTTTGAAGATATACAACCATTTAAAATAGATGATTATTTTCCAAATGGATTTCCTAGCTGGTATGAAACTTTTTATGAAGTAGTAGATACTATAACCTATATAATGGAGAATAATGATTTTATACATCCTCTATATAAGGAGTGTAATAAGAGATATAATAGTCAAGGTAGATGTGGTTTATATGAACTAGCTAAAGGACTTACTGATAAATTTGAGTTAAAGAATAAAGATAGGTCGTGGGATGGTGAGTTTTTTGAAGAAATTGATAAATTTTTAGAGAAGGAGTTATATGAAGAAGATTAGTGCAGAAATAGTAGCAGATAGTATTGATCCAAGAGGCAATCGAATAACCTCATTTCTGCTAACTTATCCCAGATTTATTCATGGTGAAATAATGACACACCGGATGTTTAGTCGTAATTCAGCTAGTAGTAGAGCTATTCCATTTAATAAGATGGTCAAAATGGTAGAAGAAGACCCTTTCATTCCTATTGCTTGGCAAAAAGATCATAAAGGAATGCAAGGTAGCAAATATATTACTGATTTTAATGAGTTAGCTGATATTACAAAACAATGGCTACATGCATCAAGACAAGCGATACTAATGGCTAATGTTCTTCATTCTGATAATGTAACTAAACAATTATGTAATAGACTTCTTGAACCTTTTATGTGGCACACTGTATTAGTTACAGCTACTGAATATGATAATTTCTTTGAATTGAGGTGTCCTAAATATATAGTTAATTGGTATACTTCTCAAAAGAATAGAACTGAAATATTTCATAGTAGAAAAGAAGTCATTAATTATGTAGAAGAAAATAATTTGAAAAATGGCTGGGAAGACTGTAGAGACTGGAACGACATTCAGTGGTTACAAATTAATAATTCTCAAGCAGAAATACATATTCAAGTATTAGCTGAAAGTATGTGGGATGCTATGAATGAATCTGTCCCTAAAGAACTTAAACCAGGGGAGTGGCACATTCCTTTTGGAGATAATATTACTGCGGAGGATTGTTTTAAGTCTCAACCGTACAGTAATAAATCTGATAACGGATTTGACTATTATAATGAAGTAGCAGTTAAAATAGCAACAGCGAGAGCCGCAAGAATCAGTTATACTACACTAGGAGATAATCCTAGGATAGATTATGAGGCAGATATAAAACTACATGATAGATTACTGGAATCTAAACACATGAGCCCATTTGAACACTGTGCTAGGGTTATGACTGAAGAAGAATATCTGGGATTTCATTTAACCCAAGGTAATAATGATCCTTTTGATGATAATGGAAAAGACATCTTTGGAATATGCAGGAACTTTAGAGGATTTGTTTCTTATAGATATTTAGTAGAAAATAATTATGATTGAAACTCCTAGAAATGATGAACACGAGGCGCAAGGCTGCTTGGTTGTATTATTTATAATAATTACATTAGCAGCTTTAAGTATAATTATTTAATCATATAGCAATGAATCAATATCATAAAATACAATCGGTATTTAATAGAGATCCAGAAGATAACTTTAAGACTTTTATTGAAGGTAGTTTTGCTAAACCTGAATTTGAGGTACTTAAAGATATAAATTGGACCTGGACAGAAAAGATAGATGGGACTAATATTAGAGTCATTTGGGATGGTGGTAATGTAATATTCAAGGGTAAGACAGATCGTGCAAATTTACCTGCTCATTTGGCTAAAAAGCTACGTGAATTATTTACTGTAGACAAACTAGAAGCATATTTTGGACATGGTGAAATGAATGTGTGCCTGTATGGTGAAGGTTATGGTCGCAAGATTCAAAAAGGTGGTAATTATATACAGAATGATGTAGATTTTATATTATTTGATGTAAGGATAGGTAATTGGTGGATAGAAAGGTCTACTGTAGAAATAATGGCTAGAGATCTTGGCATTAATGTAGTACCAATTATTGATATAGGACCGTTAGAAAAAGCCATAGAATTAGTTAAACAGGGTTTTAAATCTACCATCGCACAGAATAAAGATTATCTTGCTGAAGGTCTTATTTGCAAACCAGATGTAGAATTGTTTGATCGTAAAGGTGATAGAGTTATTACTAAGATCAAGCATAAAGATTTTAAATAATATTAATTAGTACCTCTCAAAACTCACTAGAAATAAGGAGAGCTGTTAGGTATTGGAAACAACTTAGGTTAATGAAAAAGGGTTAGTAGTAATGCCGTACAAACCAGTAACCCTGCGAGAGGTACTAATTTTTTAAAAATAGTAAAATGGATATTAGTTTAAGATACATAGATGGTAATCCAGCTAGGATAATAGAATTTTGTATAGAAAGTAATACTACTACTATTAAAGAAGATATTACTGATATAGATTCTAAGATAGACCCAGAGTTTATTAATAATTTAAGAGAAATTGCCGATAATTTAGAACTACAAAATAAACTTATAGATGAATCCTACTCATAAATTTAATAGTGGTAATAAAGCTACTTTATGTAAATCATGTAGAAAGACTATAGTAGAAGATTTTACAGATGACTTATTGTGTACAGATTGTCAAAGGACATCTTTAGATCTACTTAGAAGAATTGATAATATTATAAATTTAGATGGAGATGAATTTACAGATGGGGAGTGCTTAGATATGATATTTCAATTAAAATTAGATAATTTTCTTAAAAATATAGATGATGAAGAATCCTGAAGAATATTTAAAAAATCTTGTAAATAATTGCAAAGGTAAAAATGAACCTTATTTAGACTCTAGTTATTTTATATACGACGGTACAGTTCATCCTATTATTAATATTATTAAACAAGCACAAATAGATGCTTATAATGAAGCTTTAGATGATGCAGTAGGAAGTGCTTATGTAGAAGTAGATACAGGGGGGTACCCATATGTATATGACCAATCTATACTTAAATTAAAGAAATAGTTATGAGTAAATTATATGAATTCACAATAAACCCAGTTGGATGGGGAGAAACCCCGTAAGAAGCTTGGGGGAATTGTATAGAAAATTTAGATTTAGACAAAGAGCCGTTACCCAATAACGAAATTATAGACGAAGATGACAACTGAAGATTTTAATAAGAAGTATTCTGACTATTTAGAAACAGGTCATTATGGGTTAGCTATTAATAATGAAGAAGTTATTAATTATTTAGACAGAGTATTTGAAGAGAAGCTAATTCATATACCTGGTTTTAAATATAGTCAGATTAAAGTTAAATTTGGTTACTGTAGATTTTACTGTAAAGGTATACAGATACCAGATGAACTTATAGAAAGAATTGTAGATGATATTAATATTATATTATTTAATCAAAGTTAAGAAGTATGAGAGACGATGTTTGGAGTAAACAAATAGATATGATGTTTAGTAGAGAAGGAACGCCTAGATATATTGAAGTATTAGATGCTAATAATTATCTAATATATGGCAATTCTAACTACTTGAGATTTGGGGATGATTTTATAGACTACGAAGGGGGCCCTTTTATTGCAAAGGGTCAGCCTTTGTATGGTAGTGACGAGCGTGTAATTGTAGATATTAAACCCTGTATAACAGAGGGTAAACCTAATTGTTATAAAATAACTGTAGTATGAGTTTAGTATTACTTAAGAACGACGAAGTAATTAGTGGGTATAATATTAAAAAGCATGATTCAGGCATAATAGAGTTAAATATAACTACGCACCATAAGTGGGTAGAATATTTTCGCTCTGATGATCAAAACTATTTTATCGGAGGGATGTCAGACAAATGGGCACAATCAGCTTTAACTATACCAGAAATAAACATACCTAAATATTATATCTGTACTGAATTACAAGATAAAGATAACATATACTTCTACTGGATACCATTTGAACTAATAACCTCAGGAAGAATTAAGGATAAAGTTTTAAAATATAGAAATGGAGATAAAACCAACTAAATGCAATAATTGTCCATTTAAGGTAGTAGATTATAACGATCATAGCACAGGTGATGATACACTACTATATTGTAATTTAATGAAATATTTGGGCTTTAGAATACATATTTTAGATACTTATGACAGCCTAGAATCATGTGACCATTGTAACGAAGCTGAATATGATAGTCTAGCCACAGGTGAAGATATGGAACTATATTACGATGGAGACTTATGTACTTGCGAGGAAGAGCCTGATATTCCAGTACCAGATAATTGTCCTATTAAGAATGTAGATATTAAAATTAGTATTGATGATTGATAATTTCAACAGAATTAAAGATATGCTTGAATTCAGATCTGATGATGATTTCTACCATTGTCAGATCATTAAGCGTAAGAAAGAGCATCCTGAACTAGGCTCTAATAGTTATATTGTAAAGACATACTATATTAAAAAGATTGAAGAGCTTGATTACTACAGAGATGAAATAATATTACTAGCTACACACCATAATGCTAGAGTACAAATTAATCTAAATAGACGTAGTTTTGAGAAAATGGCTTTTCATACTCAGAAGAAAATTGCAGACCAATTAATGAACAGAGATTATAGGTCTGTAAGAAAAGCATATAATAGTTGTTGTGGAAAATATTCTAACGAGACTAATAAGAAGTGGATTATTGACGTTGATGAGAAGTTAGATTTAAGTGGTTTAAATAAGATTAGTAAATATATTAATGATCAACAACCTATTGGTTTAAAGGTAGAAGATTATATACCTACTAAGAATGGGTGGCACATCATTACGGAACCTTTTAATCTACAGGATTTTAAAAAAGAATATCCTGATTTAGATATCCATAAAGATAATCCAACAATTCTTTATATACCATAATAAAAACAATTTAGACATGAGTGATGTAGTTAATAAAAATATATTTCTAGAAAATTTAATAACAAGATTAGCTAGAGATAATTTTAATAAAGCTAATGATAGGTTTGCTGAGAAATATGGCTATGATTTGAGAGATACTAATAATTCAGATAAATTAAAATTTATTTCTTGGTTAGTAGATGACAAGATACTAGAATTGCGATATAAAGAAATAACACCTCACGATGTTCCTTACTACATATCGTTATATTTTAACCCAGACCTACTGCGTATAACATAACAAAAGGGGAATCTTTCGAGACTCCCCTTATTTATTGCTACATATCACTATTATTTTTGGAACTTACACTACGGATACACGATTTATTTATAAAATCTGAGTCTTAATATACTTGTTCTTATCCTTAATATGTGGTAACTCCCAAAGGTTTTTAATTAATGAACGCTTTATTAGGAACTTCTCACGTTGTGTCATACCTTCATAAGCACCATATTCAACTTCATCATTATCAAATATACTAAACATTAAGTTCTGTATGTCTTCATAAGTACTTAGTGCAGCTGAAGGAGAATTAAGTATATTAGGAATCTCTTTTGGATTCATATAAGCACCTTGTTCAAGCTCTAATCTATTAAACTGATAAGCAAGATATTGTTTTACCCATTCATCTTCCTCATCATCATCTGCGATACCTTGGAATATAGAGGCTAATATCATAGACCCCGCTGTAAATAATATATCAGTCATAGCCTTACGAAGATTGCGCTTCTCATACTCACTAAGATTATTATATGTAGCAAATCTAGCTTTTAAAGACCCTCTTGTAGTAATGAAATTTTTTACAGCAGTAGCTATAGTACGATAATAACCTTCTTCTACTTCACCAGTTTGATAATTGATACCAGCTTTCTTAAACCTTTCAGCCGCCATTACAGGCATCCAACCCCTGTGTAGCATTACCATTCTACCAAAAGCACCTCTATAAATACCCGTACGATCGAATCTACTAGCCATACCTGTAATTACACTACCACGTTCCCTAATGATATTAGTAACTCTGTTCTCTACATCAGCAGTAACATATTGTTTAAATTGAGGTTTGACTACTAATTTACCACCTTTATACTCGTAAGCATTATACAAGCTTCTATCTCTAAATTCAGACCATTTACGAGGGTCTTTCTTAGTACGTCTATCAAACTGTGCTTTAGTTATAAACTTACCATCTACAAGCCTCATATTGTCCATTATAGCTAATGCT
>Ga0163225_100030_pt1 | contig 41546 bp, 43 predicted proteins | sample MSEWel2016_04_06_2_FD_113145 | JGI IMG/M metagenome (GOLD analysis project Ga0163225, IMG submission 113145) | Subsurface microbial communities from deep shales in West Virginia, USA - MSEEL Well Study Marcellus 5H_2016_04_06 ... | reverse complement strand
ACCCGATGACCGGTTATAACCCTGCATCCTTCTGCATTCAGGCGTGAAAGAAGGCTATCGATCAGCCGGATATAGCCTCCTTTCAGGTATCCCAGCCGCTCGCCCTCAGGACCTCTGTCGGATCGGATCGCAATCCGGCTTACGAGCCAGGCAGCCGACACCTCATCTTTTTTATCCCCGAATTTGGATCGTAACAATGGTTCAAAGAAGGAAGAGTAGATCCGCTCACCCAGACGATCAATACAGTATTCCCGGGCAGAGATGGAATCCAGCATCTCACGATCTGCGGATCTGGATCTGAGGACAAAGAGGGCGAGCCGGATCTTCTCAACAAAAGAGAGGAGAGGATACCGTGCGATCTGAAGCGGCGTCGTCAGAGGATGAATCCGGTTATTCACCATATATCCCGTGCTTCCGTTCAGCCACTCGAGATCCCGGAGAAGATCAAGTTCTTCCAGAAGAGAAAGAAGATGACGATCGCCTGAGAAGCAATGATGATATAATGACTCTATTGCGTAATCGGGAAGAATATAGGAGGAGAGGCACCCTCCTGCCTCATCACTCATCTCAAAAATTGTCACCTCATGATTGCCTATAAGGCGAAGTGCAGCTGAAAGCCCGGTGAGTCCTCCACCGATTACGCAAATATGCATGCATCTTATGTGATATCAGAGAGCATAAGAAAGTTTTTGAATCTTTCCGTCATATAAACTAAGAAGCCATAAATACAGGAGATACTAAAGGTAAAATCATTAGTGTGGATGGTGTCATCTAAATGCGGGTATTTTTCATTGGATTTGGACAGGCAGGAGGCAAAATTGTCGATATGTTCCTTGCCCAGGACAGGAAACTACAACAGGGTAGTTTCCGTGGAATTGCCGTCAATACGGCAAGAACCGACCTTATGGGCCTGAAACATATTGACATGAAGGACAGGCTCCTTATTGGCCAGACAGTTGTAAAAGGGCATGGTGTTGGAACAGACAATGTAACCGGCGCAAAAATTGCTGCTGATGAGATTGACACCATCATTAATGCGATCGACACACGAGGAACCCACGATATCGATGCTTTTGTTGTCGTTGCAGGGCTTGGGGGAGGAACCGGATCAGGCGGTACTCCGGTTCTCTGCCGGCACTTAAAACGGATCTATCGTGAACCGGTGTATGCACTTGGCATGATCCCGGCACCAGAGGAAGGCCGGCTTTATTCATACAACTCTGCCCGCAGTCTTGCCACACTGGTGAATGAAGCCGACAACACCTTCATTTTTGACAACAGTGCATGGAAGAATGAGGGCGAGAGTGTCAAAAGTGCCTATGAGCGACTGAATGAAGAGCTTGTCAGGAGATTCGGCGTTCTCTTCCGCGCCGGGGAAGTTGGAAAGCTGGGTGTCGGTGAAATGGTTGTTGACTCTTCAGAGATCATCAACACGCTCAGAGGAGGAGGAATCTCCACTATCGGGTACGCCATTTCTGACGTGATCACAAAAAGCAAACAAAAGAAAAGCCTCTTTTCCGGATTTAGTAAAAAGGATAAGGGAGAAAGTGCCCTCACCGGTGAGGATAAATCCGCAAAGATCATCGGACTTGTCCGAAGAGCTATGCTCGGCAGACTGACACTTCCCTGCGATTATACAACCGCCGAGCGGGCACTGGTTCTGGTTGCAGGACCTCCTGATGAGATGGACAGGAAGGGTGTCGAAAAATCCAAATCCTGGGTTGAAGAAAATATTGCAGGAATTGAAGTCCGCGGTGGCGACTACCCGCTTGAATCAAATTATATCGCCGCCGTGGTCGTCCTTGCAACCATCGGAAATGCACCGAGAATTACCGAACTCCTGGAAGTGGCAAAAGAAACCAAACAGGACGTTATAAAATCCAAAGACAGACAGTCAACCATGTTTGAGGATTCAATCGATCCACTCTTTGAATGAGGAGATAAAGATGAAGATACGGGTATTACTAACTATACTGTTCGCCTGCTGTGCACTCTGCGCTGTATCTGCAACCGCTATAACCGTTCAGCCACCAACAGGCATACCAACAGGAGATCTTGCCCCGGGAACCAGCGTGAATGTCGAGACAACGATCACTAATTTCATTTCAGGATCAGGAACAACGTTCCCCGGAAGTGATACGCTCCAGTTATATACAGATCTGGAATCACCCAGATGGAGAGTTTTTATTGTGCTCAATGGCATTGATAATCCCCGTCCCGTGAGTACCAGCAGGACTGTCAGGATCCCTGGCTTTGAGCTGGAATATCCAAGCGGAACATCAGGGTATGAACTACGGGTACGTGTGAGTCTGGAAGGAACTGTTCCTGAAGTTTCCACAACAGGAGATCAGGCGATTCTCCGTATCCGTCAGCTCGATTCCAGCGACAATGTACGAACCAATGGTGAGTTTGTCGTCACCCGTACAGTCGTCAACCCTGCTGAGGTTGCTGCAAATATTATTACCACAAAAAGCGATCTCCAGGCATTCAAGACATCTATCGATGCAGCCAAGGAAGATGGAGTGGACACCTCCGCAATCGATGCAAAATATAATGCCGCCCAGACTGCATTACAGAGTGCTGAGGCAGCAGGAGATAATGTCGCTTCAGCCCAGTCATTTCTGAGTACAGCAAGAACTGAAATATCAGATGGAGAAGCTCTCCTTCAGAGAACAGTTGTCCAGCATGCAATCAACAGTGCTGAAGCCACCCTCACAGAGATTGATGAAATCCTTGATTACTTAACTACGAACAAAAGCATGGGATCCGACTCACGGGTTGTATTGCTCACCTCAAAACGGCAGAGTGTCAAAAACCAGATTGATACTGCCAAAGGAAATTTTGATTCCAACAATCTTGCCCTTGCAGAGAGGCAGGCAGACGATGCTCTTGCTGAGGGGAAGATAGTCCTTGCCGAGGCACAGCAGCTCAAGGAGGAAGTTGACTCTATCCCGGTCTTTGTTGATCCGGGCCAGCCATTCCTCTGGATCGTTCTTGGTGCAATTGCCATTATCGCAGTCGGGTTTGTCGTTATGAAGAAACGAAATGCCTGGGATGAGCTGGGATAAGATATCTACTCCCCCTTTATCCATATCTTCTGAATACCTGCTTCTCTTTTTTCAACATCATAGAGTGAGGATTCTTTTAATCAATATTGGATTTTTCGATAGAGCCGTCTCCATTAGCGTTTCTTCTCAAACCAGGATGGATCTCTGTCAAACGGGAGAGCAGCATACCAGTCTCTGAGATCGTCATCCATTTACTTCACGCATGAACAGAATGTGGGAAATTCTGCAATTCCCATTTCAGAAGAGAAAAGTCTCAGAGAGAAGCAGCCGATCTGAAGAGATCATAGCGCTTGCTCCCGACTTCAACCTGACGGGTGAAGTAATACCGGATGAGATCTCCCTTCACCTCATGGTAGGTTACCCAGTAGCTGTGTTTTGCGGTCGTCTTCTCAAATCCGGGTATTTCGTCATAGCTATCCATATCATGAGTAATGATCAGATCGAAGTTTCCTGCCATGAGGGATCCCTTATTGGACTTCCCTCCAAAATATGTGATCTTCGACCAGCGATCCTCATCGCGATAATACCAGTTGAGCGGCCATATGGTATCTGTGGCAATAGCAATCCGATCTGATTCATCCATCCATTGCATAACAAGACGGAGATCTTCAGAGTTCTGTACCTGTACAATAGGCTCAGCGATATCACCGGGTGTAAATGCCACATGCAGCGTCATTCCAAGAAGGAAGACGGCACCCACTGTGACAATGACCATCTTCAGACGGTCAAGCCTGTAGGTTGCAACAAAGATCATCGGGAGCAGCTGGTGCAGGATAAGCCAGGGAACTTTCTCACCGAGATATGCATAGACGGCAAGAGATGCAACCATCCACCAGATAGAGAACCTGATGAACTCTGTCCTGGGATCATAGGCTACACCGGATTCAGGACGCCTGAATAATGATGATATTCGTTCACTCATGGCTGGGGAGGAGGGAGATCCCGATGACTCATCCCTGCTTCCTGAGTTAGCTTCCGGTTCATTTGAAGACCTTTTCAGGGATGTTGTATTTGCTGCTATAAACCCGCAGAGACCTATTCCAGCCAGAAGGATGATCGGCACCTCATAGAGGATAAAGAGGATCAGGTAAAAGAACCACGGCCCTCCGAGCCGCTGGATCCCATGCATTTCTGTCCAGTGTGTAACTGCCATCTGGCCGGCTTTCAGGACCATATCCGGATGTGCTCCAAATGATGAATAGAAGAGAGCAATCACTCCTCCTGCGAGCACTGCTGAAAACAGGATATCTCTCCTCCACGTCCTGGGAAACACAAGTCGCCGTGTCCAGAGGCAATAGATGAGATAGGTTCCAAAGATGACAAGGACGATCGGCATATTCTCCTTGCTTGACATACCAAGGGCTGCTGCAAGCCCTGCAACAAGAGCAAACCTGAGCTTCCCGGAATTGAAGTACGCGAGGGCGGCAACAACCAGCAGAAGCGAGAAGAATGCTATGAAAATATCATTTCTAAGAAACCTTGAGAAATAAACCATATTTGGGGAGATTGCCAGAAATACTGCCGCAACAAGCATCTGCTTCCCGTCAAGATAACCCATTCTGTAGAGGGGATAGACCAGGGCGACAAGTAGGGTTCCAAGCAATGCCGGGAGGAGCCTGGCGACGAGATCAAAATCCCCAAAGATCCTGAAGAGACCGGCTGTTGCATAGAAGAGGAATGGTCCATGGAAGACCGGATCATAGATATAGGTGCCTTTCGTCAGCAGTTGGTACGCAAACCAGGCATGTACCGCCTCATCATGATGAAAAAGTTTCAGATCCAGAAAGGTAAACCGCAGAATAAGCGTTGCCAACAGGATACAAATGAATAACGACTCCGGTTGGAGGAGTCGATGATAAAAAAGGGTATACGATGCGGCTTTCATGCCGCTATCTCACGATGATCAGCCCTCAAGGACGATCTCAATGCCGATGTCCTTGGGTACCTGAATTCGCATCAGCTGGCGGAGTGCACGCTCGTCTGCATCGATATCGATGAGGCGTTTGTGAACACGCATCTGCCAGCGATCCCAGGTTGCTGTTCCTTCTCCATCAGGGCTCTTCCGGATAGGAACAACGAGGCGCTTCGTTGGAAGCGATATCGGACCTGCAAGATTAACACCGGTTCGTTCGGCTATCTCACGGATCCGGGAGCAGACCGACTCAAGTTTGTTATAATCGGTCCCGGTAAGGCGTATTCTGGCTTTTTGCATAGGGAGTCACCGTAAAAGATGAGATTATCTCATCTGTTTTGGTTTGATATCGAGGACAATGCCTGCAGCGATGGTGGATCCCATATCACGGACAGCGAAGCGGCCGAGCTGCGGAAGCTCCTTTGCCTTCTCAATGACGAGCGGGCGGGTGGGGACGATCTTTACAATTGCAGCATCACCAGACTTCAGGAAAGCCGGGTTCTCCTCCTTGACCTGACCGCTTCTGGGGTCAAGCTTCTTCTGAAGCTCAAGGAAGGTGCATGCAACCTGTGCGGTGTGGCAGTGGAAGACCGGAGTGTATCCAACAGAAAGGACACTTGGATGCTGAAGAACAACAACCTGTGCAGTGAACTCCTCTGCAACTGTCGGAGGTGAATCGATCGGACCACAGACATCGCCACGGCGGATATCGTTCTTTGCGATACCACGGACATTGAAGCCGACATTATCACCGGGTAGAGCCTGTGCGTGCTCTTCATGGTGCATCTCGATGGATTTAATCTCGCCTTCCTTGTTTGCAGGCATGAACGAGACCTTCATTCCCTTCTTCAGGACACCGGTCTCAATACGGCCGACCGGAACGGTTCCGATACCTGAGATGGTATAGACATCCTGGATCGGGAGACGGAGTGGTTTGTCGGTTGGCTTCTCGGGTTCTTTCAGGGTGTCAAGTGCTTCAAGAAGCGTCGGTCCATTATACCATGGGGTTTCCGGGGATTTCTTGGAGACATTCACACCGGTGAATGAACTCATCGGGATGACAATCGTATCATCGGGTTTGAATCCGACGATCTTGATCAGATCAAAGAGCTGTGATTTTACCTCATCAAACCGCTTCTGATCATATTTCACTGCATCCATCTTGTTGACAGCGATGATCAGCTGGTTGATACCAAGTGTCCGTGAAAGGAAGACGTGCTCCTTTGTCTGCTCCATCGGGCCGTCAGGTGCTGCAACAACAAGTACTGCGGCATCTGCCTGTGATGCACCGGTGATCATGTTCTTGACGAAGTCACGGTGGCCAGGACAGTCGACGACAGTAAAGTAGAATTTTGCAGTGTCGAACCTCTTGTGGGCGATATCGATCGTGATACCACGCTCACGCTCCTCTTTGAGGTTGTCCATAACCCAGGCAAACTCAAAGGAACCCTTGCCCTTTGACTCTGCCTCTTTCTTGTATCCATCAATAACGTGCTGGGGTACACTGCCGGTCTCATAGAGAAGGCGACCGACAGTGGTTGACTTCCCGTGGTCAATGTGGCCGATAACGGCTAAATTCATGTGTGGCTTTTCTGCTGCCATTCTCAATCCTCCACTCATTCAAGGACAATCATGCGAACATTCAGTCCAATGCGAGTATACTAGATTAGAATGAGAACTATATAAAATATTTCTCTTAATTTGAGTTAATTCCTAAAAGAAACGATACAATGATGAAGTATCCACACCTATCCTCACCTGATGAAGACATTACCGTTCATTCGAGGCAAAAATGACCGTATCACAGTCGAATGCGCGACTGAAGAAGTATCGATCCATACCCGGTGCGTGCATTGCATCCACTGTGCAGGCATCAGGGATGGAAAGCGGATTGTCCCCAACCCCTATGCACTGGAGTTCAAAAAGCAGGGGCGCGGATCAGCGAATGCATTTGAACTTCTGACAGCCCAGACCATGTTCAATAGCATTGTCGCAAATCCATCAGCCAATGCAATAGAATGTGCTGATGAAAAAGGTGAGGGATTTCATCCGTTCTGGGTAAAGTAAACCAGCAAGGGATTACCTACAGCACAATAAGCAGTGAAAGGAAGACCACAGCCCGGACAATCTCATTTGCTGCCCCGACAAGATCGCCATTGATCCCGCCAAACAACTGCTCTCCGGAAAAAAACAGGATCAATGTGGTAGCCGATGCACCAAAAAGTGCAAAAGCCACTGCGATTGAGGGAATGGGAAGCAGGAAGAGCGGACCTGTCAGCAGCCATGCAATTGCCACGAACCAGGGGCGGCTGCGCCAGAAGAGATAGCTGTGGATCCCCTCCCTAAACGGCCGCCCAATGCAGGTCAGTGATGCCATCGATGCTTTTGCGGCAACCTCCGCTACCAGCACCGCAATCGGTATGATGGCAAGTGATGCAAGTGCGCCAAACGAAATCAGTGTGATCGAAATCCCAAGTGCAACTCCGCCCGCCCCCACCTGCCGATCGCTCAGGGCACGGATCCGTACCTCCCGGCTCCCATGAGCCATCAGGCCATCACCGAGATCAAGGAGACCATCAAAATGGTTACAGCCCGAAAAGAGGAGCAGAAGCCCAAGGGCAACTGCAGCTGCTGCAAGGGGATGAGGGATGAAGAGCAGGGGGATCGCCGCCAGCCCGCCGATCAGGTACCCTGCAACGGGATAGAGATATGAACGATTGGCAAATGCATCGAAATCTGCCGATCTCCCGATAGGGAAGATTGTTGTAAACTGGAGAAGTGCCCGGATTCCCTCGAAGATGCTCATTGACTATCACTATAGAGTTTTGAGGTGCATCCGGCGATCAGTCCGGCTACGGCATCGTCAAGAAACGGTCCAAGTGTCGAGAGAATACCCGGCTTCTTCTGATCGTACCGGGTAAACTCAAACCGGGCATAGGTACCTGCAATCACTTCTGCTATCGCCATTCCGATGATCTCGTCAGCCAGGAGAAATACCGGATCCTCAGCAATTTCTGAATCCTTTCTCTTCGCATACAGCTCATCCTCAAGCAGGATCGCAGAGAGCAGCAGTGCTGAGACATTCGGATCTGCAAACGCGCGCCGGATATTCTTCTCAAGCATCACGCGCCCATCCCCGGTGGAGAGTCCATGAGAGACGTACAGCTCCATTCCGGCATCCAGTATCGCATCCATACCAACACCTGCACGATCCAGACGTTCTTCGATCTCAAACATAACGATCATTATCTTTGAAGCATGCCATACTTAACGTATATGGCATTTCTATCAGAGGATATCAGTTATTCACCAGAAAGACCCGTCTTTGCCCCGATACTGGCCAATACCATGCTATCAACGGTTCCCGGCATCTCCGGCGCGGGCCCCTCACCTGAGAAGACCGTCTTCACCCCGATTCTCGATTCTGAACTGATCGTAAACGGCAGGATCACCAGCATGCCGATCCGCCCCGATACACCAACCGGCTGCCCGACACCGGCAACAATCACCCGCGCGATGATGCAGCTTATGGGACTCACCCCTTTCTTCATTAATGCCGGGCTCGCACATTCGCCGACAATCCCGACCTATGATCTCTACAAAACGGCGGGAGGCGATCCGCGCAGAGGGCAGGCTGTTCCCGATGCAGCGTCACTCTATTTACAGGGGGAGCAGCTTGGATCCCTCCTTTCAGGACTCTCAGATATGCTGGTGATTGGAGAATGTGTCCCCGGTGGAACAACCACAGCACTCTGTGTCCTCCGCGCCCTTGGATACCCTGCCCGGGTCTCAAGCAGCATGGTTCAAAATCCGTACTCACTGAAGGAAGAGATTGCTGAACTGATCACCAGACGACTGAAAGACGAGGGGATAACAGGACCGCTGGATATTATCGCCGCAACCGGCGATCCGATGATACCTGTCGCCTGCGGCATGATAAAAGGATTCCCGGGTAATGTGGTTCTTGCCGGGGGAACCCAGATGCTGTCTGTTGCTGCTGTTGCCAGAGGATTAAACCTAAGAATTCCCCGTGTTGTCACTACAATCTATGTCCGTGACGATCCATCGGCAAACTTCTCCGAGATAGCAGATGCAATCGGCGTTACTCCAATCTATGTCGATCCGGAATTTGGAGAACTCGGCCACACCGGACTTGCCAGATATTGTATCGGAGAAGTGAAGGAAGGCATGGGTGCAGGGGGCGCGATGTATCTCGCTGCAACACGTGGTCATTCACCATCCAGGATCAGGGAGGCGATTCTTCAGACAATATCCGCATATTCCTGAAGAGATAAGAGGGGTAAGAGTCAATACTAAGGAGAATATGCTACCCCTCTTTGTCATCAATAATTTCGGGCAGTTCAATCATCTGATCCACAGAATGCTCCGCGACCTCGATATCGAGGTGAAGATGATCCCAAATACGACTTCTCCCTCCGAAGTAGCGGAAGGATGCCGGGGGATCATTCTCGGAGGCGGACCGAGCATCGACCGGATTGGGCGCTGTCCCGACTATCTTGAACTTGATCTGCCGGTTCTTGGTATCTGTCTCGGCCATCAGCTGATCGCGCAGTCACTCGGAGGCGAGATCGGATCTGGAGAGAGCGGCGGATATGGCGGCCTTGATGTGACAATTCGAAACCATGGCAGTATACTCACAGGATACCCTGATACCATTCATGTCTGGGCATCCCATGCCGATGAGGTGAAGCGGCCACCGGAAGGCTTTGAGATTCTTGCCACCTCATCCATCTGCAAGGTAGAGGCGATGGGATGCGATGAGAAGAGAATCTATGGCCTGCAATGGCATCCGGAAGTGAGCCATACAGAGAACGGACACCTGATCTACGAGAACTTCAGCAGGATATGCACAGAATAAAAGCTATCAGCCACGAGATCAGGACGAAAGGCTTCCGATGCCGGCAATGCGGGGCATGCTGCCGGGGTGATGAAAAAACGAGCCGTGTCATCATCTCGCCTCCCGAGATCGAACGGATCATCGAAGTTACCGGATTGGAAAAGAACGGGATTGTTGTGCCATATCCCGAGTACATCGAATCGGATGAGGGCAGGCGGTTCACTTTCGAGTGGTGTCTGAAAAATGAGGATGGTAAATGCATCTTTCTCGCTGAAGATGGGCGGTGCACCATCTATTCGTCGCGCCCCTGGATCTGCCGGACATACCCGTTTGCCCTTGATGGAGATGCATTAACCATCTCAGACTGTCCCGGAATTGGAGAGGCGATAACAGCAGAAGAGGCTGACGCACTTGCCGCATGCCTGGTAAGGCGGCAGGAGGCAGAAGAGGAGGAGGAGAACGCTGTTGAGAAGGTCTTCTCCTCCCATACAATCCCCATAGGAAAGACTGTTGTCTTTGACAGCAGAGGAATGTGGAGTATTCATGGGTGAACTCAGGATCGTCGGAACTGCGCATGTTTCGCAGAAGAGTATCGATGAGGTACGAACAGCTGTTGCTGAGTTCGAACCCGACATCATCGCGGTGGAGCTGGATGCACCACGCTATGCGGCATTAAAACAGCAGGAGAATGAGCTTCAGGAACCAAAGATATCCGATATCCTTCAATCCGGGAATATGACCCAGATGCTCATCCAGTGGATCCTTGCCTATGTCCAGAGAAAGATCGGGATGAATGTCGGCATCGAACCGGGTGCGGAGATGAAAGAGGCGATCCGGCTTGCCGAGGAGCAGGGGATCCGGGTTGCACTTATCGATCGGGATATCAGAATCACCCTCTCCCGGTTCTGGAGCGGGATGACTCTTCGCGAAAAGCTCAGGATGATCTATGCACTCGCCATCTCTGTCACGGGAGTTACAGGGGAAGAGCTGGATATCGATTCATTGACTGATCAGGACATTGTCACCCTTGCCCTTGAGGAGTTCCGGAGATTCTCTCCAAACGGAGCAAAAGCGTTAATTGACGAGCGGGATGCCTATCTCGCCCAGAGCCTCATTCCACTCCTCAGGGGAGAGGAGCGGGTTCTCGCAGTAATCGGAGCCGGGCATCTTGCGGGCGTTACCGGATACCTGAGCGATCCGGGAACCCTTCCCTCACGACAGTCACTCACCGCAGAGATTCACCGCCGCCCGTGGGGAAAGATCATCGGAATTGGTGTGCTCGTCCTCTTCCTCTTGCTCATCACTGCAATCCTCTTCTCAGGTGTCGGGTACGAGGTGCTGATCACCGCATTTGCGTGGTGGGTTGTCATCAACGGGACACTCGCGGCACTTGGCACCCTTCTTGCACGGGGACACCCCTTTTCTGCCGCAGTTGCCTTCTCAGCTGCATGGCTCACCTCGCTCAATCCGCTGCTTGCTGCGGGATGGTTTGCCGCGATTGTCGAGGCGAAGATCAGGAAGCCCGGAGTATCCGATTTTAAAGCCATCAGTTCCGCAGAGAGTATTTCTGAAATGAGCAGGATTCCTCTCTTCCGGGTTGTGCTTGTTGCAGCACTTGCTAATGTCGGAAGCACGCTTGGTACATTCCTCTATTTCATCTTCATCTTCCCGCTGCTTGGGATTGATCCCACGGTGCTGATCACCGATGGACTCTCAAATATATGGAATGGCCTGACAAATCTTTTGTAAAACAGGCAACCATACATTCAAAACAATACGAATCAGTGCAGATTGGCTCTAAAACACCAATCTGTTCCAACACCAGTTTTCCAGATGATGAACACCTGAAGGCACCTCCGCCTGCGTAACAAATAACTCTGAGAAAAACACTCTGATCTACTATGATCCAGAATAAAAACATCGCCAATTTTGGTGTTACCATCATCCAGGCACGGCACAGCATCAGGCACTTCAAGGATACCCCTATTCCGGACGATATCATCCGGAAAGTCCTTGACTGTGCTAAGTCAGCTCCATCCGCAAAGAATATCCAGCCATGGCTTTTTGGAACGATCAGGGACAAGGCGCTCAGGCAGGAGATTGCGAACCTCACCACCCATGGAAAGTTCATCGCCGAGGCACCCGTCTGCTTTGCCGTCTTTGGCGAGCGGGACCAGCAGTATGTGGTTGAAGACTGCTGTGCCGCCACAGAAAACATCCTCATTGCCTTAACCGGATATGGGATCGGATCCTGCTGGGTTGCAGGTGAAGGGAAAGAGTATGCAGAGCCGATCCGAAAACTCCTCGGCGTTCCGGAGAAATACAAGCTCATCTCGCTGATAGCAGCAGGTGAGGCAAAGACAGAGGGTTTCGTCCTCGCAAAGAAGAAGAACCTCTCTGATATCACCTTTACAGACCAGTATGGATCAGAGTGATCTGCTCTCCCCCTCTCTCTTTTAAACAGCTTTTAAGCTGGATGAACACCACAATTGTACCTTATGACATCGCCGATTCTCCAGGTTGCACTTGATATCCTCGATCTCAGCCGAGCCTATGCAATTGCTGACGAAACAATTGCCGGTGGAGCCGACTGGATCGAGATAGGAACCCCCCTCATCAAAAGCGAGGGGATGAGCGCTGTCCGGGAGATACGGAAATACCATCCGGACACCACCATCGTTGCCGATATGAAGATCAGCGATACCGGGGCGCTTGAAGTTGAGATGGCGGCAAAAGCCGGTGCAGGGATCGTCTGCATCCTGGCCGAATCTGATAATAGCGTCATCAGGGAGGCGGTAAAAGCAGCAGATCTCTATGGGGTGCAGCTTATGGGGGATATGATGAATGTCAAAGATCCCCTAACCCGCGCCCGTGAACTCGAGGAGATGGGTGTTCATATCATCAATGCCCATGTTGGAATCGATCAGCAGATGATAGGAAAGGATTCTCTCGACCTTCTTGAGCAACTCACCGGCGCAGTCTCCATCCCGATTGCCGCTGCCGGAGGTCTGAATGCGGCGCGGGCGGCACAGGCAGTTGCACATGGGGCGGCAATTGTCATCATCGGCGGTTCTATCATCAGATCAGCCGATGTAACCGAATCGACCCGGGAGATCCGATCCGCAATAGATACGCCGGTGAAGGCCAGTTTCCGTAAAATCGATAAGAATGAGGAGATCCGGAAGATGCTGACGCTCGTCTCATCCTCAAATGTCTCAGATGCAATGCACCGGAAAGGCGCAATGAGCGGGCTCACACGGTATGCAGGTGAAGGAAAGATGATCGGCCAGGCAGTCACCGTCCAGACCTTTGCCGGTGACTGGGCAAAACCGGTTGAAGCGATTGACCATGCACACCCGGGGAATGTGATCGTGATCAACAACAGCCGCGACAGAACCATCGCACCCTGGGGAGAACTGGCAACACTCTCCTGCCAGAACAAAGGTGTCGCGGGTGTCATCATCGACGGGGCAGTCCGCGACCTTGACGATATCCTCGAAATGACGATACCCCTTTATGCAACAGCAGCAGTCCCGAATGCCGGAGAACCGAAAGGATTTGGTGAGATCAATCCTGAGATCCGGTGTTGCGGACAGGGAGTTCGTCCGGGCGACTGGATCATCGGCGATGCAAGCGGTGTCGTCGTCATTCCAAAAGAGCATGCCTATGAGATCAGCCGCCGCGCAGTTGAGGTTTTTAAAACCGAAGAGCGGCTCCGTGAAGAGATACGGAGGGGATCAACCCTCTCGATCGTAATGGATCTGCTCAGATGGGAAAAGAAATAAATCCTCCTCCATTTTTTTTAAACGAGAACCACCTGTTTTTTTACGATTCCAAAACAATTAATCTCCATACCCGGATACAGGTTTTTTCCGATATACAATGGCTGGCATCCGGTTTTATCCGGGTTCATAAAGAAGCTGACAGGATGGGAGAAGAATGTTGAGTGAAGGGCGTGAAACATTAAAAGAGGTCATTCAGGCAGTGGCACCAATTGCCCTCATTGTATTGATCGTCCTTGCATTTCTTACCGGTTCACCGGTTTCAGATCTGGTCAACTACGCTCTGGGAGTCATCATGCTTACCGCCGGCATTACGCTTTTCCTGATCGGGGTGAATAACGGTCTTCTTCCGATGGGTGAGGCGATCGGATCCGATCTCCCAAAACATGGATCCATCTATCTTGTCATCTTTGTTGCCTTTCTGTTCGGGTTCCTTGCCACAGTCGCAGAGCCGGATGTGCGTGTGCTGACGAATATGGTTGAGATGGTCTCAAATGGAGCAATCACACGCGACCCAATGATCATCTCAATTGCAGCAGGTGTTGGGATCTTCGTTTCACTTGCAATGCTCAGGATCGTCGTTGGAGTTCCTATTACCTGGCTCTTTACCGGAGGGTACCTGATTGTGATACTTCTGGCATTAGTTACTCCGGCAGACTACCTGCAGATCGCCTATGATGCGGGGGGGGTGACAACAGGACCGCTGACGGTTCCCTTCATCCTGGCTCTTGGAATAGGCCTGAGCTCGGTTCTTGCCGGTAAATCAGCACTGACAGACGGATTCGGTTTAATAGGGCTTGCATCAATCGGGCCGATCATCGGTATTATGCTCCTTGGGATCCTCCTATGATAGCCGAACTCGTCATATTCAAGGGTATTGCCACTATCATGCAGGATGCAGTCATCGCACTCATCCCGCTCTCACTCTTCTTCATCCTCTTTCAGGTGATGTACCTGAAGCTGCCGATGGGGCATGTGATCAATCTCTTTAAAGGGATCTTCTTCACTCTCATCGGGATGATCCTCTTCCTTCAGGGTGTCCATATCGCATTCATCCCGGCAGGAGATGCGATAGGATCATTCTTCAGCGCTATTGGGAAAGCCTGGATACTCATCCCGTTTGGATTCTTCCTCGGCATGCTGGCAACCTATGCCGAGCCTGCTGTTCGTATCCTCAGCAAACAGGTTGAACAATCCTCAAGCGGTTTTATAAAGGGAACACTGATCCTCTATACACTCTCTCTCGGTGTTGGGATCGCCGTTGCACTCGGTATGGCGCGAATCATCATCGGGTTCTCGTTTCTCCCCCTCATCATTATCGGATACGTAATTGCCATTATTCTCCTCTGGCTCTCTGACCGGGACTTTGTTGCAATCGCCTTTGATTCAGGCGGTGTTGCAACAGGACCAATGGCAGTCACTTTCTTAATGGCACTCGCTGTTGGTGTTGCGGGAGGTATTGAAGGACGGGATCCGATCGTCGACGGATTTGGGCTGATTGCATTAATCGCCCTTGCTCCAATCCTCTCCATTCTTCTACTCGGGATCTACTTCAAAAGCAAAAAGGTGAAATCATCATGATATGTGAAGGTTCTAAAGAACTCATTGTAACAATTGTTAGAAAAGGCTGGTCACTACAGGTGATCGAGGCATCCCGGATGGCAGGTGCATCAGGAGGTACCATCATCCCCGGCAGGGGTACGGGGATTCATGAGATGCAGACACTGCTTGGGATCAGGATTGAACCAGAGAAGGATATTATCCTGACAATCGTCAGTCCGGAGCAGACCAATACAATCCTTGAGGCGATCGTAGCTGCAGCGGAGCTGGAAAAACCAGGCAACGGAATCGCCTTTGTCATCAGTCTCACCAAAGTAGCAGGCCGCGTCCATATGTTCACAAAAGAAGATGAGGAATAAAGCTACCCAAGATCGCTCTCTCTCAGAAGAGAGCCGCCTGCAGCCTGAATCTTTGAGATTGCCTCACCGGCCTGGCTCACCCTCAGGATCAGTACTGCTGCTTCTTTCCCGGAATACGCATACGCATACTCGATATTAATCCCGGCATCACCGAGGATCTCTGCCACCTCATGGAGACCGCCCGGCTGATCCTTCATCCGAACAGCAATCACATCGGTGAACTGGACGGCAAATCCGAGTTTTTCAAGGACAGATCGGGCATCGTCAGGTTTGTCAACGAGTGCCCGGACAACCCCGAAACTGTTTGCCTCTGCAATTGAAAAGGCATAGATGTTCACATTACTCTTCTCGAGCGCCTCTGCAATAGCCGCGAGCCGACCCGGTTTGTTCTCCGAAAAGATGGAGATCTGTTTGATGATATATTCTCCCTGCATCAGAATACCCTCCTGTCTATGACACGTTTTGCTTTTCCCTCAAACCGGGGTAGTGAGCCCGGTTCAGAGAGGTCGACCTGTACCGCCACATTCAGGGCGTTTTTCAAGGTATGCTCAACTTTTCGTTTGATATTGATGAGATCGTTGATCTTATCAGATAATGCCTCCGGTGCCATCTCAACCCGGACAAGCATATCATCGAGCGATCCCTTCCGGTCGACCTCGATCATGAAATGCCCGGATAACTCCGGTATGCTTAGGATCGCATGCTCAACTGCTGAGGGGAAGACATTGATACCCCGGATGATCAGCATATCATCAACCCGCCCGGAGATCCTCCGGATGCGTGGGTGTGTCCTGCCACAGGGGCAGGGTTCATCAAAAATCTGTGTGAGATCCCCAATCCGGTACCGGATCATCGGGAGCGCCTCTTTCTGGAGGACAGTCATGACAAGCTCGCCATGTTCACCGGGCGGGAGCGGCTCGCCAGTCTCGGGATCGATGATCTCGGGGATGGCAATATCACCCCAGATATGAATCCCTTTCTGTTCTGAACATTCAGAGAACATCGGGCCTGATATCTCGCTTGTGCCATAGATATCATAGGCACGGACACCCATTGTCTCATAGATCCGGGTTCGCATCGTCTCCGACCAGGGTTCTGCACCGATGATTGCTGACCTGAGATGGGTATCTTTCTGAATTGAAACTCCCATCCGCTCGGCTGCCTCGCCGATATGGATCAGATATGATGGCGTGCAGGCGATGGCGGTCGCCTTTAAATCCTGCATCAGTTCAATCTGCCGCTCGGTGTTCCCGACACTGGTCGGAAGAACCGTTGCCCCGATCCGCTCGGCACCATAGTGGAGGCCAAGCCCTCCGGTAAAGAGACCATACCCATAGGAGACCTGGATCACATCCCCTTTCCCGATCCCGCAGGAGGTGAGGGCACGTGCAAGGGAGGTCGTCCAGAGATCGAGATCTTTCTGGGTATAGCCGACAACCGTCGGTTTGCCGGTTGTCCCGGATGAGACATGGTAGCGGACGAGATCGTTCTGTGGGGCACAGAAGAGTTTGTCCGGGTAATTGTCCCGGAGGTCACTCTTATACATGAAGGGGAGAAGCCGGATATCTGCAAGTGTTTTGATATCATCAGGATGAACCTTTGCCTCCTTCATACGGGCATGATAGAAATCCGAGAAACTGTACAACCGGTATACGAGGGTCTTCAGGAGACGGTACTGGACTTTTTCGAGTTCAGCTTTCGGCATCCCCTCGATCCGTGGATCCCAGGAATGCATCAGAGATCACCCCTCCGGTCAACAACACGTTTGGCTTTTCCTTCAAACCGTGGAAGCGACCCCGGTTCAACAAGCCGGACTGTGGTTCTGAGCGAGAGAGCATCATGAAGCTTCCGGGAGATCATCGTCTGAAGACTGACGAGACCATCCAGTTCACCCGAGAATGCCTGGCGGTTCATCTCAACATCGATTGTCATCTCATCGAGATGGTTCTTCCGGTCAACATATACCATATACTGATCACCCACCTCGGGAATTCCAAGGAGTACATGCTCGATCTGGGAGGGGAAGACGTTAATTCCGCGTATCACCAGCATATCATCGCTCCTCCCCATAATACGTGCGATGCGCCGCCCTCGTCCACAGGGGCAGTCATCCTCCAGGATCATGGTGATATCCCCGGTTCTGTACCGGAGAAGCGGCATCGCCTCCTTTGAAAGCGAGGTGATCACCAGCTCACCCTTCTCGCCGGGCCCAAGGATCTCGCCGGTCTTTGGATCGATGATCTCGGAGAGGAAACAGTCCTCCCATATATGAAGGCCGTTCTGTTCTGTGCACTCGAAGGCAACACCGGGCCCAAACATCTCGCTCATGCCGTAACTGTCATAGGCATTGATCGAGAGTCGTGACTCAAGCTCCTGCCGCATCGTCTCAGACCATGCCTCTGCACCAAAGACCCCTGTCCGAAGGGAGGGAAGGGAAGAGCCCATCTGCTCCACCACTTCTGTGATATGAAGGGCATATCCGGGTGTGCAGTGGATTGAGGTGACCCCGAAATCATTGATCATCTCGATCTGGCGTTTTGTGTTTCCGGTGGCGCTTGGAATCACCATCATTCCCATCAGTTCCGCGCCATAATGGAAACCAAGTCCGCCCGTAAAAAGACCATAGTTCACTGCATTCTGGAAGGTATCCTCAGGCGTCAGACCCACCATCGTCAGGTTCCGGGCGATCAGATCCGCCCATGCCGCCAGATCGTTGCGGGTATACCCGACAACCGTCGGTTTGCCGGTTGTACCGGACGTTGTATGAATCCGGACAATATCCCGTCGTGGAACAGCAAAGAACCCAAACGGATAGCCTTCCCGAAGATCGGTTTTATAGGTAAACGGAAGTTTCCTGACATCATCGGGAGTATGGATTGAATCAGCTGACAGTCCCTCCGCGCGGAGCTTGTTTTTAAAGAAGGGGACTTTTTCAGCCTGCGAAATCGTCCATTTCAACCTTTTTAACTGGAGTTCTTCGAGGTCTCTTCCACGAAGGGTTTCCATCTCTTTATTCCAGAACATTGCTATCCCTGTATGAAGTCTTGTTTGCGGTATGACGCATTAGACTTTGTCAGATGTTGACACGGTGCATGGTGTATCTGAACAATGTTTATATGGTACAAAAAGTACGAAGGATATGATATCTATGGTCGATAAAGCAGGGCTTGGAAGCCTTATCGCAGGAATTGTACTCATTCTTCTCGGAGGATATGGGATTTACCTGTACATCCCCGAGGTGATCGTGGTGCTGAAAGGATCGCTTGGGATCATCGCCGTCCTGATCGGCGTATTCCTCGCCGTGATCGGGTTCTTCATTATGAAAGAGTGAGAAGTTATCTGAGGGCTGGCCAGATATACTTCTCTTCTGCTTCAAGGACAACTCCGGTTGGCAGATTTGCTCTCACATGGATTCTTCCAATGCCACGATCGGAATCGGCAAGGGAGAGTTCACTGTAGGGAATCCATATGCCCCGGAGCGGATATTTTCCTTCAGGGATTGAACGGGTAATAGTGGCATATCCCCGGTAGAGCATTTTTGGAGCTATCTGCTGGTTCTGTCGGTTTGTTTCCGGAGTATATACGGTAACCTGCATGGATATGGAGGTTCCATCAAAATTTACAGGGCGATTCATGGCATCGTAAAAGCTGTACTTGACAACCAACCCATCCATGTTATGGAAACCATCACAATCCAGTATTTCAGCCCATACGTTCATTCTGGCAATGGTACTGGGTCCACCAGCAGAAGGTGAATTAGACTGGGTATATACCGGCTCCTGTGAAGCAGGCTCACTCTGAAGCGATTCATCATCTGTAGTCTGATACGTCGTTGGGTACTGGGTCACCGGAGGCTGCTCACCCGGATCATTCTGTACCGGGAGAATGCCAGTACACCCGGCAGATAGAGAGAGAACAGTGAGAATAAGCAATCCAATAATTAGGAGTCGGTTCATACTGCCAGATGAGCAGTGGCAGGAGATAAGTATTCTCTTCGGCAGGGTTTGATGAGGTGACAGACAGAATATGATACCAATGGACGTTCCTGATTGGATAAGCACATTCATCACCTCATATGCATCAGGGAAAAACTACCGCTCGATCCTCTCGCTCTATCCTGATGATCTCAGGCTGCTCTCCGCTGTCAAAGAAGGAATCGGGGCAGCCGGGGCGGTGGCAATCGGAGATATCCCGGTAGCCGGATCAGCGGGGGGGATAGATGTCATCGGAGGAGATCCCGTATCAATTCCTGATGGTTGCACCCGTTTTTTCGACCTCGTTCTGCTCTTTCCCCAAAACCCGAACACAGCTCAGGATCTGTTTTTCGCCTCAGCACGCCGCATCTCAGATAACGGGGTGCTTATTGCTCTTGTACACGCGGAATTCTTCCGGGACAGGACAATACTTGACGAACTCTCAGAATCCGGATGCTTCTGCGAGGCTGCGCTCACCCTGACAGAGGATCGAACACCTCTGACTCAGGAGAGGGATCAGCTCCTCATCATCATCCGGAGAGGGGAGAGAGATATGATTATGGCAGGAGAACTCACCCCTGATGTTGCACGACACAAGATCCTGCTTCAGAACCTTAAACAGCAGAAAAATGGAAAGAGACCTGAGCTTGGTTTTTTCATCAGGAGAACTGAGTATAGAAGCCTGCATGTGATACTCCTTGAAGAGCAGGTCAACAGACTGGCAGAAGAGCATGGAGCACCTCTTGTTCCATTCTCGGGGATCACAAAATCGATCACGACTGGTGCCTGCGGAACACTACAGGATGCAGGGAGGAGGATCTACCTGCCATTTTCACCGGCTGCACCTCCGGTTATCTCAGATGAAGAGCTGGGTTGCCCCCCCTCAGATGCTGCATGCATCCTGCTCCGCACCGGAACAGTCGAACCGGAATACCTCATACACTTCTTCCAGACTGAACTGGGGCAGAAGATCCGGGAGCTTGTCAACAGGAGATCCGGTATAATTCAACATTTTGCCAGCACGCTAGCAGAGACAGAGATCTATCTTCCACCCCCGCAGATACAGGCAGAAGTGGTTGCTATCAACGCCTCGATCGAGTCAGCAAGGGATCAGCTTGAATCGATCCAGAGAGAGCTCTGGATGCATCCCCACTCCACACGATCAGTGCTTGGGCAGCTCGAAAAACTGACGGCAGGAGAGGGGATTACCGAATGGATGGAGAATCTCCCATATCCACTGGCATCAATACTCTGGCTATATTATGCAGAGAGCAGCCCTGCAAGGAAGGTTAGCCATCTCCTCAATTTTTTTGAGGCATCTGCTGAGTTTATTGCCGGCATTCTCCTCTCGGCACTGTATCCGATCATACGAAGTGAAGGGATCGACCTCCTGGATGAGAACCCGGAGTTCCGTGATATCTACATGAATGCCACCTTCCGCAGCTGGATCATCCTCTGCCGGAGAGCCGGACGGCAGGTACGAAAGAAGATCGCAGGGGATAGCGGGTATGACGGGATGGCAAGGCTCTTTGGCAATCCTGACCGTGAATTCATCGACATGATAACGAACAAGAGGCTCTTTGCCCTTCTTGACGAGGTTGCCGACCTGAGAAACGACTGGAAAGGGCATGGAGGCATCACCGGGAAGAGAGATGATGAAGAACAACTTGCCACACTGGAGAGACTCCTGGAACGCTTCCGGGAAGGTATCAGGGGCAGTTTCAAGCATCTGCGGGTTATTCTGCCAGGTGCAGCTGTTTACCAGGACGGCATCTTCTCCTGCCAGGTGCAGTCTGTCACCGGAACACGGACACGGTTTCCGGGTATGAGTATCACCTCACTCATCCCTCTTGATTCAGAATCACTCTATCTTTATTCGGGGAGGGGTGGCGAGCCGATGAAGCTCCTCCCCTTCTTCCGCCTGATCTTTCATCCGGAAACCGGTGAGCCTGCATGGTACTTCTATAACCGGATAGAGGGGATGCGGGTTCGATGGGTATCATACCATTATGAAGCCGAATCAGAATTTGAAGAAGAGGATGAGGATGTCTACGAAATGCTCAAAGATTGTGGACTGATCAGCGGGGAGTAGAGGTGCCACTATACAGAACACTCCGGCTCAAAGGAGATGCCCTCCCATTCGATCTTGAGAGAACACTTGCCTGTGGTCAGGTATTTCGGTGGGAGAAACGCGGCAACTGGTGGTGCGGACTTTTTGAACAGAAACCTGTCCGGATCAGGCAGGATGGAAATCTCCTCCGCTTCTCAGGAGCACCGGAAGAGGATATCATCAGGTATTTTGATCTCGATCTCGATCTCGAAGGGATCCTCTCCGGTTTTCCTGATGATCCAATCCTTTTGCAGGCGATCGATTGCGCATACGGGCTCCGGATCGTCCGGCAGCCCGCATGGGAATGTACTGCCTCATATATTGTGGCAACATTTGCAAATATTCCGGGGATACAAACCCGGTTAAAACTCCTCTGCGAGAGATTTGGAGAGAGGATCGGGGATGGGCATGTTGCCTTTCCATCTCCTGAGAAACTTGCAGCATCCCCGCTCTGCGATATCCGGAGCTGTCGCGTCGGATACCGGGACAAATTCCTCTGTGGAACCGCAGCAATGATATCCGCCGATCCGGGGTGGGAGGAGCGGATCGCCACTTTGCCATACAATGAGGCGCGAAAAGAACTTCTCAGGTTTCCCGGGATTGGGAAGAAAGTTGCTGACTGTATCCTCCTCTTTGCTTTCCACAGGTTTGAGGCGGTACCGGTCGATGTCTGGATCGACAGGATCATGCGTACGCACTACCTTGAAGAGGGAGAGCGGTATTCATATGATAAAATTGCAGATACTGCCCGGCAGATCTTCGGCCCCAATGCAGGCTATGCCCAGGAATACCTCTTTGCCGCACGTGAGACGATTCCTGATATGAGAAAAAAGTGAGTGAAATTATGTCCCGACATCCCAGGAGGACATGTAATCCGCCTGCTCTTCGGTGAGGGTATCGATTGCGCATCCAAGTGCTGCGAGTTTGATTCTGGCAATCTGCTCGTCGATTGCAGTCGGCACTTCGTGAACACCGGGAGCCAGATCACGCCCTTTCTTAACCATATACTCAGTCGATAATGCCTGCACCGCAAAGGAGAGATCCATCACCTCGATCGGGTGACCCATTCCCTTCGGAACAGCGAGGTTTACAAGACGGCCTTCTGCAAGAACATGAAGCGTTCGATCGCCAAATGTGTACGAGTCGATCCCATCACGCCGTGCGATGGAATCCGCACTTGTCTCAAGCCATCCGATATCGATCTCGACATTGAAGTGTCCTGCATTACAGAGTATTGCTCCATTCTTCATTAATACAAATTCTGATTCTGTAAGGACACCAAGGTTGCCGGTTGTTGTGACAAAGAGCTCGCCTATCGGTGCAGCCTCACGCATCGTCATGACATCAAAGCCATCGAAATGCGCCTGGAGAGCACGCCGTGGATCAATCTCGGTCACAATCACCTGTGCACCCAGTGCCCGCGCCTTCGTGGCAAGGCCCCGGCCGCAGTATCCGTACCCCGCAACAACCACATGCTTTCCGGCGATCATGCAGTTTGTTGTTGCCATGATCGCAGTCAGTGCGCTCTCTCCGGTGCCGTGGACATTGTCAAAGAAGTGCTTCATCGGGGTATCGTTGACCGCAACCACCGGGAAGAGGAGTTTCTTCTCTTTCGCCATTGCTTTCAGGCGGTGGATACCGGTTGTCGTCTCCTCGCAGCCGCCGAGCACATGAGGCAGGATATCGCGCCTGCCGGTATGGAGGCGGTGGATCAGGTCCATCCCGTCATCGATGGTAATAGACGGTTTTGCATCAAGTACCTGGTCGATTGCGCTATAATATTCTTCAAGGGTACAGGCACGCTTTGCATAGCAGTGTATCCCGGACTCCCTGAGAAAATCGGCAACATCGTCCTGTGTTGAGAGCGGGTTGCAGCCGGTGATATGCACCTCGGCACCTCCCGCAACAAGCGTCCTCACGAGAACAGCCGTCTTTGCCTCGACATGGAGCGCCATTCCAATCACGATGCCTTTTAACGGCTGTTCTTTGATGAACCTCTCCCGGATCTCGCCGAGAACCGGCATATATTGTTCCGCCCAGCGGATCTTTGCTTCACCAGTATGCATAATATAACCCTGTCTGTATCAGTTGGATGCATGAGCTCTTAATAACCCCGAAAGAAAGCAGACGCTTGATAACCAGATGCAACATATAGTCTGTTTATGGCACTGACACGCAGGATCATTCCATGCCTTGACTTAAAGGACGGACGGGTGGTTAAAGGGACACATTTTGAGGAGCTCAGGGATGCCGGGGATCCGGTTGAACTGGCGGCACGCTATAATGAGCAGGGAGCAGACGAGGTTGTCTTCCTCGATATCACTGCATCAAAAGAGAAGAGAAAGACGATTATCGATCTCATCTCCCGCGCCGCAGATCAACTCTTCCTCCCCCTGACAGTCGGTGGCGGGATCAGCACAACAGAGGATATCACCGCTATTCTCCGGGCAGGTGCAGATAAGGTCTCAATGAACACAGCAGCAGTACAAAACCCGGCGATCATCTCAGAAGGTGCTGCCGCATTTGGGACTCAGTGCATTGTGCTTGCAATGGATGTCCGGAGAAATTTCGATTACCAGGAAGGGAGAACAGAGATCCGGCTGGCTGATGGATCCACCTGCTGGTACGAGGTTGTTACCCATGGGGGGAGCAGACCAACCGGGATCGATGCCATCCAGTGGGCGCAGGAGGCAGAAGAGCGGGGTGCAGGCGAGATCCTTCTCACCTCGATGGAGACGGACGGCACCAAAGAAGGGTTTGATATTCCAATCACCGAAGCCGTTGCAGCAGCAACACATATCCCGGTTGTTGCATCCGGAGGGGTGGGGACGCTCGATCATTTCTATGACGGGTTTATCCTCGGAAAAGCCGATGCCTGCCTTGCTGCATCTGTCTTTCATTATGGCGAGTTCACGATCAGGGATGTAAAAGAGTATCTTGCCGGCCGGGGAGTCCCGGTACGGCTCTAATCCGGATCAGAGAAAGGGTCTCAGATCGATCTCAAACCCAATCACCGGATGTTCGAGATCGAATGCCACAATCACATCGGGGTGCAGTTCCCCAAAACAGCCTGTTTTTTCCGATCCATTCATGATAGCGCCCTGCCTGCCTGAAAGAAACGCCGGATCATCGGATGTGGCAATGGTAAGTGTGTCGATTCCCAGTTCCCGCAGAATTGCATCCACGGTTGCATAGATCTCCGAGAAGTCCGCTGCCGGGTGGATGGCAGCACCTGCCACTTTCTGGTAGGTGAGGGCTCTCTCATTCACTTCCCCGACCGTAAAGATCCGCTGTGGAAGTTCCCGGTGTTTATTCAGCTGAAGGATCTCAAGGAGCATCGGGAGGAGATCGGTTCTGACCATCGTGTTCTCGATTGAGATCGGATGGAGCACGGTCAGTGCAGCATCAGATCGGGGCCGTTGCATCTGAACATAGCTGACACGCTCGTTTGTCAGGGTAAAAGGCATCACTTCCGTATAACCAAGCCCAATTGCAATCCCGGAGACGAAACGGGCGAGCCTGCCTGCTGGATCCTCTGTTCCGATGGTGAAAGTGGGTGGAAGGGTTGCAGGGAACCGGTCAAACCCATATGCAATGGCTACATCCTCGAAAATATCCCAGTCATGCATGATATCCGCGCGGAAACAGGGCACGAGGACCAACACCTTCGATCCCTCAAGGGGTTCTGCACCAAACCGCATCTTCTCAAGAAGCGGGACGATCGATTCCGGTGTGAGTGGAACACCAATGAGCCGTGAACATTCATCACAATCAATAATCCGCTCAACCGGTGCCAGCGAGGGGGTCTTCTGCCCGTCAATTGTGACCGATTCAATCGTTCCGCCGGCTTCTGCAAAAGCAGTACAGATGATTGCAACCGTATTCTGTACCGCCCTCTGATCGGTGCCGGTGACATCAAGGAGGATATCGGTGGTATCTGAGGTAACACGGGTAAGCTCGCCATTAATGATCGGGGGGAATGAGAGAACCTGATCGTTTGCATCGACGATCAATGGAAATCTTTCAAAGTGCTCGACAATCCCGGCATATGCCCTCCCTTTTGGATGGATGGCTAAGATCTGATCCATCGTCATTGGCTCGGTATAATCAAGGGGTACAAACTGCCGGTCGCGTGGAGATGCAATGTAGCGAAATGGCGGCGTAATGGTAGAGAGATCATGCACCCCGATGGCAACCTTGGATCGACCACGCCCAATCGCCCAGTGCAACGCCTCCTGGAGCGCCATGACAGACTCGATCGAGGCATCATCGAAACGGAGGTTTCTGATTACTGCCGATCCAAGTACGGGACGGATCCCGGCAAGAGCCGGATCAATAGAGAATGAGATCTCAGATTCCAAAACCGGGTATTCCGGCAAACCAGTCTCGATCCCAAGGAACCCACGCATCGCCCGTGCCACTCCCTCGACCGAGTAGAGATCGGTTCTGTCGGGGAAGAACTCGACATCGGCATGATCTTCTTCAAGCCGTTCGATATCAGATCCAATCATCGGCAGGGATTTTAAGATCGTATCCTTATCGGTTTTTGTAAGCCGTTTTAGATACTCATAATTCAATGTAATAATCGCCATTCCTAGATCCTCCGGTATGAGGGGGTATTTCGGATCCAGTCGATATCGCTCTTATAGAGCTGCCGGAGATCTTTGAGGCCAAGCCGGAGCATCGCAACCCGTGAGATGCCAAGGCCCCATGCCAGAACGGGATGGGAGATACCAAACGACGAGGTCACCTCTTCACGGAAGATACCAGCCCCCCCAAGCTCCACCCATCCAAGGCCATCCACCCAGACCTCAGGCTCAACAGAGGGTTCGGTGTAGGGGAAGTACGCAGGCCGGAACCTGACATCCGGGAAACCCATCCGGTGATAAAACTCCTTTAAGAAACCGAGAAGATGGCTGAAGGTGACACCCTCATCCATCACGATCCCTTCAAGCTGTTCAAACTCGGCAAGGTGCGTTGGATCAATTGATTCACGCCGATAAACGCGTGAAAGGGAGAAGGCCTTGACGGGGGGTTCCGTATGTGCTGCGAGATACTGGATCGAGAGGGCGGTTGAATGGGTTCTGAGAACAGAGCCCTCAGCCTTTGTCTTATCCCAGGAGCCACCCCATCCTGTCGAAGATGTCGGGCCGCCATGCTCGTGCATATCCCGTATCTTCTCCCATCCATCCGGGAGAGGTGAGATGAGATCAAGATAGAAGGTATCCTGCATCTCACGCGCAGGATGATCCTGCGGCTGGAAGAGGGCATCAAAGTTCCAGAAGACGCTCTGGACGATGTTCCCTGAGAACTCCGAGAAACCCATCTCAAGAAGCAGGTTGCGTACTTCATCGAGGATCTGCCGGTACGGATGAGGTTTTCCAGGATATATCCGGCGTGGCGGGGTCGTCAGGCTGTAGCGGCGGAGTGTTTCATCTCTCCAGGATCCGGAGAGGATCTGCTCACGGGTAAGCGTGCCGACTTCCGGACGGAGATCGATTCCTGCTTCAATGAGTTTCCTTCCATCAGGTGTAATCTCTATGATCCACTGTACCTCCTCATGTACGGTGACAAGCCCCCGTGAGATCAGCTCACCACACTCTCCGGGATTTGCGACACCAGCAGCAATCTTTTTGAGTGCAAGCTCATCGGTGCTCTCAGGGGTTGAATCAGACTTTTTTGCAATTCCGCGATCTATTGTAATCCAGTTATTCTTCCGCATCCAGCCGATTGCCACCTTTGCAAGAGGATGCCGGGAGAGTTCCCCCATCGGGATTTCTCCATCAATGCTCTCGACTACCTGCCGTTCGGGAAGACCGTCCCTGGCATAGGATTCTCCCTCTTCAGTGAGCTGAAACTCTTCCTGCACCTCGCGTTTGACCTGGACAAGCTTTCTGCCTGCGGCAAGGTGTGCCCACTGTACCACTGCGGCGGCATCTGTTGAGAGCTCATCTGCAAGGACCGAGGCTTCTGCTGACCCATGCTCCCCAAGCACGGCCAGAAGGCGTTTTTCATTTGCGGTCAGTTCCATCAGTTACACCACCATATGGGAGACAGCATCTCTTTTTTCTTTAAATTCAGAGAGGAATTCTTTCACCCGTTCGAATGTTGCCTTTTTGCAGGCACCACAGAGGAGTGAACCTGAAAGGCACTGTCTCCTGATATCAAGGAGCTCTTCATCATCAGAAACCATATGGAAAAGGTTCAGGAGATAGACAGGGCAGTTGTCAGGCTCCCCTCCAAGCCTGACCTGCTCCTCTTTCGTCATTCTTCCTCCGGTGAGGGCCCCCATCACCTTCCGTTTCACATCAGAGTCGGGCTCATCAAACCAGAAGAGAGAATCAGGCACACTGCTTGACATCTTCCCCCCCTGCAGCCCCTGCATAAAGGAGTGGTACGTTGAGGACGGGGTGATGAAACCATAGCCGCCTTCTGCAACCTCAACTGCACGGACTTTTTCTGAGACAGCGAGGCAGTCTGCACCGGGGATATCAACATGCCCCTCGTACCGTTTTGATCCGGGGAATGCCGCCGCAATCGCATCCATCGCATGGGCGGGGGCATTCTTTGATCTGACACTGATGACAGTACCCTGATCCAGCACCGTGAACCACCGCATTTTATGTGCGATATCACGGGTGAGCCGGATATGCGGATCCTGATCGATTCCGACCGGAACGACCGTCGGCGCCGGTCCTTCCATCAGTTGCGGGTACAGGATATCCGCAACCTGTGTGGCAACCGAGTCTGCATGGGCAAGGGCAGTCTCCTGCGAGAATCCATAGATCGCCTGGAGATCGGAGAAGTTGATCTTCATTGCCGCTTCAAATGCAAGATCCTTCAGCTGCTCGTTTTCGCTCTGGTAGTAGGTCGTTCCTTCAAAGCCGAGTGCATAGAGGCATTCGAGATATTCACGGCCATATTTTTTGCAGTCATCCCAGGAGAGACCTCGGACGGCATGCGCCTCGCGATCCGCGATTGCAACATATCCGGATCCCCCCTGTTCGATATGCCAGACCACCTCGCGCATCACCATCAGGTGACCAAGGTGAGGATGGCCCGATGGCATAAACCCGGTCATCACATTAAACCGGGAGCCGGAGTTGATCGCATCAACGATCAGCCCATAATCCCGGTGACCAACAACAATCTTCCGCCGGAAGAATGGTGGCTGGCTTTTCAGCGTTGTTACCTCATCTTCAACAGGTGCAATCCCAAATTCAGCAAAGAGGCGATCGATATCAACGCTCTGGCTGCCTGACCATGGGTTTATTCCGGATTCCATAACGGTACTCTCACAATTTTATCCGTGCAAACTCGATATACACGATCTCTTCATTCTGTACACAGGCAAACAACATCTTCTTTTTCACGCTATGAGCCATCCTGACTGAACGTGAGATGGTGGATATCGGGATCTCTGCACCTTCCCTGATCGCGTGGACGAGCATCTCTGAGTGGGTATTGCTCTCGGTGTAAACCCTGAAGTGGTGGCCGAATTTGTACCCCGTCCTTGGAGTGTACCCAAGTGACCTGAGCCTGGAATAGACAGTGAGCTTCTCTGTCAGCTCATCATCAAGAGAGAGAGCAGATGCAAAATAGGCAGATCGATCAATTGTTGTTTCTGAGAAGGTAAGTGCTCCCTGATCGAGGAGATACAGTACCTCGGGTGGAGAGAGGATGAGCCGATCCTGATCGAGTCGTGTTCCAAACCACTGTTTCTCAAGGAGAGCAGCTCCTTCCCCGGAGACCATGGCAGAGGAGCCCGCAGGAACTGCAACTACTCCTGATTCGAAGGGTGTAAAGTCGCGGGCTTTTGGGCGGTGGAACCGGACATCATAGTAGGTCAGCTCCTCTTCATCATCGACAACTGCAAGTATGAAATTCTTCCTCATATGCTCGGCGGTTGCCACTTCACGGATAAGAACAGGGAAGGAAACCAGATCACGCTCGGAAAGAACCCTGATCAGGTACTGGGTCGTTCCCTTACCCGGCCGCTGGCCACGCCTGAAGACCCGGAAGTCATGAGGACCCGGCTGGATGACATATCCCCGCTCGCGAATGTCACGATAGACAATAAAAGATCTTAGGAATAATCGTCCCGTCTCCGGATGATTCACCGACTGCATCAGGAGTGAATCAAAATCATAGCCTTCAACATCAAGTTTGCCCCGCTGCATGAGATAGAGAGCCTCCTCAACGGAAAGTGTGAGCCCGGTATCGCCTGTGCGCCCGTACCCGCTCTGCTCATAGAGTGATATGCCATCCGGCCCTGTCCGGACAGATGTTCCATCAAATGTTGCCTTCACTGCCTCTGGTATTGGTGGTGATCCAAGATAAACACACTTCAGAAGAAGAAACCCTATCTAAGGAGAATGCAAATAATCTAAAGATACTATGAATACCATACCAGAATTTCGAAAAGCAGGATGGGCAGCAGTTCTTCTGATATGCATATGTCTCCTGCCGGGAACGGTTTCTGCCGGAGATCTCTTCTCCTATCAGACAGCAGAACAGACGTATTCACTTGCATTATATACAGATATCCACGCCATCGAAGAATCCGGGGATGGAGGATATATTCTTGGAGGTCTGGCATCAGATAATGATGATAATCATTCTGCCTTTGTAATGCGAACAGATCAGGAGGGAAAGACACTCTGGTCGCAGATGTATCCGGGTGAGTTTATGATCTCCATTAAGGAGCTTGAAGATGGGAGGATTGTTGCAGCTTCTTTCGAAGAGGCGGTGCAGCCCGGCCAGGCTTATGCTCCGATAACAGGTTCCGGGTACCTGTTCCTGATCGATCAGGATGGATCTGTTATCTGGATGGATGAACTTCCCGGTGTCATGCCGGCGCAGATACAGATAACAGAGGATGGGATCATCCTTGTCGGTTGGAGCTGGGTTCAGGGTGAGGATTCTGAAATACTTGAAGGATTCCTGTATCGATATGATCTCTCCGGAACTCAACTGGATGCTATCACCTATGAAGGAGTTTCGGTTCATGACATCCTGCCGACAGATGATGGGGGGTATGTTATTATCGGAAGTTCCGGTATAATCGGTGATGATAATATACCTGTTTTTGGACATATCATGAAGATCGACAGAGATGGCTACCCTGAATGGACAGAATTTTTTGAGGAACTCGCATTCTTTTCAATAGCTGAAATGGATGGGGGTTACATCATTGCCGGAAGCAGTATGCCATATGGCACTTCATTAGGTAAAGCTCGTGTTATTGGTGTAGGAACAGATGGTTCCCGGCTCTGGAATGAAACCCTTCAGGGATATGCTGCATATGGAATTGCTCCCTTTGGAGAAGAATATCTTATTGCCGGGGGCACAGGACCAGCCAACCCGTATCTTGCAATTATAACTCCGGACGGTGTTGTAAAAGATTCACAACGGGTGCTTGATGCAGACGGGCGCTTGACATCAGTTGTACCAATTTCAGATGATCGGGTTGCTGTCGGAGGATGGTCCCGGCAAACCGGTGATGTAGAGGGCTGGTTCCAGATATTTGAGCCTCAGACTATTCCTGCAGAGCCGGAACCAACAGAATCCCCCGGTTTCGGCATCCTTGCAGCCGCCCTCGGAACAGCCGCAGCTGCACTCATTGCATATAAGAGAAGGGGAGATTAAGCCGCAAGTTCCCTGACTTTGGCGATATTGCCACTATCATCCCGGGTATCATCCTCCGGCGTCTCCATGATGAAAGGGAGGCTCCGGAGGCTGGGGTGATGGAGGATGGATCGGATCCCCTCCTCCCCGATTTGCCCAAGACCGATATGTTCGTGCCGGTCAAGGCCGGACCCCAGTATTCCTTTTGTATCATTCAGGTGGATAACAGAGAGGAGATCAAGACCTATCTCGGAGTCAAATTGATCAACTGTCTCTCCCACAGTCTCAGGTGTTCGAAGATCATACCCGGCTGCAAAGGCATGGCAGGTATCAAAACAGACTTTTATCCTCTTCTGATCATGGATTCTTCCGATGATATCCCCGATATCCCCAAGATCGCTCCCGACCGAATTCTTCTCCCCGGCGGTATTCTCAAGGAGAAGAAAGACATCCGGGGGTGCTGCTTCGAGTGCCGTGTTGATCGCATCAGCCACCCGCCGTCTGCCATCCTCTTTTCCTGGAGGGCCATGATGTCCAAGGTGCGTTACCAGAAAGGGGATCTGAAGATCCGCACATCGTGAGAGTTCAACCGAGAGGCTCTCAACCGACCGGGAGTAGATCGTCTCCTTATCAGAGGCAAAATTGGGAAGATACGGCATATGAACAACAGCAGGACTCATCCCGGAGACCTCCATTGCCTGAATAAAGGCGGAGGCTGAGTCATTGGTCAGGGGTTTGAAACTCCAGCCCCGGGGATTGCGTGAAAATATCTGAAAGGTGTCGCATCCCCGCTCCTGAGCACGGGTCACGGCACGGTCGATCGAGCCTGCGATCGATACATGGACGCCGACGGTTACCATACTGGTATACTACTCCGGCAGATGAAGAAAAAGATATGGGAAAAGGCAGTCAGTCCGCCCTCGATCAGATCCCAAGCTCTGCCTTTACTGCCTCCCCAAATGACACTGTGGTTGCAGTTCCTCCGAGATCGGGGGTCCTGATTCCGCAGCGGATGACATCCTGGAGGGCTGTTTCGATATGCAGGGCATCGTCCCGGTACCCGAGGTATTCAAGGAGCATGGCACCGCTCCTGATCGCAGCAACCGGGTTTGCAATTCCCTGCCCGGCGATATCCGGTGCCGATCCATGTACCGGCTCAAAGAGTGCATATCGATCCCCGATATTGGCCGAGGGGAGCATACCCAGTCCGCCAACCAGATACCCGGCGACATCCGAGAGGATATCCCCGAAGATGTTTGTGGTGACGATGACACCATACCTTGCAGGATGGAGGAGAACATCAAGGGCAAGCGAATCGATGTAGCATGCCTCAAAGGAGATGCCGGATTTTGATGCCTCATGACAGCAGATATCACGGAAGAGTACGTCGGATTTGATGACATTTGCCTTGTTCCCAATCGTCAGGAGGCAGCCCCGCTCCTCTGTAAGCGTGATTGCAGCCCGTGCAATCCGTCTGCTCCCTTCAACCGAGACGACACGGACGGTGCAGGCGCGATCCTTCTCACGCCATTCGATACCGGAGTACAAACCCTCGGAGTTCTCCCTCACGATCATGATATCAAACAATTCACCCTTCACGGGACGGAGGTTTGCATAGAGATCAAGTGCCTTCCGGATACCGAGGATGACAGACTGGTAACAGGGATCCGGGGGCGTGGTGATCGCGCCAAAAAGGATCGCATCGGCAGTTTTCAATGCAGTAATATCATCGTCTGTGCACGCAACACCGCTCTTCTGCCACCGGCCATACCCGACCTCCACCTCAAAAGAGTCAAATTCCGGGTGGAGTGATCTGATGATATCCCATGCAACCGGTATCACCTCCCGGCCGATGCCATCGCCTGATACAACTGCTATTCTGGTCATTGTTTCTGTCTCCACAGAGTGATCATCTCATAGACAGCATCGAGAATCGTCTTTGGCGATGCACCCCAGTGGACGACCGCACCAAAGTAGCCATTGTATATCCCGACACCGCTCCGCTCCTTCCTGCAGCATCGTGCAATAAATGGCTCCTGTGATACAGAGGCAAGCGGGCAGATCTCTATCTGGGTAAAGTTATTCCCATAACATTCCTGGTAGAGCTGCCGTCCTGTCAGGCAGCCTGCCATCCGCTCACCTCCCTCCATCGGATCCATATCAAGAGTCTTTTCAAATCCTCCTGCCCGGCAGGGAAAGACATCGGCATCAATTCCGGAGATATCCCGGACATGATGATCGAAGACGCAGTTCAGCTCTCCAAGAAGGCCCTCTTCTTCAAGGCTCTCGATCGTCACGGAGAGATTTGCCCTTGGGGGCCTGATATCATAGACATGCACTGTCTCAAAGAGAGAGAGATCGGGATCCAGGACGAAGTTCATATGTTCGTCCATTCCCCCAAAGATCGTGCAGCGTTTTCCGGTCGAGAGGGCACGCCTGACCATACCTGCTCGATTGTGCTGGTTCACCCGCTCCGAGTACATCACTGTTTCTTCTGTAGTTGCGAGCACCTCTTCGTGGAGGATGTTCCGCATCATTCCGGTGGCATCAGGATCAGGTGTCACCCTGAGGAGTTCAAATCCATCCCGAACCCGCCTGACCAGGTATTCGGAGATGAAGTACACTTTATCGCCAACAGGTTTTCCAAAGGCATGACCGACCACCTTGCATTCAGGCGGGAATATCATGCCTTCCCCCTCCAGTATGGAACCAGACCCCCGGCATCAAGAATATCACGCATCCGGGGCGAGAGGGGGGTGAAGGAATAGCGGGCTCCTGCCACCTCTATCAGCCCTTCGTTGAGGTTAATTGTGATCTGATCGCCATCCCGGCAGGTGAGATCCGCCTCAAGCACAGGGAGCCCGACATTGATTGCATTCCTGAAGAAGATACGGGCAAATAAGGGAGAGATGACGGCAACGACACCAGCCTCCCTGAGCGCAACCGGTGCCTGTTCGCGTGAGGAGCCGCACCCGAAGTTCCGGCCGGCAACAATAACCGCACCGGATAATCGCCCGGCAAGTGAGGAATCAAGATCCTCAAAGACATGTGCCCCCCAGACAGAGCGATCCTTTGTCCTGAGATACCGTCCGGCGATGATGAGATCGGTATCAATATCTGATCCAAGGCAGACTGCCTGCCCCTGAATCATACCTGCACCTCCGGGTCGGTTATGCATCCGGCAAGTGCGGTTGCAGCTGCTGTGGATGGTGAAGCAAGGTAGATCAAGCCTCCAACTCCCATCCGATTTTTAAAGTTCCGGTTCGCGGTGGAGAGACAGACCTCGCCATCGCCAAGAACACCATTATGCATGCCAAGGCAGGGCCCGCATCCGGGAGAAACCACCATACAACCGGCGGAGATGAGATCTGCCATGATACCATCCCGTGTGGCACAAAGAAGCACCTCCCGTGATGCAGGCACAACAATTGTCCGCACCTTCACCTGCCCCCCACGGACGATGTCAGCAAATCTCTTCAGATCGCTGTAGCGCCCGTTTGTGCAGGTACCAAGAAGCACCTGATCCACTTTGGTTCCCGCAAGATCAGCGACCGGACGGGCAGAGTCTACCCTGTGCGGAGGGGCCACAAGAGGCACGATATCGTCGAGGTCGATTGTGATCTCGCGGGAGTATGTACAGTCGGATGGGATCTGGAGATCGATTGAATGCCCATATGAGCCAAGATATTCCCGGCAGACGGGATCAGCATAGAAGATCGCATTCTTTGCCCCGGTCTCTACACCCATGTTGCAGATGCAGAGCCGATCCTCCATAGAGAGTGTCGCAGCACCCTCACCCCTGTACTCAAGGGCGCAGTACGTCGCACCTTCCATTCCAAGACGCGAGACAACAGAGAGGGCTAGATCCTTTGCCTCTGCGGGACCGGAAAGCCTTCCCTCAAGGTTGATGCCGATCGTCTCCGGCACCCGGAACCAGGTCTCGCCTGAGGCCCAGATCGCAGCCATATCGGTTGCACCGACACCTGTTGCAAAGGCACCGAATGCACCCCCCGTGCAGGAGTGGGAGTCGGCTCCCACCACCACCTCTCCGGGAAGGATACATCCCTCACTCATGATCTGATGACAGATACCACCGCCGCAGTCAGAGAATTTCATTCCTGTCGAGCAGGTATACTGTCTGAGTTCACGCTGGAGATCAGCGGTCAGGCCGGTATTTGCCGGGCAGATATGATCGAAGAGAACCGAGATCTTCTCAGGATCCATGCCGGCCGGGACACCCATCGAGCGGAATGCCTCAAGGGTGAGGACACCGGTACCATCATGCACATATGCACGATCCACCTTTCGATCGACATATTCTCCGGCATCTCCACCAAGAATCCTCTCGGTGAGCGTCTGACTCATTCGAGGACCTCCTGCTCTGCCTGATGGATCAGCTGGAGAAGAATCTCATGAGTGATGCAGCATTTGTGCTCTCCCCGTTTCTTCACCTGCTCCAGTATCCAGCATATCTGTTTTTCCCCAAGATCATGTTCCATTGAATGTAAAATATGTGCAATCGCTTTTTTGCCGGTATGCTTACCAAGAAGGTAATGCCTCTCTCCACCGACCAGATTGGGAGGGATGTACTCATAGGTTGATGAATCCTCGATGAGTGCAGCGATATGAATTCCGGATTCATGGGCAAAAGCATGATCACCCACAATCGATTTTATCTTTGGAACCGGTATCCCGGATGCATCTGAGACCATCCTGCTGAGTTTCAGGAGATGAGAGAGATCATAGCGGTCAACACCTCCCTTAAACCGCAGTGCACAGAGTACCTCCTCAAGGGAGGCGTTTCCTGCACGTTCCCCGATACCATTCACCGTCGTATGGAGCTGATATGCCCCACGTTCAGCAGCAGTGATGGTGTTTGCCGCAGCACATCCCATATCATCATGGCAGTGAACACAGAGAGGTATCGGCAGATCAACAATGAGGGTATCGATTATTCCTGCCATTTCCAGAGGGGTGAGGCAGCCAACCGTGTCTGCAAAGGAGACATAGTCAGCTCCATATTCAGCACCTTTCAGGTACATCTCCCTGAGAAAGGCAATATCCGTTCTCGAGGCATCTTCTGCGGCAAAACGGACCTGGATGCCGTGATCATGTGCATACTCAACCATCGAAAGCGCCTGTTCGAGGACCACGTCACGCGGCTTTTTGTACTTGATCCTCATGTGCAGATCAGATGTGGCGATGAAGATACTGATCATATCGACATCGCACCCGATAGCGCAATCCACATCCACTTTCAGTGCCCGTGACAGGCAGCAGATCCGAGCATCAAGACCCATATGAGAGAGGTCACGGACACATCCAGCTTCGTTATGAGATACAACCGGGAAGCCGGCTTCAATGACATCGACACCGATCTCATTGAGGAGATCGGCAATCCGGCACTTCTCTTCATGGGAGAACGATACGCCCGGGGTCTGTTCGCCATCCCGGAGTGTTACATCACAGATTTCAACATTCCACTTTTTCATATGCTGCTTCCTCCGGGCATCTTCCACGGACAATAATTACCTTCTGGCCGGTTTCAGGAATAGAGAGAGCTTCAGATAGGCTGTCAGAATCCTCTGCCGGTATCTCGATGGGATCAGCCCATGACAGATATGGCTTGATATCAGGGACACCCTGACCTCCTGTCATCGCCATCCGGCTGTTGGCAAGGACGACGACAAGAAGAGGTATATCCTTCTCCCTGCAATCGATCAGGCTGTTAAGACCGGAATGAAGGAGTGCCCCATCCCCGATGACGGCAATACCAGTACTCTGTGCGGCAACGGCAACAGACGAGCCAAGACAATAGCTGGCAATACCAAGCGAGTACGGGGGATTCATCAGGAGGAATGAACAGCCGATATCGGGGATCACCTGCATCTTCCGCTCTTTCATAAGCGAAAAGAGCGGTTTGAAGGGGCAGCCGGAACAGAATGTCCGGAAAAACCCGCGATCGGTGAACCGCTCCAGTGAACGTCCTGCCTGTGGGGGGAGCAGCTGCTGGTGTTCCCTTACAAATGGCCTTCCGATCTCGATGATCCTGGATCCTGATGGGAACGAAGGTGGCGGGTAGGGAATAGCGATATGGGATTCTCCCCCGACTACTCCAACGCCGATCTCTTTGGAACCCCCTTTGATCCGGTTGAGTGGTGAGCGCTCAGCCCATGCAAAGAGTCCGGCAGTTCCCTTATCTGCCCTGGCAGTCCGACCTGCTATCGTGAGATCAGAATCGGCAAGCCTGCCATGCCGTATCAGCTGGACTGCTTCTACCAGATGGATATCCTCATTCAGGAGGGCAGGTGTGATACGGAGGATAGCCACCCTTGAGAACCGCTCAGATGCCTCAAAAGCAGCAGCGACAGCTGCGGATAGCGTTTCTCTGTCAGGCTCGATCACCGGGCATTGCGCAAGCTCTCCGAAATACCGGGAATCCTGGGCATTTTGAGAGAATAAAGCCTCGGGATCATCACCGACAATGATGACAACGCCGGAGACAAGACCCTGTGTTGTCGCATTGATAAGAGGATCGCAGAGAGCATTCATCCCGACATTTTTCACAATCACACATGAACGCCGTCCTGATAGAGAATCTCCAAGTGCATATTCAAGGGCGGTCTTCTCGTTTGTGACCATCAGGGCAGAGATACAATCACCAATCTCTGTTACCGGATACCCCGGTACGGTATAGACAGTATCGACACAATCTCTCAGGGCTTCTGCTACTGCTTCATATCCTTTCATTCAAAATCCCTCCCGGGAACAATATCACAGCCTGTACAATAGGTACACATTGTGCGGGCTTTTGTTGTATCCAGACCTGCCTTCTTCAGGGCATCATAGTGGATATCAGCAATTCTGAGCAGGCGTTCAGCTGACGGCCTCCTGTACGATGCAACTGCGGCTGCCGGGGTGAGCGGGCGGATAACCGGGATGACACCGCGCTCTGTTAGAAACCGGATGCAGGTTTCCATCTCTTCATCAGTCTCACCAAGACCAAGGATAACATTCGAAAAAACGTTCCCGCGTCCGAAGAGGGTAACGGACTGGTCAAGCGACCTGATAATGCCATCCCATGAGAGTCCGGGGCACCTCTCTTGAAAAAGTTCGGGTGTTGCCGCTTCAAGATTGAATTTCACCTCGCTGACACCTTCGGAATAGAGGCGATCAGGAGTGTGGGGGCCAGGATAGATGGAAACCCCGATTGGTATATCCTGTTTTCCGATCCGTTTCAGCACCCCTATTACCCGCTGCTCTTCTTCTTCAATGGATCCGACAACCCCGCTTGTAATCGATACTGCATCGATCCGATCCCGGACAGATTCGATCATCCCTGCGATCTCTTCAGGAGTTTTTATCCTTCCCTCATTGAGCGGGACCGGGCAGTACATGCAGGAGAAGATACACCGGCCGGTTACAGTAATATATGCCTGGCGTGGGCAGTGAAGGCCGGGCTTTTCAAGGATACCGGTTGCTTCCAATCTGCCGAAGCTGAGGTGAGCCTCTCCATTCCCGTCATGCCTGATTTCAACAGGAGAGTCCAGAGAGACGGACAGCCGAACCCGTTTGCCACCTGAAGAGAAGAAGACCGAGCCCGTTCCCCCTGCTCCGGGACCAGCTGAAGAGGATTCGATATAACCGGATGCATCCACTCCGGTGAGCCTGCATGAACCGATGGCAACGAGTTCCGCCTTCAGTTCGACCCATCGCATAACTCTAAAGCCTCCTCAAATCTGGTTATGAACGGGATCGCCGCAACGGCACCGATCAGCCCGCGGCCGGAGAGCCGGATATCAAGGAGCGGGAGAAGGGCATCCAGTTCGGAACGGGTGATCTCACCCCGCTTTACCATCCATGCATACTCTTCAAGCGGGGAGGGATCAAATCCGGTGTATGCAGCCATACCCGTCTCATCAGAGAGGGTATGTTCACGCAATAATCCCTCGAAGCGATCGATGCATCCTGCAGGATCCGATGTCGCAAACTCACATGCCACCGCAACACAGTTCTTGGTCCTGAATGCAACAGGATAGAGCTGAACGATTGTATGGGAGAGATACCGGGTCTTCTCATCCTCAATGGACCGGGCAATATTATGGCAGAGCGTCCAGGTGGCACCGGCATCAGGGGTATCCGTATCATCCACGCCGATGATGAGACGTTGAAGCCTTGGTAAGACGATCCGGGAGCCGGCCACCTTCCCACCCCCACAGGGATCTGATTCCGAGCGGATCACCCCGTTGGCGTTTGCACGGCAGATGGAAGCCCCGACGCCGCCGCCGCCCATGCCGAGATAGGTGATTCCGATCTCGTCTTCTGATACTGCCACACGGCCGATCCCTGCCGGGAACCGGGATCCGATCAGTTCGAGATCGACTGTTCCGGGGGAGAGGAGATACCTGGTTGTCTGGCCAACCGTCCGCACCTGCTGCACAAGCGGGCTCTGTCCGTAATGTCGCTTCACCCACATTGCACCGCCGATACAGTCAAACCGCTCGATGAGCTCAACTGCTGTACCATCATCTGAGGCGATCGCAAGGATCTCTGGATAGATGATCGAATAGGGATCATGAGTATGCTTCATAAAAACCTGCCATACCTATCTGGAAAATACATGAGAGACGATTATACTCCTGGTGTACATGCTACGCAGGTGAACATATCCCATCCATCCGATACAAACCGATACCTCAGTGAACTGGTAACCAGAGTCAATGAACTGGTGGAGTGAGAGAGATAGGGACATATCCTGCAACCGAAATTTTCGTTAACAGGATAATCGGTTGCAACAGAATATAAGGTGATCGATCACTGGCGGGAGGGAGGAAAAAAAAAGATTAGAAGAGTTCGTGAAGCTGGAACTTGAATGGTCCAAGAGAACCGCCATAATTCCCGGCTGTAATCTGCTTCACACCCGGCACCTTGCAGGCGGCTTTCACACCTGCTGCCATTGCCGCCATCACCGAGGCTTCGTCGACACCATCAATGACTATCTCATAGATTGCACCGATTCCTGCCGGCACACTGGTACCTTCAACCTTCTCACGGATTGTCGGGCAGAATGCCTCGTTTGTGGATGCTCCCATGAACTTGTATTTGTTGCTACCGACCTTTGAACCGCTGGAAACAACACCGCCCGGGAACGGAGTGATGACACCCGGCACATCCGCGATGGCATCAACTGCTGCTTCCGCTGCAACGAGTGCACTCATCTGGTTCTCTCCCATGATCAGGAAGTTCCCACCTGCAACGCCCTTGACCGCCCCGTATTCTTCTTCAATGATAAAATCGCCGCCCATGATTGGAATGGACCAGCATTCACGGCCACCGACGGTGACTTTGGATTCGAATCCATCCCCAAAGAAGTGGAGCTTTACCGGAAGTTTCTCCTCTGCGTCAAGCCCGTTGAATGCAGCGGTTGTTGGTGCGGTAAGAATGCACTCTGCAATACGCTCGACGAGCTGTTCCTTGAGCTTCTTCTTGCCGACACAGATGAGTATTGCATATCCCGGCCGTCCATCCGGGGTTTCGTCGGCAGGAACGAACCGCTCAATGCCTGCCTCTGCGGGACATCCGATCGTTGAAGTGGCAAAACCGGTTGCTTCAACTGCTGCCTTGTACGCCCATTCCTTTGTGACTGCTGTTACAATGACACGGGAGACCCAGGTGGGGAATCCCTCTGCATAGGTATTGTCGATGATGACACCGTTGTATTCCATAGAAACACCTTCTATATGAGTATGTGAGGGAGCTTCATAAAAGAAGATTTCTTTTTTATTCGGGAGCACGAGTGCCATGATAAACTACACAGATTATAATAGATCCGATTAGTACATAATTTCTGCATGATCATCACCAGGTTCCCCAAAGACGAGGATACAATTGACCCGCTATAAGAATGGAGACAAAAACGCAGTACGTTTGATGAGAAATAATCCTTTGGGAATGGAAACATAATTCAAAAAAAGCACATATTGAAGATATTGCCAGAATACAGAAGCTTTCATTCAATATAATAAAAAAACAATACTAAACCCGCAAAAGCGCATGAATTTCCCCAATTATTGAATGTCCGCCCTTTTTTGGAGGAGGATAATTAACCACTATCCATTAATCTCAACGCACTATCAGGAATGTTTGTAGTATAATGAATTAAGAAAGTTTATCTATCTTATCTAACAACCATTTCACTAATCGATTTAAATCGATAGAAAGGCTGGTGCTGATAGCATGGCGTTTGCAATGCATATCAATTTGGAGCGTTGTACTGGTTGTAACAATTGTGTTGTT
>Ga0163225_100029_pt1 | contig 41853 bp, 20 predicted proteins | sample MSEWel2016_04_06_2_FD_113145 | JGI IMG/M metagenome (GOLD analysis project Ga0163225, IMG submission 113145) | Subsurface microbial communities from deep shales in West Virginia, USA - MSEEL Well Study Marcellus 5H_2016_04_06 ... | reverse complement strand
TTATTTTTGAGTATTAACAAACCAATACAAATCAAAATTTTTTACAGATTATGAAAAAGCTATTTGCGTTTTTGGCAGTTTTTGGGATGCTTAGCATGGGTGCATCATCCATTTATGCTCAGGGAGAAGAGCAGTCGGTAGCTGAAGAAACTACAACTGAACAGGTTGCAGAAGAGGAAGTTGCAGTGGAAGAAGCAGTTGCTGCAGAGCCGGCAGAAGGTGAAGAGCCCCAGGGAATTCACAAACAGATTAAAGCTAAATTTATTGAAGGTGGTGCTGTATTTATGAGTTTCGTACTTCTGGCACTTGTTTTTGGTTTGGCTATTGTTATTGAAAGAATCATTTATTTGAACCTTTCAACTACCAATACCAAGAAACTTCTTCAGAAAATTGAAGATGCGCTTAACGAAGGTGGTGTAGAGGCTGCTAAAGAGGTTTGTCGCAACACCCGCGGACCGGTTGCTTCTATCTTCTATCAGGGACTGGATCGTTTCGATGAAGGCATTGAAGTAGTAGAGAAGTCAGTTGTTTCTTATGGTTCTGTTCAGATGGGACTGTTGGAAAAAGGACTTTCCTGGATTTCACTCTTTATCGCTATTGCTCCGATGCTCGGTTTCATGGGTACAGTAATTGGTATGATCGATGCTTTCGACACCATTGCTGCTATGGGTGACGTTTCTGCTACGGCTGTTGCCAGTGGTATTAAAGTGGCCCTTATTACCACAGTGTCCGGTTTGATTGTTGCTATTATTCTTCAGATTTTTTACAACTACCTGGTATCTAAAATCGACGGTATTGTAAACAATATGGAAGATGCCTCAATCTCATTGATGGACATTCTGGTTAAGTATAACATGAAAAAATAATTGTCATTATGGCTAAGCTTTCGAGATATTTGAATTATGTACTATTTCTTCTCCTGGGTGTAACATTGGTGTTTGCAGGACTTTTCTACTTCGGAGGTGAAGTGGAAGATGCCGGTTATCCAATGTACACCGAGTCCTTTTTGAACTGGGGAAAGATATTGTTGTTGATTGGAGCGGCGGTTGCTATTCTTTTTGAAATTGTAAACTTGTTTTTGCATCCGCAAGCTGCTATCCGGACACTTATTTCAATTGCCCTTTTAGGGGTGATTGTTGTAGTTGCTTACAGCCTGGGAGATGGAACTCCTTTGCAATTGGTCGGATATAAAGGACCCGATAATGTTCCCAGTATGTTAATTCTTGGGGATACATTCTTGTATTCTACTTATATCCTTATTGGTGGTGCTTTGGTTGCAATTCTGTTTACCGAAGTGTCCCGGATTTTTAAGTAACATGACTGACGACAGGACTTTTTTAACCTGTTTTATTCATAAGTTTTCGTAATGAGATGTTCAAATACCAGAAAATATATGCAACCACAGTCAAAATTGGCGAGGACGCTGGTATTTTGCAGGTAGTTGAACATTAATAGATAATTTGTTAATAAATCAGGTTAAGTCCTGTCAACTAAAAATATTTTAAATTTATGGGAAAAAGAGATGTTCAGGAAGTGAATGCAGGATCGATGGCCGATATTGCTTTTCTTTTGCTTATTTTCTTCCTTGTGACAACGACCATGGACACTGATTCCGGTTTGTCACGCATGCTTCCTCCCCCGGTGCCTGAAGATCAGGAACCGCCACCGCCCATTAAAGATCGAAATGTGTTTGAGGTGCTTATTAATGCACAAAACAGATTGTTGGTTGAGAATGAGCCCATGGAGTTGAGTGAACTTCGCGATGCCGCTAAAGAGTTTATTCAAAATCCGTTGGATGATGAGGGACTGCCTGAAAAGGAGGAAAAGCAAATTGAATATTTTGGCATTTATCCTGTGACTAAAGGAGTTATTTCGTTGCAGAGCGACCGCGGAACCCAGTATCAGATGTATCTTTCGGTACAAAACGAATTGGCTGCCGCCTATAATGAGCTTCGTGACGAATTGGCCCGAGCTAAGTTCGGTAAAAAGTATGCCGAACTTGAGGATGATAAACGGGATGCTATCGGTGATATCTATACACAAAAGATCTCCGAAGCTGAACCTAAAAACATAGGAGGCAAATAGAATGGCAAAATTCAGAAAGAAAAAAGGTACTGGCCAGCAGGCCATCAATACCGCCTCTCTTCCCGATATCGTTTTTATGCTGTTGTTCTTTTTTATGGTAACAACAACCATGAAAGAGGTAGCGCTGAAAGTTCAGTTGAAGCAACCTTCAGCTACCGAGTTGAGTAAACTGGAGAAAAAATCACTGGTAACCTATGTCTATGTGGGCGTTCCTCAAAGACAGTATCAGGCTACTTTTGGTTCCGAACCACGTTTGCAGCTCAACGATCAGTTTGCTTCTGTGGACGATATCCGAAATTATATCGTGCAGGAGCGCGAATCGATGCGGGAGAGTGACAGGTCTAAAATGACGGTTTCGATTAAAGCCGACTATGATACTCCAATGGGTATCATAACCGAAGTTAAGCAGGCCCTTAGAAAGGCTCAGGCGCTTAAAATCAGTTACTCGGCTCGTCAGGTTAGTGAAGTTCCGATGTAAATTCAAATTTTGAATTTCAGATATAACGGGATTGGCATTGTCAATCCCGTTTTTTTGTATTTTTCAGTATTGGCATTCTGTCGGGGTTTTACTATTTTAAGGGCTTCAATTTATACTCCGTTTAATTTTCTGTTCATGGAACTAAATATCACTCAGAGTCCCTTTTCCGAAACTGCATTTGACCAGTTGATGCAAAATCGTATTCATAAAGTGCTGCTTATTTGCAGCTCTTACGATGCTTTTATGCTTGAGGAAGATGGACGGATTGACGAACAACTTTTCAATGAATATGTCTCTTTAAGTCTTCGTTATCCCCCCCATTTCATTCAGGTGGCTTCGGCAGAAGAAGCATTTGCCGTGCTGGAAGAGGAACAGATCGACCTGGTCATTACCATGCTCAGTGTAGGAGGGATGGATCCTTTTTCCCTGTCGAGGAAAATTAGAGAGTCTTTTCCGGTGGTTCCTATCGTTGTGCTTACGCCTTTCTCGCGGGAGGTTTCATTGCAACTGAGCCGGGAGGATACCAGTGCCATTGATTATGTTTTCTGCTGGCTGGGCGATTCCAATTTGCTGCTTGCCATAATCAAGCTTATTGAGGATGGGATGAATGCTGAATACGATATCGGGGAGGTGGGTGTCCAAAGTATTTTGTTGGTGGAGGATTCTGTGCGGTTCTATTCGAGTTATCTGCCATTGATTTACAAGATTGTTTTCAAACAATCGAAGAAGTTTATGCAGGAGGGGCTTAATGAACACCAGATGATGATGCGTATGCGGGGCCGTCCCAAGATTCTGCTTGCACGGACTTATGAAGAGGCAGAAGCCTTCTACGATAAATATCACTCCAACCTGCTGGGAGTTATTTCGGATGTTTCATTCAGTCATGATGGTGAAAAGGAAGTGGGAGCCGGAATTAAACTGGCCCAAAAGGTAAAGAATGATAATCCGTATATGCCTTTTATGCTACAATCGTCGGATGCTACAATTTCGGAAGTTGCCAAAGAATTAAAGGTTGGATTTATACATAAGCATTCCAAGTTTCTTTTGCAGGAACTTAAAGAGTTTTTAAATACGTATCTGGCGTTTGGAGATTTTGTTTTTATTGACCCCAAAACGGGAGCCGAAATTGCCCGGGTAGGCAGTCTCCGAGAATTACAAAACAAACTGATGGATTTGCCCGATGAGTCGCTTCACTACCATTTTAAACGCGATCATGTTTCCAAATGGCTTACAGCACGTGCATTATTTCCTATTGCAGATGTTGTTCGCGATTTAAAGGTGGATGAAGACGTCAATATGAAAGCTCATAAGGAACGGCTGGTACGGTTGATCTCTGAATTCAGGAAAAGTAAAAGTAAGGGAATCATTGCCTCATTCGACCGCAAAAGGTATGATGAATACATGACTTTTTCGCGCATCGGGAAGGGATCTGTGGGTGGTAAGGCTCGCGGGTTGGCTTTTTTGAATGCTATTATCAAACGGCATTCAGAGTTGAATCAACATCCGGAAGTTAATATCATGATTCCCCGGACTATTGTTTTGGGTATCGATATTTTTGAGAGTTTTATGGAGGAAAACGATTTATATTCTGTTGGACTCTCAGATAGGTCGGACGAGGAAATCCTCGAACATTTCACCGAAGGAAATCTTCCGGCCCATTTGTATGAAGATCTTCTCCGGTTTGTTCAGGTGGTGAACCGTCCGGTTGCCATTCGTTCTTCAAGTGTTTTGGAGGATAGTCATTATCAGCCCTTTGCCGGAATTTACACTACCTACATGATTGCCCCATCCACCAACGACCAGATGGTGCGTCAGATCCTTGATGCCATAAAGTGTGTCTATGCTTCGGTTTATTACAAATCGAGTAAAGCTTACATGGAGGGAACCATGAACCTGATTGATGAGGAGCGTATGGGGATCGTACTTCAGGAGGTGGTTGGACAACCTCATGAAAACAGATTTTATCCTACCTTTTCGGGTGTGGCACGCTCGGTTAATTTCTATCCGATACCTCCCGAAAAAGCTGAAGATGGGGTGGTAAACGTTGCTTTAGGGCTGGGACGTCAGATTGTTGAAGGCGGCTCTTCATTAAGGTTTTCACCAAAGTATCCTGCCAAAGTTTTGCAGCTCTCATCTCCCGAGATGGTGGTGCGCGAAACTCAAAAGACCTTTTTTGCTCTGAATCTGGATGCGACCAGTTTCGACTCTTCTGTAAATGATGGCATAAATATTTTAAAGGTTAATGTGGGTGATGCCGAAAAAGATGGGTCACTCAAATGGCTGGCTTCTGTTTTTGATATGCAAAATCACATGATAAAGGATGGGTTGATGGCAGACGGGCCCCGCTTTATCACTTTTGCCAATATTCTGAAATACGATGCTTTCCCGCTTGCTGATATAGTGAATACTGTTTTGCATATTGGTCAGGATGAAATGAAACAACCCGTGGAAATTGAGTTTGCGGTAGATCTTCAGACCCCCGACGGAAAGCCGGTGTTTTATCTTCTTCAAATTCGGCCCATCGTGGACACCAAAGATCCTTCAGGTCCTGACTTATCTGATTTTGAACCCGAAGATTGTCTGATTTATTCCAAATCGGCACTGGGTAATGGAGTGGTAAGCGATGTTCAGGATATTGTGTATGTTAAACCAGAAACGTTTAAACCGTCTTTGAACCCTGAGATTGCCCGGCACATTGAAAAAATAAATGACAAACTTCAGAAGGAAGGCCGCCCATATTTGCTGATTGGCCCGGGCCGTTGGGGATCACAGGATCCCTGGCTGGGGGTGCCTGTCCGATGGGGCCAGATTGCCGGAGCTCGAACCATTGTGGAAATGGGGTTGGAAAATTATCATGTGGAACCGAGTCAGGGAACGCATTTTTTCCAGAATCTGACTTCATTAAGGGTTGGATATCTTACCATCAATCCACATATCGGGGAAGGCAGTATTAACCTGGATTTGTTGAATAATCATGCAGCAGAAGAGGAAACGGAATATGTAAGGCATGTGAAATGTGCCAAACCATTTTCTACCATGATTGATGGAAAAAATAATGAAGGGATCGTAGTTTTTAGTGAATGAAAATTTTTGAATGACATTAACAGGTGGCATTTCCGGCTGTTCAGAAAATGGCCCCGATCAATTTGCCAAAACCTTTAGGTGTGATGGTTCAATGTGAACGTAGCAATACCATATAGCAGGCTTTTCCGGATTCTTTACGGACTTAGGAGTTAGCTCTTGGCTCTTGGCTCTTGGCTCTTGGCTCTTAGCTCTTGGCTCTTAGCTCATGGCTCGTAGGAAAGGAAAAAAGCCGATGGCTTTTTTCCGCTAAGAGCTACCAGCAAAGAGCTACGAGCTAAGGGATTGTGCCGAAATAACTTGCCGCTTTAGACTTGTTCTTTTGCCCTTTAACTTCCTTGAAAATCCATTAAATAGCTCGCTGTTTGCAGTATTTTCAAGTCGGTAAAGAACAAAATAACTTCGCTAAATCTGTCAATTTATTTCATTACAAACCCTTGGTTTTCTTGCTGGCAATGTATATGATAAATTTGATGAAATATAATCTGTTGTTTGTTTTCACTTTCCTTGTTCTTTTTTGTATTAAGGCCGGTCCGGTTGATGCGGATAAGGGGTTTACCGTCAGCGGGTATGTGAAGGATGCCACCAATGGTGAAATGCTGGTGGGGGCTACGGTTGTTGTTAAAGGAACAGGTAGTGGTACGGTGACCAATGTTTACGGCTTTTTTTCTCTTGAACTTCCACCAGATGCAAATATCCTGCAATTTGGCTTTTTAGGGTATGAAGTAGAAGAGATAACGTTTACAACCGACCGACAAATAACTGTGGAGATGACTCCCCAATTTGAGCATCTTGAGGAGGTTGTGGTGAAAGGAGAGGAGAGTGCAGCATCGGATCGTTTTCCTTTGTTGGGTCTTGAACGGATGGAACCTGCTTCAATTGGGCGAATGCCGGTGCTGATGGGCGAAACGGATCCTATGAAAGCGATTCAGATGCTGCCCGGAGTGTCGGCAACCAGCGAGGGCTCTTCTAATTTTACCGTCAGAGGCGGAAATCCCGATCAGAATTTATTGCTGATGGATGAGGCCATTGTTTATAATGCGGGCCATCTGCTTGGTTTTTTCTCTGTTTTTAACAATGATGCCATCAAATACATTGAGTTGTACAAGGGTGATTTACCTGCATCGGAGGGTGGAAGGTTGTCATCGGTATTGGATGTTCACACCCGGGATGGAAATATGAAGAAGTTTGAAGGGTCTGCGGGAATTGGATTAATTTCAAGCCGGCTCAATCTGGAAGGACCACTGATAAAGGACAAAGTTTCTTTTCTGATTACCGGGCGACGTACCTACGCAGACCTGTTTCTTCCGTTGGCAAAAGATGAAGAGTTGCACGACAATCAGCTTTACTTTTATGATACCAATCTGAAGGTTAACTGGATTGCAGGAGATAAAAACCGGTTTTTTCTAAGTGCCTATCTGGGGCGCGATGTGTTTGAAGATGAGTTGGCAAGGCTTGATTTTGGAAACCAGACTTTTTCATTCAGGTGGAATCGGATTTTTTCGCCATCCCTGTTTGCCAATTTTAGTTTGGTCAGGAGTCGTTACGATTATTTTTTGGGGACTTCAGAGAGTGAGATCGATGACATGGAATGGGTGTCAGAATTTAATGATTATATGTTTGGGGCTGACTTCTCCTGGTTTGCTTCTCCGGAAAACACCTTGCGGTTTGGTGCAAGAACCATTTTTCATCAAATTGATCCGGGGGTGGTTAAAGGACCCGACGAAAGATCCCTTTTGCAGGAGATTGAGTTGCCCCGGAATAATTCGCTGGAGCATGGTTTGTATGTGAGCCACAGCAGTGACGTTGCACCCTGGTTAAAACTCAGAGTGGGACTCAGGTATTCTCTTTTTCAAAATGTGGGTGCCGGAAAAAGTTTTCAGTTCGATAAGTACTATGAGGTAACGGATACGGTAAATTATACATCAGGAGAAATTTATAATTTTTATCACGGACTTGAACCACGTGCCGGGATTTCCGTGTTCTTTTCACCGCGGTTGACTGCCAAAATCAGTTATAGCAAAACCCGGCAATACTTACAGATGGCAAGTAATTCTACCTCCTCCACACCATTGGATGTATGGTTTCCGGCATCGCCCAATGTGAAGCCGCAGACTTCCGACCAGGTTTCGCTTGGCTTTTTCCGGAAATCCGGAAACGGGGTTTTTGAGCATAGTGTTGAGTTTTTTAATAAATGGATGCAAAATACCATCGACTTTAAAGACCACCCCGATTTACTGCTCAATGAATCAATAGAAGGGGAGGTGAGAGCCGGAAATGCCTGGGCAAGAGGGTTTGAACTGATGACGAAATGGAGTACCACTCGTTTTTCGGGATGGATAGGATATACTTTCCTGAAATCGGAACGAGTGGCCCCCGGCATTAATGAAGGCAGGCCTTTTCTTTCGCCTTACGACCATACGCACGATATTTCTGTATTTGCCGATTACCGGCTCACGCCGCGTGTTTCGTTTTCAGGTAATTGGGTATATTACACCGGTTCGCCTGTTACCATGCCGGTTGGGAGATACGAAATGGGGGGAGAAATTGTGCCATTGTATTCAGAACGCAACGGAGAAAGAATGCCCGATTATCACCGAATGGATTTTTCATGTATTCTTCACAGTAAAAAGGGACGTGGAAAAGGAGGGGAGTGGATTTTTTCTTTGTACAATGTTTACGGCAGAAAAAATACATGGGCCATCAATTTTGTCAACGATGAGGAGTCGAGATATCGCATCAGAGCAGAAAAAACTTATCTTTTTTCGGTGGTGCCATCCATCTCTTATTCGTTTAAGTTTTAGAAAGAAGGATGTTTTCAAAGGTTCGTTAATTAAAGATTAAACGCAGAGACTCTATGACGCAAAGTTTATTATTATGAGAGAGTTGCTGTCTGTTTGTCCGGTTTTGTAATGAGAGCTGTCTGTTCTGCCGAAACTTAGGGATAACAGAATACTGTTTTTAGTTGCTTGTTAAAAATTGTTAGTTGGTTATGCTAAGAAGTGTTTTGTTTTAAAATGCAGATTTTCAATTCCGAAGCTTTGGGATACGGTTTATCTAATTCTTATATCTAAAAATCTAACAGTCTATTGAAAAATGTCTGAACAGAAAATTGCGATGGTGTGAAAGGATTGGTTTTTGATGATTGGCAGGTAAGTTTTAGTTTAGAATATTTAGATTACGTGATTTGTCAAGCCCCTTAAAATCTAACGATATATTGCTATGATTAAGTTGAGAAAAATACAGTATTACCTATTGTTGGTTTTGATGGTAATCCTTCTATGGGGATGTACCGAATACATCGATTTGGAGTTGGAAACCGCCAGTCAAAGAATCGTGGTGGATGGTTCTATTACCAGCGAAAGACAGATGCAATATCTTCGGCTCTCAAAATCGGTTCCATTTATGACCGACACCAGTTCGCCGCCTGTTATCGGGGCTACGGTGTTGTTGTCGGATGGATACAACGTTGAAAAATTGAGAGAATCAAATGAGATGCCCGGATTTTATCTGACGCAAACCGGGTTTAGCGCCAGTCCCGGGAATTATTATAGACTGATCATTTCAGAGGTGGACATTAATGAAGACGGTCAAACGGAAAATTATGAGGCGGTTTCGTTTATGCCGGGGGTTACAGCACCTGATTCTATTGATATGTTGTATGATGAAATCTGGGAGATCTGGAAAATATTGCTATATGCCGATGAGTCTTCTTCCACCGAAGATTTTTATTTGTTTCGTGTGTTGATGAATGGTTCTTTAATATCCGAGAGTATTTCGGAATATAACGTGGTGAGTGACCGTTTTTTTGACAATGGCAGAGCCGGGGGGGTGTGGGTTCAATCTATCAATGCCGGTGAAGAAGCAGAACCATTGAAAGAGGGTGATGTATTGACACTTCAGATGTGTGGAATCACCGAAGCATATTTCAATTTTGTGGAAGGGGTTCAGCGCGAGGGCCGCGGACAATATCCGCTGTTTAGTGGGCCTCCTGCCAATGTCACCGGAAATATCAGTAATGGGGGACTTGGGTTTTTCACTGCATTCTCGGTCTCTTATGCCAATTTCGTAATAACCGAAGACTTTTTGGAGGAGCAGAGATGAATTGCTCCTCTTAAAAGACAAGGATTTGCTTATATCCTCCTGAAGTGTAACGGTATTTTCCCCAGTTGAACTTCATCTTCCTAACTGATGGAACCCAACAGCTAAGAGCTACGAGCTAAGAGCTAAGAGCCAACAGCTACGAGCTACGAGCTACGAGCTACGAGCTAACAGCTACGAGCTAAGAGCCAACAGCTACGAGCCAAGAGCTAACTAAATTTTTCGGTTAGTGGAGTGAAGAACCGATAATATTGAAAAATTCCTCGCGGGTAGCCTGATTTTTCAGGAATGCACCGGTGAAATCAGAAGTAGTGGTTACCGAGTGTTGTTTCTGCACCCCGCGCATCTGCATACACATGTGCTGAGCCTCAATAACAACTGCTACGCCCAATGGATTCAGCGTTTTGTGAATACACTCTTTGATTTGGGTGGTCAGTCTTTCCTGAACCTGTAGCCGGCGCGCAAAAGATTCTACCACGCGCGCAATTTTGCTCAATCCGGTGATGTGATGACGGGGAATATAGGCTACATGAGCTTTGCCGAAAAACGGAAGCATGTGGTGTTCGCACATACTGTACAACTCAATGTCTTTGACCACGACCATTTGTTGGTAATCTTCGCGAAACATCGCTGATTTGATGATATCTTCCGGATTCATGTTGTATCCCTGTGTGAGAAACTGCATCGCTTTGGCCACTCTCAACGGAGTCTTTTCCAATCCTTCGCGGGTCTCGTCTTCTCCCAGCAATTTTAATATTTCCTTATAATGGTGGCTGAGTGCATCGGTTGTTTTATCGTCATAAGATTCAATCTTGGCGTATCCGTTGTCGCCATGCAGTGTATGTTCCATTTTTTCTTTATTTTAAAGGGCAACACACAGATGGGTTGCTTCTTTGTATTTTTATGAAGTAAAAGAAATAAATTTGAGTGCACTCCGAAAAGGTTCTTTGTTGCCAATTTCTTCGTTACAGGAAATTTTTAAATCCTCATTAACAAAAAGTTAACTCCGGTTCAAGAATTCCCTGCGCCTCGAACTTGACAAAAATACCTCTTTTCGGAGCAGGCTCAAACTTCAAAAATACAAAACCAATTGGAATTTGCAGGAAAAAGATCAGAGAATTACGGGTTGGCTCTTAGCTGTTAGCTGACGGATACGAGCCCCGCCGTCCGTGAGTATTTCTTTGCAATTAAAGCGGCGTAGCCGAACGGAAATTCACATGGTTTTTTTATGCGGATTTTAAATCCGCTACCAACGAGCATTCCAAAATAAAATTCCTCTATAAGACGCTCAATATATTGATACTGGATTACAAATCCATCCCTACGAAGTGACATGAGATTAGCACCCGTGCTTTAGCCGGGTGACAGAATGACCCTGCAAATGTGAATTGCAGCCGGCTTCAAGCCGGCTTTTCGGGATAATACCTGATTTTAATAGGGTGAAGCCCGCTAAAGCAGGCTGTTAGAAACCTTTGTAAAGTGCAATAATCACCCCGCTAAAGCAGGGTGCTATTTCCATATTCCAAACATCTGAGATGCCTCATAATTAAGGGTTGGTTTTATTTTGGCAGGAGCTACGAGCTAGCTCATCACTACTCTGTAAATACCGCCGGGTTTACTTTTCACCAGGCCTTTGAACTCTAAATCCAGCAAGGTTGCGGATAATTTACTGATGGGCATGGCGCATTTGAGGCTCAGCAGATTCAGGTTCATCTCCTGTTCTTCAATGAGGTTTTCCATGATGAGTTGTTGATCTTCTGTTTCGATGGTGGCAAAAAGGTTGCCCTGAACAGGGGAATCTTTACTTTTGTTGGTATCCCAGCCCAGTGCGTACTCAAGGTCGTCCACCGATTCGATGAGTGCTGCAATGTTTGATTTTATCAGGTAGTTGCAACCGGCAGAATAGGTATCACCCGGACGACCCGGAAATGCCAGTACGTCGCGGTTGTAATCACGTGCCAGTTCTGCGGTGATGAGTGCACCTCCTTTTCGGGCCGATTGTATCACAATCAGAGCATCCGACAGTCCGGCAATGATGCGGTTGCGCTGCACGAAATTGAATTTGTCGGGCACCGTTTCACTGATGAATTCAGTCATTAAAGCTCCATTTTCCAGCATCTCTTTGGCCGTGTTCCGGTGCATCGACGGATAGATGCGGTCCAGTCCGTGGGCCAGCACACCAATCGTTGGCAACCCGTTTTTCAGGGCCGCTTTGTGTGCACAAATGTCCACCCCGTATGCAAGTCCGCTGACAACAACGGTTCCGGGATGACGAACAGCCAGGTCGCTCACCAGTTTCTCACAGTAATCGATGCCCTCATCCGAGGGTGTTCGTGTGCCGACAATACCAATCATGCGTTGGGCCGTGTGGCATCGCTGGCCATGGATGTAGAGCATCAGCGGCGCGTCTTCGCAAAAGGATAATCGCCCCGGGTATTGCTCATCCGAAAAGAAAAGAGCGGATAGCCTGTGTTTTTCAATAAATAACAGTTCCTGGTCGGCCCGTTTCAAAAGTTCTTCGCGATCGATGTTCAGTAGTAGTTGATTCAGAGCCGGCCCGATTCCCGGCACCTTGGCCAAAGTGGGAATTTTTTCCTCGAAAAGTGCTGATTCAGACCCCAGATAGGCAATGAGATTCCGTGCCAGTTTGGGGCCGATTCCCTTGATGAGACTGAGGGCTATGCGGTGCTGTAGTTGTTTGTCAGACACATTGTTGGGTTTTGGGTTTATGGCCGTGAATTTATGGATTTTTTTGGTAAAAGTAAATGGGTTAGTCGTTTTAGTGTCTTACTTCTAATATTCGTGTTTTTTTTGGCAGAATATTTTCCAATAATTTAACGCAAAATGGCTACGCCATTTCTTGTTTTAGGTCCACGAATTTCACGAATTTAGCGAATTATTGTCGCACCTTTGTGCGACTTAAAACGGCTATGCCGTTTTAAAAAAAGCTGTAAAACAGCTTTTCAATTCGTGTAATTCGTGCAATTGACAATTTGTGCTTGTTTTAATAGGGATTGTCGAACTCCATAATGGTCGTTTCGTGGACAAAAAAATAATTGCGTAGCAATTAGCGTATCCGGCTAATTTTGATTGGATTTTATTATATAACCTGTTTGGTTCTGGCTCGTCCAGGTTAGGTTAGTAGTCAGAAGTGAAATGAGAGTTATAGCTGTTTACAAAACCCAAAACTTTGTATTGTAAGGTTAGACGCACGTCCGTGCGCCCCTACGAGTTTTGTTTCTTAAATCTTAGAACTCAATACCTCCAGCTCATCCTCCCGGCGCACTACCCCTTAACCTCGTTTGACTGTGCTTACTTCGGAGCCTGAAGGTTGAACCACACCTCAACTAAGAACACAAAACCCCGAACTCGAAACTCAAAACTCCATCTCCCTGCGCACTACCCCCTAACCCCCTGAAGGGGGAACCACCCGCAACCGAACTCGAAACTCGAAACCCAAAACTCGAAACTCAAAACTCAATCCCCCGAACTCATCCTCCCTGCCCACTACCCCCTAACCCCCTGAAGGGGGAACCACCGGCCCGCAACCCAAAACCCCGAACCCGAAACCCTCAAAGTCCCCCTTGGGGGGATTTAGGGGGCTCCCACGACCCAACTCACCCCGGTTGTCACCATCCCCGGATTACCTCTCCCTGCCTCCAGCAACATACTGAACCGATCGGTCAGGAAATACCGCAGACCAAAGATGGGGCGCACACGAAATTTAACTTCCGATTCTTTATGGTTCTCAAAAATCTCATCAGCAGAGTTCCAAACCTGTTGCTCCTTAGAGTTTTCAAAAGCTGCTTGCAGGACTCCCGATACATACAAGTCAAAATCGCCCAGGAACCATCGGTGTCCGCTCAATGCCTCAATCCAATGGGCATAATGAATGGTGGCAACAGCTCCCGTGCTGAAAGTGCTGTAGCGCAGTTCATTGTTCGGAATGGTGTCGTTGTTGTATTTGTCCCTGTTGTAGCCCATGAATCCGCCGGCACTAAAATAATCGTTGATCCCCTTTTCCACGAAAACCGAAATGGGAGGTATTTTGCTGATGGAATAATTTTCGTAGCTATCGGTGTCGGAGTAGTCGGCAAAAGAGATTTTAGGACTGATGGTCCAGGCATCAGCGCTGTATTGAGCGTAGCTTCCAATGGTGGAAAACAGTACCAATAATGTAAATAGCATCTTTATTCCCATGTTCAAAAAAATAACAGTTTGTAGGCGTTTCCTGATTTTGGGTGGGAATTGAGTCGTGCAAATGTACAATGAAACAGGTTTTCTTCAAAAACGGGATGTGTTTATTTGGTATAGAAAACGTATTCATTGAATGTGTCACCCCTACCGGGGCTTTGGTTGCTTTTGACTTGGATAATCCTTCTACCAAACTGCCGCCCCTTCGGGGCTGTTCCAATTTGAACAGAAGAAAATGAATGCGATATGTAATCCCCAATGGAAAGGAATCCCTCTTTGGAACATCCAAACCCATCGATGCATGTGTTCCAGCCCCAGCGGGGCGACAGTTTGGTAGCATGGTAGCATGTAGAAAAAATGTAACAAAATAAAAGATTAAGCCCCGGCAGGGGTGACAGAAAACGTATTAATTGGGCGTGTCACCCCATCCGGGGCTTTATTTCGTTTGACTTGAATAAACTCTTTACCAAACTGCCGCCCCTGCCGGGGCTGTACCATTCGAAGCAGTAAACAGTCTATCCCCGATGGTAACGAGAACCTCTTTCAAAAACTACTACCAAAATTCTTATATGCCTTATATGGTTTAATCGCCCCCCTCTTGAGGATCCTTGATAAACGGCCCGCTTTCTTTCATGAAAAACCTTAAATTTTACATTAACGAAGCCCGTCCTTTCGTCTGAAACACTTGAATTTATCATTTTTCCAAATGTTAAAATTCAGTAGCACTAAACTTTTCTCCCTTTTAGGGTCAACTTTTTTGGTAGTTTTGCGTAAAAACATTAGCACAATAATTTCATTTTTTGCAAAATTTAATGTTTCTTTATATTTAGTGCCAGCAAGAAAACTAAGGCTTTTTAAGTCTTTAATAAGAAAGCACCAAATACAAGGCTTTCGAAGTTATTGAATCCAAGGAGTTTACTTTTCGTAAATAACTGATTCAAAAACGAGAATAACGCAGTAGTTGGTGTTTTCTTGCAAAGACTATTTAGGAGGGAAAAGCTGATTTTATAGAGGTAAGGGAATACATAAAACCATCACACAGCAACGAAAGGTTTGATAGAAAAGATGACTTTCTGACCGGCCTCCTCCTGCAACAACAGAGAAAAAGGAAATACTGACTGGAATGCTCCCGGCTTTTGCCTTTATGGCGACAGGTTGGGGAACATTGCAATATGAGCTTGTGACACCAGGGGCCATGGATGATCACCTTCTGACAAATTTGATTCCCCTTTATGGTTTTTGGTGTTTTTTAGGACATGGGTTGTAATTATACAGCCAAAATGGATTTATGTTTCTCGCAGGAAACAATTAATGTTTATAGGCGGATGAGAAAAGGTTTACTAAGGAAAAGAATTTCGATCGTCAGAAACTTGCTGAAAAGCATCCTGCTTTTTGTCGGGCTTTTTGTGTTTGGGGGGGGTGTTGTTGGGCAAGATGTTACTGCAACGATTGGGTGTGCAGGAAACGAAATTCATTTAGGTGCCGAATTAACAGCACAAATAACTAACGGCACCTATGCGTCAAATGGCTATTGGTCCTTTGGTGATGGTTTGAATGTATCTCCTGTAAATGATCCAGATGCTGCAATAACAGGTTTTAGTGGAAATAATACAGTCTATAATTTGGTTTGGACAGGAACTACTCCAAGTGGAAATAATCCAACTCCTTATACAGTAGAATTAACAGTTATAGAAGCACGTCCTACATCTGTTTCTTTTTCCCCTGTTGGTTCTACAAATATTTGCACAGGCGGTTCTGTTAATCCTCAAGTGCAAGTTACCGTTGAAGGAGGATTGAATGATTCATGGATTGTTCCTATTTCTGATGGTTCTTCAACAAATGATTATGTAATTACTGATACTGATGGAAATGGAATTCAGAGTGAAATTATTACAATAGGGGCGATATCAACTACAACAACTTATGAGGTGATGGCTGTGAGATCATCGTTAAGTTGTGTTTATTCTGGTTCGCTTCCAGCACCTGTTACTTTTACCGTTCAAACGCCCCCGGTTGCGCAACCTACTTCCGGAACAAGTGTTTGCAGTACAGAAAACCTTGATGATATAGTTCTTCAAAATTCTGAGTCAGGAGTCGATTATTATGTTGTTTATGATGATGGTATCTCTACATCCGAGGTGTCAGGAACAAGGTGGACAAGTTCAGGTGGGCCACATCCTTTTCCTGCAATAAATGAAGGCGTTGGAGCATACTACGTTGTTGCCGATGGTTGCAACGGAACTGTACCTATGAATGGGGGCCCTTTTTATATAAGTTCGGCTCCTGCCACGACTCCCTCTCTTGTTTCTGCAAGTCCGGCATGTCCGGGTTCAGATTTGGTGGTGAATAATACTGAAGGAAGTGATGTCAGGTATCATCTTTTGCTGGCAGGCTCAAGAACCGGTGCCTATCGGGATGGAAATAACGGGACAAGAACCTTTGGCGGATTAAGCACCCCAGGGGTTTATACTGTTGAAGCTGAACGCAATGGTTGCGTGGTTACTCTTTCCGGGAGTTTTGAAATTCAAGCTGCGCCTTCTGCTTTTGATCTCACAGCCAATAAATCTTCATATTGTGCAGGAGCTTCACCAACGGGTGTGCAACTTACGTTAAGCGACACTGAAGCTGGAATTGAATATCAGTTACAACACGATGATGGATCCGGTTTCTCGGATTTGGGCTCATCGGTTAGCGGTAATGGTAATCCATTTTCCCCTGCCAATTGGGGAGATTTGATCGAAGGGACTTATCGTGTTATTGCTACCTCAACAGCGGGGTGTCCCACAACAATGAACGGAACTCCGGTAATTGTGGAATCAACGCCTCCTTCTGCTACAATTTCCACATCTACACCCAATAGCCGTTGTGAAGGAGAGTCGGTCGATTTCTATATTAATGTTAGTCTCTCCGGGGCTCAGCCTTTTAGTTTTGACATTACAAATAATGCTGGTGATCCCCCCATTTCCGTTTCCGATCATTATTCAAAGACCTATTCTATTCCGGTTACCCCCTCTACAGATATAACTTATACGTTAACTAATTTAGTTGATGGGTCAGCATGTATCCCTGTTTCTAATGTAGGGCAGGTGCAGTTTTTTGTTCATCCTAATCCGGTTTTTACTTTTGGAGCAAGTCCCAATTCTGTTTCAACTTCCGGAGTAATTCCAAGTACCAGTGTGTGTCGTGGAAGTCAGGTTACTTTAGATGCCAATGTGTCAAATACATCCGGCCCTTATCTTTACAACTGGAGTAATTCTCTGGGAACTTCTCAACAAGTTTCCTTTTATCCTAATACCACAAGAATCTATGATGCTACAGTAGAAAACGAATTTGGATGTTCTTCAACCCGGCAAATCGAAGTTGTTGTTAATTCACTGCCAGTACTTGATTTTGAACCGGAAAATGGAGATTATGATGTTTGTATTAATGGTGGAGACGTGGAATTAATTCCTGCTGTACCCACAGGTGGAAATTTTACAGGAACAGGAGTATCCGGAAACTTTTTTGATCCAGTGGCTGCAAATGTAGGAAGACATCCCATTACTTATACCTTCACAAATACGACAACCGGATGTGAAAATAGTATTACAAAAGATATTGATGTTAATCCTGAGCCTAATGTTAATGCTCAAAGCAACCCTACTGATTTTTGTGCAGGAGTAGGAGTGGTTGACATAAATGGTTATCCTCAAAATAGTAACGGAGTATGGACTATTGTTGGAGGTTCCAGACCTTGGTTTTGGGATGATAATGATGGAACTGCATCACTGGATGTAGATCTGGCACTAAATAATACCGGAGGAGGTACATTTGACCTTGTGTATCAATACACAGAAGGAACAACAAATTGTGTAGGGCAAGATATCCTTACTGTTAATTTGCATCCGGATCTTAACAATGAACTTGAATTTGAATACAGAGCTGCAACAGCTGGAGTCGGAGATCCATGGTTTCCATTCCCCGCAGGGGATTTAACGATGTGTCAGACCGGGGACGTTATTGAACTTCAGGGTATTTTTGATGCTTCCGGCACATTGGTTGGTAATGGAACATTTTACGGAGCCGGTGTCACTGACACAGGTTCGGGAACTGCAGAATTTAATCCTGCCATAGCCGGAAACGGGAATCATACAATAACTTATACCTACACTGATCCAATAACAACATGTACAGGCACGGTTACTCATACTGTTCAGATAGGAACTTCTTTGGAATTCCCCGGGCTGAATAGTCTCTATTGTGCCACAGATGGCCCGGTTGATGTTTATGCTGACGATACTGCAGGTAGTGGAATCAGTGGTAGTTTAGAAGTTTTTGACAATTCAAATCCCTCTATTCCCGTTTCGATTTATACTCAATTAAGTAATTCAAGTTCTAATACTTTTACTTTTGATCCATCGACTGATCCCTCATTTGCGCCTGGAGTCTACTTGTTCCGTTTCACCTACAATGACGGTACCTGTGATAATATACTGGATCAGGAAGTGACAGTTGCTGCTACATTAGATCCTTCTTTTACCACAGCAAGCGGACTTACTCAGTTTTGCGAAACACAGGGGCCTGTTCAGTTGGTTCCCTCTCAATCAGGAGGTGTTTTTTCGGTTGCCAATTCGTCTGGTACGGCTATCAGTGCCATTTCAGGTTATTATTTTAATCCATCTGCTTCGGCTGTTACTCCCGGAGAGACTTATACAATAACCTATACTATAAATACAGGAAGTTGTTCTGCTTCATCCACTCTGGATGTAACAGTGGTTGCTTCACCATCAATTGCTATTAGTGGGTTGGCAGCTGAATATTGTGATGATGAAACCGGGCCTTTCCTCATAGAACCTAATAATCCGGATGTTGCGGGTGCTGAATATACTTTCTCGACTACCGTTAATGCCATTGGTCGATCTCCATTGTATTACGATGATGGAACCGACACAATACATGTTTCAGCACAAACATTTACTGCACCATACTCCGAAAAGTTTTATTTTGATCCCGCACATGCCGGCTATGGAATATATACAGTAACTTATACATTTGACAATTCTGCCAATACTGGCTGTGTTGCATCTGTTTCACAGGTGGTTACAGTTAATGAAACAAGGGCGGTGAATTTTGGCGGCCCTGCCGATCCCATCGAATACTGCCAGTCAGATGCTCCTGTAACTTTGCAGGGAAGTTTTGTTGGGGGCGGATTTACCGGAGAAGGGAACTTTTTTGGAAATGGCATTGATAATTTAATTGCCGATGATGGAGTTGCTGAGTTTGATCCTTCGAGTGTCACACCGGGTGATCACCCAATTCGATATGAGTATGTGAATACCACAACAGGTTGCAGCTCTGAAAGAACAAAGACTTTCACTGTAGAAGCAGCACCCTCAAAATACACCGTTCAGGGTGGTGGAGCGTTTTGTTCTTCTGCGGCCAGCGGCCCGGAGGTTACGTTGAGTGGATCACAAAATAATTCGGATCTGGAATATGAGTTGCTGCTTAATGGTCTTTCATTGAATCCGCGTGTTCCTGAAACCGGTGATGGTAGCCCCATTACCTTTCCACCTCAAAGTGCCGATGGAACTTACACGGTTATTGCTATCAATACAGTAACGGGATGTATTTCCGAAATGACCGGCTCTGTGGAGATTACCAAAAATGAAGTGGCTCTTACGGTAGATGATTTCACCAATGTTTCCTGCACAGGAGCCATGGATGGAACAATCACGGCTACTGCCTCGGGTGGTTCTGCTCCTTATTTGTATTCACTATACAGTGATGCCGGCCTTTCGACTTTAGAAGCAGACAATAATAACGGTATTTTTGAATTTCTTGGTGCCGGAACCTATTATCTTCAGGTTGAAGATGCCATTGGTTGTGAACTTTCTTCGCCCGTTGAAGTCACCATCACCCAGCCGGCCAACCCCTTAACTGTTGACACCGATAGTTCCCCTGTTGGTTGCTCCGGATGTACTGCCGGAACAACTTGCGAAGGGGCGGCGTGGATAAATATAAGCGGAGGTACCGCTTTTGCAGACCTGACGACTTATCCTTCAGGATACAATATTGAATGGAAAGATAATGCAGGGACAACTGTAACCTCTGTGGCCGGTGGAACAAGGATTGAACAGCAATCTGCCGGTTCCTATACTGTTACTGTTACCGATGCAAAAGGATGTACAGTTTCTGAAGTGATTGATATTGAGACTGTCGATGCCATTACGCTGACCGAGGTTAGTCGAACCCATGTCGATTGTTACGGTTCTGCCACCGGTCGCTTCACTGTACAGGCCGCCGGCGGAGACAGCAATGCCGATTACCAGTTCTCTCTTGATCAGAACAATTGGTTCGGCCCGGATGTTACCGATGGAGCTCAACGAACTTTTGAAAATCTTAGTGCCGATACTTATGATGTATATGTAAGGGATGCCAATTATCCGCGTTGTGAAACCCAACTGGGGACATCCATCGTAATTTCGGAACCCGACAAATTGGATGTTTATGAACTGCCAGGTTCACATGTGAATGTAAATTGTTATGGTGATGACACCGGAGCATTTGAAGTGGAGGCCGACGGAGGTTCAGGAGTTTATACATTCTCCTTAAACGGAGGTACTTATGCTGCTGCGGATCTGTTTACAGACCTGGTGGCCGGTTCGTATAGTGTGACCGTTCAGGATGCAGAAGGATGCACTGCTTCCCTGGCTAATCCTGTGGAAATCACTCATTCACCGGATCTTACAATTATTGACTATGATGTCACTGATGCTTCCTGTAACCTTGGCAACGATGGAGAGATAACCATTACAGCGAAGGGAGGAGACGGTAATTATGTTTACTCGCTTACCGATGGCACCGATACCTGGGCGGCACAAGCTTCAGCTACCTTTGGTGGATTAAATCCCGGTAGTTATAATGCAACCGTAACCGATGGAAATAGTTGTGTTGCAACCTATAACGGAATTGAGGTTGATGATCCGGACGTCGCTCTTACTCTAACGCACAATGTAGATCAGAATGTGTTGTGCCGTGGTGGAAGTAGTGGCGAATTTACTGTTACAGCATCCGGTGGTTCAGGTGGTTACGAATTTAGTATCGATGGTGGTGCAACCTGGGATGATGATGGTACAAACAGTTATTCGTGGGACGGGCAGTTTGCCGGTACTTATACCGTCGATGTCAGAGATGCAAAGGGCTGTACCACAGATGAGTCGGTTACAATAACACAACCGGCAACTTCTTTTACTTTATCAGGTGTGGTGGACAATCATGTAAGTTGCCATGGTGACAGCGATGCCAGTATTACTGTTGATGGAGAGGGAGGAACGTCTTTATCGGCTGTTAATTATGTTTTATACAAAGAGATTTCCGGGTCGTGGATTATTCAGGATTCAGAAAGCAATAATACCGGCGATGCGGAAACGTTTACGGGTTTGGATGAAGGAGAATATAAGGTAGAGGCCTGGGACAGTAATGGGTGTACAGATGATGTTTCACTGACAATTACTGAACCTTCCACTGCCATTAATATTACTTCAACCATCAGTAACGTAACCACTGTCGGGGGCAATGATGGTTCCATCGAAATTGAAATTACCGATGGTAGTGGTACTTATCCATCTATAATCTGGACAGGAACCGATGAGTCGGGTACCGATATTAGTTCAGGTTTAACTGACAATGTTTATCTTCAGCCAGGTCTGGAAGCCGGAACTTATTATGTTACCGTTACCGATGGAAATGGTTGCACGGTTACTTCTGATCCAATGGTGGTTACCGATCCCGATTCCGATCTTGGTCTGAGTATTTCTACCGGTGAACCCGGGTTCTGTAGCGGAGCTACAAATGGAACCATCAGCATAACAGCCACCGGTGGTGTGCCTCCTTATGCTTCTATTACGTTAACCAGAGGCGGGGTGGAAGAAAGCAAGACCACATCAGGGAACGACTACGCAACCTATACCGACCTTGGTGAAGGAACCTATGTTGCTGAAGTGGAGGATGATGCAGGAAATGTATATACAGAGAACATCGTATTTACACTTCCCGATCCTTTTGGACTGAATTTTTCAATAGACCGGGATGCTACCTGTAATGGTGAATCCGATGGAACGATTACTTTCAGTGCATCCGAAGGAACTCCTGAAGACAATGGAACTCCGGCAGATGATACTGATGATTTTTATAATTATTTCATTACCCCGCCATCAGGAGTTGTCATTCCCGGTCAGTTGCCCGTGGGAGGAAGTGTGACCATTTCTACCCTGGCATTCGGTAATGGTTACAAACTCGAAGTTCATGATGCCAACGGCTGTTTTGTTGATACTGATTTCAATATAGATGAACCCGAGCCGATTTCTTTTGGTGTAGATCCCAAAAATCTCACTTGCTATGAAAGTGGTGATGGATCAATTACCCTTGAAAACGTGACCGGTGGTTGGGGAAATGGATATACTTACGATTGGGATCGCCTGGATGAGACTACAACGCCTGCAACCTGGGTTGTTCATGAACATGATGGAAATCAGTCCGTCAATAATCTTTTAGCAGGTACCTACCGGGTAACGGTCACTGGTAACTTAAACAATTGTGAAGCTATTTCTTCCAATATTGTCATTACTCAACCGGAAGAACTTGAACTGATTTTAGGTGGTCAGGAAAATGTGACTACCTGTTATGGAGACAATTCCGGTTCAGTAACCCTGCGTGTTGAAGGTGGAACTGCCAATTACGATCTGACAGGTAGTGCCACCCAATCCAACTGGGATGGTGTGGACACTTATTCAGCCACCGGACTCTATGCCGGAACCAATACTTTTAATGTTTTGGATAGCAAAGGTTGTGTGGCAGATGTTACCACCGATATTCTGCAACCTGAAGAAATGGTGGTTAGCGGTGTCTCCGCTGATATTGAATGTGAACCCGCTGATGGAGGTGAGCTGGAAATTGAAATTTCTGGTGGAAGGGTGAATACATCAGGAAATTACGCTTACAGGGTTGGGCTGGTAAATCAAACTACCGGAAACAGTCTTGTTTCAATTCATAATGTGGCTGATACGGAAACAGCTCCGTTCGTTATTGATGTTTCCGCCATTCCACCCGGTGATTATGATCTTACGGTTTCCGATGCCAACTCCACCGATCCTTCCGGTTGTGTATATGAAGATGTAATAAGTCTTTCATACATCGATGTTCAGGCTGATATCACCGATGTCACCTGTGTTGGTGCTGCCGATGGTGCCATTGATATTACGGTTTCGGGTGGTTCCGGAAACTATACCTATCTCTGGTCTGATGATGGCGGAACAACTACGTATGCTACTACCCAGGATTTAAGCGGTCTCTCTAAAGGAACGTATGAACTGACCGTTACCGATACTGATCGGGGTTGTACGCTTACAACTCTGGAATATCCGGTCGAGCATGGAAAAACATTGGTCATTGATGCTTCGGTATCTCCGGTGAGCTGCAATGGTGGAGGCAATGGCGCCATCCTGATTGATGAGGTAGTCGGGGCTTCCCTAACAATCACTTATTATCTGGATGGTGTTGAAGATACTGATAATGACGGTCAGTGGACCGGTTTGTCTGCCGGAACCTACGAAGTTACAGTTGTCGATGGTGATGGTTGTGTGGCAACAAAGTCATTCTATGTATCTCATCCACTGGCTATTAACTTTTCATTGAGGAGTTCGCTCGATTGTTCCGTTGATTACGATCGAACCATCGAACTTTATAATTTTTCCGGTGGAATAGCTCCTTATTCATACACCTGGAGTGGTCCCGGAGGCTTCACGGAAGATTCTGATACAGAAATTTCTGACATTACCGTTGGTGGAACCTATAGTGTTCAGGTTACTGATGACAGAAACTGTTCCGTTACCCGAACCATCGATGTTCCCGGCAAGCCGGTACTTACAGCCGATGTAACAGCTGTTCAGTGTAATGGAGGTGACAATGGTGTTATTGATTTGAGTGTCACAGGTGGAAGTAATGATTACACCTATCTCTGGAACGATGCTGCTGCTTCCACTACTCAGGATTTGAGTGGTTTGGAAGATGGAACCTATGAAGTTACTGTAACTGATGAATCCCAGATTTGTGAAGTTAGTGGAGTCGCTTATTTTGAAAGTCTTGAGGTGGAGGTTACAGAACCTGATCCCATTATTGTGGATAGCTATGTTTCTGACGTTACCTGCAACGGTGCTCAGGATGGTGAAATAAATATTACTTCCATTTCAGGAGGTGCAGGTAGTTATACCCTTACCTGGGATGTCTCTCCGTATCTCACTACTGGTGCATGGCAGCAGACTGATTTACCAGGTGGTATGTATTCAGTAGTTGTCAGTAGTGGAGGCTGCAATATTACCAGAATTTTTACGGTGGATGAAGATGATCCGCTGGATTTCACCCTGAACAGGAATGACTCTAACTGTGATCAGGAAAACTCTTTAACCATCTCTTCACCTGTGGGTGGTACAGGCAGCTATGAATATGTTTGGGCCGGGCCGGGAGTTGATAATTCTGATCCCGCCCTTACCACTCAAACCAACCTTCCTGGTGGCGAATACACTGTAACCATGGTAGATGTTGGCAATGCACACAATTGTCATGTCACTAAAACCGCTACGCTTACCCAGCCATTAGAGGCTACTTATACTACTCAGGCAGAGACCTGTCCGGGAGCTAATAATGGGGCTGTTAATATTTCAGTTAACAATGGAGTGGCACCATATAATTATTCCTGGACTACTACTGATGGCAGTGGGCTGGTAACTTCGGATGAAGACCAGAGTGGACTTTCCGCCGGAAACTATGAGGTGGTTATCACAGACAGCAATCCTGATGGTCCGTGTTCAGTTACGCTGTCGGATATTGAAGTGGTTGCTGCCAATACCATTTCTGTGTCTTCCAATATTACGGATGTGCGTTGTTATGGTTCTTCAACCGGTGCCATCAATATTGATGTGACAGGTGGTTCAGAACCTTATACTTATGACTGGCAGGGGCCCGGTTCTTATACTTCCTCCGCCGGGAATATTTCAGATCTTGCAGCCGGTAGTTACATCCTCAATGTTACAAATGAAATTTCAGGTGTTGAATGTGCTGTAACAGAAGTTTTTGAAGTAAATCAACCGGCCGACTTTATGGCGGTAACCAACGTAGCTGTTGACAGTGCCGAGTGTAAAGGCTCGGCTACGGGCTCTATTGATATCACTGTTGAAGGAGGAACCGCTCCATACCGTTTCCAGTGGGTTGGGCCGGGTACCATTCCCGATGCCACTCTTGTGGATATTGAGGATGTTCAGGCAGGTGATTACAATGTGATTATTACCGATGCCAATGATTGTGTACTTGACTATAATGCCACTTATGGCAGTTTGATAAAAATACCGGAACCTGCTGAAGTGTTGGATGTTTCACTGATCGATTTCACTCATGTGACTACCTACCCCAACGGTTCTGATGGTTCCATAGAGGTGGAGGTCACCGGAGGTGCAGGTTCTTATACCATTCGTTGGTTTGATGAAAATGATGACCCCGTACCCGGAAGCGATAACCTGGAAGTGGTGGATAATCTTCCTGCCGGGACGTATCGTGTCTTTGTAAGTGACGAACATGCCTGTTCGGATGAAATTCGCAATATTCCCGTTTCCGAGCCCAATGCAACTCTTGGCCTTATTGTCAGCAAGCGCAACGTTGGGCCGTGCAACAGTGTTAACAACGGTGAAATCACCGTGGATATGATCGGGGGAACATTGCCTTATCAATCCATCACATTGTTTGACGGTTCCGGACAGGTGGAACAGGTAGTCAATGACAACAATGCTGTGTTTGATGAACTTCCGGCCGGTGATTATGAGGTGGTGGGCATTGATGCCAATGACGTGGAAGTGCGTGAGAATATTACTCTGCTTCAGCCTTCAGCCCTTCAGTTGAATGCATCGGTTACCCAACAGGTGGAATGTTATCAGTCTGCTACAGGAATCATTCAGGTTTCAGTGAATGGTGGTGTGGCTCAAGCAATTTCCGGGAATTATTCCGTTACACTAAGTGGTGGCCCTGCGGGTACCGGTACCAGTTACTCTCCCATATCAGGTGAAGTGTTTACTTTTGATAATCTTCCTGCCGGAACCTATACCGTGCGTGTCATCGACGACAGCAACATCAACGAGGTGGATGCTTCCATCAATACTTATACCGCTGGTTACGGCAATGGCTCTTTCAATATGAATTCTGATTGTTACCTGGAACAGCAGGTTGAAGTTATTCAGCCTGAAGCAGAGCTAATCCTTAGCACGCTTACCGGCAGTGAAGAGATTTGCGAAAATTCTTCTCCAACACTTCAGTTGATTACTGCCAATTGGGATTTTGCTGTTAATGGAAATTTGGAAGTAGCTTTGAGTGACGGGGAAACCTACATCGTTGATTCTTCACCTTTCACATTTCTACCCAATGCAGTGCCGTCAACAGGTATTACTCAATACAGCATTGTAAGTGTTGAAGATGCCTTGGGATGTAGTAAAGGAACAGGAAGTGGTATTGCTAAGGTTGAGGTACATCCGCTGCCTACAGCGACCATTTTTGGTGATGCAGACTTGTGTGTGGGGGATAGTCGTAATCTGGGAATTGAACTCACGGGTACCTCTCCCTGGGATGTTACTATTTCCGATGGGACCAACACCTGGAACCAAACGTACACTGAATCATTTAATCTTTTCTCTGTATCTCCTGCAGAGACTGCTACTTATGAGATTCTGACTGTGTCTGATGCGCATTGCAGCAATTCAGGAACAGGAAATGCCACCCTGACGGTAAATCAATTGCCCGAAGTAACTCTATCCGGAGATGCTGAAATTTGTGAGGGTGAGTCCACCAATCTTACTTTTGAATTTACAGCCGGAACAGGCCCGTGGACGGTTACTTTTACCGAGAACGAAGTGGAACGCACCGTTGGACCAGTTGCAACAACTCCTTATACGCTTGCAGTTTCACCATCCGAAACAACCGACTATGCACTGGTAAGTCTTTACGACAATGAAGGTTGTACACAAGATGTTTCAGGAAATGTGAGGGTGACAGTTCGCGAAAAACCTGATCAACCAGAAGCAATTACCGGTGATGATATTGTTTGCCAGGGTTCTACCCACACTTATTCGGTGGAACCTGTTGCCAATGCCATTGGGTATGTCTGGACGCTTCCTCCCGGAGCAACAATTGTTCAGGGGGACGGAACCAGGCAGATAGAGGTGGAATATGCCACCGATGCAGAAACGGGTAACTTATCGGTTTATGCACAAAATAGTTGCGACGATCCCGGCCCTAATCGTACTATCCAGATTAATGTGGATAAGCTTCCACAGTCCATCGGAGCTATTTCAGGTCCCCAAGACCTGTGTCAGGGTGCTACAGGCGTAAGTTACAGTGTGACGCCTGTTCCCGATGCATCCCAATATAACTGGACAGTACCAACAGGGTTCTCCATTACTTCAGGGCAGGGGACTGCAAAAATTGTAGTGGAGCTTGATCCTGCTCTTGATGCAACCATAGGTAATATTACGGTAACTCCTGAAAACGGGTGTGGCATTTCTACCAGCATGGAGCAATTGGAAGTTGAAGTACATCCGCTGCCTCAAGCCGATGCCGGAAGTGATCAGCAATTGTGTGAGAATTTTACCACTCTGGATGCCATTGCTCCCGCCTCTGTAAATAGTGACTGGGAGGGAGCATGGACCATTGTTTCAGGATATGCTCAAATTGCTTTCCTTAACAATCCTGCATCTGCAGTGACCAATATCAGTCGCGGTGATGTGGTATTGCGGTGGACAGTAACCAATACTGCTACTAGTGGTAACGGATGCAGCGTTAGCGATGAGGTAACCATTCGAAATAATAGAATTTCTGTCATTGCAGATGCAGAAAAAACACTCACCTGTGACGGAACCAGTGAACTTTATGCAACGCCTGTTCCTGAATATGCGAATACAGAAGGTCGATGGTCCTTTGAGGATGGAAGCGGTATTTTTGAGGATGCAACCTCACCCACTACCATTGTTTCGGACCTGGCTCCCGGCTCAAATACGCTCAAGTGGACGATAACCCAGAATACATGTGAGAGCTCCGGGGTTGTGGAAATCATCAACGACCAGCCCGATCAGGCGGTTATCAATGATCAGGATATTATCGATTTATGCGGTACTGACACGACTCTAACCGCCAATAATCCTGCCGAAGGTACCGGGGAATGGTCTGTGGAAAAAGGAAGGGCTACCATCACTGCCACCAATGCTGACGGAAATGAAATAACTGTGACCAATCTGGCAAAAGGTGAGAATATCATACGCTGGACAATTACCAAGAACGGAAATTGCTCAACCTACGATGAGGTTACCATTCGCAACAATCAGCTTGAAGTGGATGCAGGAGACAGCTATATCACCTGCGAAACGATGGTTGCGCTTGATGCTACTCCTGCTCCTGAAGGAGCTACGGGGCAGTGGACGGCGCTGGGTGATTCAGCAGGTAATGTGCTGTTTGCAGATGGAAATTCTCATCAAACGGAGATCAGCAATCTGATTAACGGTGATAACCGACTTCAATGGACACTATACCAGAACGGATGTGAAAGCTCCGATGAGGTAATTATTACCAGTCATGCGCCCACACAAGCAATAGTGGGTAGTAACCAAACCATCTGTAAAAATGATACCGTGCTGTCAGGAAATACTCCTGAAGATTATGAAACCGGTCGTTGGTCGGTGGTTCAGGGTAGCGGTCGTTTTGAGGATTTGAACGAGCCTGAAACCAGAGTTTCCGGAATTGGGAACGGAGTCAATATCTATCGCTGGACTATTTTTAATGGTAACTGCTCTACTTCTGATGATTTGACAGTTGTCAATAACCAGGTGGTAGCTTTTGCCGGAAAAGATACCGTTACCTGTGACCAGTTAATTGACCTGAAAGCACAACCGGCCCCCGAAGGATACACCGGATTCTGGACAGTGGTTCCGGGCGAGGGTAGTGTTACCTGGGAAGATCCCAACACGATGCCTAAAGCAACCGTGAAACTGGGCTATGGCTCCAACCAGCTTGTATGGACTGTGGTGCATGAGGCCAGCGGTTGTACTTCTTCTGATGAGGTGAATATTTTGGTGAACGCAATTGCGGTGGTTGAAGCCGGAGGGGATCAGGAAATTAACAGCGGCAGCGGAGAAACAACCCTCGCTGCCGAACTGCCAGATCGGGCAATCGGGCAATGGTCAATTATATCAGGAGGAGGCACCTTCATTGATCCTACCGATCCCACCACACGGGTAGTGGATTTGGAGATGGGCCCCAATATTTTCCTTTGGACAGTAACTATTGGCGATTGTTCTGCTTCCGATCAGGTGACCATTACCAACGGAGATGTTATTCAGGCGGAAACAGATCCCGACTTTATTACTTGTTCTGCGGATGTGCAACTGGGTGCCAACGATTCGGGTAATGCCATTGGACACTGGACACTGGGTAGCTATGGCTCCGGAGATATTGTGGACGATGATGATCCCAATACCATGGTGCGAAACCTCGGGCCCGGCGATAACGAGTTTGTGTGGACCATCTCTTACGGTCCCGGAACACCGTCAACATCCGATGTGATTGTGGTTACCAATAATAAACCTGATGACGCCAGACCTAAAGATGGTGGTGTTACCTGTGATGATTCATTCCTGTTGGAAGGGAATCAACCTGATGCCGGAATGGGAACGGTTTCGTGGTCAATTATTTCAGGTGGTGGCGATATTGCCGATGTTAATGCTGTAACCACAGAGGTGACCAACCTGATGCAGGGAGAGAATCGATTTGTTTACAGCATCCGAAAGGGTGTTGAAAAAGTTTGCTTTTCCACCGATACCATTACCGTCATTAACGGGACACCTACTACGCCTGATGCAGGCGATGATAAGACGCTTTGTACCGATAGTGTGATGCTGGAACCCAATGTTCCGAATCATGGAATCGGAGAATGGCGTATTCTCGAAGGAGGGGCCGAGTTTGACGGAAATATGGCCCGGAGAATCAGCCCCGGTGTCAACCGCTTCTTATGGGTGATTTCTACAGAGTCTTGTTCACTTCAGGACACTGTGACTATTGTCAATAACGAACCCTCCGTGGCCAATGCCGGAGACGACCGACCGGTATGTGAAAATACAGTGGTGCTTTCGGGTAGTTTGCCTACGCGCCACACCGGTGAGTGGACACGTATTTCTGGTACTGGTGATATTCTTAACCCGACAGAACCTGATGCTGAAGTTGAAAATCTCGGTCAGGGAGAAAATAAGTTCCGCTGGACCATTACAAACGGGCAGTGTTCCGACTGGGATGATGTGATTATTCGCAACGATTTTAAAGAGGCTAAAATTTTGTATCTGAATCCGAATCCTATTTGTGTGGATACTGTTGCTTTGCGGGCCAACAACCCTGCTCCGGGTGTGGGAACATGGGGGGTTATTGGTGGCAGCGGAAGTGCTTCCTTTGATGATCCGTCCAATCCGAACACCATCGTTCGGGATCTGGCACAGGGTGAGAATATTCTGACCTGGACCGTTCAAAACGGACATTGTACCGATGTGGCTACTGTAACCATTGTCAACAATATGCCTACTGATGCCGATGCCGGCGGAAACTTCGCTTCGTGTGACAATTTTGTAACGCTCAGCGCAAATACCCCAATGGTTGGCAACGGAACGTGGACGGTGCGAAATGGCAGTGGCGATTTTGTGGACGATAACAATCCCAACACTCAGGTGAGTGGCTTGAATTTTGGAGCCAATGTGTTTCGCTGGACCATTGTGAATGAAGGTTGTTCTTCGTTTGATGATGTGCAGGTGGATTTCAATAGTATAGAACCCGAAGTAGGGGACGATCGTACTGTTTGTTCCGATACTGAAGTATTGCAGGCAGCCAATGCCGCCCCGGGAACGGGTACGTGGACGGTGGCTGGTGGTACCAGTCAGGCTACTTTTGATAATATTAACGAACCGGGAACCACGGTTCGAAACCTTAGAAAAGGGGTCAACCGATTGAAGTGGACGGTCAACTATAAAGGGTGTCAGACAACCGAGGAAGTGAGCATTACCAATGCTTCTCCAAGTACTGCTTATGCGGGGAATACAGATAGAAAGTGTGCCAATGAGACTGTTCTTGATGCCCTTCAGCCAGAGATTGGTACCGGAAGATGGGAAGTAATCTCGGGTTCTGCAACCATTGCCGATTCGGATGCCAATAATCCTAAAGCTCCTGTGACAAATATTGCTAAGGGGGAAAATGTTTTACGCTGGGTAGTTGAGAATGGTATATGCCGCAGTACTGACGATGTGCTGGTAGTCAACAATCTGCCATCCACACCCTTTGCAGGTAGCGACCTGACGGTTTGTGAACCCAATCATGACCTCATGGCAGCAACGCCCGAATATGGTGAAGGTTTCTGGTCTATTGTCGAAGGTGGCGGAAATATTTCGGATGTTACTGATCCCAGGGCAAAAATTAAAAATCTTGCTCAGGGAAGAAATATACTGAAGTGGACTGTCTCTCATGGGCAATGTACTTTGTTTGATGAGATTGTTATTACCAATAATACGGCAAGCAGTGCCAATGCCGGACCGGATGTGGCCGATTGCAAGGACTGGTCGCAGTTGGATGCCAATCCGCCTTTGCAGGGTGTGGGTGAGTGGTACATCGTTTCAGGTATTGGAACCTTTGATAATGCAGCTGATGAGAGTTCGGTTATCCGTGACCTGGGCTTTGGTGAGAACATCCTGATGTGGGAAATCTGGAACGGGACAGGAGAAAATCGCTGCTTCTCTCGTGATACCGTGGTGATCTTTAACAAAGTGCCCGCGCAAAGCAATGCCGGAAACGACAAGGAATTCTGTGACAATTATACTACCCTCAATGCGAACCTGCCACCCGAAGGTGCTGTTGGATCATGGACTGTGGTTAGCGGAGCAGGAGACTTTGAATCGCCCAACTCTAATAATTCCATTGTGCGGGATATTGGTTTTGGCAACAATGTCTATAAGTGGACTATTTCTTACGACGACTGTGTGACAGAGAGTACCGTAACCATTAAGAGCAATAAAACGGATGCTTATGCCGGCGAAGATGTGGTGGTTTACGATCCCGAGGCCATGCTGAACGCCAATAATGTGGGAGAACTGAACGCAATATGGACGTTGGTGGGAGGTGCAGGCGAATTTGATGATCCTACCTTCTTTAATCCCCTGGTGACCGGACTGAATAATGGAATAAATACTTTCAGGTGGATCATTGAAGTGGAGGGCTGTACTTCTTACGATGATGTGAGTGTGGAATACCGTCCCGTTCCGGATGCCGGTTTCATAACTGACAATGACGAGGGCTGCTGGCCTATGGATGTGCTGTTTACCAACTATTCAGTAGGTGTTCAGAACCGGGATTATCATTGGGATTTTGGTGATGGTAATTTTTCCGGCGACCAGAACCCGCAGCACACTTTTGAAGTGGCAGGGAATTATTCCGTTACATTAACGGTTCCTGGCCCCGACGGTATCGAAGGCCGCTATCAGAAAATTATCAGGGTACACGATCATCCTGATGCCGCATTTAGCGTAATGCCTGAAGAGGTTTATGTTCCGGGTGATGAGGTTCGTTTCTTCGACTTGTCGGTGGATGCTGTGGATTATTTGTGGGATTTTGGAGACGGAAATCATTCAACGGAAGCACATCCTGTACACGAATACACAGAAAGTGGTCTTTATGATGTGATGCTTCATGTGACCAATGAATATGGTTGTGAGGACAGCACTGTCATCCAAGGAGCTGTGACTGCCATTTCCAAAGGTTTCATTAAGTTTCCTAATGCGTTCAGACCCCGTCCCGATGGTGGAAGTTCGCATCAGGCCAGTGAAACAAATATCCTCTTCCGACCCGTATACAGAGATGTGGATAGTTACGAAATACAGATTTACAATCGCTGGGGACAGTTGATTTATCAATCGACTGATATTAATGAGGGCTGGAATGGCCTATATAAAGGACAACTGGCACCACAGGCGGTTTATGTTTGGAAAGTTAGTGGTACATTCGTGAATGGTGAGGAATTCCGTGAAACAGGAAGTGTGTTGTTGGTAAGATAAAATTGGTAATTGATCATTGCTAATTGGTCATTGGTAATTGATCATTGCTAATTGGTCATTGCTAATTGATCATTGGTAATTGATCATTGCTAATTGGTCATTGGTAATTGATTATTGGTAATTGGTCATTGCTAATTGATCATTGGTAATTGGTAATAGATAGTTGAATGAACAGAGGTTTAAAATATATTGTTTTTTTGGGTTGTTTTCTGCTGAATTTCAGTGGTGAAGTAAAATCGCAGGATCCAACGTTCTCACAGGTTTATGCCAATCCGGTGTATCTGAGTCCTTCTTTTACAGGACTTACCAGTGGTAGCCGGGTGGCATTGGCCTACAGAGACCAATGGCCCGGTATTCCCAATACCTACCAGACTGTATCGTTTGCTGCCGATCATTTTTTCGAGGATTACAACAGTGGACTGGGACTTGTTTTTGTTCGTGACGATCAGGGAAGTGGTCAGCTGGTGACCCAAAATATTGGTCTGGTTTACGCCTACGAGTTTCCCATTACCCGTAATATATACGCCCGTCCCGGACTGAACTTTAAGTATTTTGAACGGAAAATTGACCCGTCTTCATTGCTTTGGGGCGACCAAATTGGTCCCGAAGGGGATATTCTGGCCAGTGCTCTGGGCGATTTTGAGGCCGAAAGCTACCGCAAAATTGATGCTTCAGCTTCTGCAATGATTTACAGTGATGATTTCTGGGTGGGAACGGTGGTGGATCACCTTGTGAAGAGTGATATTGGTTTTACCGATGTGGAATCGTCCCTGCCCATACGTACAACGGTATATGGCGGAGGAAAATACCGATTCCGGCCCAGAACCCGTAACCAGGATGAAGTGGCCGGAACACTTGCTTTTATGTACCGCAGACAGCAGGATTTTCAACAGTTGGATCTCGGAACCTATTGGTACGTAAACCCATTTGAATTGGGGCTTTGGTATCGGGGTATTCCGGTAATGGAAAGTGAAGGTTTGACAAATAATGATGCTTTGATTTTTATTCTGGGTTTCAATATAGGACAGGTAAGAATTGCTTACAGCTACGATATGACGCTTTCGAACCTTGCCGGACATAGTGGGGGAGCCAATGAGTTTTCACTTATCTGGCGTTTTTCGACCTCCGGTATTAATGAGTCGCCACGGGGAGCCATCCCTTGTACCGAACCCGGAAACGATTGGATGCGGAATAAGACCAATACCCGCAGAGGCAGAAGGTCCATTTTTTAGGTCCTCAGTGGGTTCTATTTGTGCAGGGTTCAATGGAACGCGAATCTTGAATCTGAGACCCGCAACCCAAGATTTTCGGCAAATGATTTTTCAAAAAATTTGTGGTATGAGAATAGCACCCTGCTTTAGCGGGGTGATTATTGGATTGTTAGGTGTTATTTAAGCCGGCTTGAAGCCGGCTTTCATTCTTTTCTGCTGTTTTATTGAAACACCCGGCTGAACCCGGGGCTAATCTCATGATGTGGTTTTAATAGGATTTTCGACGCACGATCGTGCGTTTTTACGTGTATGAAACCCTCAACCCAAACCCCTCAACCCATAACTCCCGACTGTTCCATTTTGCGGAATGCCAGCAACAACTCCTTTTCATCAAGAATCTCTGATAAATCAAATCCCGTGGCTTCAAGGGTGGAGAAGGCGGCCTCAAAAAGGGCAGAACGGGCGTAGAAATGCTCGTGGGCGTAGTTGAGGTATCTAATTATCTTAAATGCATTAAAGACGCCAAAAAAGCGGGTTAAAAACGATTTTTCGTTGTTGCTGTTTTGTTGAATGGTCTGCAACTCCTTTTCGAAGCCTGTATTCAGCAGGAAACTGCGTAAGGGGCCGGTGAGTTTGTAGGTCCACTCTTCAAATTGATCAACCGGCAGAGAAAATAATTCATTGGCGTGGGAAAAGAATTTTTTCAGGTCGGTGAATGCTTGCGGGTTATAGGTTGTTCCCTGTTTCCGGGTTCCCTCTAAATGGTTTTTCACACTGGCTCCTGTGCCAAAAATGACTCTTCCTGAGGGGCGGGGAGAGGGATAAACGGTGGTGGTGTTAAGCTCTCCGAATCCTCCCAACGGAATAAGTTTTTGTAGAAAATAGAAATCCTCACCGGCTTGTTTCTTTGGCATCCCCCCAACTCGTGCATAGTTAATGGCTCTGAATGTCATGCAGGAACCTACGGTGTGAAATGCATAAGGGAAACCGGTTTGTTTGAGTGCCAGCAGATAATACCTCAGGTGTAGCTCATAAAGGGTGATGGCTTCAAATACTTCCGGGGCAAAGTCTTCACCCTCCAAAGGATGTTCAAAATAGATAGTGGCCCCACAGTTTTCGGGTTGGCTGAACCATTTTTCAATGGCGGTGAAGTAGTTGGTGGCTACAGGGCTGTCCGCATCCAGACATGTAAGAATACCCTCACCCTCAGGAAAATCAATAGCGGCAAAGCGGCGAATGGCTTCATCCAGTCCGGTTTTTCGGGCCAGACCGGCACCGAAATGTTTTTTTCTCAGGTCGTAAGCTTCCAGTGTGAAAAGGGATAACCATTGCGGACATTCAGCCGATTCTGCCAAACTCCGGATCTTTGCGGCGCACCCTTTTTGTTCTTTGATGATATCCGGCAACTCGTCTTCAGCGGTGTTTAAAACAACAATAACCTCCACCCGGAAGGATGGAGGTTCACATGAAAACAAAGATTTTAATGTGGTAAAAATGAGTTCATTCTCTCGGTAGGCCGGAATCACGGTTATCAGTCCGGTATTTTCATCAACGGGTTGGTCGATGTGGTATGGAGGATTATGTTTTTCCAGATACTTCTTTAACAGAAGTGCCGGATTTTTTTTCCTGGTCATATTGTCTATTGACCTTTTTATTTTCCCTTTTCAGAATTTTGATAACGATTGTTAAGTTTTTCAACAACTTCATTGGTTATGTTCAAAGCTTCATTGGCAAAAAGTACGTTGTCGCCCATGGTATTGCTCAAAACCAGTTTGTAAGGATTCTTTTGGGTATATTCTTTCAGAAATCCGGTAATGGTATCTCTCAGTTCTCTGTTCATGCGGTTCTGTTGACGCATCAGGTTGTTAGACATTTGATTGTTCAATTCCTGAAGTTCCTGCTCCTTCTGACGCAGTCTTTTTTCTTCGTTCTGGGCTCTGTCCAGACTAAGGAAGCCATTGTTCTGAACTTTGCGTTGGAACGATCTCATATCGTCCTGAAATACTCTTAATCTCTCATTGAAATCTGCTCTTGAAGATTCCTCCTCTGTGAGAAGTTCTTCATTCAGAAAACGTGCGTATTCGTAGTTGATTAACAAAGAGTCGGTATTGATATAGGCTATTGGGTAATCTTGTACGTCTTCTTTTTGTGTTTGTTGGTCATTTGTTACTTTTTTTTCTGACCTGTTGGAGAAAACAATAATAAATAATGCAACCACGGCTACAAGCAGAACTGCATTAATAATGAGCGATAGATTTTTCATATCTCCGAAAATGAATGTTTAATTTTTATTGATGAGGACAAATATAACTGTATTGTTAAAATATAAAAAAGTTCTTTGTTGATTTTGGGGCTAAAAAAACGGTTGAAAGGACTATCAGACAATTTTTCTGAAGCTGACATACCCATCCAGAACAGCCGAAATGGCAATAAAAAGAATCCAGTAATCCTTTTGGTAATAAATGAAGGCAATTGCAACTGTGAGGAAAACAGCACTTAGCATCAATATTCCATTGATTCTTTTACGATGAGCAGGAGCAACTACAAAATTGAAGATTCTTATACCCAGCACAGGAATCATCCCTGCAGCAAATACCCATACTGCTGATGGCATTTCGACAATATTCATCACTATTCCGGCGAGCACAAGCACCATTCCGGCATAATAAAATCCGCTTAAAAAACGGTAAAATCCCATAGTTTACTATTTTTCAATGACCACAAAAATATCCTCATCCGGTTTTTTCATGAGGTATTGTTCCCGGGCAAATTTCTCCAGATTGTCCGGATTGCTCTGTAATTCCTTTATTCTCCGGGTGTTATTCACGATTTCATTCTGATAGTGAATCTTTTGCTTTTCCAGATCTTTGATGCGCCCCGAGAGTTCATTTCGTTCCACCAAATTGTTCTGGTCAAAGAACCCGACCCAAATGATAAATGCCAGAAACGTAATGATGTAACGATTACGCAATAAGGGAATGCTCAGTCTGAATATGTCTTTGAGACTCATTCTTCTGACGTTTTTGTTTCAACACAAATGTAATTATTTCGAATGGTTTTGCAAGAAACACAAGGTTTGGTTTGTCAAAAAAGTCCGGGGCTGTTCGTTGAGAGAACAACCCCGGAAATACATGAAAAGCGTAATTTACAAACCTGCGTTACTCCTCCGCCATAAACGGATACTTAAAATCTTTAGGAGGCACAAAATTTTCTTTGATGGTTCTGGGAGATACCCATCGCATCATGTTGATTAAGGAGCCTGCTTTATCGTTGGTTCCTGATCCCCTGGAACCTCCAAATGGTTGCTGACCTACCACAGCTCCTGTGGGCTTGTCATTTATGTAGAAATTTCCTGCTGCATTGACCAGTCGTTTGGCTGTTTTTTCAATAATGTATCGATCCTTTGCAAAAACAGCACCTGTCAGTGCATAAATGGATGTTTTATCCAGAATATCGAGTGTTTCGTCGTATTTCAGATCATCATAGACATAGATGGTGAGAATCGGGCCAAACAACTCTTCCTGCATGGTTGGGTATTGCGGATTGGTGGTTAAAATGATGGTGGGTTCAATAAAATAACCTACTGATTTGTCACATCCGCCACCAGCTATGATTTTTGCTTCGGGATTTTGCTCTGCTTCCTTAATAACCGTTTCAAGTTTGTCAAAAGAGGCTTCATCAATGACTGCATTCATGAAATTACTGAAATCTTCGGGAGGTCCCATTTTTAGTAGGGCCAATTGTGCCTGGGCCTCCTTGTTGATTTCTTCCCAGCGACTGGCCGGCATATAAGCCCGCGAAGCTGCGGAACATTTTTGTCCCTGATATTCGAATGCTCCTCGTACGATAGCGGTAGCTACTTCCTTGGCATTGCATGATTTATGTGCTATGATAAAATCTTTTCCGCCTGTTTCGCCCACGATTCGTGGATAGGTTCTGTAGCGATGAATATTTTCCCCGATTGTTTTCCAGATAGATTGGAACACTTCTGTGGAGCCGGTAAAGTGAAACCCTGCAAAATCAGGATGGTCAAAGACTTCACTGGCCACTACCGGACCTCTTGCAAAAATCAGGTTTATGACTCCGTCGGGCAAGCCGGCTTCCCTGAATATTTCCATAATGATGTGGGCTGAATAGATGGCTGTTTTTGAGGGTTTCCATACCACTACGTTGCCCATCATGGCGGGTGCAGAAGGCAGATTTCCTGCTATGGAGGTGAAGTTGAACGGGGTGAGGGCAAAAACAAATCCTTCCAGTGGGCGGTATTCTACGCGGTTCCAGATGTCTTTGGCAGAGGTGGGCTGATCCCTGTATATCCGGGTCATGTATTGTACATTGAATCGCAAAAAGTCGGCAAACTCACAAGCGCTGTCTATTTCGGCCTGAAATGCCGTTTTGGACTGGCCCAACATGGTGGCTGCATTGATTTTCTGACGATAAGGACCCGCCAGCAGGTCGGCTGCTTTCAGGAATATGGATGCACGATGTTCCCAACCCAATGAGGCCCATTTGGAGCGGGCTTTTAACGCTGCGTCAATTGCATGATGCACGTGGGCTTCGTCTCCCTGGTGGTAATGCCCCAGGGAGTGTTTGTGTTCATGAGGGGGATGAATGGATATTTTTTTCCCGGTTCGAATTTCTTCTCCCCCAATTATCATGGGTATATCCATCTCAACGGCCCGGTAAGCTTCCAGCTGTTTTTTCAATTCAGCTCGTTCAGGCGTTCCGGGTGCATAACTCAGAATGGGCTCGTTCTTAGCTGGGGGAACCTGAAATACTCCTTTTGGCATAGCACTTGGTTTTTAGGTGTAACAAATTGATGTTTACACAAATCTAACCATAGATTAAGTCAATAGGAATGAAAAATGTCAGGGTTTTTGGAAACTCCCACAATTGTCCTTGGGGATCTGATTATTAGCATACGGGGATTAAGCCACATAAGAATCATAAGGTGATATTAAACCATATCAGGCATGTAGGGATTTTGAGCAGCATTTTTTATAGGGGAAACAATAATAGCCACGGATGGGTGGCACGTTCAATTAATACGATATCTGTCACCCCGCTGGGGCTTAATTTTTTGTCTTGCACATGTTTTTGCTACCATACTGTCGCCCCGCTGGGGCTGGGACACGTGCACAGGTGGGTTCGGATGTTCCGAAGAGGGTTTCCTTACCATTGGGGATATACCAATCACATTCATTGCTGGCTGTTTAAAATGGAACAGCCCCGGGATGGGGCGGCAGTTTGGTAGGGTAGAATGTTTGTTCAAGTTAAACGAGACAAAGCCCCGGCAGGGGTGACACCTTTTGTCTGCGATAAAGACACATTTCAAGTTATTTAAAGAGCCGAGTCAATTAGTTCAAACCCGGAATGATCAACTCCAAACCCCAAACTCTCAACTCCGAATTATCTTTGGAAAGTCCCCCTTGGGGGGATTTAGGGGGCCCCAACTCAATAAATAGGAGGAAACTTTTCGGGATAGGCTTCACCCATAATGCCATAGACTGCATCATACACATCCTCCGCATTGGGATTGCTGAAGTAATCACCATCTGTTCCGTAAGCCGGTCGATGATCTTTGGCGGTAATGGTCACCGGTTTGTGATCCAGGTAATAGAACCCACCTTGTTCTTCAACTACTTTTTGCACCATGTATGCAGTGGCTCCTCCGGGGACATCCTCATCGAAAAACACGATGCGGTTGGTCTTTTTCAAAGATTCCAGAATCATTCCTTCCTTATCGAATGGAAGTAAGGTCTGAACATCAATAAGTTCCACTGAGATACCTGTTTCTTTTAATTGGCGGATGGCTTCGGCAGCTATCCGCACACAGGAACCGTAGGTGACCAGGGTAACATCTGTGCCGTGGGTAAGTATTTCAGGGACGCCTAGGGGAATACGAAACTCGCCCCAGTTGGCCGGCTGTTTTTCCCGGATTCGGTATCCGTTGAGTGGTTCAATGACCAGGGCCGGATCCTCGCCCTGCAGGAGGGTGTTGTACATTCCGGCAGCTCTGGTCATGTCGCGCGGCACACATACATGTATTCCACGAATACTGTTGATGACCATGCTGAGGGGTGAACCTGAATGCCAGATGCCTTCGAGCCGGTGGCCACGGGTTCTTACAATAACCGGAGCTTTCTGGCCTCCTTTGGAGCGGTAGTGAGTAGTGGCCAGGTCATCGCTCAGTGTATGCAGGGTGTAAAGCAAATAGTCGAAATACTGTATTTCTGCAATGGGCCTGAGTCCTCGTAGGGCCATACCAATTCCTTCGCCAACAATGGTGGCTTCATGAATACCTGTGTCGCGAACGCGCCATTCACCATATTTTTGTTGAAGACCCTCCAGCGTTTGGTTCACGCCACCCAACTTTCCCGTATCTTCTCCCAGGGTGAGGACGCGTGGGTCTTTGCCGAAAACAGCATCAAAATTATCCCGGATAATCTCGCGTCCGGGCACCATTGGGGCATTATCGGCATATTCGGGCGCCACAGGAGCCACTTTTAGCGGTGATTTATCCGATTCGTCATAGAGGTGAAGATTGTATTTTTCGTTGCCAATTTGGTAGTAACCGGCTACCCAGGAACGAAGCCGGTCTTTGAGACCACCTGGCTTGTCACAGGAAACACACACATGGCGAAGAATTATTCGTGCCGAACTGAGAATTTCTTTGCGGTTAAGGCTGACCGCACTTTTGAGGTTGAAAATTACCTTTTGGATTTCTTTTTCCTTGGTTGCTTTGCATACACAATGTTTTTGTTCCACGATGCGAATCAGTTCTTCGCGCTCTTCTTTTATTGGTTTTAGGTATTCGTTGTAAGTGCTTCTTTGTGCTGCTATGGCTTCCTTGCGGGCTTCCTCTTCAATGTTGTCCAGTGTTTCTTCATCGGTCAGCTTTTTCTCCAGCATCCATGTTCGCATTTGCACCAGACAATCTTTTTCTTTTTCCCAGTCCAGACGATCTTTGGTTTTATACCTTTCGTGCGATCCTGATGTGGAGTGTCCTGTTGGCTGAGTCAGTTCTTTGATATGGAAAAGAACCGGAACATGGTTATTGCGGCATTTTTCAATACCGTCTTCGTATATTTGGCAAAGGGCGGCATAATCCCACCCGTTGGCTTCATAAATGAGAATTCCTGATTGGTCGGTTCTGCTTTTTTCGAATCCCCTTAAGGCTTTTGAGATACTTGCTTTGGTGGTTTGTTTCTCAACGGGAACAGAAATTCCGTAGCCATCGTCCCATACCGATACCGCCATGGGGATTTGTAGAACAGCTGCTGCATTTAGTGTTTCGAAAAAGAGTCCTTCGGAGGTGCTGGCATCGCCAATGGTGCCAAAGGCAACTTCGTTTCCATTCTGACTGAAATTGGTGAATTCTGCCAATTCCTTCTGCTCACGGTATAGTTTAGAGGCCAGCGCCAATCCGGTAAGGCGGGGCATTTGGCCTGCTGTGGGACTGATGTCTGAGGCGGAATTTTTGCTTTGTGTCTGGTTGATCCACTGATGATTGCTGTCTATCAGACGAGTGCCGAAATGATTGTTCATGGAACGGCCA
>Ga0163225_100027_pt1 | contig 41956 bp, 28 predicted proteins | sample MSEWel2016_04_06_2_FD_113145 | JGI IMG/M metagenome (GOLD analysis project Ga0163225, IMG submission 113145) | Subsurface microbial communities from deep shales in West Virginia, USA - MSEEL Well Study Marcellus 5H_2016_04_06 ... | reverse complement strand
CTCTTTGTTGCCAATATCTTCGTCTCAGGATTTTTTTAACCCTCATTGACAGAAAGTTAACTCCGGTTCAAAAATCCCCTGCGTCTCAATCCTGACAAAAACACCTCTTTTCGGAGCAGATTCTTGTTTAAAGAGTTTAACAGAGCATTACAAAATAAAAAAACCATGAAAAAATTCAAAAATTTTACCCTGATTTTAGCAGCATCATTTTGCTTATTATTTAATGCATGCGAGAAAGACGACCATCCAAGCCCGTTTCCATCTGCCCCTGATAGCTTTTATCCCCCAAATGGAGCAGTAATTTCAGAAACATCCTTAAAATTAAATGCATCAGGCAGCATCGTAGATAGCAACAATAGTATTCATTACGCCTATTATTTGGGAACAGACACGGCCAATATGAATGAACGTTCAGAGTTTTTAAAAGATCTTACTCCCGGAACAAAATATTATTGGAAGGCTGTTCCATATACATGGCCTGGTGATGAAACCTTTTTTGGAGATGAATCAGAAATATTCCATTTCTATATAAAACCTGCACAAATAAAAGGTCTTGAAAGCGATAATTGCGAAGGCCAGTCAGGAGTCATTTTGCGATGGGAAGAACCAATCAATTATGATGAAATCAAAATAACATTTACCCCTGGAGACAATAACGTTGAACAACCAATAATAATTCCTGCCGGGCAGGACACTTGCACCATCACGGGATTGCTTGATGCCGACCCAGATACCAGGGAATACATAAAATACACTTTTAGTGTGGAACCCGTCATTTTGGCTACTGATAAAGAATTGAAAGGAGACCCCGCCACCATATCGGAAATCCCGCTGGACAAATTATACAATGTTCGTGACATTGATTTCAATGTTTACCGCCTGATAACCATTGGCGACCAGGTTTGGATGAGAGACAATCTGGCAGTAACCCGGTTTAACGATGGGACAAAGCTTATAGAAGGAGAAGAATATGTTATTGGCAGTGAAAGCGATAAGTATGGAGTATATTATGACCCTGACGCTTTTGTTGTTTACCCTTGGAAAAAGAGAAGGCCAATAGCACCTAAAGGATTTAGAGTTGCAGAATGGGATGACTGGAAAGAGTTATTCATCTATTTAGGAGCAGCCGAAGATGAGTTAAATATTACCTCATGGCATAGCGAAGATTATTATTTATGCGATGAATCAAAAATTGGCCAGAGATTAAAGTCAGAAATAGGCTGGGACTCTGTTAACGGAGTAGCCGGTAACGGAACTGACTTTTTTGGTTTATCTATTACACCGGGAGGTTTTGTTGACAGGGATTCTTTACGTGACCATGGAGTTGGTCAGACGGCAATTCTTGCTGCATATTCTTTAAACCCCATTTCAGGGGCCCTGTTTTCTCCAGATGTAATTAAATTCACATCACCTGACAAAGGTTTTTATCATTTAGATTGGACTAATGATAATAACCATGTTTTTGCGAATTTCAGATGCATCAAAGAAAAATAATCCCGCCCCCTTTAACATCAAACCCAAACTATGAAAAGCTTTCCAAAAATAATTCTTTTAGTTATTGGCTTACTCTTACTTGGAGCAACAGCAACAAGCCAGGGACACAAGTATTGTATCCTTGTAAAACAGAAATTTACCCCTTGGAGTGAGTGCAATAGTTCCAATAGTTATCCTCGGCTTTTGGGGGCAGCAATCTCCCTTTATGATTCTGATGATAATGAATTGCAGACTTTGGAGATTGTAGAAAATCAGGCCAATAAAAACTTTTTTCACTTTAAAAACAGTTTCGTTGCACCATTGGATACTACCGACACTTTGCATCTAAAAGATTTTGGGAAAATTGATGTAGAAGTCATAACCTGGAATATTGCAAATGACCATAAAGTAGAATATGAAGCTTCAAAGGACAGTTACGAATGGCACCAGGGGAGCAATAATCCGGAAGGTAAGAGTGCCTCCGACCCCTGCTCCAATATTGCAAACTGGGGCAGCAACAGAGAAGGTTATTCTACTTCTACAGAAGTCTATATTGAAGGCCCTGTAAAAATAAAGCCCACTGGCAGAATTAAGCCTTACGACTGCGATACAGAATACCTGAGACTCAAATTTAATGATTTTAAATTTTTCAATGATAACCAATATGCAGAAATACAATACGCATTTGAACCTAACGCTTCCCAAAACGAATGGAAATCTTTACAAAAAATTGACCCCGGTAAAGATGTTTACATTGCCTATTCAGACATAGCAGGTAAAAAGAATGATCCTAATTCGAATTATTACAACTATCTCGATACTTTTATTTACTTCCGGGTAAAAAAACGTCTCGCCAATGGTGACTTTTCTTATGGTAATATGCAACACGCAAAATTTACCACACTCGGCCCTCAATTCAGAGTGTTAGATGTAAAACGGTCTTTCTGCAATCCCAACCCGAATATTTACGTTGAATTGCTCGATGACGACAGAACTTTTGATGAAAGTAAATTTCAATGGATTGTTCAACAGGATGAATACCCCATTGAGTGTAGCGGTGTTAAAGAAAGAGGCTCCATTTACAAACTTATTCCCATTAATGAAGGTGAAAACCCCTTTACAACTGCTGGTGAATGGAAAATCCAACTCCAGTACACGGCAAATGAAGATTGCGATTTTGATATAAAAACATTCACCATTCCGAAAAAATCAGACCGCATAAACATCGATCAGTCCGATGAAATCTATCCTATAGGATCAGAAACTCCCTCCTATCATTTACTAAGCGCTACAAATCCTTATGCCATCATCAACATTGATGATGACGAAGCACGCTTGCCTTATCACATAAAGAAAGTAGTAGGGTCAGATACCATCCCTGTCGCAACATTGTCTCATATTCCCACCAGATTTAAAGACTTACCAATTTTTGAACAAACCAGAATTCGGGAAAATTTTAATGACAGTATTTATTTTCTGGAAAAGGGTAATCGAAATTCCAATTGGGGGAAATACTTTAACTTACGCTTTGAAAATTGGTTCTTTGAAAACTTAAGGCCACAGAAAACAAGTTTAACCTATACGACGGGACGGATCAATTGCTCAGAAAACATCTCCAGCTCTCTGCTTTATGTAATGTCTGACAATTCAAAATATCTGGCACGGATAAACTATTACTCTATCTCTAATGGTTCAGCAGTATTAAACACAATTAATTATCCTTCTTCCTCTCAAGCTACTAACTACAGAACATTTTGGAAAAGAAACCTAAACAGTGAACTTTACAAACTAAATACCGGAGAAACATCTTCTGGGGAATACTATTCAGGACATACCCTCTCCATTTCAAACAACGGAACGTGTGTTGCCTGCACCCCTAACGGAAGTCCTGCTTCCCTCCCTACCAATGATAATGGTACCTATACTTTCATGGATTACAATGGATGCTCCATTCTGGGAAAGGACGAAGAGGATGATGTCTATTTGGTTGGAACATTAGGGACTCAAGTGGGAAATGAGGCCATACTTCCTTACTTTGCAAAAGGAATTATTGATGGCACCGGAACAAGGTGTGCTTATACCAATGAAGATGGTTCCAAATTATTTTTATACGACCGACACAACGGTGGCCTCCACTCCTGGAATGGGAACCTCATCTACGACATCAGATACATCAGTAAAAATCAACTCATCAACTATATTATTTATGATGATAACAACGGCGTCAGGTGGCTCCAATACATCATGGGTGATTTCAATAAAACAGAAATTGCTGAGGCCTACTTTCAGGATCAAGACCTTCACGGTGCTTGGTACAACGATTATCTGGAAACTCAATGGCAAAAGTACCTGACTCAAAACTATGGCTACAAACTATACGGTGTAAAGCCTAATGTAAAGGAATCCTATATTCTGACAGCAAACGACAACTGTGATTATTCATTTCCGGTAGTAGTCAAAGTACCACCACAACCGGAATTTGAAATCATAGATTCCGTAACTCCAAGTACACTTTGTTCTGCAGATGGACAGGTCACAATCAAATGTAAGACAGCAGAACTGTTGCCGCTTTCCAACGACTCAACGACACTTGAAACAGTATCTCAGGTTGTTACTTTTCATGGTCTGGCATGGACAGATACCATTCAGTTCTATAACGAAAGTCTGAAATTAACTTACGATTATCCTGTTTCTTTCTCTGATCCTGCCAGAGGCATCCAGGATGTAGGAGTCCAAAACAGAACCTGCGGGGAATACCCTGACGGAGCAATAGAAATAACTTTTGCATCAAACTCGACTCAAAAGAAAACTTATACACTTACGAATGTTCAAAACGAAGTTTTATTTGAGGACTCGACTACGAACAACAGTTATACCTTTGGAAACTTAGAAGCAAACAGATCATATAAAGTGTCTGTATCAATAGACACATGCACTGTTCACTGGAAAGATGAAGAAATCATCAACAACGAAATCTTTACAATAAATACAATACCAACGGATGCGTCAGCTATTGGCGACGATGGTTCTGCATTAATAACGGTCAAAAATATACCGGATAATGTAACCTGGAAAAACCATGTATATCAGGAAGGTAACACTGACGTAGATTTTAATGTGGGGTCTCATACAATAGAAGCAATCCACACCCGCAATGACAACAGCTGTACCACGCTAAGTTCATTCGAAATCCATGAGCCCGGTTTCACCGCCAATGCAAACATTGTAAAAAAGAATGACTCTATTCTAATTTCCTTTAGTAATTACCTACCGAACGACTACGTATTCAATGGAAATCTAACAATCGAAGATGCAGATGGAAATATTTATGATGAATACACAAAAATTCCTGCTGACAATGACTATTCAATTGTTTTCAATTATAATGGAAATAGCTCTATAATCTACAGTCTCTCAGAGAATACATTCAGCAATTTATCTACCGCTCATTCCGTAGCCACCACCCCCCCGGAATGCCCGGGCGATGAAGTTGAAGTCACCATAGACCCTCAGGATGATAATTTGTCAGCAAACTTTGAGGGCATTTTCACAAATACGCTCAGTTTCTTAACCAAAGAAAATTCTTTGGCTTACGCGGTCAGGACAATCCAGAATACCAGTTCCATTGTATCTGCAGCAACCCGGCTGAATATTCACCTGGCTTTGGAAAAGGACAATGTCATTCCTGTTACACAGGCAACAGAAGTATCAGGGACATTCAAATACACCGATTCATCTTGTAACGGGAGCGATGACGGAAGAATAGAAATGGTTGATTTTTCAGGAGGAAGCGGTCATTATCAGTGGCGCGTTGGCGCAAACGAGACGTGGCTCAACAGCAATGAAGCAGACTCTGATTTGGCTGTTGGGAAATATGATGTCTATCTGAAGGACAGCCTGTACAATTGCGAAGAAGTAAAACTCGGCACCGTAACCATTTCCGAACCTGATTTCATACGTATTGATACGCTGTATGTTAATCAGCCCACCTGCGAACAAGACAACGGAACAATATCAACCAAAATTTCGGGGGGTAATACGTTGTATAAATACGAGTGGAAACTGGCAAATAATATAATCAGCTATAGCGACTCCTGCACGCAGGACAGCATATATGCCTTTGATAATATGATAAATGGGGGGCAATATCAGTTAATAATTACGGATACTTTGGGTTGTCAGAGAACAAGAGATTTCGATTTGAAAAATTACTCCAACCCATCCATTTCCAACGCCATCCAAGACTCAGTTCGGTGCTACAATGAGCAAAACGGGGAGATCACGATCCAGGACTTTGATGAAAGCTCTTACGGAGTAGATTCGATCTTTCTGTTTAATCAGGAAAATGAGATGATGGCTTTCATCAATAATGATGGAGTCTCCGAGCTGATTTTTTCACAATTAGCTGCGGGACGATACAAAATCACCGTAAAAGATTCATTAGGGTGTGTCTCCAATGATTCATCTTTTGTGGATGTTGTGCAACCCGATTCATTATATCTCACCACCAAATCCATCCATCCTGTTATTGATAAAGGTAGCAGTACGGGAATTATCGAAGGCTCGGTTTTCAATGGCAATGATGGCGTGAAATACATTGACCTACTCAGTAATACTTCCGGAATAATTATTGATTCATTACGGGCTACCGACAAGAGAGATTTTTCTTTCAAAAAAACACCTGCCGGCACTTACAGGATGGAAGTATCAGACATAAAGGGCTGTTCCTTCCTATCGGACACAATGGTAATAACCGAACCGGAAAACTCTCTCGGGTTTGAAGTTATAAACCGCAACGATGCCTTATGTAAAGCCATGACTGGTAGTTTCGAAATACAGGGGACTGGCGGATGGGGAGATTATGAGTACAAACGAATCATTGAGAATGAGCAGTTCGATGACATAGTCGGCTTCACTTCCCAGAAACTTTATGACGGTCTGGCTGCCGGGAGTTATATTGTCACCGTAAGAGACTCCCTGGGAGCCACTTTCAGAGATACCGTGATCATTATTTCTCCCAATGAGTTTTTGCATGCTTCGGTGGAAGACATCGTCCTGCCCTCCTGTGGTGACAATGGCAGTTTCAAGGTTGATGTTGATGGCGGAACCGCCCCCTACAAACTGGCCTTCATGGGAAAAAATGATACCATTAGAACCAACGGGCTGGAACCGATTGAATACAACAACCGTCCCGACGGGGCATATATCATCACCATAACCGATGATATGGGTTGTCATTTCACCCTTGAAACGGAACTCACCAACGACAGCATTCTCACCATAGAAACACCTTTGCAGGCAGGGTATCCCACTGCCCCTGAAAATTCTGACGGCTGGTTGAAGGCAATTGTTTCGGGTGGTCATCACCCCCTGACTTTTCAATGGTACAACGCAGAAACAGGTGAACCTCTGGCAGGGGCGACAAAATATGAATTAACGCAAATTCCGGCAGGTTTTTACGAAATTGTGGTTTCCGACACCAAAAACTGTAGTCAGTCGGAAAGACATTATCTGCCTGATATTAACGAAGAATTACTACATATTATCGAAAAAAGAAACGAAACATCGTGGCAGAGCAACAACGGCTTTGTAAAACTTCTTTCGCCGCTGTCATCGATAAAGAGTATCGAGATTACCCTGCCCGACAGATCGAAAATAACTGCCACACCCGGCAATCTGCCCGAAAACTGTGTCATCAGCGAAGACACGCTTGCACTCGACAATTTATCCCCGGGCACTTACCTGGTTACCGCCCTGCATACCGAAACAGAAAAGGCTTCTGTTCAATTCGAAATTGAAGATTACAAACCAATGGTCTTCTCCAACATTCAGATTACTCATGCAGAAACACCAGGCGATGCCTCCGGTCGCATTGAAGCCGACATCAACGGTGGAATATTGCCATACAACTATCAGTGGGTGGAAATTACCGGCCAGCTTCAAAATGCATCAATCAATCACTCCGACTACAAAACAACTGCAGACAACTTAATTTCGGGCACTTACAGGCTGACGGTAACCGATAAATACAACAACCAGATTGAGACAGAACCGACTGTTTCGGAACCGGAAAGTCCGCTAACACTGAAAATTGTTGATCGTGAAAATGTAAGATGCAAAAATTTCGATGATGGTTTTGTAATACTTAGCCCATCAGGCGGATGGGGTGAATACCAGTTCCGACACAATGAGGGTATTGCCTTCCTGAACAAATCCTCGTGGAACGACCTTCCACCCAGCGAGCATACCTTCTTCCTTGTAGACAAGACGGGAACTTTAGAACAGGTATCGGTTACCATTACCGAACCCGACACACTCGAATCATCCGTACATCGCATAGACAGTGTTAAATGTTTCGGTAATTCCAATGGAGCCATTACATTCAACATAACAGGAGGCACTGCACCGTACCGTTTTGCCCGGGACAATGCACAGCCAATATGGGCCACAGACACCATCGCAGATAACCTTTCAGCCGGTGAATACACTTACGTGTTTACCGACAAAAATACTTGCCCGGGCTACGACACATTAACTATAACAGTGCCGGAACCGGATCCCCTGCAATTCAGTCTGACCAATGTTACCCATACCACCTGTAATACCGACAATGGCGCTATTGATGTTGCCCTGGAAGGCGGCACTCAGCCTTATCGTTACGAATGGTTAAATTCGCAGGGAGAAAATATTGGTACTTCCAGCTCTGTCAGCAACTTGGCTCAAAATGGATTTTATGAACTCAATGTGCTGGATATAAACAATTGTTCTCAGCATTTTACACAGGAAATAAATCCATCAACCAATCCTTCGATCACAGGAGTTGAAACAACCCCGGTACTTTGTTATGGCGACAGTAACGGTAAAGCCATAGTTGCCGGCATCAACGCAGCCGAGCCTTATGCGCCTTACAGCATTGAATGGTCTAACAGCCAGAGTGGTGAAATAGCCAATGGCTACGAAGCCGGCAGACATTTTGTTACCGTACGCGACACCAACAAATGCGAAGCAACCCGTTACTTTGACATTACCACCCCCGACCCACTAGGATTAAATATCCTGAAACTAAGAAATGCCCACTGTTATGGCTACAGTGATGGCCTCATTCAGCTGGAAGCCAAAGGTGGTGTGGGACAATATGAATTCACCTGGTCTAATGGGGACAGCACAACCACGGCCTCCAACCTGGCCAAAGGAAGTTACTCGGTACTCGTCAGCGATTCCAACAACTGCGTTTTCGAACAAGGTTTTGTCATAGATGAACCTCCCATGGAGACCGTAGATGTGGGGGAAGATATACTGATGTGTCCCGGCAATGCCATCACCATCGATGGTAAGGATTTCGCTGCTCACCTGTGGACAATTGATGAAGACACCCTTTCCAATGAACGCTATTTCACCGTTGACAAGGCGGGGGCTTTCTTCCTGAAGGCGACCAACAACAGGGGATGTTTTGCTTACGATACCATCAATGTGGAAATTGGGAACAATGCACTTCAGGCTGATTTTCTGATGACTTCCGAAGCATTTCTGAGCGATACACTGGAAATCTTTGAAATCTCTAACCTGCCGCTCGACAGTATGATCTGGGAATATGAACAGGAAGTATTTTCGGATCAGACTCCAGCCATTGCCGATGATTATGTACTACACTTGAAAACAACACAAACAGGAATGTACAACGTTATCCTGTATGCTTATTCCGGTGGCTGTTTCTCAAATATTTCAAAACAAGTGGAAATTCTTGAAGGAGAGGGGCTTCAAGGCGAGAATGATCTTTTGGGCTATCAGGAGCCGCTGATCAAATCATTTATCGTTTCGCCAAACCCAAACCCGGGAAATTTTTCGGTAGATGTGGAACTCCGTGAAACGACAGATATACATCTGGCCATTTTCAGTGTAACCGAAGGAATTAAGATAGATGACAAATCCAATACCGGTCTGGATGAATACCATGAACGATTTACCCTGAATGGCATCAATACCGGTGTTTATGTTGTAGTTTTGACCGTAGAAGGGGAGCGAAGACAAGTGAAAATTGTAATAGAATAATATAAGAAAAAATAAATGCGTAAAACCTTAACCATACTGACTCTTTTGGTTCAGTTGTTTTTGTCCTCCCTTTTGGCTCAAAGCAACTATCCAATCTATGTTGCTCCAACCTTAACGCCCCCTTATAGCCTTAATCTGAGTGATTACAGTGCTATGGGCGCACAAAAACTCATGGTAACCATCGTGGTAAACGATCTGGATGTTACCAACCTGCCTGTTAAGCTCCGTTTAAAGATGGAAACGGCTGGGGTCACCATTGAAAACCCGCCAACTCTTAACACTACACCAATTTATCTTGATGGCGGCAGTACCACACTGTTATTTGGCCAAGACCTGATCGATAATTTCAATATTGACAAGCTGATATTCAAAGGCTACAGCAAAAAGGCCTATCGAAACAGCGGTCAGCTTCCCGAAGGATTTTACCGCTTCACAATTGAAGTATTGCATTTTCATACCAACAAGGTGATTTCCAACCATGGAACCGTCTCTGCCTGGATTGCCGTTGGACAACCACCCGAACTACGATCACCGCAAAACGAAGGTCAGCTTGGCCAATACATCGGTATGCCCATTAATTTTTCATGGCTTTCAAGCAAAGTAGGAAGCCCCTTAGCAGCAGGCAACATACAATACAAACTGGAAATGTGGGAGATACGGAATCCCGGAATCAGCCCATATACAATTGCGGCATCCATGCCGGTTTTTCACGAACACACCACCAACAATACGTTCTATTCCTTCGATCCCGCCTCTCTGATGATGGAGCCCGGAATGACATACGCATGGAGAGTCACCGCATCAGACATCAGCGGCATGGTGCCTTTTGAACAAGATGGCAAAAGTGAAGTCCGCACTTTTACCTACAAGGCCCTTTGCGAACCTGTTACAGATATTGAAGCATCGTCAAGTGGCAAGAAAGGAACATTCTCGTGGACTCCCGGCAACCTTCATACATCCTACAACGTCGAGATCAAAAATCAATCAACAGGCTGGTTCTCTGCCAATGAAACCTTCAACAGCAAAGTGGAGTTTTATGATCTGGCTCCGGAACAAACTTACGAAATCAGGGTACAATCGGTTTGTAACAGTGATCCCTCATCCACCAGTGATTTTTCCCAATGGGAACCGCTAACCATTCCCAAAGAAAAACCAATGATTAACAAAGAGGAATGTCCTGATTGCGCATGCGATGACGACATCCCAAATATTACTCTAAAAAATTTTGACCTACGACAAACCCTGACTCCCGGCGATACACTTTCTAACAAAACCGGAACCACACGGTTTATTCTTCAAAGCGTGGAGCCTCAGGGCGATGGAACTTTCAACGGGATATTCTACTTCTGGGCCGAAATATGGAGCCTTAAAGTGCCTTGTGAATTTTGGAATTTACAGGTCAATACCGACAATGTGATTGTAAACATGGATTATGAAAGTGTTTATGACCCAAGTTTGTTCCTGGACGTTGACAGCATCATTGATCTGGCAAATACTTTTCTTGTCAACGCAGCGGTGCTTACCTCCGATGCATCCATCAAAGACACCATAGTGATTGATCAGGAATATGAATCGGTTTTTGTCAATGCCCAGGGAGAACTTATTGGCGTTAATGTAGATGAGAATGGCAATGTCACCGAGCAGCCTTTGGGCGTTTCGGTAGATGAAACCGACAAGACACTGGTACAAAATAAAGATGGCGAAGAGGTAGTGGTTACCAGAAACGGTGAAGTGATGAGTGTGGAAGAATACAAAAGCACCGGAGGAGGCAACAAGCGAATGATTCGTAATCACAAGAAAGAGAAAGAAGAAAACAACCTGGCCTCTTCCGGCATGGTGGAGTTCTCCCCTTATACAAACCAGAACTTTGGATTCGATGCTTATTCCAACCTAAAAACCAGCATCCAAAACGACTATCCGGCACTAAAAACCCGGTATCGCCCGGGCTTTAAGAGTGTAATCAGTTACGGAAGCGACAAAGTAACCGTCAGCAACATCGACGGACTGACATTTAAAGATGAGATGGGCATCCCCGCCCCTGTTTCAAATAATCAGGTCACGATTCGCGGCTCTGCTCCCGGCATGTCAAAAGCCCTTTATGCCCATCGCCAGAATAATGATAAGGAAGAAATTGCCGGCAAACTCAATATTCTTAGTTATGACGAGCAGCCTAAACGGGTCTGTATTGTGCCCGTCAATAGTGCTCAACTGCCCGATGAAATTACATTGCAAAACACGCTCAACCGCATCTACAAACAGGCCGTCACCTCCTGGACGGTAATAAAAAAACCGGCCATTTCAGTTACTTTCCCCTCCGGCACCATGACGCATGGCGGCTCCGGCCTCGGCACCTACAACGCCGACCAAAGGGCCATCGTTAACCAATACGTCGAAGACTCCCAACAACTGGAAAAGGATGCTTACTATCTTTTCTTTGTAAAAAATGTACAGGACAAAGGCAAGGCAATTGCCGGCTACATGCCCCTGAAACGCCAGATGGGTTTCATCTACGGTAAGCCCAACAACATCACCATCGCACACGAGCTCGCCCACGGTGCCTTCAACCTCCGCCATCCCTTTAGTGACCATAAATTCATAGCTCCTGAAGGAACCACCCACAACCTGATGGATTATGATACGCCTAAGGGAGAGGAGCTGTGGAAACACCAATGGGACTTGATTCATGACCCGGAAAGGGTGTTGTTTGCTTGGAGCCAGGGGGAGGAAGAAGGGGCGATGTACGGAGGTAATTGTGAGTTTACAGAATGGATTGAAAAGATTAGGCATGCGTCTCATACAAATAGCAAACTTGGTCTAACAAACAGATTGGTTGAAGGGGTTACGAAAATCAAATTATCAGATAATTCATTTGTTTCAGATATTAGGATTTACAGCCCAAATGGTTATAACAAACCATTAAATATTGATCCACGTATTGAGGATATGGATAGAACTGGGGAAACTATGACTTTTATACAGTTTGGAGATCAAGTTAGTTTGTTTAAGAATTATCCAGTTTATGAGCTTGAAATAATTACAAAACCTTCGGATAAAGAGAAAGTTAAAAAGTATTTGTTTGATAAAGAAAATTGGGCTTCTAAAGTTAGGCAGCATTTTATTGATAAAATGATAGAAGGTAGAGAAGCTGCTGTTGATTTTATGAATTGTTTGCCAGATGAATACTATGCTGATTTATCTTTGTTTCAACGAATGGATATTTTGCACACATTAAACAAAGCAACTAATATTAAAGAACGATGGTTTGGTGGAACAGATGAAGAAGGTGTTATTACACAAGTGATTAAAACCACTCCTCAGAATCAAATATCTGAGTTGTTTTCGAAATTGGAAGAAGATAACCTTATTATCGATTTATATAAAAAAATTCATGATGTTTTTGGAGAGGATAATCAGACCAAATTTATGAGTGAATTACTTCTTTTATATTACTCACAGTCCCAAAGTTATCTAAGTTCTTGTGCGAAATCAACAGCGTTTTATGTTCCTTGGGTAAGAGAGACAATACATTATTATGAGTATAAAATTGGAAATTATACTGAGGATAATTACGGTTATTTAAATAATCCATTAAACGCACCAAATGAAAGGGATATTGTTATTTCCGCTGATTACTATTACTTAGCAGGTATGTGGAATTCTGAGAAAAACATTATTAGGCCAATGGTGGTTTCTCCATTCACTTGCCTTTCTGTATATTTCTACACCCCAGTTGAATTTATTGGTATTGAAGATATGGCACTGCCGATGCCTGCAATATTTTTTAAATGGATGACAGAAGAAGTGATTGAAAGACAGTTGGAAGGAGCAACAGAATTAACATTGAAGATTGCTTCTATGGCAGTCCCAGGTTCTCAACTGATTAGGGGTACAAAGAGTGTTGCTGGAACAATTATTTCAATTACATCATTGATACATGCTACCGGAAATTTGTTCATTGAAATATCTGATGCCTCTTGTCAGAATTTAAGCACCTCTCAAAGTGCAGAAAGATTTTGTTCACTTTGGCGGAATCTGGGGTTAGCAACCAGTTCTACATCTAATATAAATAATATTGTTGGGGAAAAACTACCCTTGTTCTATATTCTTTGTTTTGCTTGGGATAATATGCTTAATGATCCTGATTTATCAATAGAACAGACCTTAGGAGAGCAAGAATATGCAAAAATTAGTAATACAATCATTCAAATAAAACAAGCTTTATATGAATAGATTTGCCAATACATCTAGATATATATACGCTATTTTGTCGGGTATACCCATTGGATTAATTTTATTGGTTTTTGGTATTAGAGGAATATCTTTAGACGAAGGCAATTTATATAAAAGAACGGGTGTTGTTAAAGAATTAAAAGAAAAAGAAGGATTAGTTTTTTTAAAATTAAATAATGAATATGAATATTATCATACTGGAATACCGGAAAGAGTTGAAATAATTAACGAAAATATTCAGATTGGGGATAAAGTTACTGTTTACAGGATAAAAAATAACGAAGGGCTATATTTTATTGAGAAGCTTGTTAAAAATAATGCTGTCCTAATTGAATTTAATAAAGCCCCCTTGGTTCCTTTCATTTCTTTATTGCTTGGATCACTAATTATAATTGCAGGAATAATTTATTTAGCGCAAAACTTTTCTGATTTATTTGGTGGCAATAAAGAAAAAATGGAGGATTTCATTGACCCCTGGAGAAAAAATAAGACTTAACAATCAAATGGTAATGAATTATCAGCCCCCCTATTGGATGGCGTGGTTTTTTACCTTGGCAGGTATCGTTTTTACGGTCATGTCTTTGTTTTACTTAATAAAGTATAGTTCGGATTATTTTGGAGAAAAGAAAACGGAAAACCAATCTTGACCAGGTTGGTTTTTATTTATAAGCCTGTTTTGCTTTGGCATCCCTTACCGCCATATCAATAAAATAGTAGATTTTGTCCTTATCATCTTGATTGAGGCGTTCAATGTCTTCCAGCCGTTTTAAAAGGCTTTTATCAAGTACTGCACTGTTAGACCCACCAAGCAAATAATCCAATGTAACACCAAGGGAATCCGCAATGTTTTTGGCTGTCTCGATAGATGGCTTTATCTCGTTGCGCTCATATCTTCCAATAATAGGAGCAGAAGTACCGACCTTTTTTGCCAGTTCATCCTGAGACCATTTTAACTTCTTTCTTAATGATATGATGCGTTCGCCAAATGTCATAAATAAGTACTTTAAATACCCTATAAAATCAATAACCCACAAATTTAAAGCACTTATTTATATTATTCAAATCATAAAAGTTTTGCATGTTTGGCACTAATATATTATACTTGGCACCAATTGGTACTAAAAAATAATTTTAAAATATTTTTCCAATGCAAATCTCCGACATCAAAAAAAACCTACCCATAACCAAGGTTTTGGCACATTACAACATCAAAATAGACAAAAACAACCACATCAAATGCCCATTCCACCAAGACGACAAACCCAGCTGCAAAATATACACAGAAACAAATACCTTCCATTGCTTCGGTTGTGGCGCAACAGGCGACCAAATAGAATTTATACAAAAAATGGAAAATTGCGATAAGCACCAGGCTTTAAAGAAAGCAACCGAATTAACAGGCGACACTAAAAATACAGATGTAATGGGGATTGCATCCAAAAAGGCTGAGAGTGTGGAGACTGATAATTTTGCCGAACTATTTGCAAAGCAAAAGGAAGGTCTCCCACGCAGCCCTAAAGCACAAGCGTATTTAAAAGAAAGAGGCTTAGAAGGATTACAAGAAGTTGGCTACAATCCTTCGACAGGCGTCAGGACAAGTTCTGGCATTAACTGGAAAAAACTAAAACAGTGTATTACCTTCCCTTTAAAAGATAAAAACGGCAACATAACCAGCTTGTATGGTCGCAGAATCATAAACAGCACACCGGGATTTAAAGAAAGCCACGGCGTAGAATACGGCAAGCATTACTACAGCGAGAACCGCCAAGGATTATACCCACATTATCCACCACAAGAAACCGAAACTATAATAATTACGGAAGCCATCATCGATGCTGCCAGTCTAATCCAAATCGCAGAATTAAAAGATACTTCGATATTGGCCGCCTACGGCACCAACGGGTTAATAACCGAACACATCAAAGCGATAACCCAATTACACAACCTACAGGAAATAATATTTTTCTTCGATGGCGACAACGCCGGAAAAGAAGGGGTAATCAAAAACACAGAGAAATTACGAGGGTTACTAAGCGGAGTCGAAATAACACGAGTTGCAACGCCCGATGGCGAGGACGTCAACAGCATGTTCGTAACTTATGGAAAGGAAGCCATACTGCAATTAATAGAGGAACGACAGCCAGTAGGCGAGGAAGCTTCTTTTTCTTCAACTGAAAAAACTTCAATTGAAGAAAAAGGAAACAGCACATCAATCCTGGTACAGACGCAAAATCTTGCGTCTTCTTTAAATACCGATACCCCCAATAAGATAATACACGAAACCCAAACCGCCCGTTACATTGTAAAAGGCAGCCTTCCCAAAACCTTCGACCGCATGACGATCAGTCTGGACGTTCAGCACCTGGAAACCGCCATCAAATACCGCACAAGATTGGATTTGTACGAAGAAAAGCAAGTCAGAAAAGAAGCCCGGGAAGCCGCAGAGAAACTCGAGCTTAGAAGCGACCTTGTAGAAAACGATTTATCACGATTAACCGACCTGCTGGAAGAATACCGGGAAAGCCAGTTATCAATGACCAATGATCAATTAACAATGGAGAAAATGCCGAGCCTTGCGGAACAGGCCAAATGCAAAGCTATTTTGAGCCGCCGTGCTGAGCCTGCCGAAGCAAAGCCAGATCTAATCCAAAAGCTAAACCAGCTCATCGGCCAAAGCGGCATTACCGGAGAGGACAACAACCGCCTTTTTTTGTTCGTTATAGCTACCAGCCATAAAATGCCCGATACCCTGCACGCCCTGATACAAGGCAGCAGCGGCAGCGGTAAAACCCACTTACTATCCAAGATTGCGGAACTGATGCCAGTCGAAAGAGTGGTAAAATTTACCCGGGTAACCGAAAACAGTTTTTATAACTACGACGAATACTTTTTCAAAGGCAAACTCATTTGTCTGGAGGACATCGATGGCCTAAAAGAAGAAGCCCTATTTGCCTGGCGTGAGCTCATCAGCAATAACCAACTAAGCAGCTCCACCAGCCAAAAGGATGAAAACGGCAATATCCGCAGCGCCCAACGCATCGTAAGAAGCCCCATGGCCAGCATCTGCGCCACAACTCACGGTCAGGTGTACGAGGACAACATGAGCCGCCTTTTTATTATTGCCGTGGATGAAAGCCAGGAACAGACCGCCCGGATAATGGACTACCAAAAGCAGAAAGCTGCCGGGCTGATAAATGCAGAGAAAGAGCGGGAAGCAATCACTCTTTTACAAAACCTGGTAAGAATGCTCAAACCCTGCAAAGTCATTAATCCATACGCCAACCAGCTGCACCTGCCACCAGCGGCCCATAAAATAAGACGCCTGAACGAGCTTTACCTGGCTTTTGTAAAGCAAATTACCATCATCAACCAGTACCAAAGAAAAAAGATGCACAAGGCCGGCTAATAACCGAAAAGGAAGACCTTAAAACCGCCGTTACCATCCTGTTCGAGAGCATTTTTTTAAAAGTGGATGAGCTGGACGGCAGCCTGCGCCAGTTTTTTGAAGCCCTAAAAACCTATCTGGAAGAAAAACCCAACCCCCGGCAATACGAGTTTACCCAAAGAGAAGTGCGCCAGGCCCTGCACATAAGCAAAACGCAGCTGCACCGTTACCTCTACGAACTCATTTCTCTGGAATACCTGCAACAAACCGGTGGCTATACCAATAAAGGCTTTAAATACAGGGTAAGCTACTGGGACAACATCCAAAAGCTTAGAAATGAGATACAAGATTACCTGTACAGTCAAATAAATAACCTGGTGTTCCAACCCGTTGGAACGCCAGATGGAACACTACAACGCCCGTCAGGCCTGTAAAAACCCCCTGGCGTTCCATGTTCCAAAAAAGTGTTAATAGGGATATTAAAAGTAAGCAGTTCATTTATCTTACTCAAAGCTTTACCATCTGGCTGGAAACACTGGGCTACAAACCACGCACGATAAAGCAAATGAACTGGAACGCCGCGGAGTTTTTTGTCTTCCTGGAACAAAACGGCATCATCCGGTTAAAAGATTTTACGGATAACCATCTAAAACAGTACCTGGAATACTTGCAACACCGTCCCAACTGCATGAATGGCGGAAGTTTAAGCCCGGGTTATATCAACAAACATGTTACCGCTTTACGGCTGCTGAGCCGGTATATGCAGCTTACCGGGAAAGTCAGCTTTACCATTAAGCCCGAACTGCTTAAAACCATCGAAACATCAACGTATCTGACCAAAACTGAAATCCAAGCCCTTTACAAGGCCGCCAAAGACGAAAACAACCTTTACCATCAAAGAGACACCGCCATGCTCGGCATCTTCTATGGTTGCGGACTTAGAGCCAGCGAGGGGGCAGCTCTTAACCTGAGCGACCTTCTTTTTGAAAAGGGGTTGATTTATGTACGGAATGGCAAAGGCTACCGCCAAAGATACGTACCCATCAGCAAACAGGTAAAAGCCGACCTTCTGATATACATCTTTAACCAAAGACATGATCTTTTAAACGGGAAAAAAGGCGAAGCTTTACTGCTTGGCCGCCGTGGCGTAAGATGGAGCGTTCAGGGCATGTACCATCGCCTACAACATATCAAATGCCAAACCAATGATGAAAAGCTACAGCAGAAAACCTTTGGCCTGCATATCCTGCGGCACTCCATTGCCACGCATCTTTTGCAGGATGGCATGAAACTGGAATATATCAGCAAGTTTTTAGGGCATAAATCATTGGAAACAACGCAAAAATACACTCACTTGTTAAAGAATGAAGAGTTTTAAGCAATGGCTGATAAACAAGGGCCTTGGCATCAATACCGCCAATAATTACAGCCTTTTCATTGAAAAGAAGTTCAAACCTTATTTGAATGTATCTGCCAATAAGGGGTTAAGTTCTTTTCTTTCAATTGAATCAATTGAAAAGAAAGAGCCATCTGAGCCAACGATGGAGCCAATCGACCATGAAACCCTGATGCAATACATCCGCTACCGCAAGGGCCAGGGGATAGGCCCCAAAACCATCAACATGGAATTAAAGAAAATATCTTACTATCTTGAATTTAAAGGATTGCCAAATATAGCCGAACCCATAAGGTTAAAAGGGGTTCAAAGACGGATACCACACGATTTATTTACAGAAAAACAGCTTGACCATATCTACAACAGTTTCCCTGAAAGCAAGAACCCGTGGACGCATGAAAATACTTTAAAAACCTATCACTTAATATTAGGATTACGAATTTACCAGGGCCTGCAGGAACAGGAGCTGACCAAGATTGAAATACACCACCTACAACTCGATAAAGGCAAGATATATGTTCCATCAACTAAACGAACCAATAAACGGGTATTAGATTTAAAACCTTTTCAAATACTGCCATTGCATGAATATCTTTTAACGGAAAGAAAACTTTTAAATGAAGAAATAGAAGGGAATAACCTGTTCCATAAAAAGCGTTTAATCAGGGGAATGTCCAGGATAAAAACCATGATAAACCGCTATGAACCCAAGCTCACAGACATGGCCCAAATCCGTGCAAGCACAATTACGGGCTGGCTCAAACATTACAACCTCAGAGAAGTGCAATACATGGCCGGCCACAAATACGTAAGCAGCACTGAACGCTATAGAATGGACACTCTGGAGGATTTACAGAAAGAACTGGAGAAATATCATCCTTTAAAATAGAACTAAAACCAGATAAAAATCGTTAAATTTGTAGGAGCTAAAAACATGGATGTTATGAATTTAGAAACAAGGAAAATCAACATCATCAGTTGGGTATCACACTTACAGGATGAAAATACCCTTTCTCGTATTGAGGAACTTCAATCACAAAAAGATGATTGGTGGAACCTAATCAGCGATGAAGAAAGGGCTGAAATAGAAGAAGGCATACAGCAGGCTGACCGGGGAGAGTTAAAATCTACAGATGAAGTCCTTTCAAAATATAAAAAATGGCTTTAAAAGTTACCTGGACACCAAGGGCAGAACAAGGATATGATAAGATTATTAAACATCTTGAAAAAAACTGGTCAGGCAGGGAAATATCCAATTTTATAGATGAAACCAAAGAGTTTTTAAAGTTATTGGAGAAAAACCCACACTTATTAGAGCCTTCAGAAACAAGAAAAAATGTTTTTAGAGGGCCTCTAAACAGGTTAACCATACTTACTTATCGGATTAAACCTCGGAAAAATCAAATAGAGTTATTGAATATTAGAAGTGCAAGGCAAAAACCATTGAAAAAATAAAGATAAAGCCCACAGGCCAGCCCACGCAAGGCCAAGCCCTTCGGGAGGTTTTGAAAAAAATCTCCACCCTTCGTGCCTCCGGGTAGTATTTTTTCCAAAAGCCTTGACCTGCCAGCGCTGGCTTAAAAAGGTTGCCTACAAGGTCAAAATCCCCGGTTCTGTTTAAATCTCTCGAATCTTTTTTTTTCAATTGAAACCTTCAAATGAAAATCTTCAATTGAAGAAAAAAGGATATGGAGGAATTTTTCTATCTTGCAGAAAAGAAGATATAAAGACGTTCTTTGACATATTCCGACTCCGTGTATTGACCGGTTTTGACACTTGTTTTTCCGGTGTTAATGGAAATACCAATGGGATCTGATCCATGACCCGGAAAGGGTGTTGTTTGCTTGGGCGCAGGATGAAAGTGAGGGGGCGATGATTAGAAATGAAAAAGTTTCCGGTGTTTGGAAAACGATATATCCACCTAAAATGTACGAGGGAAGACCCAAATTAACTTATGACAAAATATTCGTCCCTGATGATGAGTATATTAGAAATACTCATACCTTAATTCAATTGGTAGATGGTTCTAAATTCTTGGTTTCTCCTTTAGAAACCTCGGAAGTTGGGTATACTTATCAAATAAAGCCTACGGGGATTGATGAATGGTCTATTGTTTATTTAGGTTGGTTTGAGCCACATTGTTTGAATTGTGAATTAGAATTTATTGGCAAGGAACTTACAAAATTGGCAGGAACAACTGTAGGTAGGTATGTTATACCTATTGAAGATGAATATATTTTGATTACTGGAGAAGATTTTGATGGAAATGAGGATAGTAGAATTGCAGCTGGCGGATTTATTGTTTTAGTACGGGAAGTACAATACATGGCCGGGCATAAATATGTAAGCAGTACCGAACGGTACCGGACTGACAATTTGGAAGATTTGCAGAAGGAATTGGAGAAATATCATCCACTTAAATAATGGAAAAAAGAAACTAATTGGTTACATTTGTAGTATAGTTATGAGAATACTTGAGCCATACAAAGATTATTTTTGGGAGTTTTACAATCCACTCCCTCAAAAGGTTAAAGAAAAAGTTGATTACGTTTTGCAAATTGTAATATCTGTGCAGAAAATATCGACAAAGTTCTTTAAACATCTTGAAGATGGGATTTATGAAATCAGAATCGAAGTAGGAAGTAACATTTACCGGATATTTTCTTTTTTTGATGATAACAAACTGGTGGTTCTTCTTCATGGTTTTCAGAAGAAAACCCAGAAAACACCAAGAAAAGAAATTGAACAAGCTAAAAAATTAAGGAGGATGTATTATGAAGACAAAGAATCCCAAAACAATAAATGAACTCTTTGACCAAAAATATGGCAAAGAAGGAACCAATACTCGTGATAATTTTAAGCAAAAAGCAGAAGCTTATATGGTTGCTGAGTTGGTAAAAGCATCCCGTAAGAAAGCCAATTTAACACAGGAACAACTGGCAGCGAAATTAGAGGTAAAAAGGTCTTACATCTCTAAAATAGAAAGAGCTTCAAGTGATGTAAGAATCTCTACTTTACGAAAAATTATCGAAACCGGCTTAGGTGGAAAACTTCATGTAAATGTTGAATTTTAACCCCACCGCACAGACCCTGTAAAGCAGTGTTCCTCTTCCTCGGTCAGCAAGTTTAGCGCCGTCCGCCCTTCGGGTTGTTCGCAAGCTCACAAGGCTGTCACAAAACTTGCGTTCCCTTGTCATCGTCACTGCAGCTCTTTTGTCTGCTTACCCCGCACAGTTTCATGTTATTAGCAACTTCTAAGCATATAAAAAAACAAAAAGAATCTCACATTCTTAAAGAGATCCCTTTTGATTAAACCGCCATTTAAACCTTTACGGCCAAGATAAAGCCCACGGGCCAACCCACGCAAGGCCAGGCCCGGAGTCTATCCCGATTTTTCTTCGGGAGGTTTTGAAAAAAATCTCCACCCTTCGTTCCTTCGGGTAGTATTTTTTCCAAAAGCCTTGACCTGCCAGCGCTGGCTTAAAAAAGTTGCCTACAAGGTCAAAATACCTGGTTCTGTTTAAATCTCTTGAATCTTTTTTTTTCAATTGAAATCTTCAATTGAAGAAAAAAAGGATATGAAGGAATTTTTCTATCTTGCAGAAAAGAAGATATAAAGACGTTCTTTGACATATTCCAACTCCGTGTATTCACCGGTTTTGCTGCTTATTTTTTTGGTGTTAATGGAAGCACCAATGGGACATGATTCATAACCCGGAATCAATCCTCTTTGCTTGGACGCAGGGGGAGGAAGAGGGGGCGTTATATAATATAACCAGAGACGATAAATTTAATCTATATATTAATAAAATTGCATGTGCTAATCTAAATAATGAAGCACAAGTGCGATTAGATGGTTTAAATTCTAGTATAAGAGGGGGTGAATTTAAAATATCGGAAATAGGTAACGTTAGATTTAACATTTCAGAGACGTTCGATAGTAATGATGATAATTTGATTGATATAGAAAGTGTTGAAATTACTGAAAGGACTAGGGATTTGGAAGTTGATTATATATCTGTGGCTGGTCAGTCTCGACTATCTTTTAGCGTTCCAATAGAACAGAAGGACGCATTTCTGTCTGTTTTAAACGGCACCACTAGTTCTTATTTCGAAGAATTAATAAATGACATTCCAGCAAATGAAAGCAGAAATGCATATAGTTTATTATCCCGATTATCTGAATGTAGTTATCGGCAGATAAAGACGGTTGATCGTGTTAAATATCTTGAGTGGTTAACCGGGGAATTTAATACGAATGAGGACCAAGAATTCATTTTAATTAATTTGTTAACATACAATAACGACAAATCCGGTTTATTTCAGGCATTATATGACAAACCGTTATTAGTCGAAAAGTTAGTTTCTAAGTGTAATGGCGATAGAAAGCAGATTGTTTTGGATGAATTAATTAAACTCTGCAATGAAATATGGTCGGATAATACCCCTAAAGGTGTTATATATACAGGAAAGACAACTGTGGATATTGGGAATGATAAGCATGAAGCTGACTATATAACGTTTGCAAAACAGATTGATGGCGGTAAAACCTTGGAGGTACAAAATTACAAAGGTATTTTCAAGGGCGGTTCTTTTAATATTAGTCAGGTTCAAGAATATCCACCAATAGTCAAATTTAACTGTAATTTGCTTGATCCAGTATGTGTCTATGTTGATGATAAGCCATATATATTGCCTTTGATATTTCCTGCTCAATTGTCCGAACAATTAGGCAATAAGGCTGTGTTTAATCAATTGGTAACTTCCGTTGTTGATATTGCTTTGATATATGGTGGGACTAAACTTGTTTCGGCTTTAGCTCCAGAAGCTAAAATGATTATAGATTATCTAAAAATTACTCCAAGAAGTTTTGCGACTCTATTTTTAACGGATGTTGGATTACAGGTATCAACAAATTATTTAATTGACCAAAATTGGGAAAATGCACTCGGACAAGTAGACTTATTTGATGCTGCATTTACTATTACAATTGGAAATATAGCAAGCATTCCGGTTAAAGGAAGTCAGCTTCTTCATTTAGCGAAATATGGAAAACAATTTTCTATATGTCGCCAGATTACTACCAATACAACTAAGGTTGTAACTATTGAATTTACAAAAATTGCGTTCGATTATAAGTTGGCGGAGAACGATTTTAAGATTTTATGCGATAATAATGAAGAGTATTATGATGTAATGACTAAATTAATCTTGTCTCTTGCAGCGCATTATACAGCGGAAGAAATACATGGTTTCTTAAAAGGTTGGAATAATAAAGTTGTAGAGAGCATTGAAGTTGAATTTGATCAGATAGCAAGGCCAATTTTGTTAAAAGTGAATGAGGTTATACAGACAGAGACCTTTGGAAAAATTATAGGTGCAGGAACAGGTGTAATTGCAAAATTTATTGAACAGATTAATCGGGAGGCCGCCGAAGTTGAATGCAAAATCATAGAAATTGAAGATATCGATAAGTCGATAAATGACATTGAAAGTATTAAACAGGATAATACAAATGTTATATTACCATTAACAGAATAAATAGCATGAAAAAAAAGAAAGAAAACCTTTTTTATACATTGATAATCATAGTTGTTGTATTGGGGATATTACTGTATAAGAATAATCTTATAGAGGTCAGTAGTTACCTACATACTAATTTATCCTGATAAATTTTGTCAGCCGCTACCATTCTGCCAATAATGTTGTTGAATACATGGTGTTTCATCTGAGACCGAATAATTCTGTAACAAAGTTCATCAATGTATCGGTTAATATTAAACTCGCTCACCCAAGAATACGTTGTTCTTATCCATGATTTAATCTGGTGTATCATTGTATGCAGGGCTTTAAAGTTCAAACCACCATTGCTTGCAAGCTGTGTAATGTTATATTCTTTCATCAAAAGTCGGTAACCTTTCCAAAGGTCTGAGTAAAAATTATATCAGACTTATTCGGTGGCTAATTCATGGGTTCATTGATTTCAATCAGAAAAGACAAACAGGGATTCACAGATGTGAATCCCTGTTGTTGACGAAGTTAATTCTCCTTCCCTATTTTTTAATAATACGTTTCACTAAAATATCCCCGTCAGTATTTGTTATTCTGAATAAGTACAGTCCGGATGTCAAATGTGAAACATTCACTGATTCTCCGGGTTTGTTTATTGTGCAGACCAGGTTCCCTGTTGTGTCGAAAACATCAATTTTTTCGATCTGCATATTTCCTCTTATCCATATTTTTTCTGTTACCGGGTTGGGCCACAGTGTGAATGTAGATGTTTTCCCGGTTCCCACTGACGTGGCTTCAAGTGCTATTATTTCTGTAACATTATTGTCTGAAACGTTGAAGACGGCATCATCAACCATAAGCTGGCTTTCAATGACTACATCATACAGATAAGATCCATTCGGTAGACTTGTTGATGCCAGTCCCGTGTTGTCTGTTAATAACTCTTCTCCGGTTCCGTCAATTTGTATCAAAGCATTTTCGACGGGTGTTCCGTCCAGGGTAACTGTAAATGCAACTTCCCATTCGTCAATGGCAAATTGTGCTGTCACATTAATATCATTCGTGACACCCGGGTCGATTCTGGCGGCAGTGGTAACCCCGTCGTTCCATTGCAAAAAGTGGTACCCTTCATCGGGAACGGCTGTAACTTCTGTTCCGTTCTGACCGTGCTCAACAGTTTGCGGTGTATCACCGCTGATGGAACCATTTTCACCTGCCAGGTAGATAAGGCTGTATGAATTGATGGCAAATTCGGCAGTAACGTTAATATCACCAGTGACGCCTAAATCGGTTCTGACAGCAGACGTAACCCCGTCGCTCCATTGTACAAAGTGATAACCTTCGTCGGGAACGGCTGTAACTTCTGTTCCGTCCTGACCGTGTTCAACAGTTTGGGGTGTATCGCCGCTGATGGAACCGTTCTCACCGGCACTATAGTTCAGATTATAAGCGTTTATTTCAAATACGGCGTTCAGGGTACGGTCTTCGGATACAATTATTGAATAGGGATTATCAGTGCTCACAGCGGAGCCTTCTTCCTGCCACTCAAGAAAATGATAGCCCGCATCGGGTGTAGCTTCCAGATTTATTACCAGGCCTTCGTGAAGAATGTAGCTGCCGGTTTCTTCATCATCGGGTACTATTACTTCACTGGCATCATTACTTACCTCAACAGAGCCGTTCGCGGGTTGGATGATAATGTTGTGAACCGGCACAAAGTGCGCGGTGATGGTGCGATTGCCCGTTGCGTTGAAAGTCAGTGGATTATCTGATGAAAAGATTGTACCACCTTCACTCCATTCTGTGAACTCGTAGCCGCTGTTTGCTGTGGCAGACAAAGAAACCGCGGCATTGTTTTCATATTGTCCGGCTCCGGAAACTGTTCCACCTGCATCGGGATCCGACAAAACATCAACTTGATAATAACCGGTAACCGTAATGCTTTTGGTTACATCAAGTCCCGAATGATAAGCTGAAAGCGTGGTTGTCCCCGGGCCAACGACTTCAATAAAACCTGTAGGATTTATTGTTACAATGTTCTCATCATCTGTACTCCAGTCGAGACATTGAAGAGTGGCATCTGTGGGTGTAAAGGTTGCTGAAAGTTGATATGTCTCTCCAACGGATAGAGACATGTTGTCCTGATCTATGGAGAAGTCGGTAAGGTCAGTAACCGGAGTGGTTTCCGGCGTTTGCCAGCGCAGGAACGGATAACCGTTGTTTTTGTCGGGCTGAATGTCCCACATGGTTGAGAAATCCCAGTTGTTAAAGGTATGAACACATCGTAGTTCAGCAGAAGTTTTTCCTTCTCCTCCGCCTGCTGAAGAAGTTTGCCCTGAAGTCTCAATATCCCAATAGGAATTGATAACCGAACCTTCCAAGTAGCTGCCTGTTAGCCCTCGGGAAGTGTTTCCAGCTACTGATCCGATTGATATGGTATTTACGATATTTCCTCTCATTCTGCCAATAACAGCCCCTATGGAAGAAGAACTTCCAGATGATACGTCTACGTCGACAAAACAATTGCTGATGGTACATAAGTTTTCACCGGTTAGACCACCGACGTAGTATCTTTGTGCATTAATCGTTCCTTTTGCTACAATATTAGATATCCCTGAATAATATATAGCTCCGGCCAGAGTTCCTACAAAATAGTCACCATGAATACTTGCATCTATAAGCTCAATGTTTTTTATATAGCCTGATGGATAGCCATATACATATCCAAAGAGACCGATGTATGTTTGTCCCGGGCGATTTATCCAGAGATTTTCGATGGCAAATCCTTTTCCGTCAAACCTTCCTCTAAACGAGTTGTCATAATTCGGTCCGATAGGGCTCCAACCTTTTCCCTCATTATAACCGGCTCCTCCTTCTGCCAAATAGGAAGACATGTCAATGTCGTTTGTTAAAACAAAGTATTTGTCGCTATGAGAGCTTCCGAGAAATTTCCTGACATTGTATAGTTGATAAGGTTCACTGATTTGGTATGGATTTTCTGAAGAGCCATTGCCTCCGGCAAACCAGGGAATAAAATGAGCAGTCAGATCCCTGGCACCATCAACCGTAAAGGTTATTTCCGCTTCGTTGCTTATGGTAGTGCCATCTTCGCTCCAATGCGAGAACGAAAACAGGTTTTCGGGTATGGCTGTAAGGGTTATGGTTTCTCCGATAAGATAATCTCCCGTTCCTTCAACGGTTCCAATATCGACAGGATCCGTAGTAGCTGTGATGGCATATTGTTCCTTGAAGATGGCTGTTAAAGTTGTATCGCATAACATATCGAAGATCAGGGGATTGTCTGATGAAACAGAATCGCTGTAACTCTCCCAGTGAGAGAAACCATATCCTCCTTCGGGAAATGCTTCAACAGAGACTTCCGTGGCATGGTTGTAAACGCCGTCGCCCGTGGTTGAACCGTAACCTGTGTTGTTGGCTTCGGTGGTCAGGGTGTATTGATTAATTTCGAAATTGGCTGTCAGGACTTTATCTTCGGTTGCTGAAAAAGTGTATTCGGCAGAAGTACTGACTTCTGTTTCACCTTCTGTCCAGTTGATAAAGTGATACCCTTCATCTGGAGTTGCACTGATTGTAACACTTTCTCCGTCAGTATAGGTTCCTGCACCCGAAATATTTCCATGGACAGGTTCGTTCACCAGAAGAGATATTGTGTGATCTTTGACCGGCTGAAATTCGGCTGTGAGGGTTCGGTGGTCAAACATCTCGATATCGGTTTGTGCACTGGCCGAAACAAACTGTCCGTTTTCACTCCACTGAATAAACTGGTAGCCAGTTTCGGGGGTTGCTTCAATGGTTTGCGTACTGAAAACTATGTATTCGCCTTCTCCTGAAACTGTTCCGCCTTCCTGCGGAGACGCTTCAAGAGATAAAATCCGCTTGTCGGGTATACTGAAAAAGTATCGTGTATTTGGACCATGCGGGCCATTGCCTGGGCCGGGGTTAAAATCGAGATAGGTGCAGGAAAAATTAACCAGCGTGTCGTTGGGGGCGGAAACGATAGAAGACCAATAACCTTCTTCAGTCAATGGAACCTGCTGAAAGGTGGCAGGCCATGTTTCGTCTTCAGGATACTTTTCAGCATATATGGTGCGTTGAGCTTCCACGTTAATGATAACCGTTTCTTTACCAAAACCATTGGCGTGAATTTTAACGGCATTTACTATTTGTCCTTCTTCAAGAGTGTAAATGGGCGTTCCCGGACTGTTATCCAGGGTAGATTTGTACATTATTTGCTGTGGAGTAGCATTGGTTGTGTACACGATGCGTGGATTGCCATCGGGGTGCCTGCAAATATCCTGACGGTTATGTGCTGCCGGTGAAATAACTACCGGTGAGTCCCATGAACCGTCTGTGCAAGTTCTGTAACCTAATTCACCACTTCCTTTATTGCGCCAGTATATGCCTGCGATAGAACCATCCTCTTGTATAATGGCGGGAAAGAATCCCATTCCATGATCAACCGATGTGTCATTATAATTTGCAATGGTAATTGTTGACCATGCTCCGGAATTTGGGTCTCGTCGGAATTCCCAGGCTTTTCCGCCATAATCTCCCCAACCGTAGTAAATTGTTATCAGATGCACAGTGCCGTCATTGGAAATCAATAAGTCACGGATTATTTTATTTCCATAAGCAGATGCTGAGGGGGTTGAAACCGGTTCTTTTACCCAGCTGCCAGTTAAGTTATGGAATACATAAATATTTCTCCAAAAATACTGACTACTACCCGAAACAGCTGCACCATAATTAAATGCCGGATTAATGCTTACCACAAGAAAAATATTGCCATTAACATCGCCTTTGATCATTACATCGGAAACTTTACCATCGTATTCCGTAGCTACTGACTGTTCTGTCCACGTTTGTCCGTTATCAGAACTGGTTAAATACTTTAGTTCATAGTTGTCAACGACAGCCATGTGAAAAGTACCATCTTTGGCTTTGTAAAGATTTGCCCTGTGACCGTGATAATAACCAACATATGATGCGGTTGAATAAGTTTCTCCGGTCATGACCGTGGTTTCGTAGCTTTGGGCATTGGTGTATGAAATGCCAAAATTCAGTATTACAAGAAAACTGAGGATTGGTAAAAAATTTTTCATTGTTGACAGGTAAAATGAGTTTATAAATCATCAAAAGTTCCTGGATAAAGGGATTGATGAATTATACGGGGGTGTTGCATTTCTGTTATTGCAAAAGGTAAAACGGTCTTTGAAAAGGTAAAACAGGGGAGAAATTATTGGTGAGCGTCGGGTATTGATTGACGAAATTCGTTAGGTGTTATATTTTCAAATGTTTTAAAAGCTCTGACAAAAGACGAATAATTCAGAAATCCGGACATGCTGGCCAGAACGGTTAATGAATAGTTTTGTGTTTCGGGGTCGGTCATAAGTCTTTTTGATTCCTCTATACGATAAAAATTGATAAAAGTCGAAAACCTTTGTCCGTAGATATGATTGATTAATCTGGAAATGTAGGTGCGGTTTGTATTCAGGTCGCGGGCAATGTCCCAGATTTTTAATTCGGGATTAAGGAAGGGACGATATTCCCGTATATAGTTCTCCAGCTTTTCTTTGAGTTCTGGTGGAATTTCGGGTGTTTCAGTTTCAATTGTTTCAGTTTCAATTTTGCGGTCAATCTCTTCTGTGGGGATTTCTTTCTTTAGAGAGACACCTTCTGTTTCACTCTCATCCACCTTTTCCGAAGGAAATATTATAATGGCCTGACGATTACTGTAATTGCCCACCATCGCGAAGAAAGTTCCAAGTAAAATGAATGGAACGGATGAAAGGAAAGGACTGTTTAATACATTCAGACGGGGGAACCAATGTACTGAGATGCCCGAGAACAGGGCAAGAACAAAAACAACGGAGATGACTTTTACCCAGCTCAGTGAGACACCTTTCAGGGATGAATAGTAGTCTTCAATTCTTTTTTGGTGCCTGTTGACCAAACGGAGGGTGAGTATATAGTAAATAACGGAGAAAAATATGTACAGCAGCTTAGCGAGCCGGTCTGTTTTCTTCATAAAATGAAATTTCCAATGTGCATCGGCGGGCGGATTGGATGACAAAAGAAATTCCTGAATATAGAAAAGCTGTTCCGCTTTATTCATCATTATCACGTACAGGGTGAAACTGGTAAAGACCAATAATATCCCGGGGATTAAATGTCGCAATAGTTTTGGTGAAATTTTTTCGGGATTGACAATTTGCAGAATGTATATATAGAATAGCGGGAACAATACCAATGCTGTGAAAAACACATAAGGATATACAATCCGGTAAGTTTCTTTGGCGCCACCATATATCCCGATTCCCGACAAGAAGGTGATCAATGCGCATCCCATGAATAATGCCATTATAAATCGTGGATTTCGAAGTGATATCCTGCTGAAAAGGAATGATATAAACCAAATAAGGGTTACAAAAACCGGAAATAATAATGCTATCTGAGAAAAATTCATCTTTTTTAAAGTGATGTAACGGTTTTAATTTACGTGGCAGTAGCTGTTTGGTTTCGCATAAATCTTTTTATTTTCTGATAATTGATCCCCGGTAGTATAAAAAATAAATGCCAGTCGTTGCAATCACAGCAAAAGTGGAAAATCCATATTCCATGGCCGTTAAAGAAGTTGAAATTTCGACTATTTCGATGATTTTGAAAGGTCTTTATTTCAAAAATTTGAAACGAAAAAAACGGTCAAAATACTGCGCAACCAGAGGCCAAAATATCGGCCCTGAAAGCGACCCTTTTGGAGAAAGAGGCTGCCATTTCAGAAAAAGATTGTGCCATTCAAATATTTAGTCAATATCCGTTACAAGTTTATCACCAAAGAGCACGAGAAGGCCGACCAAAAGCAAGTAATAGCTCCTTTAAACAGACCTCTTCATACATGTATCGCCAGTGCCAATCTGCTGGGGATGATTTTCACCAATAAATACCTGTATCACTTCCCGGTTCATCGCACCCGCCAGATGCTTATCCAGATGGGGATAACCATCCCGGATTCCAGATTGGAATCGTAAATAGTCTTTGCAAAAAAACACCAACTACTGCCCCGAAGAAAAATCGGGGTAAACTGTTATTCTCATTTTTGAATCAGTTATCCCGAAGTAGCTTTTGTAAGGTTTTTACCCTAAAAACCAACAAAAAAGCACAATCGGGACTCCTTGGATTCAAAAACTTCGAAAGCCCCCGAAAAAAATCGGGGCAGGCTTTGTATTTGGCGCTTTCTTATCAAAGATTAAAAAAACCTTAGTTTTCTTGCTGGCACTAGTTACATGTTCAACTTTTCTCTTAAAGGTTTGTAATGAAATAAATTGACAGATTTAACGAGGTTATTTTGTTCTTTGCCGACTTGAAAATACTGCGAATAGCGAACTATTTAATGAGTGTAGTATAAAAAGGTATATTTTTGCCAAAATCAAGGCTTTGAAAATTTTTGTTCCGGAGTTAACCTTCTGTTAATGAGGATTCAAAAATTTTCATTAACGAAGAGTTTGGCAATAAAGATGCTTTTTAGATCGGACTCTTTAATGGATTTTCAAGGAAGTTAAAGGGCAAAAGAACAAGTCTAAAGCGGCAAGTTATTTCAGCACAATCCATAGAAGAGATGATAAAAAGATGCAATTCGAAGGGAAATTCTAAAAGCATTATTGTTCCATTCTATTAACCATCCGTTCCAGCAACAGAAATCATCAAAACCTCAATGCACCTGCCAACCGAGGGATTCGCCTCTTTTGACTGGCCATCTCCCTTGATTGAGCCATCTCAATCATTTGTTCCGTCATAAAATGCACATTGTCAGGATAATTAACGATTATCACCTTAGAACTTGCAACCCAATTCTGCAAATGAGGAATTACCTCTGAAGATAGCTTTTGCAAAACAGGGACTCCCATACTTTTGAGCATCTCGGCGTTACAGGCCTGTTCATACTGATGCTTCATAGGAATAACACACAGTTTCTTACGCAAAAACAATGCTTCCGAGGGGGTTTCAAATCCGGCATTACAAAGTACCCCGGCACAATTGGCCATGCTTTTTACAAATCCGTTACTCTCCACCGGACGAATGGAAATATTGTTAAAAGAATAGGGAACTTCTGCGTGTTTCGAAAAGACCTGCCATTTTACGTCTCTGATCTCTGACAATATGCTAATAATCGTCAAGTCGGAATAAGCAGGGAGATAAACGGTGTAATAACCTTGATTTCCTGGAACAATCTCCCTGATAGATTTTCTGATTACCGGGGTAGAAATATGTCCGTTTAACCTGCGAAAATGAAATCCCAAATTCCCGGCTACCGGTGCATAATGCTTCAGAATGACTTTTCCCCACCAATCTCCTGTTGCAGGAACTGGTGCTTCAGCATCAATTACGGCAGATTGGTGGCTCATCCCAAAACAAGTTTTTCCTTTGATGCGGCAGGCCCAGGCTGATACAGGCTCAAAATCAGAAATCACCAAATCATATTCGTGAACAGGCAATTGGGAGACCTCTTTGAAGAATCGATCCAGCGAGTTCTTACGCCAGGTTTTGCTAAAGTCAATGCCACCATTTTGTCCAAAAAAGAATCCAAATCCCTGATAACGATATTTCACGTCAAAAGGCAGGTTCAATTCGCTGTGCTGGCCGCTGAGCAAAACATCAACATCACCATACTTCCTGAATTCCGGAACCAAATCTATAGCCCTGGCCACATGACCGTTTCCGGTTCCCTGTATTGCATACAGAATCTTCATAACTAATAATTCAGAAAATCAACTACCCATTACCTCTTTAAATGCACTGATAAAGACCGCTTTTGACGAGTTCGAAAAGGTTTCTTCACCTGCAAATTCACTGGTTTCTGCCCAATGAGGTTCCCAATATTTCAGGTTCCACATTCCATTCTCATATTCCAACGCCGTCATATTCTCTACCCAGTCACCTGAATTCAAATAACGAATCTGCCCTTTTTCAGTATGAATCAGCTTATCCGCCGGGGTATGAATATGTCCGCAAACAACATAGTCGTACCCCTTCTCCACGCCAAGCCCCGCAACGATTCGCTCAAACCGGGAAATAGCGTTACCACTACCTTTCACACGTTCTTTAATTGATTTGGAAATAGACAGACGTCTTTTGCCAAAAAAAGCCATCAGGCCATTTACCACCTTATTCATGATGGTAAGAATCCCGTATCCTTTGGCTCCCATACGTGCCAACCATTTGGAATGATGCATAAAAACATCGAAGACATCACCGTGAAAAATCCAGGTCTTCTTACCGTCCAAATTCAGGATCGCCTTATTTACAAAAGAAAAATTGCCCAGTTTGATTCCGGAAAAACGACGCATTACCTCATCATGATTCCCGGCAACGTAAATTACCCTGGTTCCCCCCTCCATCATCTTGATAATCTGACGAACCACTTTTAAATGGGAAGCGGGAAAATAAGAACGCGAGAATTGCCATCCGTCCACAATGTCACCATTAAGGACTAACGTTTCCGGTTCAATTCCCCTCAGATAGTCAAGAACCTGAGGTGCTTTACAACCATAAGTCCCCAAATGAAGGTCGGAGATTACAGCAACCTTGATTTTGCGTCTTAAAATGTGTTTGGTTCTTTGCATCAGCATTGGATTAAAATATCTGATGCAAGATTAGTAATGCTGTAAGAACTTAATGTAACCGTTGGAAAAACAAATTGTTAAGAATAATTCAAAAAAAAACAATTACTGGTTAAGAAAGCATATTAGTCGTTAGTTTTTAGTCAGTGAGGTTTAAGTTGGGGGTAAGGCTGTTAAAAAACTACCTGAAAGCCCAATAATTCGAATGATTTTTTAATATCATCATTTCCTTCAGGCACCTGAACAATCCACGCTGGAAATTCCCTGCGAATCGGATAATTGCCCCTGATGGCTTCAAAATTTTCCGGATCTTCAGCCAGCCTTTTTGCATCGATTCTGACATCGTAAGTGGAAAAAACGGCTTTGGCAAGCTTTAAGTTCAATCGTTCATCAACATCACTGACAGACAAAGACATATTATCCAGCAGGGGGAGTTCTGACGGTTTCCAATTGCCCAGCCCAAATCCAAACATACGACTCATGAATTGTACAGCAGCAGCAGTCCCATTGGCTTTTCCGTCCACAGAATATCCGGCTATATGAGGCGTTCCAATCATCAATCGTTCAAGCAATTCATGAGAAATATCGGGTTCATTCTCCCAAACATCCAGGATGGCTCTTTCAATTAATCCCGAGCTAATGCCCTTCATCAGCACCCTCTGTTCCACCACTTCACCCCGCGATGAATTTATCAACACACTTCCCCGTTTCATCATGAGGAGGGTTGTATCATTCAAAAGATATTCGGTGGGATATTGCCCTTCGCGGATGAGCGGAACATGAAAAGTAACCACATCCGACATTTGCAATAAAACATTCAGGTCAACATTGGGAAAATCAGCTTCCTTTGCGGCCCTTGGCGGGTCATTTAACAGCACCTTCATACCAAAAGCTTCACCCACTTTCACCACCTTACTCCCTACATTCCCTACACCGACAACTCCTAAAGTTTTCCCGCTCAAAGGGTAGTAACTATCTTCCAAACTGGCAAATACCGATGCAATGTATTGCTTCACCGAGCCTGAATTACATCCAGGCGCATTGGCCCAGGCAATCTTGTTTTCTTCCAACCAGGGGATGTCCATGTGATCAGTTCCAATGGTGGAGGACACAACCGCTTTTACGGAACTACCCTCCAGCAGGGAACTATCAACTTTTGTACGGGTACGGATGATGAGTCCGTCCGCATTCTTTACGTCTTCAGGGCCAATGTCAACTCCCGGAATATAAACAACGCGGGCATAAGGCTCAAGTACACCTTTCAAAAAAGGGATTTTATCGTCTGCAACTATCAACATGATTTTTTATGCTTTGATTTCGAAATACCAAAGTAACAATAAATAGCCAAAACCAGAGATTTTTGTTTGCAGAGAATTACGAAGCATACCTCGGAAAAGCATTTTGCAATTACACACAATAAAACACAAATATTTAAAGGTATTTTTTACTCTTATTTCTTCTATACTAAAAAAATTCCTTACTTTTGTCATTGAAAAATGATGATTAAGTGTTTTTTAACTCAAAAAAATAAGTTGTTTTTATATATTTGCAATCCAAAGGAATAAAGAACAGACCAGAACAGTCAGAGTCATAAAACTAAAAATCAACAATACTATGAGCACAGACATCGCAAAAAGATCAGCAGACAACATACGCGTGCTTTCGGCAGCTATGGTCGAGAAAGCAAAATCGGGACACCCGGGCGGAGCCATGGGAGGTGCAGACTTCATACACATTCTCTTCTCAGAATTTATGGAATTTGACCCCACCGACAGAGGTTGGGCTATGCGCGACCGCTTTTTTCTGGATCCGGGACACATGTCACCCATGCTTTATTCCCAGCTGGCACTGACTGGTGCTTACACAATGGAAGAACTTGCCAACTTCCGTCAGTGGGGCAGTCCTACTCCCGGACACCCCGAAGTAGATTTTGAGCGTGGTGTGGAAAACACATCCGGCCCTCTGGGACAAGGTCATACCATGGCCGTCGGTGCAGCTATCTCCGAGCGTTTTCTGGCACAAAAATTTGGTCTCTGGAGTGCCCATAATATTTATACTTTTATTTCTGACGGAGGTGTTCAGGAAGAGATTTCACAGGGAGCAGGTCGATTGGCCGGATACCTGGGACTTGGCAACCTGGTCATGTTCTACGATTCCAACGACATTCAACTGTCAACCGAGACCAAAGCCGTATCAATAGAGGATACTGCAATGAAATATGAAGCATGGGGATGGAAAGTTAAAACCATTGATGGACACGATCACGCACAAATTCGGGAGGCCCTCGAAGAGTCTAAAAAAATTACAGATCAGCCCTATCTCATAATTGGAAAAACCATTATGGGAAAAGGTGCTTTAACTGAAGATGGTGCATCTTTTGAGCGCAAAGTATCCACTCACGGTCAGCCCCTGGGTGCCGCAGGTGCTTCTTTCCGCAAAACCATTGAAAACCTTGGTGGGGATTCGGATCAGCCTTTTGCAATCTTCCCTGATGTTGCCGAATACTACAAAAAATGCATGGAGGAAAAAGCCGTGCAGGCCAGCCGCAAAAAGGCAGAGCAGGAAGCCTGGGAGAAAGCCAACCCTGAACTGGCTGCTCAATTACACAAATTCTTATCAAATGAGGCTCCTGAAATTGACTATGCTTCTATTGAGCAAAAAGCGAACAATGCATCACGCGGTTCATCAGGAACTGTTTTGGCTCATTTTGCCGACAACGTTGAAAACATGATAGTGATGTCGGCCGACCTCAGCAACTCCGACAAGACCGATGGATTCCTGAAAAAAACCCACCCAATGGTGAAAGGCGATTATTCGGGACAATTTGTTCACACCGGAGTATCCGAACTGACAATGGGAGCTCTTGCCAACGGAATGGCTCTTCACGGAGGGGTAATCCCGGTATGTGGAACTTTCTTTGTATTTTCTGATTATATGAAACCTGCCGCCCGTTTGGCCGCCCTCATGCAATTGCCTGTCAAGTACGTTTGGACGCACGATGCTTTCCGCGTGGGAGAAGACGGACCTACTCACCAACCGGTTGAGCAGGAAGCACAAATCAGACTGCTGGAAAAACTGAAAAACCATCATGGCGATAACAGTATGTTGGTCATGCGTCCTGCAGATGCCAACGAAAGCACTGTAGCATGGCAAATGGCTATGGAAAATACAAAAACCCCATCTGCTTTGATACTTTCACGTCAGAACATCCCCAATTTACCCGGAAGTTCTTATGAGACCGCTCTCAAAGCCAAAAAGGGTGCTTACATCGTTCAAAAGGACGAAGGAAAAATCGACCTGGTGATGGTAGGTAATGGTTCTGAAGTATCAACTATGGTTGAAGGTGCTGAATTGCTGCGCAAAGAGAAAGGCCTTAAAATACAGATAGTTTCAGCTATCTCTGAAGGGCTGTTCCGCAATCAGTCGGCCGAATACCAGGAAGAAGTACTTCCCGCCGATGTGCCTCGCTATGGCCTGACTGCCGGCTTACCGGTGACCATTGAAGGCCTGACCGGAGCCAACGGAATTGCTAACGGCCTGGACCATTTCGGGTATTCTGCCCCATACAATGTATTGGACGAGGAATTCGGATTTACCGGGAAAGCGGTTTACGATGCGGTTTGCAAGTTTCTGAAACTGTAATTTTTCTGATTTTTGAGTCTGATTTTTAACCAGACTCATCCATTAAATACAAAATCCTTCTCAACTACTTTGGGAAGGATTTTTTTATATCATCTCTGTTAAAATTGTAAATTTACCCCATGCTAAAAAAATCAGAATTCATAAACATTGGCATCCTATCCAAACCGCACGGTGTTTCCGAAGAAATTGCCATCAGATTGCTGCCTGAAATAGCTGAGCAGGATCTCAATCCGTCATTTATATTTCTGGACATTGATAACGGATTGGTTCCTTTCCGGGTAGGTGGATTTCGCTACAAATCGGACGACGTACTGCTGGTAAAACTTCCGTTGTTGGAGTCGGAAGAGGAAATACGTAAACTCATGGACACTGCTGTTTATCTCAAACAAGATGAAATTGCCGATTCGACGGAGGAAGCGAGCAACATCGGTGCTTTTAACGGGTTCATTATCAGTGACGTCCACGAAGGAAGGCTGGGCATGGTAGAAAGCATTCAGGATATTTCAGGAAATCCGCTCTTTATCATCAATGGAGAAAAAGGAGAATTGCTGATTCCAATGGCTGAGGAGTTTATTGTCAATATTGATGAAACTGCAAAAACCATTGAAGTCGAACTGCCTGAGGGGTTAGTGGATCTAAACAACCCCACCGATTGAGCCCACCTGCAAAAGGCCTTTTTTGCCCATCACGATTGCCGGAAGGAACAATTTAACCGGGAAAAAACTTTTCCAAAAAACAGGGCGTTCTTATTTCTCAAAACCATCAATCGCCTTTCGCCACTCATCCGGCAACACAAAAGAGGTGCCCGTACTTCGCTGAAACCCGGCCATTACCGATTCGCAAACCGACAAGGGCTCTTCAGAGCCACTTGCCACGATCCATTGAACCATTCTCAGGCTTTTGTTGCCTAAGAACACAACACGGGTAAGTACCTCAATGGATTGGCCTAAAAGAATCTGACCAATGAAATCAGTTTCCGTATTCACCACCACCAACTGGTTATCACGGCCCGAATCGCCCGGGAGCCATCCCAACACATCACACATATAATACATGCGCCCAATGTCGTAATAGTCGTTATAAACGCCATTGTTTACATGTCCTAAACCATCCACATCACTGAAGCGCATCTGAACCGGCACCCTGTGCTTAAAGTCTTCTTTCCTCGTATTTGCTTTCACGGATTCAACCTCTTTTTGCAACATTATTGTATTTGTCAGTAGTAAAAAAAAAATATCATCTATTACGTACAACACTCTGTAATACCGAAGCTCCTGAACTACAAACAACTGATAATTAACCTATTACAGACCCAGGCAAGCAGACCACAACCCACTATAATAAAAGCTTCGCGTCATTGCGTCTCTGCGTTTAAGCTTTTTTTAACGAACTATTGACGTATTATTTACTCCCTTATCACTTTTATCTGCCCGTCCACATTCAGTTTTATAATTCCTGACGGAGCCGGGTTAGACAATTCATCCTGTCGGTACTTGACCACATAATCAACCCCCTTTATTACTTCCTCACTAATTTCTGCAAAGCCTTGAGGCGAGGGGTCACCACTAACATTGGCAGAAGTAGAAACAACTGGCTTGCGAAACTTTTGACACAACGCGCACGAAAAAGCTTCTTTCGTCACACGAATGCCGATACTTCCATCTTCAGCAAGAAGATTTCCTGCCAGATTTTTTCCCTTAGGATAAATGATTGTCAGCGGTTTATCAGATAACGCAATCAGATCAAAAGCAATTTCGGGAACCTCCTGAACATACGAATTCAGGCGGACTTCATTTTCCACCAACACCAGCATGCTTTTGCTGTCCTCCCGTTTCTTCAACGCATACACTTTTTTTACAGCCTCAACATTGGTGGCATCGCAACCAATCCCCCAAATGGTATCGGTAGGATAAAGAATCAATCCTCCATTTTGAAGTACTTCAACTGCCTTTTTTAAATCGTCCTGATAATTCATAAATTTTCGCTTGTGTTTCTGACAAATATAAAAGTTTTTTTAACCTGATTAATTTCTACCAATCCTCTTTAACCGATAAACAACTCTTGCACCAGTAAAAAGGAAAAGCGACAAGTTATTTAGGCACAAACCCCTAACTTCAAAAAAGGCCGGAACCCAAAAGTTCCGACCTCATTTTATCTTTTCGACTTTAGTGATTGCTATAAAGATTAGACTGCCACACCAAAGTCACGCAAGGCATCATTCAATGATGTTTTTTTGTCGGTTGATTCCTTTCGCTGACCGATGATCAAAGCAGCAGGAACCTGAAACTCCCCGGCAGGAAACTTCTTGGTATAACTTCCGGGAATAACAACGGAACGGGGGGGGACATATCCCTTGTATTCCTTTGGTTCAGCGCCGCTCACGTCGATAATTTTAGTTGAACCAGTGAGTACCACATTGGCTCCAAGCACCGCTTCTTTTCCAACCCGGCAACCCTCTACAACAATGCACCGGGAACCTATAAATGCACCATCCTCAATAATTACAGGAGCTGCCTGAATGGGTTCCAGAACTCCCCCAATACCAACACCGCCACTCAAATGAACATTCTTTCCGATTTGAGCACAACTGCCTACTGTGGCCCATGTATCAACCATCGTCCCCGAATCCACATAAGCACCAATATTCAAATACGAAGGCATCATAACGGCACCACGACCAATAAAGGCACCATAGCGGGCCACAGCATGAGGGACCACCCGCACGCCCAATTCTTTATAATTGCGCTTCAGAGCCATTTTATCATGAAACTCAAAAGGCCCCAATTCAATAGTTTCCATCTCCTGCATCGGGAAATACAAAATAACGGCTTTCTTTATCCAGTCGTTCACAATCCAATCGTCCCCATCGGGTTGAGCCACCCGAAGTACTCCCTCATCCAATCGGGCTATTACTTCACGAATTGCATCCTGTGTCTTTTTCTCTTCTAACAATGCCCGGTCATCCCATGCATTTTCTACAACTTCTCTTAAAGTATCGGTCATAAATTCAAATTTTTAATTGAATTAGCTATTGAGTTTTTTAGCTGCATTCCACTCCTCATATTGTGCCCAAAAAGGAAGGACTATCTTTTTCTCAAATTCAGCACGATCATTGCTGAAGGAGAAAGGATACAGTCTTCCCGGTTTCAACTTTAGGTTGATTAGAAGTGACTACAGTTTTTTTTTGCGGAGGCTTTGACTTCTAAAACGAAAGGATTGTAATTAATTTATGGTGAGTCTTATTAATCGACGAAAACACCACCACAAGCGAATTGCAATTCAAAAATCTCAAGAAACTTAAAAGGCAACAAACTAAATATAAGGCTTTAAGTTACTTCTTCACAATCCTAACGGGGAGGGGGAAAGAGCGACACCTGTCTGAAACCTAAGTTGAGCGATACGAGTTCAGCGAAGTATCGCTTTACTTAGAGTTAACCCCGATTTTGAAAATGTTGGATTTCATCATTCTTTTTCGTGAAAGCCTTACATTTTCTTATTCGTTGAGCGGAATCGCTCAAATTGGGTGAAAAAAACATTTCAGACAGCTGTCGCTTTAATATATTAATACGGGATTTACAAAAGCAATTAAACCAATCGCTTCAGTAAATCTTCTTTGTTACCCGGCAGATAGTCAATAGGAGCAATCTCAGGCATCGTATAAGAACCGGGAGTCTGCTTTAAAACAGCTCTGGCACATGATACAAGAATCTGTGAGGTAAGTGCAGGATTGTTAATCTTCATTTTAAACTCGAACAACTGGTTCTGGGTTTGTCCGGAAACACCTTTATGTTCCATCAAGACACCATGTCCCATATCCTTTAGCTCATCCACACTAGGAACGGCCATTACGTGAGTTTCATCATTACTGAAGTAACTATCGGTTTTGATATCCTTGGTTACTTTATCAATATTTGCTCCCTCTTCCAGTTCAACATACACCATCCGTCGGTGAATACTGGTTCCCACCGGAATGGTCATAGAAAGAGCATCTTTAACACCATCTTTGCTTTTGGCCGCTACAGAATGCCCCATACTCATTCCAGGCCCAAAATTGGTGTAAGTAAGACCTTTGGGAGCCATCGCTTTCATAAGGGTTCTTATCACAGAATCACTTCCCGGATCCCAACCTGCAGAAATAATCGCCTGAGCGTTGTGCTTCTTGCCGGTTTCCTCAAGCAACCTTCTCAATTTCAACATTTCCTCACCATGAATATCAAAACTATCAACGGTACAGATGCCTTTTTCCATAATAGCTTTGGCGGTTTCGGGAATACTTCTGGTAGGAGAGCAGAGGATAGCAACATCAACTTTTCCCAAATCTGCAATATCAGTAACCACCTTCACACCGGCCAACTCAGGTGGGTTGTTGCCTGTGGAACGACGAACCACGCCCGCCAATTCCATATCGGGTGCTGCTTGAACCGCTTCAACTGCAAATTTTCCAATATTTCCGTAACTAACTACTGCTACTTGAATCTTACTCATACTGTATAATTTTGATTAATATTTTTGAGCCCAGTCTAAAAAGCATCTTTATTGCCAAACTCTTCGTTAATGAAAATTTTTGAATCCTCATTAACAACAGGTTAACTCCGGTACAAAAATTTTCAAAGCCTTGATTTTGGCAAAAAT